>Ga0247815_10000010_pt1 | contig 327259 bp, 305 predicted proteins | sample UWRJL194509B1_FD_181014 | JGI IMG/M metagenome (GOLD analysis project Ga0247815, IMG submission 181014) | Plant litter microbial communities from Arlington Agricultural Research Station in Wisconsin, United States - UWRJ-L194-509B-1 | ecosystem: Environmental > Terrestrial > Plant litter >...
GCCCAAGCCAGACGTTTTTCTTCAGATCATCATCCGATTTACATCTGATAAAGCGCATTTTCCCCACAATACCACTCCGTGAAATGCCTATTTTTTAGCCCAATAGCAAAGAATAACCGGAATTTGCATGTTTAACGACTTTTGGTGTGGTTTGACGAAAATATTTTATGCCGGGGCGTTGTTGGCGTAGTTTTGAAATGTATCAGAAAGGAAAAACCTGATCGCAAAACCAACACAAACCAAGCTTATGAAAACATCAGTATCAAACGAAACTTCAAACATTAAACTTGTTGTTTTATTGATCATGTTTTTGTTGGCAGGAACAGGAATGTTCGCTCAAGGTACTGAGCCAACAGTTCAGGCTGTAGCGACTTCAGGAGCAGCTTCGGCAGTGGAATCAAATGCAAACATCAATGTAGTTTCATGGTTCATGGGCACCAAACAAACTCCGAAAGCGACAATCTCAAATGACGGTACTGTTGGCAAAAAACAAATGATCAACTCTGGCATCGCGCCAAACCGTTTGCTGATCAAGGCATTCCTTAAAAAAGCAAACGACTTTCAAAGCACGATCGCATAAGTTATTTTATATTAGTTAGATTAGGTAAGATAGGCCTTTCGGAGACGGGAGGCTTTTTTTTGTGGGATGATGTCAAAAAAAATGCCGGACACGAAACATTCGCATCCAGCATTTTTTTAAGTTTATAAAAAGTTTAAGTTTGATCAAAAAGGATAACCGATCGCCAAGTTAAACACCAAATTTTCTTTTCTCCAAGAACCATTTCCAAACGCTACCTGATCCAAAACCCAGCGCTGTCCATCCGGCAGATACGGTTTGCGAAGCGGGAAGGCGAGGTCAAGCCGCAATACCAGGAATGACAAATCAAAACGCAATCCGGCACCGGTACCTACGGCAAGTTCGTTTAGGAAATCCCCGGAGAATTGCGCGCCAGGTTTTTCAGGATCGTTCTTCATCAGCCAGATGTTTCCGGCATCGACAAAGATAGCTCCGTTGACTACGCTGAACAATTTTGCCCGATATTCGGTATTGAGTTCCAATTTCAAATCTCCGGATTGATCGGGTAAAAAACTATCCTCATCGACTTCAGGCTTTAAAGTTCCAGGCCCAATCGAACGCGCCCGAAATGCCCGGATGCTATTCGTTCCGCCAATGAAAAATTGTTTGATAAACGGAAGTGAAGTTGAATTTCCGTAAGGCAAGCCCGCGCCAACGATGATCCTGCTTGCAAGCTGTGCATTTTCAGAGAATTTAAAATAATGCCTGAACTCGGTTTCGGCTTTTACAAACTGGCTGAACGGCGCACCAAAAAGATTTTTCACGTCTCCGCTGCTGGCATCTGCGCCAGTTGCAAGTCCGGCAATCGTTCCGGCAGCTTCGAGCGAACCTTTGAAATAAATAGTGTTCTTTTTACGCTTTTGCATCGTATTGGTGTACGTATAAGAATACGTTGGCCCAAAAATCAGTTGCTTTTCAATCACTTTTGCGAGTGCAGGAGTTGCAGCGATTTGCGATTGGTACAATTCAGAAACGTTTGCCGGACTCACATAAGTGATTTCGGTCAGGTTTAACTGATGTTCTTTGCGTGCATTTTCCTTGAATTGGTATCCAAACGAACCTTTAAAAGTATTGAGTGCATACAGTTTCATCCGTTTCTGAAATTCATAACCGATGGTTGCTTTTGTCCTCGGAACAAATCCTTCCGAAGATTCAATTTTGACAAACGGTGCAATGATTCGCGGCCAGAACAAGTTGACTTCGCCACCGAAACGATAGACGTTAAAGCCTTTGTTTTGTCCGGAAACCTGTACTTCGAGTCCGCCAAAAACGGTCGCTGTCAGCAATTCTGCGCCTTTAAAAGTGTTGCGGTTGCTCCAGTTGACATTGAGTTCGGTTCCGGTGTAATTCGCCGAATTGGTTTTGGCCAAAACTTCTACACGAATCGATTTTTTCGGCAACGGCGTTAAATAATAATAAGCGTCGAGCGTATTTTCAAATCGTGGCGACACGCGGAATTCATTTTTCACAAATTTAAAAGTCCCAAGATTCACCAACCGGCTCAACGATAAATTGTGGTCGGTCCTGTTGTACAAATCGCCTTTTTTGAAATACAAAGTGCGGTCGTAAATCCTCGGATTGAACGTATTTTCAGGATCGATGATCGTAAAATCTTTATACTTCGTAATCGAATCAGACTGGGTGATTTTCTTGGATTCTGTAATCGAATAATTCGGATAAATGACGATGTCGTTGATTTTATAAACCTCACGCGCGTTGTCTGGCGTTTCATCTTTCACAACCACCGTTAAATCGACTGTATGGTCGGCGTTCGTGCTGTCGACCTGGACTTTCAGATAATCGGCACTAAAGAAATAATAACCTTTCTGCTTTAACCGTCCGTCGATGCGTTCGCGTTCGTCTTTGATTACGTCTAAATCGTATCCTTCGCCGGGTTTTAATAAGCTGCGGCGTTTGGTTCGCCCGATCGCTTTCACCAATGCATCCGTAGAATCCGAAGGGAAAATCACATTGCGGATCTTGAATTGCTTTTCGGGTTTCACCGTATATTCTGCCGTGGCTTTTTTGCCGTGGCGCGTCGAATCTGAAAAGGTCTGTGCCTTATAATAACCGTGATTTTCTACATAATTCTGCAAAATATCCGAATTGTATTTCAAATCAACTTTGCCAAAGGTCACCGGCGGTTCGCCCACTTTATACCTTAACCAATACCTGAAACCCTTTTCTTTTTTGGGTTCGCCGGCAATATTATACAGATACAATTTAGGGCGCAATCCCAGAATTTTTTTGTTTGGTTTCGGGCGCAGTAAATCCTCCAGTTCTTTCTTGAGGTTTTTGCGTTCGCTTTTCGGAATGTCCTTTCCTTCAATTTTTACGCTTCCGCCAACATACAGCAATTCGCCTTCAGCCAAATATTTGGTGTTGCTGCAGGAAGTTGCAAAAAGCAAGGCCAATGCGCCATATAGCAGGTTTCGGGTGTGCATTATTTTTTCTTTTTTTGTGATTTTTTCTCGGCTTTCTCCGCTCTTTGACGGGCTTCGATCGCTCTTTGTTCCTGTGATTTATGAAACAATTCCCGGAATTTATTGTAGTCCATTGTGATGATGAATGCGACACCGGTTTCCACCACTTCGCCTTGCAAAGCCACCTGATATTGGTTTTTTCTGTAAAAGCGAACGCGGTAACGGCCGTCTTTGGTCAACTGGTAATCGGCAGATAAATCACCGGCAATGTTGTTGGTATTTTGGCCGGCCTGTTGCGTGCCTTCGAGCCCAAAAGTACTTCCAACGGTTACTTTCAAACGGTCGTCCAATAAGGTTTTTGAAACGCCTACATTCAGGTCGGTGCGGTTCTGGCGTTGTCCGGAAGTGTAATCATCCTGTGAATCCAGATCAAAATTCAGTTCCACGCCATTGATCAAATCGCCCGCTAAATTGTTGAGCTGTTGTGATAAGATCTTACTTGCACTTTGTCGTGCCAACGATTCCGCAGTGGCGCCACCGGCTTCACTTGCAAAAGGGTTTTCACCGATGAAACGGTTCAGTAAAAGCAACGCGAAAACCTGTTTGTTGAGTTCAGAAGGTTCTTGTCTGAGCTGCGCTAATTTGGCTTGGGTCGTATTGATGACTTCAGTCGAAATGCTGTTGTTTCCATCGGGCAAAACGATGTCAAACGTAATGTCCGGTTTCAGCAATTCGCCTTTCATGATCAGTTCGGTTTCAAACGGAATGCGCTGTTTGTAAGTATTTCGAACGGCTTCTGAAACGCCGCCAAGTTGGTCGTCTACCAAATCAATAGGAGCGGTGCTGGTTTTGTAAACGGCGGTGATGCTGATGTCGGCAGAAGTCGGTTCGCCCGTCCATAAAATATAACTGCCTTCTTTGATATCGAATTTGCGTTTGAGTAAGTTAAAGGTCATTTCATACGTCCCTTCGGTAAATTCATAACGGCCGGTCAAAGTCGTTTTTCCCGACGGATCGATACCGCCGTTCAAACGCGCTTCACCCTTCAATTTCAGGTAATCGCCGTTTCCTTTATCGATGACCAAACTCAATTCGGCTTCTTTGTCAATCTCAATATTTACCGAGGCGTTGATGCCCTTGAATTGCGTTTTGCTTAGTGTATCATTTACAATCTGGATTTTTTTCAACTCTGGATTGTCGCGGTCAATAAATTCAACGATGCCTTCGCGGTCGGCGATCGATGGATCGGATTGCGGCAAAACAACGGTCAATTTTGTATCTTCATTGATCTTGATATTTCCGCCAATCTCAGGCTTGTTCATGTCGCCTTTAACCGTCAGTTTGGTATCCAGATACAATTCGCCATAATACACATCATTATCTTTTTCAGACGAATTGATCGCACGGAAATTATCGGCGTTGATCTTTAAGTCGAACCCGAAATCCTGGTAGTTGGTCGTGTTGATTTTTCCAAGAATCACAAGCTGGTTGTTGTTTTCATCCGATAAGGAAAACTTTTCAAAGTAAATCCCTTGTGGATTGAAAACGATTTTATCATTCATTAATTTAAATGCCGAATTTAACGGAACAACCGTAAACGCACCGTCGTTAAATTTCAATTCGCCCAGTACATTCGGGTCTTTCACCGTTCCGGTAATTTTAAAATTCCCTGAAATGAATCCGCTGCTTTTCGCCAGATTTCCCGCTGTAAATGGTTGGATGCTCGTTAAATTTAAATGCGGCATGTCGAGCGCCATATCGAAACTGCTGTTGTCGGTGCGGTATTTTCCTTCGAGGTTTACCTGGTTTCCGTTTCCGGTTATCGCCACATTGGCATTGTACGTATTCGCAATTTGATTGTCGACTTTAATTGCAATATTTCCGATTGTATCTTTCTTAAAAGTAAAATTATCCACTTTCATATCGGCAGTAAAAACCGGTGTTTTATTGATGTCTTTGATCAGCGCATTTCCGTTGATGTTTCCGCCCATCGCAAGCGAATCTTTCTGAATGATATTGGTTAATGTTTCGATTTTGAAATCCTTAAAATCAACAGCAATTGGAGCGTTTGGTGTTTCAGATTGCGACTGGACTTTAATCGAGCTTCCGTCTTTGCTGAGTTCGAACGCATTCGCATAAATGCCGTTGTCTCCAAAGCGCAACAGGTTTTTCGGATCTACGGCCCAATTGTCGTAATTGAGTTTCAATCCGTCGGGAAGCAATGCGATTTCGGTGTTTCCGTCGGTTGATTTTAAGGTTCCCGCAATCACGTAACGATCGGCATCTTTGACATCTTTCAACTCCAATAAGTATGAAAGCAGGTTTTCTTTAACCGTTCCGGTAATGCTCGTGTAAGGCAATTGCACCGTTTTGTTTTTGATGTCATCGACCACGACGCTGTAAGTTAAAGCGTCATTTTCAGTGTTGACTTTAATAATCGCGTTCGAAATCGCATTGTCGCCGTAAGTCAGTTTTGGGATTGCGCCGTTTAAAATGATTGAATCGTTCACCGAATTGTACCTTCCGGCAATTGTAATCGAATCGAGTTGTTTGATGTCGGGAACCAATTGCATCAAAAGCGGACTGTTTTTAACTTTCAAATCAAACACAAATTGCTGTGCTTCAGTTTTTATTTTTTTCGCTTTAGGATTGGAGTCGTAATATTTCGCAATCGAATTCGATAGGGCAGTGCCAATTTGCGTCAGCTTGTATTTTCCCGACATATTTGCATCTGCAAACTCAGAACGCAAAGCGATGGTATTTTTTTCAGCGGTTGCTGTTGCAACCACATTGATCGAATCAAGTAAAAATTCCCCTTGCGTATTGGCGATCATGACTTTATTCAGGCTGATCTTTCCGTTTAAATAATCCGGATCGGCAGTCTGAATGTCGGCGTCAACCTGACCGCGCATTTTCATCGGGCCGGCATGCAGGTTTAGTTTTTCAAGATCTGCAATGTCGAGGTTCAGGTTTAATTTTACGGCAGGATATTTTCCTCCCAAATCACCGTTCGTAGCCAAATCAAATGTCAAGTTTGGATCGGCCATTGAAGCTTCGGCAACAAAAACACCGCGATTGATCTTGCCTTTAAGTGCTAAATTTTGGTATACATATTTATTGTATTCGGCTTTGTAAATTTTCCCGGCAACATTTGCTGAAGCCGTTTTCGGATCGAGCCCGGTTCCTTTGACTTTTGCTTTCAGCGTAATGCGTCCAACCGAATCGTTCTTGATCAGTTTTCCAACGTTAAAATTCTGAATGTCCACATTGGCATCATATTTTTCCGCGTTCTTTTTGCGTTGGTCGAAGAGCGCTTTGACTTTTGCATTTCCGAAGGAGCTGACTAGGTTTAAGTTGGTGTTGAAATTATTGATGTAACCGACAAATGTTCCATTTAATGCGAGTTGCGAAGGCAATTGCAAGTTGCTTGGAAGCGTTCCTTTCGGCACAAAACCGTTGATGTCTTTTGAAGTCGTTTCAAATTGTTTGATCGCCAAGTTGAAATAGGCTTTTTGCGCATCCGGCAAACCGATGATCCTTCCGCTGGCGGCAATTTTCGTATTGCCAATGCCGCTGATCTCAAGTTTTGGGATCTGGATGTTGTTGACTTTTCCGGTAATTTTTGAATTGATCTGCATGATCGCTTCGGGATTGCTTTTGAACGGATTCGTATCGGCCAATGACGGAACCAGGATCAGGATATCTTTAAAACCCACATGGCTGCCTTCCAGATTTGCGTTGATGTCGAGTTCGCCAAGGTTTTTGCTGATCGATTCAATGGATGGATAACCAATAACGATCTGGTCTTTCAACAACGTCTGCGGTGTTTTTAAATATAGTTTTTTGAGGTAGGCATTTTTCTTTCCGCAATAAAACTCGGTTTTGAGCGATTGCACGTCAAGACCGCTTTTTTCCTGGGCTGTAAAAGCATAGATGTTTCCCGAAATGATGTCGTTTGCATACAGGAATTGCTCTCCAACGAGGTTGAAATTTTTCAGATCCAAATGCTTGAAATCGACGCCTTTTACCGTTTTTGCAGCATTTTGGTCATCGAATTTAAACGCAATTTGCTTTAAATCGGCTTGGTTGAGTTTGAAATTCCACGGTTTTCCGGGTGCGGCTTCCGGAACGACTTCGGCATTGGCGACATTTTTGGCAAGTTTTTTTTCGAATTTCCCGATCGTAAGCGCACCTTTGAGTTTGTTAATGTCAAGGCTTTCGAGTTCGATGTTCTGGTTTTTGATGTCGAAATTGTTGACGCGAACGATCATTTTATCGAGGTACAATCCAGTATTGAGTTTCGTTCCGGCATTGTCATAACCGACGTTTATTTTGGAAAGGTCGATGGCGCGGAGTTTTAATTTTAAATTGGGCTGCTGCGCCAATGAATCGGCGATCGCACGTGTGTTGACAGCGATTTCCTGAACGAGTTCGCCTTGTTTCAAACGGAGGTTTAGCCCGTCAACCGTGATTTTCGGAATGTCGAAATCCAGATTGTCGAGGTCGAATTTGTCGATTTTCGTGTCGAAATGGTTCAGATAAACCTTGACGTCATTCTTCGAAATGGCATCATCAAACTTAAACCGGATCTTATCAAGATTGATTTTATTGACCGAAATTTTCATCGGTTTCGAATCGTCTTTCGGCTTTTCATCTGCGGAAGCGAACGCTTTGATAATGTAATCAAAATTGAAAACAGAATCTTTATTGCGCTCGATATTTGCCGTAACGCCTTTTAAATCAACCGAATTGATCTCGACTTCATTGCTGATCAATTTAAACAAACTGATGTCAACCGCCAGTTTTTCACCTGAAAGCAAAGTGTCTTTCGCCTGGTCTTCAAAGTAAAAATTTTCGAGGATGACTTTTTTCGGGAAACCGATTTCAATGCGGCCAATGGAGACCTTGGTATGAATTTTTCCTTCGAGATACGTGACCGCTTTGTTTTTGATAACATTCTGTATCACAGGAACCTGAACCAGCAAAATGATTAAAAGCAGCAATCCAACCACCGAACCAACGATCCATGCCAACACTTTTAAACTTTTCCTGATGTATTTTTTATACTCCAATTGCTGTTTGTTTTAGGTCTAAAAATAGCCAAAATATCAATGAATTCCAACTTTCTGATGAATTTCGGATAGAATTAGCGCATGTAAAGGTGACGAAACGCGAACGGATTTACTTACATTTTAAGTCCAATTTGTTACATTATTTGGATCAGATCCACACGGATATTGTCGTATATTTGTTTTCCAAAATAGAAGAAATACGTGGGCCAAATCAACAAGCTTAAAATTTTAAACGATCCGATTTACGGATTTATCACGATACCCAATCCGTTAATTTACGACCTGATCCAGCATCCGTATTTTCAGCGTTTGCGCAGGATTTCCCAAATGGGCATGTCGTATCTGGTTTATCCCGGGGCGCATCACACTCGGTTTCACCACGCTTTGGGTTGCATGCACATCATGCAGAAAGCAATTGAAGTGCTTCGTTTTAAAGGTGTTGATATTTCTAAAGAAGAAGAAAATGCGTTGTTTGTAGCTATTTTGCTTCACGATATCGGGCATGGGCCATTTTCTCATGCGATGGAACACAGCATCGTTGAAAATGTAAATCATGAATCGATTTCGTTGTTGTTTATGGACAAATTAAACGCAGAATTTGGCGGACAATTGTCATTGGCAATCAAAGTATTCAAAGGCGATTATCATCGGAAATTTATGCTGCAGCTGATTTCGAGCCAGCTGGATATGGACCGAATGGATTACCTCAAACGCGACAGTTTTTACACTGGAGTTGCCGAAGGAAACATCAATTCGGACCGTTTGATCCAGATGATGAATGTGGTGGATGATGTTTTGGTGCTTGAGGAAAAAGGCATTTATTCAATCGAGAAATTCCTGATGGCGAGGCGATTGATGTACTGGCAGGCTTACCTGCACAAAACAAGTTTGGTCGCCGAATTGATCCTGACCAAAACCTTAAAACGCGCCAAAGAACTGACGCAGAAAGGAATTATTTTGCCCTGCAGTCCGCCATTGTTATTTTTCATGCAAAACAAAATCGAGCTTGAAGATTTTAATGATGATGTACTTGATAAATTCGCCCAGCTCGACGATTTCGATATTGTTTCTGCATTGAAATCCTGGCAGCATCACGACGATTTCATTCTCAGCGAACTCAGCAGGATGATCATCAATCGGGATTTGTTGAAGATCAAACTCAGCAGTGACAAGTTTCCGGCCGAGGAAATTCAGAAACTGACCGAAAGGTTTGCTGCACAAAATAGCATCTCACAGCACGATGCAGCCTACTTTATTTTTAAAGGGAAAATCAAAAACCAGGCATACAATAAAACCGCCGAGCCGATCCATATTTTAAAGAAAGACAAAACGATAGAAGACGTCGTGGAAGCCTCGGATCAATTAAATTTGAAAGCGCTGTCGAAACCCGTTACCAAATATTACATTTGCTACCCAAAACAACTGGCAGAAAATTAACAATCAAAATCTATTTTTTATATTTTTGTCGGGATTATATAAAATTGAAGGATTTAAAAATTAAAAGATTAAACGCTGTTTGGTCATGTTTTTAAGTCACACAAAAACAATAAATGAAATTTACAGCAGAACAAATAGCGGGCATTTTAGAAGGCGAAGTCGTTGGAAATCCAAATGCTGAAGTTTTTAAGTTGTCTAAGATCGAAGAAGGGACAAACGGTTCGCTGACATTTTTGGCCAATCCTAAATATGCGCATTTCATTTATTCTACCGAAGCGACGATTACTATCGTAAACCAGTCGTTTATCCCGGAGTCGGAAATTACCACTACACTTATTAAGGTCGAAGACGCTTATTTGTCGTTTTCTAAACTGCTTGAATTCTATGATCAGGCGAGAAAAGACAGTAAAATCGGAATTGAGCATCCATCGGTGATTTCATCGAATGTCAAATATGGAGAGAACCTGTTTTTAGGGAGTTTTAGCTACATCGGCATGAATGTCAGGCTTGGAAATAATGTGAAGATCTATCCGAATTGTTATGTTGGCGACAACGTTACGATCGGCGATAACGTCACGCTTTTTGCAGGAGCGAAAGTCTATGCAGATTGCATCATCGGCAACAATTGCGTGATCCATTCAGGTGTCATCATCGGAGCCGACGGTTTTGGCTTTGCGCCGAATAAAGAAGGCAGTTACAATAAGATACCGCAAATTGGGAACGTCATTATCGAAGATTATGTCGATATTGGTGCCGGAACAACGGTTGATCGCGCCACTATGGGATCGACAATTATCCGAAAAGGCGTAAAACTCGACAACCAGATCCAGATTGCACACAACGTTGAAATTGGCGAAAATACGGTCATCGCTGCACAAACGGGCGTTGCAGGTTCTACGAAAATCGGGAAACATTGCGTCATTGGCGGACAGGTTGGTATCGCAGGGCATTTGGTCATCGGGGATAATGTTCGCATTCAGGCGCAGGCCGGTGTCGGGAAAAACATTAAGGATGAAGAAATCATTCAGGGTAGCCCATCATTTTCGTATGGCGATTACAACAAATCGTACGTTCATTTCAAAAACCTGCCAAAAATCGTACACGAATTAGACGAATTAAAGAAATCAATAAATAAAAATAATTAAGGAATGGTTAAACAGACAACCATAAAGACGGATATTTCGTTAACCGGGGTCGGATTGCACACAGGGAAAGAGGTTAAAATGACTTTTAAGCCAGCGCCGGTCAATAACGGCTATACATTTGTCAGGGTCGATCTTGAAGGGCAGCCGGTCATTGAGGCCGATGCCAATTATGTGGTAAACACGCAACGCGGGACAAACCTTGAAAAACTGGGTGTCAAAATCCAGACTTCAGAACACGTACTTGCTGCATTTGTGGGCTGCGATGTGGATAATGTTATCATTGAACTCGATGCTTCGGAACCGCCGATCATGGATGGTTCTTCAAAATATTTTGTGGAAGCGATCGAGAAAGCCGGAGTTGTAGAACAGGAAGCCGAGCGTAAATTTTATGTGGTCAAAGAAGTCATTTCTTTTACAGATGAAGCGACCGGAAGCGAAATTCTGGTGATGCCAAGCGACGATTACCAAGTGACTGCAATGGTTGATTTTGGAACCAAAGTTTTGGGAACGCAGAATGCCACAATGAAAAACATCACCGATTTCAAGAAAGAGATTTCAAATGCACGGACATTTAGTTTCCTGCATGAACTCGAATCTTTACTCGAAAACGGACTCATAAAAGGCGGCGACCTGAACAATGCGATCGTTTATGTGGATAAGGACATTTCCCCAAGCACGATGGAAAGCCTCAAAACAGCTTTCGGCAAAGAGAAGATCTCGGTGAAGCCAAACGGCATTCTCGATAACCTGACTTTGCATTATCCAAATGAAGCGGCACGCCACAAACTGCTTGATGTGGTGGGCGACCTGGCTTTAATCGGAACAAGGATCAAAGGAAAAGTCATTGCGAACAAACCGGGGCATTTTGTCAATACGCAATTTGCCAAGAAAATGGCGAAGATCATAAAAATCGAACAGCGCAATCAAATTCCTGTATATGATCTGCACCAGGAACCGTTGATGGACATTCACAAAATTATGGCCATGTTGCCACACAGGCCACCGTTTTTATTGGTGGATAAAATTTTCGAATTGTCGGATACACATGTGGTTGGGTTGAAAAACGTGACAATGAACGAACCGTTTTTCGTAGGGCACTTTCCCGATGCGCCAGTGATGCCAGGCGTTCTGATCGTAGAAGCGATGGCGCAAACCGGAGGAATTTTGGTTTTAAGCACCGTTCCAGATCCTGAAAATTACCTGACATTCTTCATGAAAATCGACAATGTCAAATTCAAACATAAAGTATTGCCTGGCGATACCTTAATATTCAAATGTGATTTGATCACGCCAATCAGGCGCGGCATCTGCCACATGCAGGCCAACGCTTACGCGAACGGAAAACTCGTTGCTGAAGCAGAACTGATGGCCCAAATCGCTAAAAAACAATAATTTTTTGTTTAAGCGTTTCGTCTCTTCCGATTAAACGATTAAACAAATAAACGACCCGAGGCGCAGCCGAATTGTATGGAGCGCAGCGGAATAATTAAACAAAATATATGAATCAACCATTAGCATATGTTCATCCGGGAGCGAAAATCGCCAAAAATGTCGTGATCGAACCATTCACAACCATCCATAACAATGTCGTCATTGGTGATGGAACATGGATTGGGTCAAACGTTACGATCATGGAAGGCGCTCGCATCGGAAAGAACTGCAATATATTTCCGGGTGCGGTAATCGCTGCTGTTCCTCAGGATCTGAAATTCGGAGGCGAAGAATCGCTTGCGATCATTGGTGACAATTGCACCATCCGCGAATGCGTAACCATCAACCGCGGTACGATTGCTTCGGGGCAAACCGTCATCGGAAACAACTGCCTCATTATGGCAACTGCCCACGTGGCGCACGATTGCCATGTTGGCGACAACGCGATCATTGTGAACGGCGTACTTTTAGGCGGGCATGTTACGATCGGGAATTATGCGATCATCGGCGGATTGTCGGCGGTACATCAGTTTATCAGTGTAGGCGACCATGCGATGATTTCGGGCGGATCGTTGCTCAGGAAAGACGTTCCTCCGTATACAAAGGCGGCAAAAGAACCGTTATCATATGTTGGGATCAATTCTGTCGGACTCAGAAGAAGGGGTTTTACCACCGAAAAGATCCGTGAGATCCAGGAAATTTACAGGATTTTGTACCAGAAAAATTACAATACTTCCCAGGCTATGAGCATAATTGAAGCCGAGATGGAAGCGACTCCGGAAAGGGATGAGATTTTGGATTTTATCCGAAATTCTTCACGCGGCGTCATGAAAGGCTACACCGGGAATTATTAGAAATTAAATGATTTAAAAATTGAAAGATTTAAATATTTGGAAGAATCTTTCGCAAACAAATAAACGGTTAAACGATTAACCAAATAAACAAATTATATAATGGCATCTACATCAGATATTAAAAACGGATTGTGCATCAAATACAACAACGATATTTATAAAATTATCGAATTCCTTCACGTGAAACCAGGAAAAGGCCCGGCTTTCGTAAGAACCAAACTGAAAAGCCTAACGAACGGAAAAGTATTGGACAATACGTTTTCTGCAGGACATAAAATTGACGAAGTGCGTGTCGAAAACCACAAATTCCAGTTTTTATATCCGGAAGGCGATGAGTTTCATTTTATGAATGTGGAATCTTTTGAGCAAATTTCGATGAACAAAAACATCCTTGATTCTCCGGATTTATTAAAAGAAGGTGAAAACGTGATGGTGAGCATTAATACGGAAACGGATTTGCCTTTGTCTGTAGACATGCCGGCATCTGTGGTTTTGGAAGTCACTTATGCTGAACCGGGCGTAAAAGGAAATACCGCTACAAACGCGACCAAATCAGCAACTGTTGAAACCGGCGCAACGATCAATGTTCCTTTGTTTATCAATGAAGGTGACAAGATCAAAATCGATACGACGAACGGCCACTACATGGAGCGCGTAAAAGAGTAAATGCAATTTGCGGATCAGCGGATTAGCCAATGCAAGTCATTCGTTAATCCGCTGATTGGCTTATGATAAAATTAAAAATGAAATTTCCAAAAGTCTATTCTTTAGAAGAAATTGCCGGATTGATCGGGTGCGAATTTGTGGGCGATAAAAACTTCGAAGTACACGGCATGAACGAAATTCATGTGGTGGAACCCGGCGATATTGTTTTTGTCGACCATCCGAAATATTACGACAAAGCATTGCAATCTGCGGCGACAGTGATCCTGATCAATAAAAATGTGGATTGCCCTGACGGAAAAGCATTGCTGATCTCTGACGATCCGTTTCGCGATTTCAACAAACTGACGCATCATTTCAGGCCGTTTCATTTCTCGAATGTCAGCATTTCTGAATCAGCGCAGATAGGCGAAGGCACCATGATCCAGCCGAATACATTTATCGGAAATCATGTGCATATTGGAAAGAATTGCGTGATCCATTCGAATGTTGCGATTTACGACCATACGATCATTGGTGACAACGTGATTATTCACGCAGGAACTGTTTTGGGAGCCGATGCTTTTTATTACAAGAAACGCGCGGAAGGTTTCGACCAATTATTATCAGGTGGGCGCGTGGTGATCCACAACAATGTTGGGATTGGCGCTCTATGTACGATTGACAAAGGCGTCACCGGTGATACAACCATTGGCGAAGGCACGAAAATCGACAATCAGGTGCACGTCGGCCACGACACGGTCATTGGAAAAAAATGCCTGATTGCTTCCCAAACCGGAATTGCAGGCTGTGTGATTATCGAAGATGAAGTGACGCTTTGGGGACAGGTTGGAACTACAAGCGGCATTACGATTGGAGAAAAAGCCGTTATTATGGGACAAACCGGCGTAACCAAATCGGTTCCGGGAGGGAAGACCTATTTTGGCACGCCCATCGAAGAATCCCGTGAAAAATTAAAACAACTGGCGAATATTAAAAAGATTCCCGAAATATTAAACAAACTCAAATAATGGTATCTGCTAAAAAAATTGTACAGGATTTTTACAAATCTGATGCGCTGATAAATAGCGAGATCATGGAAACGTATTTGCATCCCGATGTCATCATCGACTGGAACAGCAGCAAAGGTTTTATCCAGATGAAATACGCCGACATTGTAGCAATGGCTGGTGAACTGGGTCGTGCTTACATGCGTTCAAAAGTGCGTATGAGCCATATTCTTCAGGACGGAAGCCAGGTTGCGGTGCGTTATTCCCATTATATCAAAACCGTTGAAAACCCACGTGAGGAAATGTTGCTCGCCCATTTTTTTATGATTTGGGAAGTCAAAGACGGCAAACTTTTTCGCGGTTACCAGATGAGCCAAATGGGTTAGATGAAATCGATTTTCCAAATATTTTCTACTGAATACAGGGACACGACAATTGTCAGGATTTGCAGCATCGCTTGGATGCTGGCCAAATTACTCAGCTTGAAATTATGGTTTCCGGGACGGCTTTTCCCTACATTGCCTTTTTTTGAATCTTTGCCTGTACTGCCACAAGGCCTGCACTTTTTCCTTGCCGCATTTTCTTTAGTCGCCTTAGCTGCGACTTTCTTTTTTCCGTCGAACAGATGGATTATCTTCGCTGTGATTGCCACCGAATTTATCTTGTGCTTTTTTGACCAAATGCGCTGGCAGCCATGGGAATATCAATATTTGCTGACTTTTATATTCTGGCTTTGCTGTTTAAAAAACAAACGCGGTTTTCTGGAACTGTTGCGTTTCCTGATCGCAGTTACTTATATTTTTAGTGGATTGCACAAATGTTCCGAAGTGTTTTTATCTGATATTTGGGATGGAATCCAGCTGCATTTGTTCGGTTTTTCACCAAGGTTTATAACTACAAACGCCGTTCATTATTCGGGTTTATTGATCGCAGTTGTAGAATTTTCAATTGGCGCTGGGTTGCTGTTTGCCAAAAATAAAAAAGGATTCGTATATGGCTGTATCATCATGCACGCATCCATATTATTGCTGTTGGGCCCTATTGGATTAAACTTTAATTCGGTAGTCTGGCCATGGAATGTGGCCATGCCGGTATTGGCCTACTATCTATTCTATAAAAATCCGGCAACCATTACAGTTGATTTTTTTAAGCCATACCGTAACAAATTCGTTTTTTTTCTGCTTGTCATCCTGCCAACAGGTAATTTCTTCGGCCTTTGGAACGATTATTTCTCATTCAATTTGTACTCCGGCGGCGTCGAGCGGATTTTCATTTGTGCCGATGAAACCACCCGCATCCCACAATTAAAGCCTTATGAAAGTATAAGCTATTGCGGAAGGAGCAGCACGACGACTGACATCAACAAATGGGTGTTTTCAGAACTAAATGTCCCGTTGTATCCAAGTGAAGCAGCCTATAAAACATTTAAAAAGCAATTTCTAAAAGAATTTCCCGGTCCTAATTACACCTTTCTTATTTACGATTTTCCATATCAGGAACATGACGTACGCCAAATTGAATAAATCGGCAGTATTTTTTGCAAAAGCACATTAATAATTGTCCTTAAAACCTTATTTTTGCATCACCATTTAAAAAAACAATTTAAAATATATATCATGAGTGTTTTAGTTAACAAGGATTCTAAAATAATTGTTCAGGGTTTTACAGGAAGTGAAGGCACTTTCCACGCTTCGCAAATGATTGAATACGGAACAAACGTCGTAGGTGGCGTTACTCCTGGAAAAGGCGGAACGGAGCATTTGAACCGTCCGGTTTTCAATACGGTAAAAGATGCTGTGGAACAGGCTGGTGCCGATACCACGATCATTTTTGTTCCGCCTGCATTTGCTGCCGATGCGATTATGGAAGCTGCCGATGCCGGGATCAAAGTCATCATTACCATTACCGAAGGAATTCCTGTTGCCGACATGATTAAGGCCAATGATTATATTAAAGATAGAAATGTGACGCTGATCGGGCCAAACTGTCCGGGTGTCATTACGCCGGGTGAAGCTAAAGTTGGGATTATGCCAGGTTTCGTTTTCAAAAAAGGAACTGTCGGGATCGTTTCAAAATCGGGTACTTTGACTTACGAAGCGGCAGACCAGGTCGTGAAACAAGGCATGGGAATTACAACAGCGATCGGAATTGGCGGAGACCCAATCATTGGAACTACAACAAAACAAGCCGTTGAATTGTTGATGAACGATCCTGAAACCAAATGCATCGTCATGATCGGTGAAATTGGCGGACAGCTTGAAGCAGATGCTGCAAAATGGATCAAAGCCGACGGAAACAGAAAACCGGTCATCGGATTCATCGCTGGTGAAACCGCTCCAAAAGGAAGAACCATGGGGCATGCAGGTGCGATCGTTGGCGGTGCCGATGATACTGCCGAAGCTAAAAAACGCATTATGCGTGAAAACGGAATTCATGTAGTGGATTCACCAGCTGAAATTGGTAAGAAAGTAAAAGAAGTGATGGGATAATCCTGTTGTCATAAGTTGTAAAATGCTTGCAGAAATGCGGGCATTTTTTTTGCCCTGGTCTTAAAGATTTTCTATTTTTAACAAAATTCATTTTATGAGAAACATATACCTAATTGTTCTTTTACTTTCTTTTTTATCTGCAAGTGCAGAGGTGATTGAATTCAACGACTTCAGCTTTAAAAATTTGTTGCTTGCAGCCAATGTTAGTAATTCGACAGCTCAGGATGCCAATGGGAATAATATTAAGATCGACATTAATAGCAACAACGAAATTGAAACTGAAGAAGCGCTTTTGGTGTACAAACTAAGCCAAACCACTGTTTTTGGAATTAATGACTTCACCGGTATAGGATATTTTTCAAACATCAAAGACCTTAGGTTGGGACTTCCTTTTAATACTGTATTGAACCTGGATCTTACCGGATTGACAAACCTTGAAAAATTGTATTTAGGATCACAAAGCCGCATTGAAAACCTTAACGTTTCAGGTCTTATACATCTTAAGGAAATCAATTGCAGCAATGTAAAGATGAAAACGATAAATGTTTCCGGTGCCATTGCATTGCAAGAGCTTTGGTGCGATAATAATGATTTAACCCAGCTTGACTTATCGGGATTGACTGCTTTGACTTATGTGAATTGCATTTTAAATGACATTACAAGCCTTGATCTAATCGGATTGACAAATCTTGGGGTAATTATGTGCGGCAACAATCAGATCACTACAATGAATTTGTCGGGTTTGTCTAATTTAATAGGCTTGCACTGTAACGCAAACCACCTTACAACGCTTGATGTTACAGGCATTCCAACATTGGCGAACCTTAACTGCCAATTGAATAATTTGACAGAATTGCAGGTAAGCGGATTGTCGCAATTGCAATATTTAGATTGTATTTCCAACGATTTGACAATGCTTGATCTTACCGGATTAGACAGTTTGGAAGATTTGTATTGTGCTTCCAATTACCTCCATTCATTAAGTCTAAGACATCTTTCTAATCTGAAAGCATTCACTTGCGGCCAAAATAATCTGACAACATTGGATGTGAGCGGTTTAAGCCAATTGAATAAATTTGCCTGTTTTAATAACGAACTAGCGTCAATATATATGAAAGGCATTGCGTTTAATGGCGGGGCAGAAGATATTTTAGGCATCAATGACAACCCGAATTTGCAATACATCTGTACCGATGAAAGTAAAATTGAACTGATACGCACTTATACAGCTGCTCAAGGTTATGCGAATTGTGTGATTGATTCCTCTTGTGAATTGAATACCACCAGCAATACAGCAACTGCTGTTGTTTTGTATCCAAATCCTGCAGATCAACAATTAAATATCGCTTTAAATGGAATGAGCAGAATTTCATCGATTGCAATATTTGATAACCTTGGACGCATGGTACAAATGTTGCCTCAGTCAGATTTAAATTCGGTTATAAATGTTTCGGCATTAAAAACCGGCAATTATTTTCTTAAAATAAATTCGGATAAAGGCACAACAAACGCTAAATTTGTCAAAAAATAATACAATCACAATTGCTTTTAAATAAGCCCTGCGATTATTTTCGCGGGGCATTTTTTTAGAAAGCATTCAAATCAGATAAACATGTACAAAGAATTAACGAAATTCAAAACCTCAGGAAATTTTAGTTTTACAACAGATCACAATCTTGAAGACGCCTGCAATGCTACTGAAAACGGAAGCGGCCTGTTTTTAGTTTACAATGCCGATACCGAAGAAAAAGAACTCATTATGGTGGGCTCGACCGGAACCATTCAAAACGACGGAACCTTAAAAAGCAAAAACGGCGGATTGTACGACAAAATCGTAAACGGACACCAATTTGCAAAAACAGGAAGAAAATATTCGTGGCCGGCACAGATGAAGCTTGAAAAAATTGACAGGCTTGAAGTGTACTGGTATGAAACCTACAATGCAAAAAACAAGTTCATCCCGACTTATGTTGAAGGTTTAATTCTTCAGAAATTCCTGGATGAAAAAGGAACGCTACCAAAATGGAATGTAGCCTTTTAAATCATTAAAACTCCGAGCGCTGCCAAAAACAGCGCTTTTTTTATTAAACCAAACTCAAAACATGAAAAAACTATTACTCCTTCTGGCACTAACATTTGTCGCAACCGGCCATTCACAATTGTCTTTTAGCAAAACCCACATCGGGCCGCCATCTGATTTTAAAAAAGGAATTCGGGAAAGATTTAAAGAAACGACCACTGTTTTTGTTGTTCCAAGCACATATACCAAAGAACAATATGAATCTATCTTAAAAGACAACTGGACTGCTTCGAAATATAAAATTGTTTCAGCAAATGAATTCAACATTAAAGATTATCTCACCGATGCCTATTCTTTTGCCTGGCTTCAATGTGACGTAGTATCAGATCACAATGTTTTTTACATGGATGCCTATTATGATATCTTCATGCTTGAAAACGAAAAAATGCTCAAGAAAATTGACAAGGCCATTACAGATGAAAGCAAGCTGTTAGACCTGATCGACGACAATAAAATTAATTTTGTACACATCCCGATCCAATTGAGCAATAAGAGTTTTGAAATGGTAAAAGACAAGTTGAACCCTACGGTAAGGCTCATTTTTAAAGGGCCTAGCCTTGAAAAAAAGAAAGCAGTATTCAACGAAATTCTAGCATCTAAGGGATTGAACAATTTTGAGTTGGGTTTTCTTAAAAATGATTTTCAACGCGCAAACAAAGTCATTAACGAAGGAAAGACCTATTGGATGTATGGAAACGACAAGACACCAAAAGTCAAAGACCTCAAAAAAGAAACGTTGCTGATACCGGATTACATCCAATCGGAATACAAATCGCTAAGCGGGAAAGAAAACATCCGTACCCAAGCCGAAGTCAGCGAATTGCTAAGCAAATACAAATCGAAATTCGAAATTGTTTCCCAGAATGACATCAGTAAAAAGATCCTTGCCGGCGATGATTTTTATTATTTCAGGTATTCGAGGATCATCGCATCAAAATTCATTGAGATCGTAAACGGCAAAACGGGTGAAGTGGTTTATAGAAGCTATGCAGGATTTGCAGCTTACAACCTTAAAGACAAAGATTTCGAAAATATTAAATAAGTTTTAATGCAGATTTAATTGCATCCACACAAAAGCGCTATTCAAATAGCGCTTTTTTTATGCCTCAAATTTTATAAAACGCCTAAATAATCTATATTTGTACCACAAACAATAACAAAAACTACCACGATAATATGAAAATCTTAGAAGGAAAAGTGGCCATTATTACTGGCGCAAGCCGCGGAATTGGAAAAGGGATCGCCGAAGTTTTCGCAAAACACGGAGCGAATGTGGCTTTTACATACAGTTCATCTGCCGAATCTGCATTGGCATTGGAAAGCAGCCTGAACGAAATGGGAATCAAGGCAAAAGGCTACCAGTCCAATGCTGCCGATTTTAACGAAGCCCAGCAATTGGTCGACAACGTGCTTGCTGAATTTGGAACCATCGACATCCTGATCAACAATGCCGGAATCACCAAAGACAACCTTTTAATGAGAATGTCTGAAGAGGATTTCGATAAGGTAATAGAAGTCAACCTGAAATCGGTTTTCAACATGACCAAAGCTGTTCAGAAAACCATGTTAAAAAACCGCGCCGGATCGATCATCAACATGAGCTCTGTTGTTGGAGTGAAGGGAAATGCGGGACAGACCAATTATGCGGCCTCAAAAGCCGGAGTCATCGGATTTACAAAATCGGTTGCTTTGGAACTGGGATCCAGGAACATCCGTTGCAACGCGATTGCGCCAGGATTCATCGAAACCGAAATGACTGCAAAATTAAACGACGATGTCGTGCAGGGCTGGAGGGATTCCATTCCGCTTAAACGCGGCGGAAGCACTGAAGATGTAGCCAATGCCTGTTTGTTCTTCGCTTCAGACATGAGCGCTTACGTAACAGGGCAAGTCATGAATGTTGACGGCGGAATGCTGACTTAGTATATTTACAATTCAATATTTAAAAGCTGCTTTTAAAAGGCGGCTTTTTTTATATCAGATAAATACGTAAAACGTCGTATTTCCATTTTAAAAAATGCAGCCGAAATTTGTATAAAAACCACTACAAATGAAAACAACTACTTTTTTACTTGGGCTTGCGCTCGTATTTTCGGCGAAAGCCACTGCACAATTGGGCTCCGGATGGGAATGGGCAGCTATTTCCGGTACGGCAACTGCTGCTCCGGGCAGGCAATTGATCGACATCGCGACAGACAATGACAGCAATATTTACGCAACCGGACGGTTTTTAGGAACGTTAACACTGGGCAGCCAAAGCGTCTCGACATCGGGTGACGGGAGCACAGGCAGCAATTATGACGAAGACGCTTTCATCGTAAAATACAACACGGCCGGGCAGGCGCAGTGGCTGAAGAAATTCGGGATTGCATCACTCGGAAGCAACCAGCTTGGGCAAATTGTAACAACAGATGCTTCGGGGAATGTATATGTTGGCGGTGCCGGAATGGCAAATTCAACCGTAAACAGCGCTTTTCTTTTAAAATACGATACCAATGGAAACCTGCTCTGGAGCAAAACCGATTTTGCATTGTATGAAGTGGGCGGCATCAACATCAGTCCTGACGGAAATTTAATCGTGATGGAAAGCAACCAGGGCGCAAAAAACATTCACAAGATCAATGCGCAAACCGGGGCGGTAATCTGGACGGTGAACAACACCGGCGCAGGATCAAACGGTGCTTCAAGATATCAGGATTTTGTAGATGCAGCCGGAAATATTTATTACACCTGTTTTATTTTCTCGGCAGGGACGGCAACTGTAGCGGGACAAAACTTCACTACAACTGGGTTGGCGAGTTTCATTGCATCTGTCGATACCAACGGGCAACCGCGTTGGGTGCAAACGATCAACAATGCACAAGTACAGCTGGGTTATACGATTGACAATGCCGGAAAAAGCTACATCCAGTTGGGCGGCGGTTTCGGAGATACATTTCAGGGCTATTCGACGAATTACATTGGCGGAATGCGTTATTTCGAACTCGGAAACGATGGTTTGGTAACACGTGCGCTTCCGGTTTCGCCTTACTTTGGGAAATTCCGCGTGAAAGCTGATGGGATTTATGCTTTCAGCCTTGAGCAAGGTGGGTTTGGAAATGTGGTCACTTATGGTGGGCAGAATTTCCAGGTTCCGGCATTGAACACTGAAGCTTTGGGAATCGTCATGAAATATGACAAGTCAACCGATAACATCGTATGGTCAAATACATTTGGTGTCAAAGGAATAGCTTGGGTTAGCGGGGATATTTTTACGATTGAAACGGCGCCGTCGGGAAAAGTGATTGTGGGCGGCGATTTTTATACTTCGGTAAAATTTGGCGACAGCACCTTTGCAACAGCACCATTGGCCGGAATCAATCCAAGCGATATGTTCATTGCGCAAACCGGAGCGCCATTTTTAAATATGGAAGATTTTTCAAAAGCAAGCATTTCAGTCTATCCGAATCCGGCTTCAGACATCGTGCATTTCAACATCCATGAAAATGTAATCGTAAAAATTTACAATATTTCAGGCCAATTGGTGTCTGAAAAAATGATCGGTTCAACTAACAATTATATTGATGTTTCAGCATTCAGCCGCGGAATGTACCTTGCAGAAATCACCGTTGCAGGCAAAGCATCGCAAAAAACCAAGTTCATAAAAAAATAATATCTGAACCATTAAAATTGCAAATCCGGTTTAATAATTAGTATATTTATTTTTTTATTGCACGCTACTAATTATGACAACGTCTACCATTCTATTGCTCTTACTTTCAGTACTTTTAGCAGCGGGTTTGTCATTTTACCAATATTTTTATAAGGCCAAAAGCAAGTCGAATGTGAATTTGCTTTTGGCTTTTTTGCGCTTTTTAGCCGTTTTTGGCGTGTTGCTGTTGCTTATAAATCCAGTAGTTTCTGACCGTACGCTCGAAATCCAGAAAACGCCGTTGCCGGTTGTGGTTGACAATTCTTCGTCGATTGTGGATTTAAAAGCGAATGAAACGGCGCTTGAAGTGTACCAAAAAATTACTTCCGACAAACGTTTGCAGGAAAAATTTGAAATCCAGTCGTACCAATTTGACAGTGAATTTGAGCTTTCCGAAAATTTCAATTTTAAAGGCACGCAAACCGACATTGATTTGGCCGCGAAAAACCTTAAAAGCATCAACAAGAACAAAAATTTCCCGACGGTTTTAATCTCGGACGGAAACCAGACATCCGGAAATGATTACGTTTACGGTTTTGACCCAAACAACAAAGTATATCCTTTGGTAGTTGGCGATACGGCGACTTTTCTCGATTTGAAGATCAGCCAGCTCAATGTAAACAAATACGCTTTTCACAAGAATAAATTTCCGGTTGAGGTGTTTTTGCAATATTCCGGAAATAAAAATACCAACGCCGAATTCAGCATTTCTCAGGGAAATACGGTTTACAACAAGCAAAGTGTTGCTTTCGGCCCGTCAAAAAAATCGGCAGTGATCCATGTGCTTTTGCCTGCGGATAAAACCGGATTGCAGATTTTTAAAGCAACATTGAAATCGGCTGCGGCCGAAAAAAACACCTACAACAACATCAAGAATTTTGCAGTTCAGGTGATCGATCAGAAAACGGAAATTGCCATTGTTTCCGCGATCAGCCATCCCGATATTGGTGCTTTGAAACGTTCGATCGAAATGAATCCGCAACGCAAAGTCACAATCGTTAAACCAAAAGAAATCAAAACGTTACAGGATTACAATGTGATGATTTTATACCAGCCGAATTCCGATTTTAAGTCGCTTTTCGAAACCAATAAGGCCGCCGGAATCAACACCTTTATCATCACAGGAAACAATACCGATTTTAATTTGTTGAATCAGTTCCAGGATAATTTTGTGTATAAAATGAGTGCGCAGCCTGAAGATTATATCGCGGCATTTAACCCGCAATTCAACTTGTTTGCAATCGATGACATTGGGTTTGAGAACTTTCCGCCGCTGCAGCATCCGTTTGGAAACGTTACTGTAAAAGGAAATGTCAACACGCTTTTGGATTCTAAAATCCGAAACATCGCGACGAACATGCCTTTATTGGCTTTCGCCGAAAATACGGGAAAACGAAGCGCATATTTGTTTGGTGAAAACATCTGGAAATGGCGCCTGCAAAGCCACTCCGATACTAAGACCTTTGAAAAATTTGATTTTTTTGTGGATAAAACGATTCAATATCTGGCATCGAACAATTCTAAAAAATCATTGGTTGTCAACCACGAAAGTTTCTACAATTCAGGGGAAGCGATCGAGATCAATGCACAATATTTCAACAAGAATTATGAGTTTGATGAAAAAGCGCGGTTGTCGATTTCGGTAACGAATAAAAATACGAAACAGGTCAAAAATTACGATTTGCTGAAAGGAACGAATTCGTATAAGGTCAGCCTCGACGGACTTCCGGCAGGGCAATACAATTTTAAAGTTACCGAACTCAATTCGAAAACGGCCTACAACGGGTATTTTGAAATCCTCGATTTTGACATCGAAAAGCAATTCGTAAATCCCGATTTGGCCAAATTAAAACAACTTGCAGCCCAAACCAAAGGCGAAGTTTTCATGCCCAATCAAACCGACGCTTTAATCAAAAAACTTCTTGAGGATGACAGTTACAAAGCCATCCAAAAAAATGTGGTGAAGAAAATCCCGCTGGTCGATTGGTATTGGCTGCTGGTCATCATTGCGGCCGCACTGGCAGGCGAGTGGTTTATCAGGAAATACAATGGCATGCTTTAATCTTTAAGCAAATCTTAAGCGGCTTTTAAGTTGGCCTTAAGGGGCAATTTTGACTATTTTTTGATCTTTGTAAAAAATATCCAAAATGTTTAAAAGCTTCAGAATTCCGGCACGGTTTGCCTTGTTGCAATCCTTCTCGCTATGGTTTTTAATCGTCTCTTTTTTGTTGCGGATCGTTTTTTTTATTTGGCAGCGCAATGAAGTTTCATTGCATCTCATCGATGTACTGCGAACGGTTCTTACCGGTTTTTTCTTCGATATCGGAACTTTAGCCTTACTTCTTTTTCCGGCAGTACTTTATTTTTCGGTAATTCCGAACAAATGGATTGGTTCGATCGGAGACAAAATCGTGGTTTTGTTTTTCACGGCTTTGGGACTGTTTATCTTTATCTTTTCATTCTTTGCAGAAATTACGTTTTGGGAAGAATTCCGCAGCCGTTTCAATTTCATCGCGGTCGATTACCTTATTTATACGAACGAAGTCATTGCGAACATCCGGCAATCGTATCCGCTGCCTCTACTGATTGGCGGCGTAATATTGTTTGTGATTTTGGTTCTTTTTATTTTCTACAAGTCGAATGTTTTTAAACGAACATTTTCCGGGCTGCTGCCAATGAGACTGCGCTTTAAAGCATTGGCAACAGTGGCAATCATCGCACTATTTTACATTTCATTTATTTCGAATGCCAATGCCGAATGGTCATCAAACCGCTACAATTCGGAAATTTCGAAATCGGGGATTTATTCCTTTTTCGCTGCCTTTAGGAACAACCAGATGAAATATACCGAGTTTTATTCGTCGGTAAATAATGAAAAAGCGTTGCAGGCTGTCAGAAATATACTTTCAGATAAAAATACGAAATTTACGAAAGGCGGGCATTCCATCCACAGAATGATTACCGACAGTTTGCCGTCAGATCAAAAGAAAAATGTCGTTTTCATCTTGGTCGAAAGCCTCAGCGCCAACTTCATGCGGGAATTTTGCAACGAAAAACACATCACGCCGTTTCTTGACAGCCTTGCACAGAAGAGTGTTTTCTTCAATAATTTGTATGCCACCGGAACGCGAACGGTTCGTGGCATGGAAGCGGTCACGTTAAGCATTCCGCCCACACCGGGCCAAAGCATCGTAAAACGCCCTCAAAATCATAATCTGTATACGATTTCAAATGTTTTTAAAAGCCGCAATTACGACTGCAATTTCTTTTACGGTGGCGACGGTTATTTTGACAACATGAACAGTTATTTTGGCGGCAACGGATTCAATATTTACGATCGTGGCCGAGGAAGCGTGCTGAGTGACGATATCAAAACCACGCGCCACAACATCGAAGACAGTGAAGTCACGTTTGAAAATGCGTGGGGAATTTGCGATGAGGATATTTTCAACAAAATGCTGAAGGTTGCAGACGAACATGACCGGAAAAAACAGCCGTTTTTCAATTTTGTAATGACCACTTCAAACCACAAACCGTATACGTATCCATCGGGGAAAGTCCTGATTCCGTCAGGAATGAGCAGGGAAGGCGCGGTGATGTATACCGATTTTGCGCTTCGGGAAATGTTCAAAAAAGCAGCCACCAAACCGTGGTTTAAAAATACCGTTTTTGTAATTGTCGCCGACCATTGTGCGAGCAGCGCCGGAAAGGACGAAATTGACGTTGCGAATTACCACATTCCGGCCTTTATTGTGAATTTTTCAGAATATCAAAACCAGAAAGTATCGAAACAATGTTCGCAGATCGATATTTTTCCGACGTTGTTTTCGATGTTCCATTGGAGTTATGAATCAGATTTTTTTGGAAAAAATGTCTTCGACCCGAGTTTTGAGCAGCGCGCCTTCAGCGGAACCTACCGCAAACTCGTTTTGATGAAAGGAAGCAAAACAATGATTTTATCCGATGAGAAAAAACAGAATTTCTACCATTGGAACAAATCGGATAACAGCCTGAAAGCGTTGCCGATGGATCCCGATTTTCTCAACGAAACCATTTCGTGGTACCAAACCGCCGATTATTTATTCAACAAAAAAATGTTGAAATAATCTCCCAAAAAAATACTGTAAATTTCGATTGCATCTCAAATATTTTGATACATTTATTATCAAATTGAATGACTATGAAAAATATGACTTTAGTGCTGCTATTTGTAGCAACGATGCCGGGTTATTCCCAAGCGTGGAAAACCAATCTGAAAGATGCTTTTAAGGAAGCGTCGGTTTCTGGAAAGGAAGTGCTGTTGTTTTTTTCGGTTTCGGAAACCTGCGAAACCTGCGACCAGCTGGAGGAAAAGGTTTTTAAGTCGCCGGCATTCAGGGATTTTGCTTCAGAAAATTACATCCTCGTAAAGCAGGATTTCAATTCGGGCAAATCTGACAATATGGAAGAAAATTTACTCATCGTCGAAAAATACAATAAAGACGGCTTTTTTCCTTTGGTCGTGGTCATCAATAAAAATACGAAAGTTTTAGGACAGATTGGCGTTTACAAAAACGAATCGCCATCGGAATATGTGGCCAAATTGCAATCCTTCAGTAAAACCTAAAACGTGAAAATCCTAATTGTAGAAGACGAAGCCGGAATTTCACAGTTCTTAAAACAGGGGCTCGAAGAAGAAAATTATGAAGTCGCTGTGGCGGATAACGGCAAAACCGGACTTCAATCAGCCCAGCAAAATGCTTTCGACCTGATTATTTTAGACTGGATGCTTCCCGAAATGAACGGGCTTGAAGTGTGTACCGAATTCCGCAAGAAAAATACAACCACGCCGATTATTTTCCTCACGGCAAAGGATACTATTCAGGAAACCATTGCTGGACTCAAAGCCGGGGCGAACGATTACATTAAAAAGCCGTTTAATTTCGAGGAATTGCTCGAAAGGATCAAAGTGCAGTTGCGCACGGTTGAAACCGATGTTCCCAATTTAAAGCTCGGCCCGATTGAAATTAACAAAAAAACATACCAGGTTTTTAACAACGGCACCGAGGTATTCCTGACACAGAAAGAATTTTCCTTGTTAGAATACCTGATTGTCAATAAAGATAAAGTGTGTACGCGCAACCAAATCATTGAAGACGTCTGGAATATCCATTTTGAATATGATACTGGTGTTATTGATGTATTTATCAACTCGTTGCGCAAGAAACTGAATCTCAAAAAAGACGAAGATTACATTAAGACCATTCGCGGCGTCGGATACATCGCTAAAGAAATTTCGTGATGAAAATGTTCCCTTTTTCATTTAAAACCCGAATCGCATTCAATTACCTGATCAGCACCGCATTGATGGTGCTTTTTGTTTTTGTGATCATTTACAACATCGTGTCGTACAGTGTTTATTTGCACGTTGACAGTGATATCAAGATTGAAGTCAACGGGCATTTAAGCGAGATCAAGATTGAAAATGACAATGTTACCTTGATTGATCCCGAAGAATGGCGCGAAGAAGAGCATAGAAGTCTCGACGTAAATCCTGTTTTTGTCCAGATTTTAGACGCAAATAAAGAACTGGTCAACAAATCACCGAATCTTAAAAACCGGAATTTGATCTTTGACGCCAATCAGGAAGATTTTAAAAACTTCGATACCAAACTCAACGGGCAATCCATTCGGCAAATCCAATTTCCGGTACTTAACAAAAAGAAAATCGCAGGTTACATCATTATTGCAATGTCACTTGAAGATGCGAATCTTGTGCTTCAAAACCTGCGTGATGTGTTGCTGGTTTCCTATCCGATAATTTTATTGTTGTTGTTTTTTACGGCCAGGTTCATTGCTGGGCGAAACATCCGTCCAATTACGAATATTACCGAAACAGCCAGTGCGATTACAAAAGACAATCTTAAATCACGGATCGATCTGCCTTCCAATAAAGATGAATTGTATGTATTGTCAAACACGATCAACAGCCTGCTCGACCGGATCGAAAATGCCATTGATAGGGAAAAACAATTCACATCGGATGCTTCACATGAACTTCGAACACCACTGGCTGTTGTAAAAGGAACGCTCGAAGTTTTAATTCGCAAACCCCGTGAAAAAGAGCAATATGAAGAAAAAATAAAATATTGCATTAGTGAAATTGACCGGCTTAATAATATGGTCGACCAATTGCTTTTGCTGGCGCGTTTTGAAAATCAGAAAATCGGAATCAGCAAGCAGGCAGTCGAACTTGACGCGGTCATTCTGCAATCGCTCGAACGTTTTTCATCGGGAATTGAAAGCGCAAACATTTCGATTGATTTTAAATTTGACAATCATTTCACGATTCATTCCGATGCGTATTTAATCGTTACGATCATTGAAAACCTGATTTCAAATGCCATAAAATATTCAAGACAAAAAGGATCAATTAAAATTCATTTGTCGGAAACATCTGATTTTATCAATTGCAAGATTTCGGATAACGGCATCGGAATCCAAAAAGAAGATCTTACAAAAATCTACGAGCAGTTTTTTCGTTCCCAATCAACGACACATCCGGCTATCAAAGGAACAGGGCTCGGATTGTCAATCGTCAAACGATTGTGCGACCTGCTGCAATGCGACATTCAGATTGAAAGCGAAATCGGCAAAGGCACAATGGTCAGCGTCCAGTTTCCAAAATAATCCCGTCTTATTCTTGGTAAACCAACTCAATTATTTGCTTTTTTATCAAAAAAATACACCGCAAGCCATAATTTTCCTAAATCTTTAGCATAGGCACGCTGGTTTCTTTTTTTTCAAAATCCAAAAACCTATATTTACTTTTCTATAAAATGAATGAGCATTAAAATTTCTATGAACCCCAACAACAATAGTATTTTGCAGGATATTGATGAAGATTTGACGGAACCACAGCTCAATATAATGCTGACTACCGACGACGACGATTTAAGGCCGGTGTACATTTCCGGGAATTTTAATGAATGGCATACGCAGGACAAGAATTTTGAGATGGAAAAAATTGGCGAAGGCCTGTATCATTTCAAGTTTCCGCATGATTTTAAGTATCCGGACGAATTGCTTTATAAGTTTACCAAAGGCGACTGGAGCGAGGTGGAGATTGACAAATACGGGAATCGTACAGAAAATCGTTCCTGCAGCAAACATTCCGGCGTTCGCAAGGAGCATGTCGATTTATGGCGCAAGAACTGGCTGCCGTTTAAGCCCAATTTTCTGCCGCAAATCCATTTGATCTCAGATGAATTTGAAATGCCGCAGTTGAACAAAAAGCGAAAAATCTGGGCATTGCTTCCATACGATTACGATTCTTCTGATGAAAGCTATCCTGTTCTATACCTGCAAGATGCACAGAATCTTTTCAACGAACAAGCGAAGTATGGTAATTGGGAAATTGACAAGAAGCTGGCTGTCATGTCAGAATATAATATTGGAAAAATTATCGTTATTGCCGTAGAACATGCTGAAAAAGACCGCATTAAAGAATACAATGTGGGTAAGACTGTTCTCGGAGTGGGACAGGGTAAAAAATACATCCGTTTTATTACCGATACGCTAAAGCCATTTGTCGATAAAAAATTCCGCACTAAAAAAGAACGGGAATTCACCGGAATTGGTGGAAGTTCGATGGGCGGCCTGGTATCCATTTACAGCGGACTGATGTATCCCGAAGTCTATGGCAAACTGATGATCTTCTCACCTTCATTGTGGGTGGTCCCGAAAATGAATTTTACTGGAGTCGAATTTGACGAACCGGCCGATACCAAAATTTACCTGTATGCCGGTGGTGACGAGAGCGAGACGATGATCGAGCATGTCAAAAGATTCAAGAAAAATATGATCAAAAGCGAATTTGTCGCCGATAAAATGAAGATCAAACTCAGTATCAATACGGAAGGCAAGCACAGCGAAACCTACTGGAGCGATGAATTCCCGAAAGCCATCGAATGGCTGTTTTTTAATACCAAAGACCATTAATTATGAAAACGCACCATATTGCAAACCTTGAAGGGTTTACCGGAACAATATTGATCCCGGTTTTTGAAACACATGCTAAAAACCTATTACCAACAGAATTCCATGGCGTAGAAGTGCCGTCAAAAGTGTTCTACGGTAAAAAAGATACTTTTTATATCGTTGAAAAATACGATTGTACGCATGTTTTTATAGGTCTTGGAAAAGATATCGATTATGCCGCTTTCAAAACCATTTTTAGAAGAATTTCTGCAAAGCAAAAGGAAACGTTATCTGAAAATACTGCTTTGATGGTTCCTGAGAATTTTACAAACTTACAGGTTGAAGCCGCAATTTCTGGCTTGTTGCTCGGCACTTATAATCTCGGACATTATAAAAAAACCGAGAAACACCCTTTTGCTACAGCAGATTTTTCACTCGCAATAATCACTAAAAAAGATTATACAGAAACTGCTGCAAAAGCGATTAAAATTGCCGAGGCGCAACTTGAAGTTTTTCACCTTGTCGATTCGCCACCCAACCTCGCCACTCCAAAATATCTGGCAGAATGGGCTTCAAACAAAGGCGAGAAATACGGTTTTAAGACAACTGTTTTAGGTAGGGATGAAGCCACTGAAGCCGGACTTGGCGCTTTTTTAGCCGTCGGGCAGGGCAGTGCGCGCGAACCGCAGTTCATCATTATGGAATACACGCCTGAAAACGCCACTGATAAAACCAAGCACATAGGATTTGTAGGCAAAGGAATTACATTCGATACCGGCGGGCTCAACATCAAAACAGCCGGAATGCTGCACATGAAATGTGATATGGCCGGAGGTGGCGCAGTGCTTGGTGCGATGCAGCTGATTGCAGATTTGAAACTTCCGGTAAAAGTGACGGCGATTGTTCCGGCCTGTGAAAATTCGGTCGATGCAAAGTCGTTCTTGCCGAGCGATGTAATCAAAAGCTATAGTGGAAATTCGATTGAAATTATAGATACCGATGCCGAAGGAAGATTGATTCTCGCTGATGGTTTGTCGTATCTGATCAAAAATTATAAACCCGAAATCCTTGTAGACATTGCTACCTTAACAGGAAGCAGCGTGGGAACTTTTGGTTACGAATGCGGTGCTTTGTTTACGAACAATACCGAAATTTCCCAGAAACTGCAACAATCCGGGGATGAAATTGGCGAAAGGTTGTGGCCGCTTCCGCTTTGGGACAATTATAAATCGGATATTGACAGCGACATTGCCGATGTAAAAAATTACAGCGGAAAACCCGTTGCCGGAGCCATCAGCGCTGCAAAATTCCTTGAGTTCTTTACAAATGGCCATCAATCCTGGGCGCATCTCGACATTGCCGGAGTGGCTTTTGGCGATGATGAATTTGCCAAGAGCAAGCATGCGACCGCTTATGGCGTACATTTATTAACTAAATTTATTGAAAATCTATAAGTTATGGAAAAAAGCAGCAAAAATTTCGTGTGCATCTCCAATTATTTTAAAGGTTCGGATTTTCTGATCAGCCTTAAAAATGAAGGAAATAAAGTCTTTTTGGTCACTTCTGAAAAACTGCGCCACAAGCCGTGGCCGTTCGATTATATTGATGAAGTGTTTTATATGGAAGGGCAGGATATCGACTGGAATCTTGAGCATCTGCTGCTCGGCGTAAGCAATCTGATGAAATCCACACCAATTGATGCGGTCGTCGCGCTGGATGATTTTGATGTTGAGAAAGCGACTTACCTGCGCGAAAACCTCCGCATCGACGGAATGGGCCAAACCACAGGCCGTTATTTCCGTGACAAACTTGCGATGCGAATGCGTGCAAAAAGCTGTGGCATTTCAAACCCGCAATTTTGTTCTTTGTTCAACGATTATGACATCAACCATTTTGCCGATACAGTGGCTGCACCGTGGGTTTTGAAACCGCGTTCGGAAGCTTCGGCTTCAGGAATTATAAAGGTATACGACAAGGAAAGTTTGTGGATGCACATCAATGAAATGGGCAACAACCGCTTTAAATATCTGGTGGAGCAATTTCGTCCTGGCGACGTTTATCATTGCGATAGCTTGATTTTAGACGGAAAAATCATTTTCAGCATTACGTCCCGGTATCTGGCAACGCCGATGGAAATTTCCCAAGGTGGCGGTATTTTCAGAAGCGCGAACGTTCCATACAATTCCTCGGATGATAAAGAAATTAAAAAAGTCAATGAGCAGGTGATTAAAGGCTTCGGATTGAAACACGGTGCTGCGCATTCGGAATACATCAAATGCAAAAACGACGGAAAAATTTATTTCCTTGAAACATCTTCACGTGTTGGCGGTGCGCATCTGGCCGAAATGGTGGCTGCGGCAAGCGGCATCAACTTGTGGACAGAATGGGCAAAAATCGAAAATGCTTTGGTTAAAGGCCTAAAATATACGCTTCCAAAACCAAAAAAAGAATATGCCGGGATTGTGCTGACTTTGTCCAAATTTGAAAATCCTGATCTATCGTCTTTTTCTGATGATGAAGTGTGTTTCCGTGTGCCATTGGAATACCATGCCGGATTGATCGTCAATTCGGATAAGCATGAAAAAGTACTGGAATTGTTAGACAATTATGCTGAAAGGCTGGTTCGTGATTTTGCAACCGTTGCTGCTCAGGCAGAAGTGAAAAATCTGCATTAATCGAATTGTGATAATGGCCACGAATTTACGAACTATGTCTGTGAATTCGTGGCTTTTTTATTAGATAAAGATGGATAAAAATAAAAATGCTGTAAATATATTTAACAAACTTGCCGATGTTTACCAATTGAAATTTATGGATGTTTCAATGTACCACAGCGGATTGGATTTTTTCTGTAATTCAATAGAAAATGAAACTGCAGCCATATTAGAATTGGCTTGCGGTCCGGGAAATATTACAAGGTACATTTTGGACCAACGCCCGAAATTCAAGATCATGGGAACTGATTTAGCGCCAAACATGATCGCATTGGCCCAAGCCAACAATCCTGAAGCTGAATTTAAATTGCTCGATTGCAGAAATATCAATGCCCTGAATAGGAAATTTGACGCCGTAATCTGCGGATTTTGCCTTCCGTATCTCGATAAATCAGAAACTTTGAAACTCCTAAAAGATGCATGTAAAATTTTAAACGAATCAGGGATTTTGTATCTGAGTACGATAAAAGGCGATTATGAAAAATCTGAATTCCGAAAAGGAAGTTCAGGCGATTTGATCTTTATGCATTATTATGATATTGATTTTCTTTCAGATGTTTTGAAAAAAAATCATTTCAGCATCCTCAAAATAGAAGAAATTGTATCCGAAATGTCCGATGGAAATTCCGTTACCGATTTGGCAATTGTAGCAAAAAAAATATAGTTACCTTTCAAACAAACCTAAAGTCCCGCCCACCCAGTCTTTGTCTTTATTAAATTTGACACCGATCATTTCGCCACGGCTCAACCGCACCAAATTGCACAATAGCGTAGGTGAGGGATCATTTTTTTTCCAGACGCAAAGCACGCGCACTTCCGCTTTTACTTTTCCGTCAGGCGATTGCACGATCGGAATGTAGTTGACTTTTTTCTGTAAAATATAAAGGTCTTTTTCTTTTACCGCTTCGATATCTTCCTTTTTGACATGAAAAATAACACCGGTTCCCGAAAAAGAAAACAAAGGCTTAAGTACGTAATTTTCAAGATCTTCAGGGATTTCTTTTAAATCACTTAGCAAAGTGGTTTCGATGAAATATTTGCCTTTGAGCATCGGCAGGATAAATTTGCTAATTCTGAAGAACCAGTTGGGATGCCCGGCCCATTCTACGTCCAAATCATCAGAAAAACTAAAATCAAGTTTGAGGTCCTTGCGCAAATCAAGCTCATCAAAAATCACGCGGTTGTAAATTCTTTTGACTAAAACTTCTTCACCATTTGTATTTTTATAAAAAAGCTGCTTTCCTTTTTTTACAAGATCTGTGACACAAATGATTGGGATTCCGATATCGCGGCGGCAGTAATAAAAATCAATTTTGGTATTTTGTTTTTCAGGCTCGATTTCAAGCAGGATCACATTTTCTTTCGGATGGTTGTTGCAGATGGCTTCTTCGACGATTTTCAGGTATTCTTCTGGAGTTGTATCGCCAATAAAAGGCGTCAGTTCTTCCAGAAATGGAAAATGCTTTTTGAATTTGTCGTATAAAACGTATTGGTAATTGAACAGTGACGGAAATCCCTGTACTTCAATCAGTTTAGGGATGATTTTTCCATCTTCTTCGCAAACACCAAAGTCAATCGCTAGAAATGTGGTATGTTCATCTTCATTCGGAACTTTATGGTTGAGTTCCAGTGACTTTTCGGTCAGTGCTTTAAAATTGTCCTGCTTGATAAATTTAATCACGTCATTACAGCCTTCGATCAATTGCGCTTTCAGTTCATCTGAGATAAAAAACGGCGTTTCGGCCATTCTGAAAGTTGGCAGATAATCAAAATCGGAAGCAATATCATCCTGAAATTCCTGGTATTTTTCTACACTAAAACTGTCGTTGAATAACTTGCGGTATTTCGGGATCATTTTGATTAAGGATTTCAGATATTAAATTTCAGATTCCAGTATTGTCAATAAATTCGGTATATAGCCACAAATCGCAAATCTGAAATCGCAAATCTAAAATCAATTAGACAGTATTTTTTTAGTTTGAATTAAGTCGTTGATCGCAATCCGAAGAAAATTCGGGATCATCGTTTCATTTGTCCTGTAGACTTTTTCGTCATCAAGCAAATCTTCCAGCATATTGCGGAATTTGCGTTTTCCTTTCATTGCTTTAATCTTTTCACGGGCAGCTTTATTGCGTAGATTCAATACAAAACTTACCGGATCGGCTTCAGGATGAAACTGCGTTCCCACAAAATAATCATTAAAACGAACGGCCATGATGGCGCGCTCGTATTGTACATGATCGCGGATTTTTTCCAATGAAATAATCGTCGCACCCTTATCTGAAAACACTTTTAAATTGGGCTGAACCACCTGATAATCACGCGAATCAACTGCATAAAACGGATCGGCTAAACCTTCCAAAAGCGGTTCGTTTTGTCCGGCAACCGTTTTGTGGACCGTCATCACGCCGAAAGAAGTATCGTTGCGTTTTGTGATTTCTGCCAAGCCAAAATGCTTGCAAGCCATCTGAAACGAATGGCAAATGAACATCACGTGTTTTTTGATGTCTTTTTCATCATTCCATTTGACCAATGCGTCAATGAAATCGTAGTATTTCAAATCCCATTTTCCATCGCCAATCAGCGGATTTCCTGGACCACCCGTAGAAATGTAAATATCGTAATCCTTGATTTCAGGAAATTCCGATTTTCCACGAACGTCAAAAATCTTAAAAGACAAGATGTTATTAAAACGTCCGACAATATCGATAATACAGCGCATGCCTTGATTGGGCTCGCCGTTATACATGTCTAAAATGGCAACTTTTATGGGGTACTGACTCATTGCGTGTTATTTAAATGAAAACTGCAGGTTAAATTTATCGCGGCAAAGATACCAAAAAAATAATTCGTTCCACTTTTAGCGTTCGACTTTCAACATTTGACATTTGACATTCGTCGTTAAATTCCTTTTGTAAATTCACCGGTGATAAAATCGACCACTTTGGTCAAGTCTCCGGTTTTTTCAAATACGGCGAGCTGTTTGTCGGCGCCGGTTCCGTTTTTCATGATTTCGTGAACGTAACTGATTTGCTCGCGGCTTCCAAGTTCGTCGACAACATCGTCAATGAATTCAAGCAGTTCAATGATCAGTGCTTTGGTTTCAACTTCTTTCTGCAAACCAAAGTCAATCATGTGGTTGTCAATTCCGTAACGTGCGGCGCGGAATTTATTTTCTTTGATCAATGCAATCCTGTAAATATTGAAGCTTGTATTTTGTAAAGTCAGTTTGTACAATTTGGCTACAATCGCCTGAATGATCGCGACGATGCACATCGTTTCCTCAACGGTTAAACTCATGTCGCAAATGCGGAACTCAATCGTATCATAAAACGGATGCAATCGCAAATCCCACCAGATTTTCTTCGGGTTGTCAATGCAATTGGTTTTCACCAAAGTTTCCAAATAATTGTCATACGACGAAACCGAATCAAAATATTCCGGCAATCCGGTTCTCGGAAATTTATCAAAAACTTTCGTTCTGAATGATTTGTATCCGGTTTGACGGCCTTCCCAAAAAGGAGAGTTCGTCGAAAGCGCAAAAATGTGTGGCAGAAAATAACACGCCTGGTTCATCAGTTGCAGCCCGATCTCACGATTTTCGATCCCAACGTGGCAATGCATCCCGAATATTAAATTTGACCGGGCCGCGTCCTGCAATTCATTCACGATGTTGTGATAACGCGGATCATCGGTAATCGGCTGGTCCTGCCATTTCGAGAATGGATGCGTTCCGGCGCCGCCCACGATCAAATCCTGTTTGTCGGCAAGTTCCACGATTTTTCGCCGAAGAAACGTGATTTCTTCTTTCGCTTCAGCGACACTTTTGCAAATGTTGGTGCCGACTTCCACCACAGATTGGTGCATTTCGGCTTTGACCTGCTCGTTCAGTATGATCTTCGCGCCATCCACAATCTTAGACAAATGCGACCGCAAATCACGCGTATTCGGATCTATAATCTGGTATTCCTCTTCAACACCGAGTGTAAAAACGGGTAATTTTTTCATCATTCATATTTTTTGAAGCTATTCCGGCTATGCGCTGCAATCTTTTTTGCATTAAAATTTTCCTTTGATTCAATTCACAAAAGCAAAAAAGGATTTCCGCTGCTATCCGGGCTAGGGTATTTCGGTAATCATCAACTCCTATTTATTGGCCAATGCCACAGAATCTTTCATGAAAGTTCCCCAGGTTAAATTCATTTGTCCCGGCTTTTGTTTTTTGGCGGCAGCTATTGCCATTTTCGCAGCTTCTTCAACAACCCATTCGAAATTCTCGCGTCCTACCGAAGTCAGTTCTGCATCTGGAGCCGGATTTCCAAAATCAATCGCATACGGAATTCCGTCACGAACGGCAAATTCCACCGTATTGAAATCATAACCCAAACCATTGCACAATCTCAACGTATAATCTTTGACGGTTTCAAGCAGTTTTTTTGAAACCGGCGGCCCATCAATGACATATCTCAAATGGTGCGGGTTTCTTGGTTCGTATTGCATGATCCTTACGGCTTTTCTACCCAAACAATACACACGGAAATATTCTGTAAATACGATTTCTTCCTGTAAAAGCATTACCAATTGTCCGGTTTCGCGGTGCTTTTCCCAGAATTCCTCTTTGTTTTCGAGTCGGTAGACATTTTTCCATCCGCCGCCGGCGTACGGTTTCATGTAAGCCGGAAATTTGACGTAATCAAAAATGCCTTCCCAATCCATCGGGTATTTCAGGTTTCTGAACGATTTTGAAGTCGTATCGGTTGGGTGTTCCGCCGAAGGCAATATCACGGTATTCGGCAACGGAACGCCTAAAACATCCGCTAAAGCGTTGTTAAAAAACTTATCGTCGGCGCTCCACCAAAACGGGTTGTTGATCACATTGGTTCCGGTTAATGCGGCATTTTTCAAAAACGCCCGGTAAAACGGAACATCCTGAGAAATGCGGTCGATGATCACGGCATATTCGCCACCTTTGTTCTGGACGACTTTGTCGATAGAAACGGCTTCGGCGATGACATCTTTCTCATTTTTCGAATTGACCCTGTCGATGAAAGCCTGCGGGAAAGTATCTTCCATCCCGAATAAAATCCCAATTTTTTTCATGTTGTTTGTTTTTATTTTTTAGATATCGCTTAGAAATCTTAATTCTTAATACTCAAATCCCAATACTTTTAAAAAAACTTAATTCTCGACAAATAATGCGGAAACATTTCTTTCCACACCGGCCAGTCATGGTCGCGGTTTTGCCGGATGTCGAGCCAATGGTGCACATTCCGTTCGCTTAAAACCTTGCTGAGTTTGAGGTTTGCATCGAAGCAAATGTCCCAGTTTGAAGTGCCCAGGACAATGTCCATATTCCACAATTCATGGTCGTTCAATCCATATAAGTAGTCTTCTGGGCTGTTGTAAAACACATCGTCGTTGTGAAAACCGTCCATGAAGCTTTTAATATTGAAAGCGCCGCTAATTGAAAACATGTGGCTCACGTAACCCGGATGGCGAAACGCAAAATTTGCAGCATGATAACCGCCAAAACTGCAACCTGCGACAGCGACTTTACCGGAGCCTGTATTGTTTTTTACACGCTCCACAATTTCGTGGCAGATCATTTTATCGTACCAAACGTGATTTTGGATTCTGTGTACAGGATGAATCTGCTTGTTGTAAAAACTGTCTTTGTCAATGCTTGCCGGACAGAAAATCTGGATCAATCCCTGTTCGATAAACCAGCGTGCCGATTCGATCAGGCCCATATCTTTGTTTTCGTGGTAGCTTCCCATAGAGGTTGGAAAAAGGATCACCGGATAACCGGCATGGCCGAAAACCAGCATTTCGGTTTCGCGGTTTAAGTTGGGCGAGTACCACTTGAAGTATTCTTCTCTCATTGCATTTTATTTTAAACAATTATAATAAAAATAATCAAGAGTTCCTTATTTTATTGGAGTTTTGGTGAATATTTATCGTAATGTTTGTTATAATATCGATATATTAACGAAATAATAATTCAGGCATTAAAATCGCCGAATCATTAAAATTTTAGCAAAAAAACAGAATGGAAAAGTCATTGGAAAGTGTTGACAATCCTCAAAAGCCTGTTGAAATGCCATCATTTTAATCAGATTTTATCCCAAACAAAAAAAAGAAAGCAACAACCTTCTTTTCATTCCTGCAATTCAAACAGCTGTACCTGGCTTTTTAAGCGCTCAATGAGCATGTTCATCATGCGTTTGTTCAGGTTGGAAGAGTTTGTGATATATTCGGCATATTCTTTTAATGTGAACAGGCTAATGACCATTCCTTTTAAGGCGTTCCTGAATTTGATGTCTTTCTGGATTACATTTTCGATGTAATGCATTTTCTTTTCGACGGAAAGTTTGTAAAAGTCGTTTTTGTGTTTGCTGATCTGGTTTTCAAAAACGGCAACGAATAAATCGTTTTGCAGTTTTAAGATCGGGCGAAGGGTTTGGTTCTGGAAAATCTCTTCGGAGGAAGACTGCGCAGTAACCGTTCCGATCGCTTCTCCGCGAAACTGGCTGATAAATAAATCTCTTTCCATGTTTTTTCTTTTAAAGATAAAAAAAACCTCTGTTAAAAAAACAGAGGTTTCATTTAGTTATTAAAAGCGGGTTGTTAACTATTTTACCCTGAAAGTAACGCGTCTTACCAGTTTTCTAGCTCCAGCAGAATCTTTGTCTACTGATGTGTCTTCCCCTTTAGAAATCACGTTCAATCTACTTTCAGCAATTCCTGCTTTTACAAGGATCGCTTTTACGCTGTTTGCCCTTTGCAATGCCAATCTATCATTAGCTGGTGTTTTACCAATTTCATCTGCATTACCGATGATCTCGATAGAAGCGTCAGGATTGTTCCTCAAGTAGGTCAACATAAAGTCGATTCCTTCTGTAGACACATTTGTTGGTTTGGTTTTGTTGAAATCGAAGTAAGTCGTCACATAACCGTCGTTGATGAGTTTTTTCACCATTTCTACGTTAGATTGTGCTGCTTGCGATTTGTCAACAAAATTGTTGGCCATGTATTTCTCCAATTCGTCTGGAATACCGTTTTTATTGATGTCAACCATTCTACCTTTAGTATCAACTGCTACGCCTGAAATTGAATTGTTTTCTACGTCAAGATAATCCGGCACACCATCTTTATCTGCATCGTTCATCATGGTTTCTAGCTCACCGATTCTTTTGTCAAGAGCGTCAAGTTCGTCAAGTCTTTTGTCTTCGATAATGGCCCAGTCTCCGTGTAATTTTTCCTGTCCGAACGAATAGGTAAGTCCCACAGATCCCATGATCAATTGCCCGGCCAAGTTATTGTCTTGTTCAGAATAGTGCCCGTCCCATGCAAAATGCTGTCTGAAATTCGCTACGGTACTAAAATCTGCGATGAGCGAAATCCTTTTTGTGATCCTGAATTCCGGAGAAACGCCAAACATCACACCAAAGTTGTTTTCAGTATAATCATAGTTTGAAGGTCCGCCAATAGGATCAATTCCTGAGTCAAGTTTTGGTGTTACACGGGCATATTGAAAACCAGCGTGCACCAACAATCCAAATCTTCCAATTTGCTCCTGAATCCCGAAAAGCCTCGCAGCATTTACAACACCCTGAAGCCCTACGCGAATTTGATCTACTTCAAACGGCTTGCTGTCGGTGTCCGTATTGTTTTTAAAATTATCGTAACTACCGTCAAGTTTAACGCCAAATTTTGGACTAAACATATAACGTACGCCAATGTTGTAATAATTCGGTTTTACAGATCCAAGTACAGAATTCGGGTTGCTTGAATAATATCCGGTTGTATATGGGCGCGTTCCTTTACTTTGTCCCACATTCAGTTCGATCGTCCATTTATTGTACGTATCTTCTTGAATAACAGCGTCGTTAGCTTCTTTTGAATTTTCTTTTTTATCAGCTACCTGCGCGATACCATTGGCGTAGGCCAACAGCGTAAAAGACAACAAGAGTAAACTTTTTTTCATATGAGTAAGGTATTTATTCAGTAAAACTGATAAAATTTTTATATTTAAACAGTGCAAATATAACAGTTTAGATTTAAAAATCCACACTTAGATTGATAAATGCCTTAGATTTACGGAACAGGCAGCAAACTTAAAAATTAATTAACATCAAATGAGAATCTCTAAAATATTCGTGACCGTAGATGTCGTTCTGATAAAAAACACCGAAAACAGCCCGCAATTATTACTCATCCAGCGCAAAAAAGAACCGTTTCAAAACTCTTGGGCATTGCCCGGCGGATTTGTAGATGAAAATGAAGATCTCGAAACGGCCGCTTTACGCGAATTGTCTGAAGAAACCGGAATCCGGATTTCATCGGCTGAACAATTGAAAGCTTTCGGAAAACCGCATCGCGACCCGCGCGGGCACATGGTTTCGGTTGCTTTTTTCGCTTTCGCGGATGCAAATGCGAATCCGGTCGCCGCCGATGATGCTGCCGATGCGAAATGGTTTTCAGTCAATGATTTGCCAAAACTGGCGTTCGATCATGCGGAAATCATTAATTTTGCGCTGTCTAAAATAAATGCCAAATGAAATTCCAGACCAGAAAATGGGTCAAGCCCGAAGATTTAAATCCGAACGGAACATTATTTGGTGGCAAATTGCTCGCCTGGATTGATGAAGAAGTCGCTTTGTACTCGATCATCCAGCTGGAAAATTACCGAGTGGTCACAAAACACATGTCTGAGATCAACTTCAGAAGTTCGGCCGAACAAGGCGACATTATCGAAATCGGAATGGAAGTGATTAAATTCGGAAATACGTCGATTACCTTAAAATGTGAAGTGCGAAATATCATGACACGCGCCACGATCATTACGATCGACAGCATTACGATGGTTTGTCTTGACGTAAACGGAAAACCTTTCCAGCACGGAAAAACCGAAGTTTCGGCTATGGGTTAACGGTTGCGCCAACGCCATTTCCTTCCGATGGCAATTCGAAAATCTCGAGGTCAAAATACGGAATCGCGGCGAACACGTGGTCGAAAATATCGGCCATGATGTATTCGTAATTCTCAAAACGCTTGTCTTTTGTGAACGTGTAAATTTCAAGCGGAATGCCTTGCGGCGTAGGCTGCAATTGCCGGCAAAGCAAAATCATATCCTTATTTAAGCTCGGATAATTCTGCAGATATTGCGTAATGTATTTTCGGAACAAGCCAAAATTCGTCAGGTTTCTACCATTAATAGGAATGGATTTATCGATTGCATTGGCTTCGTTGAATTTGTCGATTTCCAGCTGCCGCGTATCGATATAATCGGAAATCAATTGAATTTTTTTCAGGTTCTGCAATTCCTGTTCGTTTAAAAAGCGGATGCTTTTTGCCTTGATCAGAATGTGTCGTTTGATGCGCCTTCCATCAGAATTGAGCATGCCGCGCCAGTTTCGGAACGAATCGGAAATTAAACTGTAAGTCGGAATCGTGGTAGTCGTATTGTCAAAATTCCGCACTTTTACCGTCGCCAGGTTGATTTCGATCACATCGCCATCGGCGCCAAATTTGTCGAATGTGATCCAGTCGCCAATTCGCACCATATCATTCAGCGAAACCTGAACGCTTGCTACAAATCCGAGAATCGTATCGCGAAAAATTAAAATGATTAATGCTGAAACCGCTCCGAAAGTCGCAAATAAAGTATTCGGCTTGATGTTGAACAATTCCGAAATGATCACGAAAATCCCCAGCATCCACAGCACAATCATAATGACCTGAATGTAGCTATCGATTGGTTTGTCGCTGTATTCGGGCTTTTGCTTCAGGTAATCACGCAGCGAGTTGAAGATCGTTCGCGTAATCCACAAAATCAGCAATACGATGTAAATGCCAACTAGTTTTCCGAAAACCGTTTCCCAATACACATACGCATCGAGAATGATCGGGACGGTTTTGTAAATAAACAAGAGCGGAATTAAGTGCGCAATGTACTTTGCCGTTTTATTGGTAACCAGCAAATCGTCGAATTTGGTCTTCGTTTTTTTCGCGATCACGGCCATTAAAGTGACCAGTATGAACCGGAAAATAATGTAAATCCAATACGACAAAAAACACAAAATGATGATATTCACCACAAGGCTCAAATAGGAGGAAAGCGTGTCGCCAAGCTGCAATTTGCGCAGCATCGGATAGCACCAGCCAAATATTTTCACGATGAGTTTATGCATTTTTAAAGTATTTATGCTCCATGTAAAAAGTTCCGAACGGCAGGATCGAAGCCAGGCAGATGAGTCCGAATTTTTTCCAGTCCCAGTTCAATTCGATCTTCAGCATGATCGCTAAAATAATGTAGGTGATGAATAAAACGCCGTGCGCCATTCCGATAGGAAAAAGAAGCGTTTTGTAAAGTTCGATATGGTTTGGCTTGATCAAAAGCATGTTTGAAAACAAGGCCAAATAAGAAACACCTTCAAGCAAAGCGACGATTTTAAAAATTCTGAGCATTATAATTTGTATTTTTAGATTTTTAATGGCAAGAGTTTTAACGCTGCAAAATTAGGCAAACCCATCGGTTTAATCTGCAAAACAAAGTTACTTTTGCCAATATTTTTAATTTATGAGCAAGCGCGATCTAAAGAAATACCTGGCTTCGATGACCAAGGAGCAACTCGAAGAACAATTTACAGAATTGTACGATAAATTCAGTGAAGTCAAAACGTATTACGATTTTGTTTTCAACCCAAAAGAAGAAAAACTGGTCAATGAAGCCAAAGTTAAAATTGCGAATGAATACTTCCCGATTAAAAGCAAACGCCCGAAACTGCGGCGTTCTGTCGCACAAAAATTCATCAAGCATTTCCTGGTTTTGGGCGTTGATGCATTTGCTATCGCCGATTTGATGTTGTTTACCATCGAAACCGCCCAGCGTTATTCTGCAAAACGAGACATGAAGTATGCTTCATTTTATAAGAGCATTCAAAACGCCTTTGATCAGGCTGTCAATTTTTGCATTGCCAATGGAATAGTTCCGGATTTTAAAGAACGCCTTAATTTCGTCTGTGATAATGTTCAACTGCAACGTTGGGAAAATCAATACGAATTCGAAAGGATTTACTCGTTAATAGACTGATAGCAAGGGTATTGTAGTAAAAATATTTAAATTATACCACATATATATGAAATATTGTAACGCGGTTTAACGTTATATTTCAGAAGTTTGAACGATAAAACATTCATTATGCTTCTGGAAAATGTAGAACGGGACAGTTTAACTTTATGTTTCATGATACCTAACGTGTCACACTTGCTTATTTTCCGAGATTACCAGAACAACAGCGGTGTAATGAGAAAGGTAATTACTGAATTGCTGCGGTTTGGCTATTATACCAAATTATATCTCGGAAGCAATCCCGGATCGTATTTTCAAAGCAATACCGTTAGCGCCCAAAATACCGCTGTGATCACGATCAAAATCACCGGAATTACATTACTTGAGTATAAAATTGACGATTATACCGATTATTTCATTGCCGAACTTCAAAACAGGAAAAACGTCATCCATTTTGAAAATGTGGTTTTAAACCACGAAAAACAGATCAGCGGCATCAATATTGCCATTAAAATCACAGAATCCGTAAAGGTAAAATCGGAAGTCCAGGCAGCTTAATTCATTAAAAAAGCGTTTCCTGTGTTTTTTCCTGCAAATGATATCCGGCTTCAAGTTTTCCTGTTCTGAATAAATTGACCATGTCGTGTGCGACTCTTGTAGGTTCTGGAATTCTGTATTTTCCAACACAATCTCTGATAACTTCGAGGCTTTCCTCAACGGTAATTAAATTTCCAGGAGAAATGTAAATCGGTTTTACCGCATTCTTCGTCCGCAAGGCATAACCCAGCAATTCGCCTTTTCCAATAATGGCCGATGCGCTGTTTTTTTCCAATCCCAAATCGTCGAATTTACCAAACATCATGCTTTTGGCACAACCGATCGTAGGTTGGTTTTCCAATACGCCAAAGTGGGAAGCGATTCCCATTTTTCGCGGATGCGTAATGCCTTGTCCGTCCAAAACCAAAACATCGGGCTTTTCAGGCAATTGTTCCCAGGCACGCAGCAGTGAGGGCACTTCGCGAAAGGCGAGATAACCGGAAACATACGGGAAAATGGTTTCCATTTCGACAAGCGAATAGGATAGGAGCTCCATTTCAGGATAACTCAAAACGACAATTCCGGCAAAAACGGTATTGCTGAATTTGTTGAAGGAAATGTCGGCTCCGGCAATCGTTTTGATGCGCTTTTCAAAAGGCTTCAGCACGATTTTTTTGCGCATTTCCAGTTGAATTTGGGTGGCTTCTGGAATAGAAATATGATCGTAGGTAATCATGTTAAAATAGTTTTAGCTGGGGGTTTTCAGGAATGGTCTTCGGAGCTTGGGTTTTTCCAAAAACGGTCCTGCCGCCATATTTATAAGATTCGTTTCGTTCTTTTTGTATTAAATTTTCAAAATTGGCATTCGGAATAAAATCCTTTTCAGCATTTCGCGATATTTCCGATAATTTCTGGATCGCCTGCAATTTATCGCTGTTGCCAATTTTAGCATTCTGAATCGCACGCTGCAGCGTATGGATCGTTTCATCGTAAATCTTTGTCGGAACCGGAAATGGATGCCCGTCTTTTCCGCCATGAGCGAAAGAAAAACGCGCCGGATCTTCAAATCTCGATGGCGTTCCGTAAATGACTTCGCTGACCAATGCCAGCGATTGCAGTGCTCTCGGACCCATTCCTTTCAGCAACAACAATTGCTCAAAATTTTCTGGCTGGTTTTCATGCGTTACATAAAGCATCGCACCCAATCGCTTCAGGTTCACATCTTTCATGCGCACATCGTGCTGGTTCGGCATCACCAAATGGCTGATCTCACGTATGATTTTATCGGGATTTTCCTTGCTGATTTCGAGCGTATGCTTTCGCGTTGGTTCGGCATTGTGATCGGTCAGGTTCAAGATCTGGCCCTGATTTTCTCCATATATAAAGGTGTGCGGCTCGTCAATGAACGATTGCAGGTTTTCAGAATGCCAATGGTAACGCCGCGCGGTTTTACTTTCGGGATTCATGCCCTGCTGGATCACGGCCCATTCGCCGGTTTTGCTGACGATGAAATTGTGAAGGTACAATTGAAATCCGTCCTGGATGGCGGTATTGTCTACTTTTGCTGCGAGTTTGCTGCAATTTCCAAGTTCAAATCCGTTAAGGCCGGTACGTTCGCCAACAGTTAAAAGCTCGTTTGGCGTATTTGTCGAATGCTTGCCTTTTCCACCACAAATGTAAATGCCAAGTTCTTTTGAAAGCGGGTTTACAGATTTTTTTAAAGCGCCCATAACCGAAGTCGTAATCCCGGATGAATGCCAGTCCATTCCCATCACGGCGCCAAAACTCTGGAACCAGAATGGGTTGCTTAATTTTGAGATGACTTCTGAAGGAGAAAATTCGGAGGCAATGGTTTCAACAATTGCAAGCCCAAGTTTTGACATGCGCTCGGCAAGCCACATAGGCACGTGTCCATAATGCAATGGCAAATCTGCTGAACCGGAGCGTTTCATGTTAATAAATTAGGTTTCTGTAAATTTTGGGCATTCAAATTTACTTTTTCTAAAAAAAAAGACCTCTAAACTTTTCTTAACGTTTTGTTAAAATCGTTGAACGACGTTGTTTTGGATTGATTTCCGGCATCCAAAAAATATTAATAAGGTTCGGATTACAGCTATATGACAGCACTTAAAAACTTTAATTTTGAAATTTAACTTTAAAAGCATCGGATAACCTTTTTTTAGGCGTATTTTTGCAAAATTGTAAAAATGACCATGCATCAAAAAGAACTGGAAGTAGAAGTTGAAGTTGAAGAAAGAAAGGAACTTTACAGTTACCAGCAGGGCGATATCGACGCTATTTTTGAGCGGCTCGACAATGCCGCGCCAAATTACCATTTGTTATACCAATTGCCCACAGGCGGAGGAAAGACAGTAATTTTTTCTGAAATCGTACGCCGGTATTTGTCACACCACGATAAAAAAGTGGTCGTGCTCACGCACCGTATCGAACTTTGTAAGCAAACCTCAAAGATGCTGAACGGCTTCGATGTGACCAATAAAATCATCAACAGCAAAGTCAAAGAGTTGCCCGACCAGAATGAATATTCGTGCTTTGTCGCAATGGTGGAAACGTTGAAAAACCGCATCAACGACGAGAAACTACATCTTGACAATATCGGTTTGGTCATCATTGATGAAGCGCATTACAACTCGTTCCGGAAACTGCTGAGCTCATTCAAGAATGCCTTTATTTTGGGTGTTACCGCAACACCTTTAAGTTCGAATATCAAGTTGCCGATGAATGAAAATTACAACGAGCTCATCGTTGGCGATACGATTTCCTCCCTGATCGAAAAAGGTTTTCTGGCCAAAGCGACGACTTACAGCTACGACGTTGGACTGACTTCTTTAAAGGTCGGAATTAACGGCGATTATACAGTCAAATCATCTGACGATTTGTATTCGAATATGATGATGCAGGAAAAACTGCTACATGCCTATACCGAAAAATCACTTGGAAAAAAGACGTTGATCTTTAACAACGGAATCAACACATCTTTATATGTCTATGAAACTTTTCGCGAAGCAGGCTTTGAAATCAGGCATTTAGACAACACCAGCAGCGCTGAAGAACGCAAAGATATTTTGCATTGGTTCAAGAAAACGCCGGATGCCATTTTAACTTCTGTCGGGATTTTAACCACAGGATTTGATGAGCCGACTGTGGAAACGATCATCCTGAACCGCGCGACAAAATCGCTGACGTTATATTTTCAGATGATTGGGCGTGGCTCACGAAAACTTCCGGATAAAGACAAATTTACAGTCATCGATCTTGGAAATAATGCCGCACGTTTCGGATTGTGGAATGAACCTGTCGATTGGCAGCACATTTTCAAATCTCCCGAATTTTACCTCGAAAATCTTCGTGACGATGCCGAAATCGAAACGCATTTCAAATACCAGATGCCAGCCGAATTGCGGGCCAAATTCAGCAAAACTGCCGATGTGAGTTTTGATGTGGATGAAGAGCACAAAAAAGCGATTGCGCAGAATTTACGCTCGAAAATTGTGCTCGAAAAGTCGTTAGACCAACATGCATCGATGTGTGTCGACAATACCGACGAATTGTATGATGCGAAAATGCTCGCCCGCGAATTGCAGGATGATATCGAAAGCCGCATGAAGCGTTACGCCGCCTGTTTAAGCCATTGCAGTAAAAATTACCGCGAGTGGCTCATTGAAGATTACAAACTGAAGTTAACTTTGCTTATCGGAAAAAAATACCGTGAAAGCCTGTTTGAAGACTAAACTTAGTTAAATTTTCGAAAGGATTTCTTTAAGATTGATCGCATTTTTAAAGAAATCTTTCCACAAATCCCCTTTCTCGGCCAATCTTTCGGGGATGGTTTTGATGTTGAATGCTTTCAAATCCAGATCATGATTGATTTCGTCCCATTCCAGCGGCGTACTCACTCCGGCGCCTTCACGCGGGCGCAGCGAATAAATGCTCGCCATGGTTTTTCCTTTGCCATTTTGAAGAAAGTCGAGGTAGACTTTGCCTTTTCGTTTGTTCGGCATGCGTTCCAGGCTTGTGATTTCGGGTAAATCGCGGTGCACCATTTGGCTGACCAAGTGCGAAAAATTCCGGGTTTGTTCGTACGTATATTTCGGCTCGACCGGGATAAAAACATGCAATCCGTTGCCGCCAGAAGTTTTGATGTACGCCGGAACGCTCAGGCTATCGAGGATTTCTTTCACTTTTAAAGCTGTTTTTACGATATTTTTCATTGGCGCGCCTTTCGGATCGAGGTCAAAAATAATGTAGTCGGGATTGTTAAGCGAGCCTACGCGGCTGCTCCACGGATTCATTTCAATACAGCCATAATTTGCTAAAAACAGCAAAGTTTCCTTATCCTGGCACAGCAGCCATTCTACAGCAGTTTCGGCAGAATCCGATTTAATTTTGCGGGTTTTGATCCATTTTGGTACTGATCCGGCAACATTTTTCTGGAAAAAACCGTCGCTGTTGATGCCATCGGGCGTTCTTCGCAGCGATTCCGGCCGGTCAATTAAATAAGGCAAAATATAATCGGCAATTGAATTGTAATATTTAATGACATCGCCTTTTGTAATTTTCTCCTTTGGGAAATACATTTTATCGAGGTTCGTAAATTCGACTTTGGTGTCTGAAGGCAATTCTTTTGAAACCGTTTTATCAGAAGCTGCCGATTTTTTTGTCGCTTTTTTCGCTATAGATTTTTTGGTCTCTGATTTTATTTCTGACACATTTCCTGTTTCCACTTTCGGAGTTTCCATAATCACGTCTTTTGGATCTTTATCAGATCTTAGCCCGAGATACACCGGATGGCGCATGCTTCCCGTATCGGTAAACTCAGAAAATTTAATCTGCGCGACAAGTTTCGGGGAAACCCAATGTACGCCGGGTTCTTTTGGCATGGTTGTAAAAGGAGAAGATTTGCGTTCGATCTTATCTAATTTCTGACGCAGTTCTTTTAAAATCGTTTCCGTATACCCGGAACCGACTTTCTCCGAATATTTGAGTTCGCCGTTTTTATAATATCCGCAAAGCAACGCACCGATGCCCACGCGTCCGCCGCGAGGTTCTGTAAATCCGCCAATGACCATTTCCTGTTGCTTGTCGGTTTTGATCTTGAGCCAGTCTTTGCTGCGCTTGTCGGTGTAATATTTCGAATCGGATTTTTTTGCAATGATGCCTTCGCCGTTTTTTTTCTCCGCTTCCCCGAATGCTTTAGTCCCGCTGCCAATCGTATGTTCGGAATAGACGATATTTTTCAATTTTGGCAAAACCGCTTTGAGGATTTTTTTGCGCTGTAGCAATTCCAATTCACGCAGATCGTAGCCCTGAAAATACAAAATATCAAAAACGTAGAATTTCAACTGGCCTTGCTTTGGCTTTTCGTCGAGATGCTGCAACCATTGAAAATGGCTTTTCCCTTTAGAATCTTCCACGACAATTTCACCGTCTAAAATGACATCGTTGCTGATCGATTCAAGCGTTTTTGCAATTTCGGGATATTTGGAATTGAATGGCAATCCGTTTCGGGAAAGCAAGGTTGTTTTAGAATTCTGGATTTGTGCCAGAGCGCGGTAGCCATCATATTTGGTTTCGAAAATCCAGTCGTCATTGTCGAAAGTTTCATCGGCTAAAGTAGCGAGTTGCGGACGCCAATCGGTCGGAAATTTGGAGATTTTTTTAGCATTTGCCAAATCTTCTGCAGTAAATTCGCCATCTGATTTTGATTTTTTTACAGCCTTTTTTGTAGCCGGTTTAATGTCGCCCAAAATGGGATCTTCCACTGTTTTTTCTTCAGGCTCCCGGTTGCTGTGCCATACTTTTTTGCCTTTTGCGATCGCATCGAAATCACGCCCGGTCAGGATCGAATTCGGGTCAAATTCTTTTTTATCGGCAAATTCGTCTTTTGATTTCATCAGCAGCCATTGGTCATTTTCGCCTTTCATTTTGACCAGATGCCAAGATCCATGTAATTTTCCGCCATGCAAAACCACTTTGATCGATCCCGATTGAAGCTGTTTTTTCATCAGCAGGTTGTCTTTCAAAATATCTGCGTTTTCTTCTGCATGATAGGTTCCAATATCCCAAACCATCACAGTTCCGCCGCCATATTCGCCTTTTGGGATCGTTCCTTCAAAATCGATATAATCCATCGGATGGTCTTCAACATGCATCGCCAACCGTTTGTCGGCGGGATTTGAAGATGGGCCTTTTGGTACTGCCCAACTTGCTAAAACACCATCAATTTCAAGCCTAAAATCGTAATGCAAATGGGAAGCGGCGTGCTTTTGCACGACAAAACGCAACGCGCCTTTGGAAGGTTTTTTAACTCCTTTTGGCTCTGCAGTTTTTTTAAAATCGCGTTTGGCGTTGTATTTTTCTAAAGCCATGACTTAATTTTTTATTGCTTTGAGGCTGGCTTTTAATTGTTCGAGCAAATCATCGGCGGCACCGGTTTTGGCTTTGGCGCGTCGTTCTTTCAAAACAGGCGTTTTTTTGGCTGGAGCGGCCGCTTTTTTCTTGATGAGTTTGATGAGCTCGTCTTTGTAAGTATCTTTATACTTTTCGGGTTCGAATTTTTCGGTGAGCTGGTCGATGATGCTCATTGCCATGTCGAGTTCTTTTTTCTGGATCGTAATTCCGGTTGGCAATTTGGCTTCTTTCGGATCGCGCAAATCCTGGTCAAACCTTATCTGGATCAGTAAAATGGCATCTTCTTCTACTTTTAATATTCCGAGATGTTCGGATTGCCGCAGCACAAATTTGCACAAGCCTACTTTTCCGGATTTTTTAAGCGCGGCACGAAGCAAGGCATAGGTTTTTGCGGCAGCTTTTTCAGGTTCTACGATGTAAGGTTTTTCGAGGTACTGCGACGGAATTTCGTCTTCCAGTACAAATTCAAAAATGTCGATTGTCTGCGTTTTTTCGGGCATTGCTTTCGCGATTTCATCTTTGTCGAGTACGATGTAATCACCGTTTTCTTTTCGGTACCCTTTGGCGATTTCGTCCCACGGCACTTCTTTTCCGTCTTTTTTACACACGCGGACATACTGGATCGCGCATTGGTCTTTTTTTCGGATCATATCCAAATCTATCCTGTGCGTCACCGATCCGCTGAACAATCTTACCGGAATATTTACCAGCCCGAAGCTGATTCCGCCTTTCCAAAGTGCTTTCATCTCGTTGATTTTAGGATACAAAGTTTCATTTTTTCTTGTATTTTGACTTACAACAATTAAATTAAACCTTACATCATTTTTAATTCAGGTGTTAATTTTGAAAGGTTGGGCGTGAATCGTGTAAGATATTTACAATCAAAATGCTTCAAATTTGTGGGCGACATTAATATAAATACCACAAATGAATACTTTACAGCTCCGAGCATTTTTAAAATCCGGCGCTTTAAATTCTTCTTTCGTTATATTTTTTAATATAAAAGATTTAACTTAGTCACTTTGTAATTTACCCAACAATGCCACAGCAATGCTTTTTTATTGATGATGATGAAGATGACCGCGATTTTTTTTGTACAGCGATGACCGAAATTGACGGTTCCATTGAATGCCTTTTTGCAAAAAATGGCGTTGATGCGATCGACCAGCTTACAAAAAACGCGTCAATGGTTCCAGACCATATTTTTATTGATATGAATATGCCGCTGATGGATGGAAAACAGTGCCTTCAGACCATAAAACAGATCGAACGGTTAAAGGAAATACCGGTGTATATTTATTCTACTTCCGGCAGCCCGAAACTCATTGATGAAGTACTGTCGTCGGGCGCACGGGATTTCCTGATCAAGCCTTCAAACATGGCAGAACTCGTTGCAATGCTTCGGCAAATTGTGAATTAATTGATGGCGAAAAAAAAATAAATGTCGAAAATACCTTCTGAATCTAAAGAATCATTTTTACAGGGCGGCGGCATTACCGGTGCGTTGATACGGTCTAAAGATTGGTCTCAAACTTCATTAGGATGTTCGTCAAATTGGCCGGAGAGCCTAAAAATCTGCATTCGCATCATCCTGACTTCAAGACAGCCTATGTTTATTTGGTGGGGAAAAGAGCTCATCAATCTTTACAATGATGCTTACATTTCGATCGTTGGCGGAAAACACCCTGAATCACTTGGAAAACCAGCACATGAAGTCTGGCATGAAATCTGGGACGAAATTGGGCCAAGGGCAAAAACAGTCCTTGAGCAAAATATTGGAACGTATGATGAAGCCTTGCTTTTGCTGATGGAGCGCAACGGCTATACCGAAGAAACGTACTACACATTTTCATACAGCCCGATACCTGGAACAGATGGAACCACACAGGGAATCATCTGTGCCAATACCGATGATACACAACGAATACTCGCCGCAAGGCAATTGCATACGCTACGCGAATTGTCAAAAAATTTGTTGAAACTCACCAGCAATACTGAGATTTATGCACGTTCCTTACAAGCATTGTACGAAAATCCCCAAGATTTTCCTTTTGTAGTATTATATGAGGTAAGCGATAACGGCACAAAACTCGAATTGTGCGGTCACATTCCAAACGATTTGCCCGCTGAAATGGCGTTGCCTGAAGTAGATTTAAAGACACAATTGGCAGAACTCAAAGAATTGGCCCTGGCAATTGAAACCAGAAACATTACTGAAGTTTCGGGCATTATAACGCGCTTTGGAACCATACCTACAACGGTTTGGGACCGTTCGCCAGACAAGGCATTGTTAATTCCGATCATGCAAAGCAAGCATACAAAGCCATTTGCGGTTTTGTGCGTTGGCGTGAATCCATACCGGCTTTTGGATGACAATTATTCGGCATTTTTCAGCCTTGTGGCCGACCAGATCGCGAATGCGCTGACCAATGCGTATGCATTCAAACAAGAGCGTAAAAGATCCGAATCGCTTGCCGAAATTGATAAGGCAAAAACCATTTTTTTTAGCAACATCAGCCATGAATTCCGCACGCCGCTTACCTTGATGCTTGGTCCGCTTGAAGAAATGCTGAACAACAATTCAAATGATCCGGAAACCAACCGTTCGAATCTTGAAATCACGCACCGCAATGCGATGCGCCTGCTGCGTTTGGTGAATTCACTATTGGATTTTAGCAGCATCGAGTCAGGTCGTATCAAAGCCACTTTCCAGCCGGTTTCATTGGGAAGATTTACAGCAGATATTGCCAGTACGTTTCGCTCACTGATGGAAAAAGCCGGATTGGAATTCGAAATAAAATCAGATAGTGAGGCAGCAGTGTATGTCGATAGGGAAATGTGGGAGAAAATCGTGCTGAATTTATTATCAAATGCATTTAAATATACGCTAAACGGAAAAATAACCGTCACAGTTTCCAGTGATGCATCCTTAGCCACTTTAAAAGTTACCGACACCGGCAGCGGAATCCCCGAAGACGAAATGAAGCACCTTTTTGAACGGTTTCACCGCGTGAAAAATGCATCGGGGCGAAGTTATGAAGGAACGGGAATTGGGCTTTCGCTTGTGAAAGAACTCGTAAAACTTCACGGCGGACGCATCGATGCCGCAAGTAAATTTGGTGAAGGCACCTCATTTACGATCCAAATTCCGATTGGAAAAAAACATTTGCCGGCATCACAAATCCTGGAAAAAAACATATCAGATGAAATCATCAGTTCGAATTATTTTGCCGATGAAGCCGAACGGTTGATCCTGAAAAAATCAACATCTGATACAAATGATGAAGCGGAATCAAAACCGTCCGTTTTAATCGTTGAAGACAATGCCGACATGCAGGAATACATTTCCAAATTGCTTGAAAGCCAATATGAAATCACAGTTGCCGGAAATGGCCGCGAAGCCCTTGAAAGTATTAATGAAAAACTTCCTGATTTGATCATCAGCGATGTCATGATGCCTGTAATGGACGGTATCGAGCTGCTCAGGTTGCTTAAAAATGATCAGGTTACGAGAAAAATCCCGGTACTTTTGTTATCTGCAAGGGCAGGCGAAGAAGCGAAAATTGAAGGCTATGAATTGGGTGCCGATGATTACCTGGTGAAGCCATTTTCTGCAAAAGAACTTTTGGCGCGCGTGAAATCACAACTCAAATTGACAGATTCCAGGAGCCGCATCGAAAAACAACTCAGCAATTTATTTTTGCAGGCGCCAATAGCGATTTCAATTTTAAGAGGACCAGAATTCATAGTTGAGATTGCAAATGAAAAAATGTTGTCATTGTGGGGAAAAACGGCAAAACAAGTATTAAATAAACCTGTTTTCGAAGGGATGCCAGATGCCGGAAAGCAAGGTTTTGAACAATTGCTTAAGGATGTATTTACCACCGGGAAAGCCTTTGTAGCCGAAGAACTTCCCATAAAATTGATCAGGGATGGCATTGAAGAAAAGATCTATGTCAAATTTATATATGAAGCTTTGTATGATGAAGACGGAGCCATCTCCGGAATCATGGTACTTGCTGACGAAATTACCGAAAGGGTAGAAGCAAGGAAAAAAATCGAAAACAGCGAACTGCGTTTTAAACTCGCGATTGATGCTGCCAAAATTGGTAGTTTCGAATGGGATATCCAAGAATCGGAGTTTTTACACTCGGACCGGCTGGCAGAAATTTTCGGATTTGAAAATGGGCAAACCTTAAAACAGTCAGAATTCAGCACACGCATCCATCCCAATGATGCTGCCATACGTACCGCCGCACACCTACAGGCAAGGAAAACCGGATTGTTGTTTTATGAAGCACGCGTAGTTTGGCCAGACGCAAGCATCCATTGGGTAAGGCTCAACGGAAAGATGATCTATGAAAACGAGTTGCCGGTCAAAATGTACGGCACCGTTCTCGACATTACCGAACACAAACTGCAGTCTGCCGAGCTTGAAGAAAAAGTAGCCGAACGCACCCGAAAACTGATCAAAAAAAACGAAGAGCTCAAAAAAAGCGAAGAGCGTTTCCAGCGCATGACCGAGGAAGTTCAGGATTATGCGATTTTATTGCTCGACAAAACCGGAACGATCTTAAACTGGAACCTGGGTGCCGAAAAGATCAAAGGCTATACTGAAAAGGAAGTCATCGGTAAAAACATCGAAATTTTTTACCTCCCCGCCGACCAGAAAAATAAGCTGCCACAACGTCTGATCAATGAAGCAATGGTGAACGGAAGAGCGGTCCACGAAGGCTACCGCATCAGGAAAGACCGCAGTATTTTCTGGGGAAGCATTACGCTCACGGCTTTACACGACAAAAAAAATAACATCATCGGATTTTCAAAAGTGACGCGCGACCTGACGGAGCGTAAAAAAGCCGAAGACAAGCTGCACCAATACAATGCCGAACTGCAATTCCAGAATAAAGAACTGGAGCAGTTTGCTTACGTGGCTTCGCACGATCTTCAGGAACCGCTGCGGAAAATCCAGATGTTTTCAGACATGCTCGAGAAAAACCTCGATAATCCTGAAATGGTGTTGCGGTATTTTGGCAAGATCAATACTTCTGCCGCGCGCATGAGCGAATTGATTAAAGCGGTGCTCAATTACAGTAGGCTTTCCAACTCTGAACAGCGGTTTGAACCCGCAAACGTCAATGAATTGATCGAAAATGTATTGGTTGATTTTGAATTGCTGATTGAAGAAAAACAGGCGGAAATTGTTGTTGATGTGATTCCGATCGTCACCGTCATCCCGCTGCAGATCACACAAATGTTTTCAAACCTGATCGGGAATTCATTGAAATTTTCTGAAACACATCCGCAAATTAAAATCACTTCACGTGAAATGGATTTTCAGGATATTCCGTTTGAAACCAATCTGCAACCCGAATTAAAATACCTGGAACTGACCATTAAAGACAACGGAATCGGTTTCGAACAGAAATATGCAGATAAGATTTTTACAATTTTTCAACGCCTGCACGACCGTGTTTCCTATCCGGGAACAGGAATTGGGCTTGCGTTGTGCAAACGGATCGTCGAAAACCATTCTGGATTCATTGCCGTTGAAAGCCAGCCGGGAGCGGGCACCACGTTTTTCATCTACCTTCCGGTAAACGCCATTTCATAAAAAATAAATAAGGAATTATTTTGGAGCCTGGGCAAGTCTTTTTAAGATCGCCCATTGTTTTAACGCATCGCGCGCTTCAACAGCAGGGTAACCCAACATGGTTTTTCCTGCCGGAATATCGGCTGCGACACCGGAACCGGCACCTACAATAGCGCCGTCACCAATTGTGACATGGTCTTTAATGGATGCGCTTCCGCCAATGATCACGCCGTTTCCTAAAGTGACTGAACCGGCCAACCCGCTGTTTCCTGCCATAATGCAGAATTTCCCAAGCTTGCTGTTGTGCCCGATCTGGACAAGGTTGTCTATTTTGCAGCCGTCACCAAGTACGGTCGAGCTAAATTTTCCACGGTCTACGCACGAATTGGCCCCAATTTCAACCCCGTTTCCAATGATGACATTTCCGATTTGTGGGATTTTAACCAAGCCGCGCTCCGGGCAAGGACGAAATCCGAAACCGTCAGCACCGATGGTCGAATTTGGATGCAGGATGCAATGGCTTCCAATATGGCAGCGTTCGCGAACAACAGCACCCGACCAGATCGTGGTATTTTTCCCGATGGTCGATTCGTCTAAAATCGTAACATTCGGAAAAATCGTAACATTTTCTTCGAGGACAACATCTGGGCCGATGTAACATCCGGCACCAATGCGCACGCCTTTTCCGATTTTTGCCGTTTTATGGACTACTGCCGTTTCATGAATGTCATGATCGAAAGCAGGCGGGGCAAGTGCAAAAAGCTCGAGCAGTTGCGACATCGCAAGATCGGCATTTTTAACTTTGATAAAAGCTTTGTTGTCGCCGGGCTCAATCGATATGTCGTGGTTGACTACGGCAGCACAGGCACTCGAATTTTGCCAGAATTTTTCGTATTTTTTATTTCCGATAAATGAAATCTCATTTTCATTCGCCATTTCCAATTGTTCAGGCGCAGTGATGTTTTGGGTGGTATGGCCCACAATAACACCTTGCAAAATGTCATTAATTTGATGAATTGTGAATGATCTCATATAAAATTTTGGCTTTTCAAACGGTTAATATTTTCCAAATAAAACAATTTCGTGACGAACTTCCTAATTTGAGATAAATATGCTTCGGAGTTTTGTAAACATTAAACGCATAAATGTAAATTCAATTGCTTGCAAAACCGTTAATTTTGCGCCAATCCCATATCCATCCAAATGAAAAATCTTTTAAAATTTCTATATTTTATTTTTGTTTTGCTTTCTCTTCAAACAAATGCTCAAGTCAATACCTTTTTAACGAATACCACGAAAATGCGCAGCATGACCGAGCGCTGGGAACTCGACACGACTGCCATTCGCGGGACTTTTTTGATCACGCCTTACAAACCCATTTACATCCTGCCTTTTCGATATTCTGACATGCCGAACGAAGCGCCCTATTCCGGCAACGGCAATCCCGATTATGTGGCACCTCCGGGAACGAATTTCAACAATATTGAATCGAAATTCCAAATTAGTTTTAAAACTAAAATAGTACAAGGCATTTTTTGGAATCACGTAGATTTATGGGGTGCTTACACGCAGGTTTCGCATTGGCAATTGTATAATAATAAATTATCGCGGCCATTTAGGGAAATCAATTATGAGCCGGAAATCATTTTAAATGCACCACTGAATTTCAAGCTGTTCGGATTTCGAGCAAGAATGGCTGGAGTAACGTTTAACCATCAATCGAATGGGAAAAGCCTGCCGTTTTCAAGAAGTTGGAACCGGATTATTTTCCACGCGGGATTCGACCGAAAAGACTGGAGCGTTTACATTCGCCCATGGCTGCGCCTCAGAGATACGAAAGACGACAATCCCGATATTTCGAAGTTCATCGGGCGCGGCGATGTCAATGTGATTTATACCAAAAACGGCAGCGTATACTCGTTGATTGCGAGCCACAATTTAGACGTCGGCTCAAAAATCCGTGGAAATTTAACCTTTTCGTGGTCGTATCCAATCAAAGGAAATTTAAAAGCTTACTTGCAGGCATCACACGGATACGGTGAAACGCTGATAGATTATAACTATCGGCAGACGACTGTAGGCATCGGAATTTCATTGGCCGAATGGCTGTGATTATTTGGCTGTAGCCAATTCATATAATTTTAAAACCGTTTTCCAATTTCGTGCCGTCGACCGCAATTTGAGTTTGCTTTCGATGACGGCATTGCTGAGTTTACTGTTTCCGGCCGAATTGGCATACCATAAATAAAGCGTTTTGTCGATGCCGATAAATTCATCTCCGTTGAAATCTATGGTTTTTAAAATATCAAGATGCTCGTTCTTCGGGATTTCTGATAAAAAGGAAACATAAGGTTGTGTGGCATCTGAAAGGCTTTCTTTTGCATATGGATTTTTGTTAATGATGCCAAGAAGTTCGTCAGGCGTAACAACTGTCACAGGAACTGTAAAGCCAAAATGGTATTCAATTTTAGCAGCAATTTGCATTTCAAGGTTTGGAATATCCGATGAATTGCTTTCGAAAATGATGTTTCCGCTTTGGATGTACGTCCTGATATTTTCAAAATTTAATTCGGATAAAACCTTCCGCAACAGTTCCATTTTAATGATTTTATGCCCGCTCACGTTGATGCCGCGCAGCAATGCAATGTAGGTTTTCATGGTTTTGTAAATGAGATTTCAGTAAAAACCGGCAAATGATCTGATGGATATTTGCAGTCTTTGGAATCGCTTAAAACTGCATGTTTTTTGACGATGATGTTGTTTTTTGACGTAAAAATATAATCAATTAATAAGGTTACAGGTTTTTGGAATTCAAAATTATTAAACGTTCCAGTTGGCCCGAAAGGTTTTGACTGGCTGCTATTTTTGGAGTCGTTCATCGCAGTAGCAATCAGCTTGTAAGCCTCAGAATTGGTTTCGCTGTTGAAATCACCGGTAAAAATTACGGGAAGATTTTTCGTATTGACGGCTTTTATTTTTTCAAGGATCAGTTTCGCGCCGTTGGTTCGGGCTGTTACGCCAATGTGGTCCAGATGCGTATTAAAAACGTAAAATTGCTTTTTGGTTTTCATGTCCTGAAATAGTCCGTAAGTGCAGATTCGTTCGTAAGCCGCATCCCAGCCTTTTGATTTTTTTTCAGGCGTTTCCGACAGCCAGAAAGTCGACTCCTGAATCAGTTTGAATTTCTTTTCATTGTAGAAAATCGCGCTGAATTCGCCTTCGGTCTTCGAATTGTCTCGGCTGATGCCAATGAATTTATAATCGGTCCAAGTACTGTCGATGTATTGCAATTGGTGTGCTTTTCCTTCCTGTGTTCCAATGAAATCAGGCTCGTAAAACTGAATTTGCTGTGCGAGGAAATCGCGTCGGAATTCCCAGTTGTTTGCGCCATCGCCACCAAAATCCACACGGATGTTATAGGTCATGATCTTAAGGTTTTGGCTGTACACTAACATCGGGAAAATCAGCAATAAAAAAACTTTTTTCATCGGTCCAGAATTTTGAAATCCAAATGTAGCCAAAAGTTTTTACAGATAACCGATCATCAGGCAATCGTGCAACATTGTAATCCAATCGTATAAAAACAATTATTTGATCGTGGATTATCTTTATAAAAACAAATAACAACAACTATGGACAGCATCAACAAAAATCAGAAAGAAGATAATTTTGAAAATTTATTTGGCGACGAAGCCATCGAAAAAATCAAATCTTTAGCAGGAAAAGCCGGATCGTGTTTTTTTTGTACTAAAATACAAACCGGAAAAAGTTTCTCATCACGCCCAATGGCACCGGAAAAGATTGACGACCAGGCAAATTTTTGGTTCTTAAGTGCCAATGACAGCCATAAAAATAAAGAACTCGAGGAAGATTCGGCAGTGCAATTGCTATTTCAGGGTTCAAGTTACAGCGATTTTTTAAGCGTATATGGCAAAGCCGAAATTTCGACTGATAAAGCCAAGATTGATGAACTTTGGGATCCAATCATGAAAACCTGGTTTACTGAAGGTAAAGACGATCCGAGGATTACAGTAATTAGAATTATTCCAACAGAAGGTTATTATTGGGATACCAAGCACAACATGCTTGTTGGATTGGCAAAAAGAGCTTATGGCGCAGTCGTCGGGGAAACGTATGACGATTCGATTGAAGGGAAAATCATCCCGTAAGTTAATTGATATGCATAATGGACAATTGATAATGAAAATCACTTGATCGAAAAAGGGTTTCAAATTTATTTGAAACCCTCTTTAATTATCTATTATCAATTGTCCATTAATTAATCTTCCTCTTTTTGTCCCATCATCATTAAATACGCCTTTAAAAACGCGTCAATGTCGCCATTCATGACACCTTCAACATCGCTGGTTTCATGGCCAGTCCTGACATCTTTAACCAGTTTATAAGGATGCATGACGTAATTCCTGATTTGCGATCCCCATTCGATTTTCATCTTTCCGGCTTCGATGTCGGCCCGCTGCGCCATTTGTTTTTTGAGTTCGATTTCGTACAATTGGGACTTCAGCATCTGCATCGCGCGTTGTCTGTTGTCTTGCTGGGAACGCGTTTCCGAGCATTGCACCTGGATTCCGGTGGGCTTGTGGAACAGCTGCACTTTGGTTTCGACTTTATTGACGTTTTGTCCACCCGCGCCGCTGGATCGCGAGGTAATGATCTCGATATCGGCGGGATTGATCTCGATTTCGATCGAATCATCGACAAGCGGATAGATGTAAACCGACGCAAATGAGGTGTGGCGTTTTCCATTTGAATCAAATGGCGAGATGCGCACGAGTCGGTGTACGCCATTGTCACCTTTTAAATAGCCGAAAGAATAATCGCCTTCAAATTCGAGCGTGACGGTTTTGATCCCGGCGACTTCGCCTTCCTGGAAATTGAGTTCTTTGATCTTGTAACCGTTCTTTTCGCCCCACATCATGTACATCCGCATAAGCATCGATGCCCAGTCGCAGCTTTCGGTGCCACCGGCTCCGGCCGTGATCTGCAAGACTGCGCTCAAAGAATCGCCTTCATCCGAAAGCATGTTCTTGAATTCGATGTTTTCGATTAAAGTGTTGGTTTTTTCGTATTGTTCGTCAAGTTCTTCTCCCGAAAGTTCGCCTTCACGGTAAAATTCATAGGCGAGTTGCAACTCATCGGCCATGTCGATGGCTTTGTTGTAATCTTCGACCCATTTCTTTTTGGTTCTCAGGTTCTTGACGATGATTTCGGCTTCTTTGGCGTTGTTCCAGAAGTCGGGAGCGAAGGTTTTTTCCTCTTCGTTGGTAATTTCTACAAGCTTGGCATCAATGTCAAAGATACCTCCTCAACGCACCAAGGCGCTCTACAATACCTTTTATTTGTTCGGTATTTGTCATAAATAGTGTAATTTTGTCGTTAGTTGTTTGGTGCGAAAAAGCCCTAGCCCCGATAGCAGCGTAAATCCTTTTTTGTTTTTGTCATTTCGACGAAAGGAGAAATCTAAAACAAAAAAGATTGCAGCGGATAGCGGGAAACAGCTTCAAAAATAAAAAATTTCTGTCACCTTTGTGGCACAAAAATAAGACATCCGTTTGAGAATATGGAAATAAATTTAGTAAGCGATACCGTGACCAAACCAACGCCCGAGATGCTGCAATACATGTTTCAGGCAAAAGTGGGCGACGATGTTTACAAACAAGACCCGACTGTCAATGAGTTAGAAGCGAAAGTCGCGACTATTTTTGGGATGGAAGCCGCGATGTTTTTTCCTTCGGGAACGATGGCAAACCAAACTGCAATCAAGGTGTTGACGCAGCCCGGAGAGCAACTGATCGCCGACAAATGGGCGCATGTGTACAATTATGAAGGCGGCGGCGTGTCGTTTAACAGTGGCGTTTCGTGTAATTTGTTGGATGGGAACCGCGGGATGATTACGGCTGAGCAAGTCGCTTCTGCGATCAATCCGCCGGAATTTTACCACAGTCCGCTGACGCGTTTGGTTTGTGTCGAAAACACGACGAATAAAGGCGGCGGTGCGTGTTATGACATTGAAGAACTCAAGAAAATTAAAGCCGTTTGCGATGCGAACAACCTGAAATTTCATCTCGACGGTGCACGAATCTGGAATGCATTGGTTGTAAAGCGCGACAATCCGAGGATTTACGGGCAGTTGTTCGATACGATTTCGGTGTGTTTGAGCAAAGGTTTGGGCGCGCCGATCGGTTCGGTTTTGATATCGGATAAAGCGACGATCAATAAAGCATTGCGCATTAGAAAAATTTTCGGCGGCGGCATGCGGCAAGCCGGCTATTTGGCTGCAGCCGGAATTTACGCACTCAACAACCATGTTGGCCGACTCGAAGACGATCATCGAAGGGCAAAAGAACTCGGTGCCTTATTGCAAAGATTAAACTGGGTGGATAAAGTCGAACCGATCGAAACGAACATCCTGATTTTTTCCGTTCGACCGCGCTTGGACGAAAACCTCGTCATAGAAAAATTAAAACAGAAAAATATAGCGATCAGCGCAATGGGACAGGGGAAACTGCGGATTGTGACGCATCTGGATTATAAGGAAGTGATGCATTCGTATGTTTTGGAAGCTTTGTCTAAAATGGTTTTTTAGAAAAGTCTAAAGTCGGAAAGTCTAAAGAGAAAAGCCAAAAAAGCTACAAAAAGAAAAGTCGAAAGTTTATACGCAAAGTATATCCTTTCGACTTTTGACTTTCCGACTTTTGACTATTTAAAAAGATCCATCCCCGGAATGTCCGGCATGCCATCTTGAGCCGCAGCGGCCAGTTCGGCTTCGTTTATCACTGTCGCCCGCATTATGGCTTTGTTCATAACTAACACCAGATAATCTTCCAATTGCTCTTTATCTTCAAGCAATTCGTCGGCAACAGTAATAGATTTTATGGTGCGGTTTGCGGTTAAAGTGACCTTTAATAAACCGTCATTGCTCTGTTCGTCAATCAGTACCGTGTCGAGGCGCTTTTTCGTTTCTTCTACTTTTTGCTGGGCTTCTTTAAGCTTGCCCATCATTCCCATCAGGTCTCCAAACATGTTTATAAATTTTATGGTTTCAAAGCCGTGAAATTACTAAATTGCAGGTTGAAATACCACAATTATTTAGATGAAATATACAATCACAATCAGTAGCCTTTGTGTTATTTTTGCATCATCTTATTCTCAAAACAAAAATACTTCAATGTCAGATACTGTTAAAGCACCAATTGCCACCATTAAACCCACCATTTTAGAAAAACACGGCGACAAGCGAACTGACAATTATTTTTGGCTCAACCAACGTGAAAATCCTGAAGTGATTGATTATCTGAACAAAGAGAACGATTACTACAATACGATGACGGCTTCTACCAAGCAATTCCAAAGCGATTTGTTTGAGGAAATGAAAGCACGCATTAAGGAAGACGACGCTTCAGTTCCTTATTTATACAACGGTTATTATTACATCACGCGTTTTGAAACCGGAAAAGATTACCCGATTTATTCCCGAAAAAAAGGCAGTTTAGAGGCAAACGAAGAAATTTTATTTGACTGCAATGAACTCGCGAAAGGGCATTCTTATTTCCAGCTTGGCGGAATGAGCATCAGTCCGGACAATCAATTTGCGACTTTTGGAACCGACATTGTTGGAAGAAGGATTTTTACGATTCAGGTGAAAAACCTGCAAACCAGCGAAATTTTATCCGATAAGATCGAAAATGTTACCGGAAGCTCTGTTTGGGCCAATGACAACCAGACGATTTTTTACACCCGGAAAGATTTGGTGACTTTGCGTTCGGATAAAGTCTACAAGCATAAAATAGGAACTTCTGAAAATAATGATGTGTTGGTTTTTCATGAAAAAGACGACACGTTTGATGTTTCTGTCAGCAAAGAAAAATCAAGAAAATACATCGTGATTTTGTCCTCGAGCACGCTGACAACCGAATTTCAGATTCTTCCCGCAGACAAGCCGGACGATAAATTTAAAGTGTTCCAGAAAAGGACGCGTGGACTCGAATATGGCATTTCGCATTTCGGCGACAGCTTTTACATTGTCACCAATAAAGACAAAGCCGAAAATTTCAAGCTAATGAAAACACCTGAAAATGCGACTTCAAAGGAAAACTGGATTGATGTGATTCCGCATCGCACCAATGTTTTGCTCGAAGACATCGAAATTTTCAAAGATTATCTCGTTGTGGAAGAACGCACCAACGGGCTGCATAAAATCAGGATTATGCCTTGGAGTGGGAAAGGCGAGTACTATTTGCCATTTGAAAGCGAAACATATACCGCTTTTACCACGACAAATGTCGATTTTAACACCGAAATCCTGCGTTACAGCTACCAATCTATGGCAACGCCGTCGTCGGTAATCGACTTTAACATGAAGACCAAAACGAAGGAAGTCAAAAAAGAACAGCAGGTTCTCGGAGGCAAATTCGATAAAAATAACTATATTGAGGAGCGAATCTGGGCTACAGCTCAAGACGGAACGAAAATCCCGATTTCTGTGGTTTACAAAAAAGGCCTTAAAAAAGACGGCAGCAACCCGTTTTTGCTCTATGCTTACGGCTCTTACGGCGCTTCGATGGATGCTTATTTTTCATCCGCACGTTTGTCGCTGTTGGATCGCGGATTCGTTTATGCGATTGCGCACATCCGCGGAGGCGAAGAACTCGGCCGCCATTGGTATGAAGACGGAAAATTATTGAAAAAGAAAAATACGTTCACCGATTTTATTGATTGCTCGAAATTTGTAATTGCCGAAAAATTCACCTCGCCCGAACATTTGTACGCTGAAGGCGGTTCTGCGGGAGGTTTATTAATGGGCGCGATCGTCAACATGGCGCCGCAATTGTACCATGGTATCATTGCTCAAGTGCCGTTTGTAGATGTGATTTCGACGATGTTAGATGACAGCATTCCGCTTACAACCGGGGAATACGACGAATGGGGAAATCCAAACGTTAAAAAATATTACAATTACATGAAGTCGTATTCGCCTTACGACAATGTCGTGGCGCAGGATTATCCAAATATGTATGTTTCGACAGGTTTGCATGATTCTCAGGTACAGTATTGGGAACCAGCGAAATGGGTAGCGAAACTCAGGACATTGAAAACAGATAAAAACGTTTTATATCTCGATACCAATATGGATGCAGGACACGGCGGTGCTTCTGGAAGGTTTGAAGCATTAAAGGAAGTCGCTAAGGAATTCAGTTTTTTATTAGATTTGGAAAAAATAAAAATCTAATTAGAATTTTTTTGTTAAATTTGCAAGGATTTGAGGTCAATGAAAATTGAGATTTACCTTGATTAACTATTTTTTTATGAAAGAAGAAATAAAAGCTTATAATAATGTCCTGGAATTAATTGGGAACACACCGCTGATTAAATTGAGCAAAGTGACCGAAAATTTAGAAGGAAATTTCTATGCAAAAGTAGAAGCTTTCAATCCGGGCCATTCCACCAAAGACAGAATCGCACTATATATTATTGAAGAAGCCGAAAAGAGAGGAATTTTAACTCCGGGCGATACGATAATCGAAACGACTTCCGGAAACACAGGCTTTAGCCTTGCGATGGTAAGTATTATCAAAGGCTACAATTGTATTCTGGCAGTAAGCTCAAAATCGTCAAGAGACAAAATTGACATGCTGCGCAGCATGGGCGCAAAGGTTTATGTTTGCCCGGCACATGTTTCTGCAGATGATGAACGCTCTTATTACAATGTGGCTAAACGTTTGCACGAAGAAACAAAAGGTTCGGTTTACATCAACCAGTATTTCAACCAACTCAACATCGATGCGCATTACAAATCCACCGGCCCGGAAATCTGGGAGCAAACCAACGGACAAATTACGCATCTTATCGCTTGCAGCGGAACCGGAGGAACGATTTCCGGTGCGGCAAAATTCTTAAAAGAGAAAAATCCAAATATTAGAATTCTCGGAGTGGATGCATTTGGTTCTGTGTTGAAAAAATACCACGAAACCAAAGAATTCGATAACAACGAAATTTACCCATACAGAATCGAAGGCCTTGGAAAAAACCTGATTCCATCAGCAACCGATTTCGATCTGATCGACAAATTCATCAAAGTAACCGACGAGGAAAGTGCGCACGCGACCCGCGAAATCGCTAAAAGAGAAGGCTTATTCGTAGGCTATACTTCCGGAGCCGTTTTACAGGCAATCAAACAATACGCAGAAGAAGGAGAATTTGATGCAAACAGCAACGTAATCGCCATCTTCCCAGACCACGGTTCCAGATACATGAGCAAAGTGTTTAGCGACGAATGGATGAACGAGCAAGGTTTCTTTGATAGCGTGAATGCTGAGGAAGCGCAGAAAATTGAATTCATTAAATAATTGATAATGGATAATTGATAATGGATAATTATCAGTTTGCAAATAAAAAATCCCGAATAGCTTCGGGATTTTTCTTTTTATAAGTGCCAAATAAAAAAACTCCGGATTTTCATCCAGAGTTTCATTATCAATTAGCTACGCTCTGTTCGGCCTTTGGCCTCGAGCGTCCATTATCAATTATCCATTAATAACTATTCTTCCATCGTATGATACACATTCTGCACATCATCATCTTCCTCAATTTTCTCTAACAATTTCTCCACATCGGCAACCTGCGCTTCCGTGAGTTTTTTAAGCACTTGCGGAATTCTTTCAAATCCTGAAGACAAAATTTCAATTTTGCGGTTTTCGAGTTCTTTCTGGATCGCCCCGAAGCTTTCAAATGGTGCGTAAATTAGAATTCCGTCTTCATCTGCGAAGATTTCCTCCGCACCAAAATCGATGAATTCGAGTTCCATTTCTTCGACATCAATGCCTTCAGCCGGAATGCGGAAATTGCACGTATGGTCAAACATAAATTCCACCGAACCTTGCGTTCCCATCGTTCCGTTGCATTTGTTAAAATAACTTCGGATGTTCGCTACCGTTCTGTTGTTGTTGTCGGTCGCCGTTTCGATCAGCAGCGCAATTCCGTGTGGTGCATAGCCTTCAAACAATACTTCTTTGTAGTTTGCCGTATCTTTATCAGTCGCTTTTTTAATTGCTCTTTCGACGTTTTCTTTTGGCATGTTCGCTGCTTTTGCATTTTGCATCACCGCTCTCAATCGGGAATTCGCTTCCGGATTTGGGCCGCCTTCTTTGACTGCCATCACGATATCTTTACCAATTCTGGTAAATGCTTTGGCCATTGCCGACCAACGTTTCATTTTTCTGCCTTTTCTGAACTCAAACGCTCTTCCCATAATTATAAATTGTTTTTGACCGGATTCTGGCCACAAAAATAAGATTTATACTTGTTTTTCAAATGATTTTTTCAATTTTTCCGATGCTGCTATTTCGGATGTTTGTACAGGTCGTTTAAGATGTTGACCGCTTCTACAATATGCAGGTTGCTTTTGATCGCTTTGATCTTTTCACCGTTGCTGTTGCTGAGGTACAAATCGGATTTCTGGAAATTGGAATCAAACGAATTGTTCTCAACTTGCATCGGATATTCAGTTTCGGAAACGGCCTGTATTTCCTTCCATAACATATTGATGCGGTTGACCTCGCGAAATACATTGTCATATTCCAAAACAATCGGAGGCATCACAGCATCGTAAGCCGCATCGATCCTGGCATTTATTTTTTTGATTTGTGCCAATGGTTCGCTTTCGCCGATCCGTTTTTTGCTGACCTCGATTTCGCGTAATTTAAACTGGCTGTCGAATGCTTGAAATTTTACCGGATTCAAAACCATATCGCTTTTCAACGCTGTTGGATAGGCATCTTCACGCGGCATCTGCTTGTCGAATAAAGCCGGGATTTCAACATCTGGCGTAATGCCTGAGGTCTGGTTGCTTTTTCCGGTCACGCGGTAGAATTTCTCCAACGTCAGCTTTAAATATTCATCATTAAGTTCACCGATGGGTAAAATCTGCTGCATCGACGCTTTTCCCTGCGACTGGTTTCCGATGACAATCGCGCGGTTATAATCCTGGATCGCATTGGTGAAAAATTCGCTGGCCGATGCCGAAAACCCATTGATCATCACCACCATCGGGCCGGAATAAAACTTTTTCCTGCTGTAATTCTCGATGACTTCATGTTTTCCGGAATGGTCGTCCATGATCGCAACCGGCCCGGCACCAATGAAAAAGTCTGTCAGTTTGATCGCTTCTTCCATCGATCCGCCGCCGTTATTTTCAAGATCGATGATCAATCCGTCGATCTTGTCGTTGTTGAGTTTGTTGATTTCCCTTGCAACATCGCGGCTGACCGCAGTTTTTCCATTTTCGAAAGTGTCGTAGAAACTCGGGATTTTAATGTATCCGGTTTTTGTATTGTTTTGTTGGATAATATAACTGAACACGTTGTTCTCATAATCTTTTAGGACTTTTTTCACAAGCGGGACCGAGTAAATTTCGCCGCTTTTTTTCCGGAAAGTAAATTCGGCCGACAGATAATCATTCGAGCTGATGATTTTTTCAATCAGGTCCAAAGCCGAACAATATACATTGAATTCCTGGTTTTGGTATTTGATTTTTTGCAATTCATCGCCCACGTCAATTTTCTGTGTGAAATAAGCCGAACTTCCCGGAATCAGTCCGTCAACGGCAATCGCATCTTTTTCATTCATCGAAAAATAAATCCCGAAAGTCAGGTTGTCTGCACTCACCATTGACAGAAATGACGATTTATCGCTTTCGGAAAAATATTCGGTATGCGGATCAAAATAGGAGCAGAACACCGAAAAGAATTTGGAATTAAACTCTTTTTCAGAAAAACGATAACCCGAGGTTTTGCATTCGTAACGGTCAAAAACCTTGAGTTTTGAAGCCACTCCAATCTGTGTGAAGTTGGTACAAACCGAATCGACATTCGTACTCACTTCAGCCATGTCTTTCAAAACACTGAACAGCATACTTTTTTTGTAAAAGGCTTTGAGTTGCGGTTCGTCTTTTAGATAAGGAAAAGCAGTTTTTGAAAACTGTACGCTTTCGGCACTTTCGAGCGGAAAATTTTCCTGCTTGATTTCAGAAATGACTTTGCTGTAACGGTCGATAGCATGATTGTAAACAGAGTAAAATTCACCAAGAAAACGGCAATCTTTCGCTAAAATATAATTGTCGATTTTTAGCTTATTTTCTGAAAGCGAATCAATTTCCGATTGTAAGAACAAATTATTATTCTCATCTAATTTTTCGAGAAACGTCTTAAAAACATAAACCGATAAACTATCATCAACCGGTTTCGGGCGGTAGTGCTGCTGCTGAACAATTATATTAATCCGTGACAGCGTTTCGCAAGCACTCGTTTCAGATTGACTTAAAACCGCAAACGGCGCCAATGCAAAAAAGATCAAAAAATACAAATTGTTGTTGCGAAACATGAGGAGTATTTAAGATTGCTCATTTAAAAACAGCAATCATTTTTTAATTTTAAACGATTAAGAAATTAAGGTTCATTAAGCGCATAACCTTAATTTTTCTTAATTTCTTAATGGTTCAGATAAATTATTTTTTATAAAACGGCAATTTTACCACTTTAGCCGCCACAGCATTTTTCCGAATTCGGATAAAAATGTCACTATCCACAGCGCCGTTTTCAGTAGTCACATAACCCAAACCGATGCCTTTGTTCAATGAAGGTGCCATCGTTCCCGAAGTCACTTTTCCAATGACAGTTCCGTCCTTATCCACAATTTCATAATCATGCCTCGGCACGCCACGGTCGAGCAATTCGAAAGCGATAAGTTTTTTAGAAACACCGGCTTCTTTTTGCTTTTTCAGGTTTTCAGAATTCGTAAAATCCTTATTGAATTTTGTAATCCAGCCCAAACCGGCTTCTAATGGCGAAGTCGTATCGTCAATATCATTTCCGTAAAGGCAAAAACCCATTTCGAGACGCAACGTATCGCGCGCCGCCAATCCGATTGGCTTGATGCCAAAAGCGGCTCCGGCTTCAAAAACCTTGTTCCAGATCGCTTCAGCCTGGTCGTTTTTGCAATAAATCTCAAATCCACCCGAACCGGTATAACCCGTCGCAGAAATGATCACATGCTCAAATCCGGCAAAATCGGCCACTTCAAAATGGTAATATTTAATTTCAGATAAATTTACAGACGTCAACGACTGCATCGCTTCAACAGCTTTCGGGCCCTGAATCGCAAGTAAAGAATAATCATCTGAAATATTCCGCATGTCAACGCCCAAATCATTCTGAGACGAAATCCAATCCCAGTCTTTTTGAATATTCGAAGCATTCACCACCAGCAAATACTGCTCTTCTTTCATCTTATAAATGATCAGATCGTCTACAATGCCGCCATCAAAGTTTGGCAAACAGGAATATTGTGCACGTCCAACAGTCAGAACAGCAGCGTCATTCGACGTTACTTTTTGGATCAAAGCCAGCGCATTCGGGCCGCTCAGCAAAAATTCGCCCATGTGCGACACATCAAAAACGCCCACGCCATTGCGCACGGTTTCGTGTTCGGCATTCACGCCTTCGTACGTAATAGGCATATTGTATCCGGCAAAAGGCAGCATTTTTGCGCCAAGGTTTTCATGAATGTGCGTGAGTGCAGTATTTTTCATTATTCGTAGTGATTAATTTTAAAGCAGCTAATTTATTCAAAAATTACCAAATTTAATAGTGATTTTATGCAAATTATATTTGTTTTTAGGAGCTTGTTCCTGCTGTCCGCTATATCTTTTACGGCTCCGCTGCGCTACGCCGCAAAAGGATGCCGCTTCCATCAGGGCTAGGGCATTTGGGAAACGATTAACTTTTTCGTCCCAACGGAAATGAGTAACTTTAAAATTCCTAAAAAAAACAACAGTTCAATGCAGAAAATAACAAAACCCTACATCCAGAAAATCCTTAAAAAAACCGATCCGCAAACCCATAAAGGCAAACAAGGCCATGCGCTTTTAATCGGCGGAAGCTACGGTAAAATGGGTTCAATCACCTTATCGTCAAAGGCCGCCCTGCATTCTGGTTGCGGACTCGTAACGGCTTTCATCCCGGAATGCGGCTACGAAATCGTGCAAACAGCAGTTCCAGAAGTCATGGTTTTAACCGACAACGAAAAAAGACATTTATCAGATATCAAATTTGAAATCATTCCACAAGCCATCGGAATCGGGCCAGGAATCGGGCAGGAGCAACCCGTTCAAAATGCGCTGCATCATTTCCTGCAAATTGTAAAAACGCCTTTGGTTGTCGATGCCGACGCCTTGAATATTTTATCTGAACATAAAGAATGGTTGTCATTGCTTCCCAAAAATACGATCTTAACGCCGCATCCCAAAGAACTCGAACGCCTCATCGGACATTTCGATTCGCCTGAAGAAACCTTGCAAAAAACCATCGAATTTTCATCAGAACACCAAATCATCATCGTCATGAAAGGCGCGCCCACAAAAATCATCGACGGCGAAAACGTCTATCAAAATACCACAGGCAACCCAGCATTGGCCACAGCCGGAACTGGCGATGTCTTAACCGGAATCATCACCGGCTTATTGGCACAAGCCTACGAACCCATCCAGGCCGCAATTCTCGGCGTTTACCTTCACGGATTAACCGCTGATATCGCTTTGCCAAAAACCGGAACACATTCATTTATTGCTTCAGATATTATTAAAAATCTTGGAAAAGCTTATCTGTTATTAGAAAAGTAACGGAGCGCCTGAGTTGCGAGTACCTGAGTTTTTAAGGACCACAATCTTCAGCTACTCAAAAAAGTATTAACTTCGCGATGGAGTTTCTCAGGCACTCAGGCACTCAGCTACTCAGTTACTATGAAAGAACAACTCAGAACCATAAACGTCACGCGCTACATCGCGCCGCTTCGCGAAGGCGGTTCATTGCCAGCACTTGCTGAAGCAAATGACGATTTCAAATACGTACTCAAATTCAAAGGCGCCGGGCATGGCGTAAAAGCATTGATAGCCGAATTGATCGGTGGCGAAGTTGCACGAACACTTGGCCTTCCGGTTCCCGAACTTGTATTTGCAAACCTCGATGAAGCTTTCGGCCGCACAGAAGCCGATGAAGAAATCCAGGATTTATTAAAAGGCAGCCAGGGTCTGAATTTAGCGCTACATTTTTTATCCGGCGCTATCAATTTTGATCCGGTGGTTACTGATGTCGAAGCCAAACTCGCTTCACAAATCGTCTGGCTCGACTCTTATATTACCAATGTTGACCGTACTTTTAAAAATACCAATATGCTGATCTGGCATAAAGAATTGTGGCTGATCGATCATGGCGCTTGTTTGTATTTTCACCATTCGTTTACAAATTGGGAAAGCCACGCGATGAGTCCGTTTGCACTCATCAAAGACCATGTTTTATTGCCACAGGCGAGCTTGATAGAAGAAGTCGATGCCGAATTTAAAGCAATGCTGACGGAAGAAAAATTACTCGCCATTGTTGGATTAATTCCCGATGTTTGGCTGCAATGGGAAGAAACGGAGGAATCGCCAGAAGAACTGCGTGACATTTATTTCAAGTTCCTCAAAACCCGACTCGAAAACTCTGAAATTTTTATAAAAGAAGCGCAAAATGCAAGAGCAACACTTATATGAATATGCCGTAATCCGCGTGGTGCCAAGGGTTGACCGCGAGGAATTCCTGAACATCGGCGTGATTCTCTTTTGCAAAAAAGCAAAATTTATCAGGATGCGCTTTTATATTGATGAACAAAAAATGGCATTATTTGCGTCGGATTTAGACGTCGATCAGTTGCGCCTGAACCTGATCGCTTTTGAAAAGATCAGCCTTGGGATTAAAGAAGGCGGGCCAATTGCACAGTTTGAGGTTCCGGAACGTTTTCGCTGGCTTACGGCAATTCGAAGCTCTGTCATACAAACGTCAAGGCCGCATCCGGGCATGAGTGCCAATATAGACGCGACTTTTGACCGGTTGTTTGCTGATTTGGTTTTGTGATTATGCTTTCAGGAAATCTTTCAGCTCTTCATAAGTTTTAATTTTTACACTGATTTTTTCTTTTCCCAAAACGCTTTCTATTTGCTGCGGAATCGGAAGTTTTACGTTTAAAACCTCTTCAACAATATCCAAAAACTTGATCGGATGCGCGGTTTCCAGGAAAAATCCAATCGCTTCAGGATAGTTTTTGAGTTCTTTTTTCAAACCTAAATATCCAACAGCGCCGTGTGGTTCAGCGATGTAGCCGTTTTGTTCATAAATGGTTTTCAAAGCGATTTTCGTTTGTTCGTCATTAAAAGAAAATGAAGAAAAATCTTTTTCGAATTTTGCCAAATCATTGTTGTATAATTCCTGAATCCGGACAAAATTGCTCGGATTTCCAACATCCATCGCATTCGAGATCGTTGCTTTTGACGGTTTCGGGTCATATTTCCCGGTTTCAAGGAATTTCGGAACCGTATCGTTTGCATTCGTCGATGCGACAAAATGAGCAATCGGCAATCCCAATTTCTTCGCTAAAATCCCGGCGCAAATATTCCCGAAATTCCCGCTCGGACAAGAAACAACCAAAGGCTTATTGTATTTTTTTAGTTGTTTGTACGCAAAGAAAAAGTAAAACATCTGCGGCAGCCAACGTGCAATATTAATTGAATTGGCAGAAGTTAAATTTTTGAAATCCAATTCATTGTCCAAAAACGCTTTCTTAACCATGTCTTGGCAATCGTCAAAAACACCATCAACTTCAAGCGCCCTGATGTTTTGTCCTAAAGTCGTCAATTGCCGTTCCTGAATGTCGCTGACTTTCCCTGATGGATATAAAATCACGACATCAACACCTTTTACGCCCAAAAAACCACTAGCAACTGCACCGCCCGTATCTCCGGAAGTCGCGACCAAAACCGTATTTTTCTGGTATTTGTTTTTGTTGAAATAGGCGAGGCAGCGCGACATAAACCGGGCGCCAACATCTTTAAACGCCATTGTCGGACCGTGAAAAAGCTCGAGCGAATAAATGTCTTTTTCAACTTCAACCAATGGAAAATCAAAACTCAACGTTTCTTTAATAATTTGGCGCAATTCGGCTTCCGGAATTTCATCGCCAACAAACTGTTTGATGGCTTCAAATGCAATTTCTTCGTTTGAATAATTTTCGATATTTTCAAAAAATGAAGCTTCTAATGAATTTAGCATTTTAGGAAAATACAAACCTTTATCAGGTGCCAGGCCCTGAATAACGGCCTGTTCAAAGTTTACTTCCAGGGCATTATGGTTTAAACTGTAATATTTCATTGGATTATTTTTAATCGTGGCTGATAATTTTTACGCCGTTTGAATTGATTTGGGAAACGTGGATTTCGTAAGGCAATTTCATTTCGTCAAAAACTTTTGACATCGCCAAAGCTACTTTTTCTGCGGTTTCTTTTCCCTTGCTCAAAGCAAAAATCGATGGACCTGAACCTGAAATTCCGGCGCCAAGCGCGCCGTTGTGAATGGCCGTGTTTTTAACCTGGTCGAAACCCGGAATCAAAACACTGCGCAAAGGCTCGACGATTTCATCATGCAACGAACGCCCAATCAAGTCGTAATCGTTCGTATACAATCCGGCGATCAATCCGCCTACATTTCCCCATTGGACAATAGCACTTTTGAGTGTAATGTTTTGTTTCAAAACCGATCTTGCATCGGAAGTCTTTAATTCAATTTGTGGATGAATTACCGTTGCGTAAAGTTCTGAAGGCGAATTGATTTTAATAATATCCAATGGATCATAACTTCTGACTAAAGTAAATCCACCCAGGAGTGCCGGAGCCACATTGTCGGCATGTGCGCTACCGCTGGCGAGCTTTTCGCCCTGCATCGCAAACTGCACCAGGTCTTTCGTTTCAAACGGCCTGCCGAGCAATTCGTTGATCCCGAAAACGGCACCTGCCGAACTCGCTGCCGAGCTTCCGATGCCGCTTCCGGCTTTGATGTTTTTGTAAATTTCGATATCAAACCCAAAGTCGGTTTGCCAATGGTTCAACATGGCTAAAGCCGCAACGCCGGCAACATTTTTTTCGGCTTCCAACGGCAAATCGGCACCAATGATTTTCGTAATGCGAATGCCTTTTTCATCCGTTTTCCGGATGATCATTTCGTCGCCAACATTGTCAAGGCACAATCCGAGCACATCAAAACCGCACGAAAGGTTCGCGATTGTTGCGGGCGAAAATATTTTAATTTCTTTCATTTTTGAGTAGCCTTCACTATTTAAACATTTCCAATTCGGATGACGTCGGCAAAAATCCCGGATGCGGTAACTGCAGCTCCGGCTCCGGCTCCTTTGATCAATAATGGCTGGTCGACATACCTGTCGGTATAAAACAAAACGATGTTGTCTTTTCCTTCTAAGTTGTAGAATGGATGTGAAGGTTCGATCAATTGCAATCCGACGCTGGCTTTGCCGCTTTCGAATTTTGCGACATATTTTAAGCGGCAATTTTTTGCTACCGCATCTTTGTACAAAGCGTTGAAATGGTCTTCTTGTTTGATCAATGAAGTGAAAAAATCCGGAACCGATTGGGTGTCGAGACATTCTTTCGGAAGGAACGATTCATTGTCGATATCTTCAATTTCCATTTCATAACCGCTTTCGCGAATGAGAATCAATATCTTTCGGGCAACATCAACTCCGCTTAAATCGATTTTTGGGTCAGGCTCAGTAAATCCCTGAACGCCAGCTTCTTTTACAACATCATGAAAATTGTGATTTTCGTCGAAATTGTTGAAAATGAAGTTTAAACTTCCTGACAAAACCGCTTGTATTTTATGGACTTTATCTCCCGAAGCGATCATGTGCTTCAAGGTATCGATAATTGGCAATCCCGCGCCGACATTGGTTTCAAACAAAAACGGTGCATTGAATTTTCTGGAAAGATTTTTCAGGTGGCTGTAATTTTCATACGCAGAAGCACACGCAATTTTATTACAGGTAACCACAGCGATATTTTCTTCTAAATACTGATCGTATGTCTGCGATACTTCTTCATTTGCAGTAATATCGACGAAAATGCTATTGCGTAAATTGAGCTCTTTTACTCTTGAAATAAAGGTTTGTTTATCAGCAGTTTCGCCATTCTCGAGCAACTCTTTCCAGTCTTTTAGCGGCATGCCGTCTTCATCAAAATGCATTTTTCGCGAATTTGAAATGGCGATGACGCGCAAATTTATTTTGCGGTTTTCCTTCAGGAATTTCTTTTGCTGGTGGATTTGATCCATGAATTTCTCACCAACATTTCCAACGCCCATCACAAACAAATTCAACTGTTTCGTATTGTCTTCAAAGAAACGTTCGTGTAAAGTATTCAGGGCTTTTTTGACATCGCGCTCGTTGATGACGACTGAAATGTTCCGTTCGGAAGCGCCTTGAGCAATCGCGCGGATATTGACATTGTTCTTTCCTAAAGTACTGAACATTTTACCGCTCAAGCCCTGGTGGTTTTTCATGCTTTCGCCAACGAGCGCCACGATACAGAGGTTTTTTTCAACCGTACACGGATTGATCTTGCTTTGTGAAATTTCGACTTCAAAAGCTTTGTCGATTGCGATTTTTGCTTTTTCGGCATCGCTGTTTTGGATTCCGATGCAAATCGTATGCTCAGAAGATGCCTGTGTGATAAAAATCACGTTGATACTTTCGTTCGATAAAGTTCCGAACAAACGTTTCGAAGAGCCGGAAACGCCGATAATTCCAGAACCTTCGAGCGTTACCAGTGTTATATTATCGATATGGCTGATTCCTTTTACAGGATTTTCGCTCTCTTTGGCTGTAGCCGAAATCAATGTGCCTTCCGCTTCGGGCTCAAAAGTATTTTTAATTAAGATTGGGATGTTTTTATTTAGCACCGGCTGAATGGTTGGCGGATACAGCACTTTTGCCCCGAAATGCGACAATTCCATCGCTTCCTGGTACGAAATCGTTTCAATCGGATGTGCCTGTTTTACAATTCTCGGGTTTGCAGTGTACATACCGTTGACATCGGTCCAGATTTCGAGTTGTTTCGAATGCAATGCTGCTGCTACGATTGCTGCAGTATAATCAGAACCACCGCGGCCTAAAGTCGTATTGTGCCCATCCGATGACGAAGCGATGAATCCCGGAATTACAGTCACACTCGAATGGTGCGTGTCGAAATAATTGTGGATCAGCAAATTCGATTCGGCAAAATTGACAATTGCTTTCCCAAACTGGTTGTTGGTTTTGATCAGTTCGCGGCTGTCTTTATAAGCAGCATCGGAAATTTGCTGCTTTAAAGCTTCGGCAATAATGCACGAAGACAGCAATTCCCCAAATCCGATGATCGTATCTGAAGTCCTGTCTGACAATTCCCCCAAGAGAAAACAGCCGTCAAGCAAAGTTTCGAGATGGTTGATGATGCGTTTAACGTGGCTCAGCATCGCGCTTTGGTCGTTTACCGGAATGAGTTCTTTGATCGCGAATAGGTGTTTCTTTTCAATTTCGGCAACGATTTCCTTGTACGCCGCATCTTTTTCAGATGCCTTTTTTGAGGCAGACAGCAGCAAATCGGTTACGCCGCTTAAAGCCGAAACGACTACGACCAAACGGTCTTCTTTTGCTTTCTGGGCAATTATATTTGCGGTAAGCTTGATGTTTTCTGCGTTGGCTACGGAAGTTCCGCCAAATTTTAATACGTTCATTGTCATTTATTTTTGTTCTGAAAGGTCAAATGGATGTTTTGTTTTTCTTTCGAAAAAGCATGTAACGGGATGATATGTACAATTGATTACCCCAATGGGGTTGTAGTAGTGCCTGTAGTGCCAACAGTCAACACAGCCGAAGTCGCGGCAGTCATGGAGATTTGATATGTAGTGTTTTTGTTTGACATGAGATTTTTCAAATGTAGTCGTTTTTTTAAAAAATAAAAGCGTCTGTGAAATTTTTGCGAATATTTTAAAAACTTTTAGAATATGGCCGCTAAACAGAAGATATACAATCAAAATGTATTGCAGATTGTGCAATATGTAAAAATAACCGCATAAAAAAAGCCCTTTGTTTAAAGGGCTTCGATAATTATATTTTTAAAGTGGTCAGCAAATTAACCAGTTGCGGATCCGATGGGCGTGGAGCATCGGCATTTACGATGTTGCCGTCGGGGCCTACGAGAATGAATCTCGGAATGCCATCAATCGCATAATCCTTTACAAATTTAGAATTCCAGTCGTTGTCGGCAATCAATTGCGTGCCGCCGAGTTTTTGATCGGTAACGAGTTTTTTCCATTTGTCATAATCCTTTTTGGCATCGATGGATATGCTTACAAATTCGATGTTTTTGCCTTCATATTGCTGTTCGACTTTTTGCAAAGACGGAATTTCCTGACGGCAAGGTCCGCACCAGGTTGCCCAAACATCGATGTAAACATATTTTCCTTTGAGGCTTTCAAGTGACGTTTTGCCGCCTTTGTGGTTTTCGTAATCGAATTTCGGAGAAGGCGTTCCGTTTGACAAAGACTTGATTTTATTGTACTTTTCAGTGATTTCGGTTTTGAATTTTTCGTTTGTCGATAAAGCCATTAAATCGTTATACAATAATGTGGCATCCGGATTGCTGGCGTTGATCTCGTAAGCAAGCGCTTGCGCCAATCCATTTTTAATGCTTTGGCTTTTGTATTTTTTCATTTCAGGAAAAGCAATTTTATACATGAACTGATCGTTTGGCGTGAGTTGCTTTTCGATATTTTCATTGAATTTCGCATTGACCAGTTGCTTGTAGGCATTCGAAAACAAATAATCATTTTCGTTGTCCAGGTCTGTTTTGGGGTCGAATTTTGGATAACTGTCAGACGTCTTGAAATTTTCCAGTTTCGCATAATGCTGATGGTACGACGGATAATTTACAAGGTACACCTGCTCCAAATAGTTAATGCTTCTGGCTTCAGCTGTTTTAAAATCGGCATTTGTGAATGTTGTGGCATTGTATTTTGCAAGGACAGCCGTTTTGATTTCGCCGATTTTTTTAAGGAAATCGCTTTCATTCAACCGAAACAACTCTTCGTTCGGCACACCATTTAAGATCAATGATTTCTCGATCAGGTATTGATTTTCCGAACTTCCCGCGCCGGTGTACTTTATGGTTTTATAAAAATCCTTGTCATCGGCAGCAATATTCAATTTTGTGCCTTTGCCAAGGTAAATCGTGCTTCGGTTTTGCTCAGTCGCCAATAAATAACTGCCGTTGTATTCGATTGGAAAGGTTTCAGAAAACGAACCGTCTGGCTTCAGCATGATTTCTTTTGAAAAAGATTCGCCGCGAAGAACGACTTTTCCGTCGGTCGTATTGGTAATTTTACCAGAAATGGTAATGATTTCTCGGGCTTCCACCAAAGTGGAAAATGCAAAGAGGACAAATAAATAAATCAGTTTTCTCATGGGAATTGTTTTGGTTGCAGCCCAAAAGTAGCCAATAAATCCAAAGGTTAATATTATTTTAAATATTATTAACAAACCTTGCATATCACTGATCATTATCGGAATTTTGGCACACCAATCAATACAAATAATGGACAATTCACATTACATCAGTACCGATGTGCTTTCGCTGGAAGACCTTCAGGAAATTATCGGTCACAATAAAAAACTGGCTTTATCTGAAGAAGCGACTTCCAATATTGAAAAATGCCGCGATTACCTTGACAAGAAAATGGAATCCCATGAAGATCCGATTTACGGCATCAATACGGGATTCGGTTCGTTATACAATATTAAAATATCGAATGAAAATTTGTCTAAGCTTCAGGAAAACCTTGTAAAATCGCATGCTTGCGGAACCGGCGATGAAGTACCGCAGGACATTGTCAAAATGATGCTGTTGCTGAAGATTCAGTCGTTAAGCTATGGCTATTCGGGCATCCAATTGTCTACGATTGAACGTTTGATCGATTTTTACAACAACGATATTTTTCCGGTGATTTATACCCAGGGTTCACTTGGCGCTTCTGGAGATCTGGCACCGTTGGCCCATTTGTCATTGCCATTATTGGGCGAAGGCGAAGTCTATTTTAACGGTAAGAAAATCCAATCGCAGGATGTTTTGGATCATTTTGGCTGGCAGCCCGTCGTACTTAAATCGAAAGAAGGCCTTGCATTGTTGAACGGCACACAGTTCATGGGCGCTTACGGAGCGCATATTTTAATCCGCGCCTGTAAGTTTTCCTATCTGGCAGATTTGATCGGAACGATTTCACTCGAAGCTTTTGACGGAAGAAAAGAGCCTTTCAATGAGCTGATCCATTTGATACGCCCGCATAAAGGACAGGTAGTAACGGCGAACCGCGTCAATGAATTTTTGGATGGAAGCCAGATCATCGACCAAAAGAAGCAACACGTCCAGGATCCGTATTCCTTTCGTTGCATTCCGCAGGTTCACGGCGCTTCGAAAGATGCGATCGATTATGTAAAGAAAACTTTTAAGACCGAGATCAATTCGGTAACCGACAATCCGAACGTATTTTATGAAAGCGACCAGATCATTTCAGGCGGGAATTTCCACGGACAACCATTGGCTTTAGCCTTAGATTTCCTGGCGATCGCCTTGTCTGAACTTGGCAGTATTTCTGAAAGAAGAACCTATCAGTTGATCTCGGGATTGCGCGGATTGCCTGCATTTTTGGTCGACAATCCCGGACTGAATTCCGGTTTTATGATTCCGCAATATACCGCAGCGAGTATTGCCAGCCAGAACAAGCAGCTTTCAACTCCTGCAAGTGTAGACAGTATTGTTTCCTCAAACGGACAGGAAGATCACGTCAGCATGGGCGCTAACGCAGCCACGAAAGCGTTAAAAGTAATGGAAAATCTGGAGCCTATTTTGGCTATTGAATTGATGAATGCATCGCAGGCACTTGAATTCCGACGTCCGTTGCAGTCGTCAGCGTTCATTGAAGCCTTTATAAAATCGTATCGTACCGAAGTGCCATTTGTAAAAGAAGACCGAATTTTGCATTATGACATTCAGAATACACTGCTGTTTTTAGACAGTTTTCATATAGAAGAAGAATTGCTCTCGTAATTTTAAATAATATTGTCCTCAAATAGTGTGTAAAAATTAAAGTCCCTCTACTGCGCTCGGGATGACAGATTGTATCGTCAGGGTGATTGCATAAGTTTGTCACCCCGAGCGCAGTCGAGGGGCAATTAAATTAAAAAAAGAATTACACACCATTTTAGAACATCGCATTTTAAATAAAACCCCGACAAGCACTGTTGGGGTTTTTTATGTTGAATAATTTACAATGCTAATCTTTCGCCAAAAAGGTTTCATCCGAATTTTGATTTGCGTAATTTTAGAAGACAATTATTTAAAAATGCAACTATGGAAACAAATGATAAAGGCATGCAAAATCGGGATGATTTGAATGCCAATGACGAAAAAAGAACCGATCGCCGTGACGGAACTGAAGAAACAGATTTGGGATTTGACCGTGATGTATCAGGAAATGACATCGTTGAAAAAGGAATGCAGGAACGCCGCCATCAGCAAATGTTTGGGAACAGCAATTATAAATCTTATTCCAACCATTCTTCTGCAGATGACCAGCCCATGAACGATTCAGGTGCTTAGAATCAGTAAAAACTAAAAAATCCGCTTTGTAATTGACAAAGCGGATTTTTTATTTTCATTCGATGTTATAAACAGCTTTGTTCAAAAATGGAAGCAATATTGTTTTCATTATAGCTGAATGTCAACGTAGCATTGCTGTTTTCTACAACTTCCTCCGCGCCATTGTAAGTCATGTATTTTGTGTAGCTGTACTTTTTGAAATTGTTGTTTGAAAATGCCCTGAAAAAGCAGCCATTGATAAAGAACTTTCCTTTCAGCAGGTTTTCAGTGTTGTCGTAGTCTGAGAATTCATATATTTTTCTTGAATAAACAGAACCATCCAGATTGTAAGCAATTTGTTCAGATTTGATGAGATTGCTGTTGTCGAAAGTAAACGTTCTGTATAAAATGCCGTTTCGTTTTTCGATTACCGTGTTTCCGTTGTATTCGTAAGTATACACCAAAGTTGTGGTTAAGCCGCTAGTAACGTTAACCGAAGTAGATTTTTGGTACGTAAGTTTTCCATCGGTGACCACAAACTTTTTTTGATATGGTTTTACCTGCAAATTTGAAGAATAATTTATTGAAATAGTATCTAAATTGTAAGTCACAACGTCGTCAACATCATTATACAAGCTCCATAAAGGAGTTAGTGAGCCAAGCCCTGAGCTTCCACGAAAACCGCCATGCACTTTAGAAATCCGGTTTCGATCGTCATGATCAAATGTCAATTTATCAGGATAGTGCTCGTTGTATGCCGTTGGCCACAAATCATCAAAAACCAAAGCTTCTGTTTTTAAAGAAATCAGGTTGCAGGAAGCAACAACTTCTGGAGCAACAACTGTGGCGCTATCATCGCCAGAGCAGGAGGCAAGTAAAGGAAGGATAAAAAGGGCTTTTAAAAAAGATTTCATGTAAGTTTTTTTGCAAATATAGTATTGCAAATTTACTTCACAAATGAATTGGTTTTATTTCCGCATGTGGGGTTGTGCTTGGATTACATTTGTGCCAGATTCTTGCGGTTGCGCCTTCTTTTAAAATGCGTCTGCTTTAAGTTTTGATCTCCTGAAATGATACTGATGTTTCCATCCATTTCCAAAATAGCAATTTTGATGTCTGTCAAGTGTTCCACACCGTGTTCGTGTGCGGCTTCCATCAACTCGTCATGCGTAATGCCGAGACGGCTCAACACATCATAATCGGGCTTTCCATTGTGGATCAGGATTTCAGGTTTGTCCTGAAGTAAATGGTTTAATACTTTGTATTTAAAAAGAATCTTTTTAATCAAAAAGTTCACCACGAACAATACTGCCGCCGCAGTTAACCCGCCCCAAAGGCTGGTATCGGTGCCAACCATTGCATTCTGAACAGAATTGCTTATTAGCAAAATTAATATGACGTCGGTAGTGTTGAGCTGTGACAATTCTTTCTTTCCAAAAACGCGAAAGGCAATAACCATAAACAGGTAAACGCCAAGTGATCGAAGAATGATGTCGAGATATGGATTCATTTCAATTAATAATTTTATGCGAAAACTATAATTTATATTTTAAATTCTTTTCGATGGCTTTGATCATTTCCCCAGCGATGTCCTTGTTTGTGGCGCCTTCAATGCCTTCCAATCCTGGTGAGGAATTGACTTCCAGCAATAACGGACCTTTAGAAGAACGGATGATATCGACTCCGGCTACTTTTAGATCCATGGCTTTTGCCGCTTTGATCGCGATGCGTTTTTCTTCTGCCGTCGGGCGGATGACACAGGCTGTTCCGCCAAGGTGAATGTTGGCACGGAATTCTCCCGGAAGCGCTTCACGCTGGATCGCAGCCACGACTTTTCCGTCGATTACGAAACATCTGATATCTTTACCATTGGCTTCTTTGATGAATTCCTGCACGAGAATATTGGCATTCAAACTCTTAAATGCATTGATCACCGATTCGGCTGCTTTTTTGGTTTCTGCCAAAACGACACCTTTTCCTTGTGTGCCTTCCAATAATTTTACGATTAACGGCGATCCGCCAACCATTTTGATCAGATCGTCGGTATCTAAAGGCGAATTTGCAAATCCTGTTGTTGGTATGTCGACGCCATGATTCAATAACAATTGTAAGGAATACAATTTGTCGCGGGATTGCGTAATCGCTGTAGACGAATTTAAACAAAAGACTTTCATGCCTTCAAATTGCCTGGTCAACGCACAGCCATAAAACGTGATACTTGGCCGAATTCTCGGGATAATTGCGTCGAATTTGTCTAAAATTTTTCCACCGCGATAATGAATTTCAGGCTTGGTCGCATCAAGTTTCATGTAGCATTCCTTGATGTTGAGGAATTCCATTTGATGCCCACGGATTTCCCCGGCTTCCATAATGCGTTTGTTGGAATACAATTCGGGATTGCTTGCCAAAAGCGCAATGCGCAAACCGTTTACAGATTTTTCAGAATTCTGGTAGATTTCCTTAAGTTTATCCGTTGTAGGTTGCGCGGCCAATAAATAAGATTGCTCCGGATCAACTAAAACGCGTCCGCTCATGGCTTCACGACCTAAAAGCATTCGGAAACCCATTGAATCCCGATTGGTTAAAGTCATTTCAATGGTCCAATTCGTATCGCCAATATCCAAAGTCGTTTGGATCACGTAACGTTGTTCGCGAAACCCACTCGAACTCTTTACAATGCGTTTGTCTATTAACGGCGCTTCACAATGAATGACCGTTTTTAGATTATTTTGTATCGGATTGATGTCGAATTTAACCCAATTGTTGCCTTCGCGTACAAATGGCGCAATATTAATGGCGTGCAATGCCGATGTTTTCGCACCCGAATCGACGCGTGCTTTTATGGTTGGGATTCCGAGATCGGGGAAGGAAAACCATTCTTCACTGCCGAGTATGACTTTGTTCTGTGACATTCAATTAGGGTATTAACAGAGATCGAAAGTACTTATTTTTTATTACGATTGTCCGGAATTGACGCGAATTTTACACCTTGTTAACATTAAACATTTATTGATAATTTCCGTGGTGCGGAAAAAGTTAAACCATTAAGGGGTTAAGTTAAATTAAGATGCTCGCTTAATGTAACTTAATGCCTTAATTGGTGTTAAAATTAAAGTGTCTGTTAAATGGAACTTTGCCTTAATTTAATGTCAAAAAAAAAACCTGCCATTTTCAGGACAGGTTTTAAGGTATTTTGAAAAACTAATTAATTGGTAGGTTTTTCTTCTTTTCGAACGCTTACATTGAGCTCTGTTGCATTGTCTTCAATATCCATATAGATTTCGTCACCGGAACCAATTTTGGACGTAATGATTTCTTCTGCAAGTGCATCTTCCACATATTTCTGGATTGCTCTTTTCAACGGACGCGCTCCGAATTGTCTGTCAAATCCTTTGTCGGCGATAAATGCTTTTGCTTTATCAGACAAGTTCAACGTATAACCCAACTCGTGGATTCTTGCATATAACTTTTTAAGCTCGATTTCGATGATCAAATCAATATCGTGTTTTTCGAGTGCATTGAAAACAATCACGTCGTCAATTCTGTTTAAGAATTCAGGAGCAAATGTTTTCTTTAACGCATTTTCGATGATGCTTTTCGAATTGTCGTCAGCCTGCGCTGTTTTCGCAGCTGTTCCGAAACCAACACCCTGACCAAAATCTTTGAGTTGTCTCGCTCCAACATTCGAAGTCATGATGATGATCGTATTTTTAAAGTCGATTTTGCGTCCTAAGCTGTCTGTCAAAAATCCGTCATCCAAAACCTGGAGCATCATATTGAAAACGTCCGGGTGTGCTTTTTCGATCTCATCTAACAGAACGACACAGTACGGTTTTCTACGCACTTTTTCGGTCAATTGTCCGCCTTCTTCATAACCCACGTATCCCGGAGGCGCGCCGACCAATCTTGAGATCGCGAATTTTTCCATGTATTCACTCATGTCGATACGAATCAACGCATCTTCAGAATCGAACAATTCTTTCGCCAGAACTTTCGCCAATTGTGTTTTACCAACACCGGTTTGCCCGAGGAAAATAAACGACCCGATCGGACGGTTCGGATCTTTTAATCCGGCGCGGTTTCTTTGGATCGAACGCGCAATTTTTAAAACCGCTTCTTTCTGTCCAATGACTTTATTTTCAATAAGTTCCGGAAGAATAGCTAATTTGTTACTTTCAGTTTGTGCGATACGGTTTACCGGAATTCCGGTCATCATTGAAACAACATCAGCTACGTTGTCCTCAGTTACCTGGATGCGGTTTGATTTGGAATCTTCTTCCCATTGTTCCTGGGCGATAGCGAGGTCTTTTTCGATGCGTTTTTCGTCATCCCTAAGCTTCGCAGCTTCTTCGTATTTCTGTTTTTTGACTACCGAATTTTTGAGTTCGCGCACTTCTTCAAGCTGTCTTTCGAGATCAAGAATTTGTTTTGGAACTTCAATATTGGTAATGTGAACGCGTGAACCGGCTTCATCCAAAGCATCAATTGCTTTGTCCGGAAGGAAACGTTCAGACATGTACCTGTTGGTCAACTTTACACAAGCTTCAATCGCTTCCTGCGTATATGTCACGTTATGGTGGTCTTCGTATTTGTTTTTGATGTTGTTCAGGATCGTGATTGTTTCCTCAACAGAAGTTGGCTCCACAATAATTTTCTGGAAACGTCTTTCAAGCGCACCGTCTTTCTCAATGTACTGACGGTATTCATCTAAAGTCGTCGCACCAATACATTGGATTTCGCCCCTTGCCAAAGCAGGTTTGAACATGTTTGAAGCATCAAGCGAACCCGTAGCGCCACCGGCACCAACGATAGTATGGATCTCATCAATAAATAAAATGATGTCGTCGTTTTTCTCGAGTTCGTTCATTACGGCTTTCATTCGTTCTTCAAACTGCCCGCGGTATTTGGTTCCGGCCACTAAACTCGCCAAATCCAAAGTAACGACGCGTTTGTTGAACAAAATGCGCGATACTTTTTTCTGAATGATTCTTAAAGCCAAACCTTCGGCGATGGCAGATTTACCAACTCCAGGCTCTCCAATTAATAAAGGATTGTTTTTTTTGCGTCGGCTGAGGATTTGCGAAACCCTTTCGATTTCCTTTTCGCGGCCTACGACAGGGTCTAATTTTCCCTCTTCGGCAAGTTCGGTCAAATCACGCCCGAAATTATCCAAAACCGGAGTCTTCGATTTCTTGTTCGACTTGTTTGCCGGATTGTTGAAACTGCCTTCTTTCAGGCTGTCATCCTGTCCCGGATCGTCATTGAACGACTCGTTTTTAGGAAGATTTTCCATAAAATTCTCTTCGTTTGGCGTCATATTTAAATACTGTTCTTTAGCCGTGTCGTAGTCAATTTTTAACTTGTTCAGCAGCTTGGTTGTAGGATCGTTTTCGTTTCTCAAAATGCACAATAACAAATGTGCGGTACTGATGGAAGTGCTTTGGAAAACCTTAGCTTCCAGGAATGTTGTTTTTAGAGCGCGTTCCGCCTGGCGGGTAAGATGCAGGTTTTTCTTTTCGTTGCTAATCGTGACGTTGGGGTTTGCCGGGCTTAGTATTTCCACTTTCCGTCTTAAATGCTCCAGGTCGACTGACAGGTTGTTTAAGATGGTGATGGCTTTTCCGTTGCCGTCGCGTAAAATCCCAAGCATCAGGTGTTCGGTCCCAATAAAGTCGTGGCCCAAACGCAGGGCTTCTTCTTTACTGTAAGTGATTACATCTTTGACTCTTGGTGAAAAATTATCATCCATATTTATAATTGGTAATGTAAAATTAATGTTGTTTGGCCCGCATTGGCAAAAATCATTCCTCATTAATTGTGCTGTCAGGCTAAGTGACAAAAAAATAACCATAATCCGCGTTAAATATATATTAACTTATTAAGGATAACAAATGCCGTTTTGTTAATAAATCAAGATAAATTTATCTTAACTAACATACGAAAAAAGTTCGAGAAAGGTTATATTAGCAGGATTTTTTAACTAGAATAATTTTTAAACCAACTATATAATATGTCTGACGGAGAAAAGTTAATTCCTATTAACATAGAGGACGAAATGAAATCAGCTTACATCGATTATTCGATGTCAGTAATTGTGTCAAGGGCGTTGCCTGATGTACGCGATGGTTTGAAACCCGTGCACAGAAGGGTACTTTACGGAATGTATGATTTAGGAGTTTTTTCAAACAGAGCACACAAGAAATCCGCAAGAATTGTCGGTGAAGTTTTAGGAAAGTACCACCCGCACGGCGATACCTCGGTTTATGATGCGATGGTTCGTATGGCGCAGGAGTGGAGTTTGCGTTATATGTTAATCGACGGTCAGGGTAACTTCGGGTCGGTCGATGGAGACAGCCCGGCAGCCATGCGTTACACCGAAGCCAGGATGAAAAAAATGGCAGAGGACATAATGGCAGATATCGACAAAGAAACAGTCGACTTCAAATTGAACTTTGACGATACGTTATACGAGCCAACGGTCATGCCAACGCGTGTTCCGACTTTATTAATCAACGGATCGTCCGGAATTGCGGTTGGTATGGCTACGAATATGGCGCCGCACAACATTACCGAAGTCATCGACGGAACGTTAGCGTATATTGACAACAACGATATCGAAATCGACGAACTAATCACACACATCAAAGCGCCAGATTTTCCGACAGGCGGCGTGATTTACGGCTACGAAGGTGTCCGCGAAGCATTCAAAACCGGACGCGGCAGAATTGTCATGCGTGCCAAAGTGAATTTTGAAGAAGTTGACGGGCGCGAGTCGATCATCGTAACCGAAATTCCATACCAGGTCAACAAAGCTGAAATGATCAAAAAAACAGCCGACCTTGTCAACGATAAAAAAATCGAAGGCATCGCCAACATCCGCGATGAATCGGACAGAAACGGAATGCGTATCGTGTACATCTTAAAACGCGACGCGGTTCCGAATGTCGTGTTGAATACCTTATATAAGTTTACGCAATTGCAGTCATCGTTCAGTGTGAATAACATCGCATTGGTCAACGGCCGTCCGCAGATGCTAAACGTAAAAGACCTGATCCATTATTTTGTCGAGCACCGTCACGATGTGGTCGTTCGCCGTACCCAATTCGAATTGCGCAAAGCAGAAGAACGCGCGCACATTTTGGAAGGTTTGATCATTGCTTCGGACAATATTGACGAAGTGATCGCAATCATCCGTGGTTCGAAAAATACCGATGAAGCCCGCGAGAAATTGATGGAGCGTTTCAAATTGTCCGACATTCAGTCGCGTGCGATTGTTGAAATGCGTCTGCGTCAATTGACCGGATTAGAGCAGGACAAATTGCGTGCAGAATACGAAGAGATCATGAAACTCATCGAGCATTTGAAAGCATTATTGGCCAGCAAAGAACTCAGAATGCAATTGATCAAAGACGAACTGATCGAAATCCGTGACAAATACGGGGACGAGCGCCGTTCGCAAATTGAATATTCAGGCGGCGATGTCAGCATTGAAGATTTGATTGCCGATGAAAACGTAGTGATTACCATTTCACACGCCGGTTACATCAAACGCACGCCATTGTCCGAATACAAAACCCAAAATAGGGGTGGAGTCGGACAAAAAAGCGCCGGAACCCGCGATGCCGATTTCCTCGAGCACATGTACGTGGCGACAAACCACAACTACATGATGTTCTTCACTCAAAAAGGAAAATGTTTCTGGATGCGCGTATACGAAATCCCGGAGGGAAGCAAAACCAGCAAAGGCCGCGCGATCCAAAATCTGATTAATATCGAGAACGACGACAAAGTCAAAGCATTTATCTGTACGCAGGATCTTAAAAATACCGATTACATCAATTCACACAACGTGATCATGGTGACCAAGAAAGGTCAGGTGAAGAAAACGTCACTGGAACAATATTCACGTCCGCGTGTTAACGGTGTCGCTGCGATTACGATCCGCGAAGACGACGAATTGTTAGAAGCAAAATTAACCAATGGCGAAAGCCAGATCCTGGTTGCTGTAAAATCCGGAAAATTAGTCCGTTTCGAAGAAAGCAAAACGCGTCCAATGGGAAGAACGGCTTCAGGAGTTCGCGGAATTACGCTTCAGGATGAAAATGACGAAGTCATCGGAATGGTTTCTGTAAATGATATGAACAGCGAAATTTTGGTCGTAGCCGAAAACGGTTACGGAAAACGCTCCAGCCTTGACGAGTACCGCGTCACCAACCGTGGCGGAAAAGGCGTGAAAACATTAAACATCACTGAAAAGACCGGAAAACTGGTTTCGATCAATAACGTTACCGACGCCGATGATTTGATGATCATCAACAAATCCGGACTGACCATCAGAATGGCAGTGGAAGATTTACGCGTGATGGGAAGAGCAACCCAAGGCGTTCGTTTGATCAACATCAAAGGAAACGATTCGATTGCAGCAGTAACCAAAGTCATGAAAGAGGAAGAAGTGGCAGAAGTGCAATTGGACGAAAATGGTGACATCATCAGCCCGACGGCAGTTCCAATTCCGCCATCAGATTCGGGAGATTTCGATTCAGATGAAGAATTGGAAGACACTGACGAGGCCTCGGATGATATAGAAGAAGACACAACAGAAGAATAATTAATTAAACACAAGCACATGAAAAATAAATTTGTCATATTGGCGTCGGCTCTGCTGATCTCAGCGGCAGGTTTTGCCCAGAAAGACCAGATCAAAGCTGCCGAAAAAGCATTAAAAGGGGGAAATCCGGCTGAAGCGGTTAACCAACTTAAGCAAGCGGAAGGCGTTATTGCAAACGCAACTGATGCTGAAAAAGCCCAGTACAATTTCGTAAAAGGAAATGCTTTAAAAGAACTGGCGGTTAAAAAGATTGAAGTTTCTAAAAATCTTTCCGCTGCTGCCAAAGCCTATCAGGAAGTTTTAACGGTTGAAAAGACTTCAGGAAAATCAAAATATTCTGAAGACGCAAAGGTGGCTTTAGAGGCCATCAAATCACAATTGATTGATGCAGCTGTTGAAGAAGGCAAAAAGGACAACAATAAAGGTGCTTCCGATTTGCTTTATCAGGTTTACCAACTCGACAAAACCGATCAGGAGAAATTGTATTTTGCAGCAAGTTATGCTGTAAATGCGAAGGAATATGATACGGCGCTTGGATATTACGAAGACCTCAAAAAGCAAAATTATTCGGGCGAAGGAACCAATTATTACGCGAAAAATGCACTTTCCGACCAAGAAGATTTTTTCGGAAACAATGCTGCAGCAAAAACCGACCGCGACAACAAAGTCAGATTAAAGTTATACAGTGCACCGCGCGATGAAAAAGTGCCTTCTAAAAAAGGGGAGATCTATAAAAACATTGCGTTGATCCTGATCCAAAAAGGGAAAACTGCCGAAGCCAAAGAAGCGCTGGCGCAAGCACGCTCAGAAAATCCGGACGACACGTCACTTATGATGGCTGAAGCAGATATCTATTTAAAATTAGAGGATTATGTATCGTATAAAAAAATTGTAGATCAGGTTTTGGCAAAAAATCCAAATGATGCCGATTTGCTTTACAATCTTGGTGTAATTTCTTCAAAAACCGACACCAAATCGGCTGAAGACTATTACAAAAGAGCCATTGCAATCAAACCTGATTACACAAATGCTTACCTGAACCTTGCGATCATGAAATTAGACGGTGAGAAAAAACTCATCGACGAAATGAACAAACTTGGCACTTCCGACAAAGACAACAAGCGTTACGAAGTATTGAAAAAACAAAGAAACGATTTGTTCACCTCTGCCATTCCATATTTGGAAAAAGCTTTCGAGCTTGACCCTAAAAACGCAGATGTAGGAACAACATTAATGAACGTTTACGGCGCACTTGAAATGACCGACAAGAAAAAAGCGCTCAAAGCAAAATTGGGGAAATAATCACTATTGTTTCCAAAGAAAAGCCCGAAAGTCATTTCGGGCTTTTTTATGCTTTTTAAATACTATATTTTTTAGCCACGAATGCACGAATTAAAAATGATTATACCCATTTGTTCGTGCATTTGTGGCCAATCTTAACATGCTAAATAATCTTTTTGATCACCCTGAGTTTGTGCGTATGCCGATTCGTATCCGCATTGTAAATTCCCAAATGATCGAGCCTGTCAATCCTGATTTTCCCGCTTCCATGAATGATGTAATTGTCATCCATAATAATCCCAACATGGATGATCCGGCCTTCTTCATTGTCAAAAAACGCCAAATCGCCAGGTTCGCTTTCTTCAATAAAACTCAAAGCTTCTCCCTGGGTGGCCTGTTGCGACGCATCGCGCAGCAAATGATAGCCGTTCAGTTTATAAACCATCTGCGTAAATCCGGAGCAATCAATTCCAAAAGGCGTTTTTCCGCCCCACAAATACGGCGCGTTCAAATACATAAAAGCGGTATTGATGAGGTTCGATTTCGGTTTTTTACCGCTGATCTTCAAACCTTCAAATCCAAAATTCTCCACATTGATTTCACTGTTGTCCAAAAACGAAAGCGAAGCCCCAAGCGGAATCGGCATCAGTAAATTGTCAGGTGCCGCCACATATTCGACCAAATCCGAATTCAAAACAACCGCCGCTTCCGACAATTGCCCAAATGCATTTCCTGAAATTTCCCGAAACTGCTTCGTATCGATCCAGCCTTCATAATGGTCATATTGCAGTTTAATCCGCGTCCACTGTTTCTGCTGTTCCAGCACTTCAAAATGCTCACCAAAAAGCACTTGTGAAACAATTTCGCTGCGGTCGCTGGCCTCAGCGCGCAAAGGAATAATGGCCAAATTACAAATCCCGAACATCAAGGTGGTTTTAAATGTTGAAAAAAATGCTGAATCCCAAATCGAAACGAAAGTTACTTCATTCTGCATTTAGAATCCAACATTTATTTTATTTTTTTAGGAGCTATTCCTGCTGTCCGCTGTATCTTTTTATGGCTTCGCTGCGCTGCGCCATAAAAAGGATGCCGCTTCCATCAGGGCTAGGGATTCCTGCTAAAATTAAGCCCTTTCGATCACAATAGCCGAGGCACCGCCGCCGCCGTTACAAATCGCCGCCGCTCCGGTCTTAGCATTGTTCTGCTCCAACACATTCAGCAATGTCACAATAATTCTTGCACCCGATGCACCCAATGGATGTCCCAAAGAAACTGCACCGCCATTCACATTGACTTTATCATTGTCCAATCCTAAAATTTTTGCATTGGCCAAGCCTACAACCGAAAACGCTTCGTTGAATTCGAAGAAATCAACATCGCTCAAAGTCATTCCGGCTTTGTCTAAAGCTTTCGGCAACGCTTTTGACGGGGTGGTCGTAAACCATTTTGGTTCCTGTGCCGCATCAGCATAGCTTTTAATGTACGCCAATGGCTTCAAACCCAAAGCCAATGCTTTTTCCTCGCTCATTAAAACAAGTGCCGCAGCGCCGTCGTTGATCGTTGAAGCATTTGCTGCCGTAACCGTTCCATCTTTTGTAAAAGCCGGGTTCAGCGTTGGGATTTTATCGAGTTTTACATTCGTATATTCTTCATCTTTCGTCACCATGACCGGATCGCCTTTTCTTTGTGGCACCGCAACTGGAACGATCTCGTTGTCAAATTTTCCGGCATTCCAGGCTTTCGCCGAACGGTCATACGACTGGATCGCAAATTTGTCCTGGTCTTCTCTTGAAATATTGTATTCGGTCGCACAGGCATCAGCGCAAACTCCCATTGCGTTGTTGTCGTAAGCATCAGACAAACCGTCGCGCTGCATGCCGTCAAGCATCGATGCTGGCCCGAATTTGTATCCGTTTCTTAAATGTACGTAGTGGGGAATCATGCTCATATTTTCCATGCCGCCCGCAACAACAATTTCAGCATCGCCATTCATGATGGCTTGCGCGCCCTGCATCACGGCTTTCATTCCGGAAGCGCAGACTTTGTTTACTGTCGTTGCAATTACTGTATTTGGCAAACCTGCAAACAAGGCAGCCTGTCGGGCAGGAGCCTGGCCAACACCGGCCTGAACTACATTTCCCATCAGGACTTCATCTACCAAAGCAGGGTCTAAATTGATTTTTTCTAATGCGCCCTTAATTGCTGCAGCGCCTAATTTTGGAGCCGGTACTGTTGATAAAGCACCCATAAAGCTTCCGATTGGCGTCCTCACAGCCGACACGATAACCACTTTTTTACTCATGATCTTGTTGTTGTTTAATTTGGTTGCGAATTTAACCAATTTAAAACGATTGCGAAACGACTTTTGGATTTTATTCGGAATTAGGAAAGCTAATTTTGCGAAATATGCATTTACTGGTAAATGTATATAGGAAGTATCTAAAATAAATAAGCCGCTGAAAAATCAGCGGCTTACTGTGAGCGCAGAAGGATTATTTTCGCACCTATAATTGACTGATTTATAATATATTTATAGAATAGCTGTGTCATTTTTGTGTCAATATTGTACGCAAATCGTGCAATCTCATTTCCAGTTCATCAATTAATGTGATCGAATCTTTGATGCCATAAAAAGAATTGCTTTCCGCAACTTCATCCAGTACATCTTTTACCCAAAAATTCAAATCGACCTTTGGAAAACGTTTAACCAGAGCCAATATAAAGTCGATTGTAAGCTTATTGGCTTTGATATTCCGGTTCATTACCACGTAGTTAAGCTCAAGAATTTTCGCCAATTCTTGTTGTGATGATATGTTATGCATATCACACAGTTTCTCAACTTTATCCTCTAACGTCATTTAGAATCATTATAAATTATACTATAAAGTATGTTATTTAAGTCAATTATATACTTTTTCGTATATATTTGTCAACACAATTAAACAAAGCATGACAAAGATAAACAAAAACAAACAAAGCGAAAATGTGCAGATGCATAATGGTGTTGTCATCTTCGATCTGTTGGATAGATTTCTCCCGAAAAGCTATGCATCGGAAGCCGTAAGGCGCCTTTCTCTAAAAGGTCTCGACATCTCAAAAGATGCAGTTCGAAATACGCGCCATGATCGCTACTCTACATTTAAGAACCAAATTCTTGCTGTATTGCTTGAAATGGCGAATGAGGAAAAGGCCGCTATCGAAGCATTAAATTCAACAGTAACCAAATAAATTTTTCAATCCATGACACCTACAAAAATTTATCAGGGAATGCTAAACAACAACGCCGAATTTTTTAAGGATGGCGATGAATTGATGGTAATATCTAACGGCTCGATCAAACCGTTTGAACAAATATCTTTTCCGCATTATCAATTATTCATCGAGGAAATAAATGCTAATCCCGAGCTGAAAAAAGAACTTCAAAAGATGCATCCGGATTCAGAGTTTAAAAGAGTGAAGCAATTGGCTAATTGCAGATTCGGAGGTATTGATTACGATGCCGATATTAAAGACAACAAATTATCCCGGGGCGACTACTGGGATTGCCCGTTACGTGGTTTCTGTTCCGGAGAAGGTATTGTTTGCAGCCATGTTAAGTACAATGGCAGCATCTTATCTAAGCGCCATATTGACCTCGTGAAATTGCTTGTCACAAATGCCACAAATCAAACCATCGCTTTAACGCTTTCGATTCCCGAAGGAACTATGCATTTGCTTAAAAAAGAGTTGTACGCCATTTTTAACGTGCAAACAAAACAAGAGCTCGCGCTGAAAGCGCAGCACATCAATCTGATATAGCTGGAGTACATCTATATATAATACCACACGTTCTTACCTATTTTTTTCAAGAAGCTATTGATTAGAGCTTTTAAAACCAGAGCCGCTCCCACGACGGGAGCGGTTTTTTAAACAAACAATTATGAACAACAACGAAAACACAGAAAAATCTAAGAATACCGGAACGTTTAAGTTTAACGACGGAACCGAAAAACCGGCATCGCAGATAAATAAAAAAACGACCGTCATTTCCCATTATCAAGCGGGTGAAATTGGCGAAGTCAAAGGGTTTAATCATTCAAAAATCAAAGAAGCTTGGGAAAACACGGGGCGTATTAAATAACCAATAACAAACAGCAATAAAAATTTAGACCCCGTAAAATTTTATGTACAAGAGAGAATCAATAGAGCGCGTACTCGAAGTAGATCTTATAGAAATACTCGAAAAGTTAATTCCAGACCTAAAAAAGGCAGGTTCGAACTGGAAAGCGCTGTCACCATTTGGTGAAGAACGAACACCATCATTTGTTGCTTCCAAGGCAAAGCAGATCTGGAAAGATAATAGTTCTGGAATCGGGGGCGTTGGGCCGGTCAATTTCGTGATGAAACACGAAAATCGAAGTTGGATCGAAGCCGTCGTCCGAGTTGCAGAACTCGCAAATATTACGCTTGAAAAGGTCGAAATGTCTGAGGAAGAACTTGACCGGTTAAAACTTTTGGATTATTACAAATCGATGCTCACATGGGCAAATACTAAGTTCTTACAACATTTTGACAAGTTACCTAAAACGCATTGGGCAAAGAAAAATCTTTCAGATCGTAATTATTCCGATGAAACCATTCAACAATTTTCCATTGGCTACGCGGATCCAAAATCGGATATCACAGCTCAGGTAAAAGAAACAGGAAAGCTTTCAGAAGCGATTACAATTGGTTTAGTGAAAAAGGAAAATGAAGGATCCGGAACGTATGATTTCTATAATGACCGGTTGATGTTCCCGATTCACGATCCACAGGGCAGAATCGTATCATTTGGCGGCCGCGCGTCGAATGAGGCAGTCGAAAAGAAAAAGACTACTGCTAAATATTTGAACGGCCCGGATACGCCGCTTTATGCGAAGGAAAAAGTTTTATATGGTGTTTATCAGGCGCGAATGGCGATCATCAAAAACAACCTGGTTTATTTAACTGAAGGCTACACAGATGTAATCGGGTTCCACGATAAGGAAGTAAATAACACAGTTGGATCCTGCGGAACGGCTTTGACTCTTGAACATTTGAAGTTGCTGAAAAAATTATGCAATCACATAGTAATTGTCAGGGACGGCGATGCAGCCGGTTTAAAAGCGGCAAATAGAGACATTGATCTTGCATTGGGTTTCGGTTTTAAAGTATCGATTGTCGAATTAAAGAACGGAGACGATCCCGATACGCTTTCAAAAGCGCAGGGCGAAAAGCTTTATGCTTATTTGAAAGACAATACGCAGGACGCGTTGACTTGGAAGGCTACAAAATTAAGAAATGAAAGCAACGATCCGCATGCAGTTTCGGCAGCGGTAACGGTGATCGCTGAAACTCTGATCAAGATCAAAAATTCGGTATTAAGAAAAGAATACGTTAAAGAATGCGCTAAAAAACTAAAGGTAACCGCGAAAGAAGTTAACGAGCAAATCGATCAGCTCGAGGCTTTTGAAACGACAAAGCGTAAAAGTGACAAATCACGTTACGACCAGGAGAAAGCGGAATTAATGAGTGTCGGATTTCCTGAAGACGGCGATATGGTACAATACAAAAAGGACGGATACGTCATTTCTGAAGAGCAAAAATGCACATTCTTTCGCGGCGCCGGCGATACCTTTTTTAAAGGCACAAATTTCATCGCGCAGCCATTATATATGATAAAATCAGGAAAGGGTGATGGGAAAAGGCTGATTGAATTTATCAATGATATCGGCGAGAAAGGGATTATAGAGTTGCACAACAAAGAGATCAACGGATTCACTTTGTTCCAGGATAAAATTGTCGATGGTTATAATTACACGTTTACGCCGGCCGCGTCCGCGTTTCATTTCAAACAATTTAAAAATAAGCTTTTGTACAACTTCAAACCAGCATGGGAACTTACGACGCTAGGACAGCAGCCCGAAGGCTTCTTTGCATTCGGAAATGGCGTTGTCATGGATGGCCAGTTCTTTGAAGTCGATCCCTATGGCATTATCGAAGTGAATATAGAAGCTGACGAAGAAAATAAAAAGCCGGAACGCAAAGAGTTTTTCTATTCTCCGGCATTTTCGAAATACCATACCGAATCCCGATCGGATGATGATTCACATGAAGGAGTACGAAATTTTGCTTATAAAGAATCCCCAATCAATTTTAATCAGTGGATGTCAATTTACCATGCAATTTACGGAGAAAAATCAATGGTCGGAATCGCGTTCGCAGTGTCAGCGCTATTCAGAGATATTATTTTAAATCAATTTTCTTCGTTTCCACACTTTTTTTTAAGTGGCCAGAAGCAGTCCGGAAAAACATCTTTCGCAGAATCGCTTACCTATTTGTTTACTCCTAACCAGAAATCGTTCGATTTAAATACAGGTTCCATGGTCGGCTTCTTCCGGAGGTCATCGAAGATCAGAAATATTGTGGTGGGTTTTGAAGAGTTTAACGATAATATCCATGAAGTAAAAAAGCAAACCCTGAAAGCTGCGTTTGACGATCGTGGACGTGAGACCGGGATGGCCACTGGCGGCAAAGAAACAAACCTTACAAAAATTAATTGCGCTTGTATTCTGTTGTCACAATACTTGTCTTCGTGGGATGATAACTCGCTAACGTCAAGATCAATTGTTTCGCATTTTGTTGAGCGTAACTATACAGCCGATGAAAAGATTGCCTACTCGAAGCTGAAGGCATACGAAAAGAAAGGAATGACATCAATGCTTTTGGAAATTCTGAAGTATCGACCTTTAATTCAAAGTGAACTTACTGTAGTGATCGAGGAATTAAACCGCGAATTGATTCACGATATCAAAGAAGAATACATGGAACGTATGCTCGAGAACTTTGTTACGATCATGGCGCCGGTGAAAATCCTGTTTAACAAATTTGTTTTTCCATTTGAGTGGAAAGTTTTCTACAACCATTGCAAAGATTCGATTATTGAAATTTCAAGTATGATTTCTGAGACTGAAGGAACTGCAACATTTTGGCGAGCGCTTGAGTCGCTTCTTGATCAAAAACCGGCAAAGATACATGTGGGTGAAGATTTTTTAATCGAGCCGAAATCAATTTTTAAATACAATCATTCGAAGGATCCTGATAAGGTACAAGAATACATCAATAACAATGGTGACGAAATTCTCTTTCTACGCTTAGGTAAAGTTCACCAGGATTATGTCAATGAAGTTTCACGGAGAAAAAATGAGGATCCAATTAATGAAGCGACTCTACGCGGATACTTCAAGTCAAAACCATATTACATTGGTCCTGTCCGGGCGATGAATTTTACAACAGGTTCTGGATCCTGTTACGCATTTAATTATACGATGATGGTTAGAATGGGCGTGGTCAATTTAACGCGTATTCGTCCTGTCAAAAACTCTGAAGTGCCAACTGGGCCATTACCATGGGAAGAAGGCGAAGATGATGCAGCATGATGTATAACCAAGTTGAAATATTACAAATTTTGAATAGCTGTAAAACGGTCGATGAAGTAATGGCCGTAATTGAAGCGCTTGTGGAACGATCACACAAGTATGGTGAAATGTATGACTTGTATTTTTTACAATATTTCTCTTTAACCAAAATCGATGAACTGTTATTATGGAAAAATTAGTGTACCTCAGACCAGCGAAAAAAGAAGATCTTTTTGACGACCAGGAATTGAAAGACAACGCAATTTTTTTCGAAAGGTCGAAGATCTCCGGAAACTTTTGCGGACCGCACGAGATTTGCCAGTCAAATTACATTGGCGAAATCATCACAAAGCTTTACATGGCCACTCCGATGATTTATGTTCTTACTCATGAGCCTGGCATTGATACGATTACTTTCTTTTTGAATTTACGGACCGCCGTAGCTGAAGATTTTACTTTACCGCACAGTAAATTAAAATTGAATACTAGCTACTGGTTCCAGCATGAGAAAGAATTTATGGGGCCTTTTAAGCCTTATGAGGCAATGGACAAACATGAATTCCACCGAAATATAAAAGCCGGAAACATTTTCATTCTTACGCGATCTGAGAACCAACAATTCATTCCAATCAACCCGGTTCGTCATGCAAGCTAAAAAAGTGACCTGGAGAAAATACTACTTGCAGAAACGGCTCGTAGGAATTGTAAATGTGGTTTCCACGAAGCGCACCATCTACGTGCTCGTTGAAGAAAACACACTCACAAAGCTTCAGGTAAAACATATCGAGGCGCTGCGCCAGGAATATGATTATGTGCTGCAGTTTGAAATGCCATTGATAAAAGAAGTGCCGGCACTTCCAAAACCTAAAAATACAACGCGAAAGGCACCGCCTAAAAAATTGCCAAAACAACTCAATTTATTTAACCCTTAAATTTTTTACCATGACAAATTTAAAAGGAATTCCAACCAACATTTTGCCAAATCAGATCTTCCTTCAGGAAGAAGACGGCATCAAATTCAAAAGAATTTTACCGTTCGGCTTTCATCCGAGCGACTTCGATCAGGTCAACAACCTGATTGAAATTGAGAATATTTCCACCGGAGAAAAAACATGGCTGCCGGTCGTTAGAATTTTCAACCGGGAATTAAAAATCGGATCTGAATATGTCGTGCCGATAGGTGGCGATAAAGGTTACAAGCTTCGATTGAAAAGCTTTACTGAAGCCATTGAAAAAAATCGCCGCTACGTCGTGGCTGTCTTCGAGAAAGTCTCTGATCTGGAGAAATTATTTACCTGTTTAAATTAAAATTTATGGACGTTAAAACATACACTGTCGAGCATGCGCCGACATCGGGGGAAATACGAGTTGAGATTAATTTTGACTACAAGTTTCAATATGGCGAATTACAAATGTCTATGAACGACATGATGAAAGAAATGGTTGATTTTTGGAGCGGATCTGAATACCGATTGACTGATAATAATGGAAATTATTTTGAAACTTTTTTGAAACAATTGTGCCATGAAGTGATGATTTTAGGTGTCGACGATAAAAACGTGACCGGGATAATCAATGAATTTAACAATCGCGAAGGTTGGTGGAAAATTGACGGCAGCGAGGGAATTAAATTATTGTCGGTTGAAAATATGTGTTTGCAAACCCAATCAGATTACGAAGTAAAATTAATTTTTTAAATCCGTGACGATGGATACCGGCAAAAGAGGCAAAATAATTTTTAGCCCTAAAGACTACAAATTTATCCAGGATAATTGGCTTAAAATGACAAACCCCGAACTGGCCGCAGCACTTGGTCTAAAATTGACAAGGCTTCGCAATGAATTGCATTCAATGGGCTTGAAGCGAATGGAAATGGAATATTGGACCACCGAGCAAATTGAATATTTAAAGCAAAGTTTTGGCGACGTCGGCGATGTGGAGCTCGCGGAATTTTTTCAATATACCTGGCCAAAAGGCAAATTATGGACATGTAAGCATATCAGAAAAAAGCGCGTGTATTTAGATCTTCATAGAACTCCAGAGCAAATTGCGTCAATTCGCCGGAGGAATTCTGAAACTGGTAGATATGATAATGTGAAGAAACGTTGGGCTACAACCGGATCATACCCGATCGGGACATTAAGAGTTTGGAAGAAGCAACATGATGAAGGGCTTTTTGTGGTGATTAAAACTGAAAAGGAATATGTTCACTACAACCGGTGGCTTTGGGAACAAGCGCACGGCGAACTTCGAAGCGATCAGCTTGTAGTTCCAAAAGACGGAGTAAAATTATTCTGTGAATTGACAGATCTGGAAATTATAGATCGAAGTGAGCATGCTCGAAGAAATGCCATCCGGCGATCTAATATGCCGGAAGATTATAAAGAAAATAGAAAATTAATTAACAAGTTAAAGAAAATTATCCATGACAAAAACAGTCGACCAACGGATTAAGGACCTGTACGGGAAGTCAGTTCTTTATCAAAAGAAAATTATCAAAATTAAAACACACAGAATATTTCCTTCCGGTGCAGTTTCAATTATAGCTGATCCGGATAACATTAGTCTGGAAAAACATTTGGTTGAAACTTTCTTCAGTAATATTTCACTCGAAATTCCGGAAAAAATCCCTGGACTTAATCCGAAAGATTTTGACGATGATCACGATATCAACCCACCAAAAAAGCAATTTCCAGAAATCACTGATAAGCAACTTAAAAAAAACGAATCCATGACAACAGCAAACTCAACTTCAGAAGAACCTACAGAAACTCAAGAAAACGGCAAAAATTTGCCCGCTACAGGAACATTAGGTGATTTAGTAGGTTATCAGCCGTCAGCTGAAAGTATCGCAATCAAAAACGCTTTATCAGACATGCTTACCAAAGTCTCTCAGAGCGACAAGTATATTCCCCAAGCGAAAGCCATTTGCGACATATCGAACACAATGATCAACATGCAAAAAAATGAAATTGCGATCGTCCAGTTGATGTCGCGCAAAAAAGGATAGCCGATGCCAACGATCAATCAAACCAACACAATTGATATTACTCCGGAAAGATTTTTAAACGCCTGTTCCGATAACGAGATTCGAGAACTGGGATTGCTGTTAAACTCAAAGCGGTTTGACAGCAGCTTTTCCGGAAATTCCGATAATTCCGATCCGATTCCGGAAATTCCGGCACTGAATTCCGGAAATTCCGATAATTCCGATATTCAAAAATTCATCGATAAACTTGGAAAGGCCGGACATTACGGAGATTCTGTCGATAGCCGTGCCAGGGAAATTTATCAATGCATCAAAGGGACTTGCTTTGAGCATGATCCCGAAAATGTATATAAAATTTTCACGGATATCTACAGACAATTTCCAATTATTCACATGGGCGATATCATAGCCATGCTGCCGTATTTCAATAAGCTCGAAACAGTCAGATTGAGCATTTTAGTAAAAAGTCCACAAATCAAAAATCAAGAATAATGGAAGGATTTGAATTAAAAGAAGAGTTTGACGCCTACCTCGATCTTGTAGGTTATGATCTCGACGCAATGCCGGAAGATCAGCTGCGCGAATTAAAGCGTGCATTTTTCGGAGGCCTCGGTCGCATGCATCGACTGTTTGAGGAAGCCGGCAAAATCCCGGACGAAAAAGAAGCAGCTAAAGTACTTTTCGATATGGAAGATCAGATCACTATTTTCTGGATGGATGAATCAATTAACGGTTTCGGTATATGAGAAGAGATCAATTACACATTTGCAAAACTTGCAAAACAGTTCACGAATCTGAAGAAGAGAAACAAAGAATGCCGGATCCATCATGGCCAGAAGCAGAACTTCACACTTGTAAAAATTGCGGCTGCGATACCTTTTATTTAAAACTCAGGAAATTTTTCTCGAGGGAAAACGGTATTTCTTTTTCCCAAGTAAAAATTAAAAAAATCATCAAAAACAAAGCTTACGCCGGCGAATTTATTATGAAAATGAATCGCCATGATCAAGATTATTTTGCCGAAACCACTGTCGGAGGAAAATCTATAGCTGACGTGATTGAAAAAACAGAGAATTTCCTGGAGACAAAACTTGGTAAGCGAGAATTTACGATAGTATCATAACCAATTTAAACCCACAAATATGAATCAACCTTATTACGAAATTAGAAAAGGTCTTTCCGGAAGATTGCATTATGTGTTGACGGCTCCAAATGGCGAAATCATCGGGAGCTGCAGCGGAAAGAAAACACGAGAAGAGATCTACAGCATGATTGATCAGACGCGCGTGTGCAGTCAGGATTTAAAAAATTACGAGCGCAAGCTTGGCACAAATCAGCAACCGTATTTTAATCTATGGAATCACGATCGCACTATTCTGCTGCTGAAGAGTGAACTGTATAAGCAAAACTCTGGTCGCGAAAACGGTATTGATGCGATGATCAAGTATGCGCCAACCACTCAAGTTTTCGTGCGATGAGTTTTTTTAGACAACCGCCACCGGCAAAACAGCCTGAGGCTTATCCGGCAATAATCTCAAAACATTTTGGGGAGGAATATCTCAAGACTGCCGGCAGAACCGATGAATCATTTTTAAAAATTATGAATACTTTTTTCAAAGTTATGGCAGCGGTTTGTATTGCTGCAATAGTGGTGATTGTGATATTTTACGAAATAAAAAAAATACCAAGCGAATGAAAAACGAACGAATGCAAAGAGCTAAAAATATCGCCTCACAGCAGTATGGTTTCGGTTCGTGGGACGACATGTTCGAGAGGTTTGGGCATGAACAAATTTTTATGTTACCATATTCTCAAATTGAAAAAGTAATTGATCGCGCAATCGTGATATATAGCTTGGAGTTTTCGGGCATAGCGAGTTACGATGGTAGCAACATACCGGCAGTCGCTTTTGACTCTTTTTACAAAGCTGCACAGAATTTATCATTAATTGATGTGCAACTTCTTGCCGAAACAGCAGCAAAACTGAATTCTGTTTCAAGCATCCACATGCAGGCTGCTGCGTTTGAAAAATTGACGTCGGCCATGAAGGGAATGAAAATTCTTTTGAAAGAACGTCCTCGATCAGTTGTTCCAGAAAAATATCAATCCACATATAAAAAGCGATAAACTATGAAAATTTACATAGCCTCAAGCTGGAAAAATCAGCATGGCGTCGAAATGCTTACCGCTTTACTTCGCGAAAAAGGCCACGAAGTGATTTCGTGGGTCGAAAATAATTATGATGAAGGTTACGCATCAAATGATAATGCAGAATTTAACTTCGAAAAATGGGTTTGGACAGATAATGGAGCCCAAGCATTTGACTTCGACACAAAAGGAGCAACAGAATGTGATCTGTTAATTTATTATGGTCCGGCAGGAAAAGACGCTTGTTGCGAACTGGGTGCTGCTTGGGCAAAAGATATTCCATGTATCGCGCTTTTTGCAAAAGGGGAAGATCTTGGATTGATGCGTAGAATGATCTCTAAATGGCATGATCGCGTTTACGATTTACTTTTGCATGTTGACTGGTGGGAAAATCAAATTAAGCTTGCGATTTAATATGCCAACATTTGCAAAAATACCACAAAAAGAAAAAGCTAAAGGCGCGATCGCTTCCGGAAGCTTTGCTGTCTTCGGAAGCCTTTTGAGCGTCGGCGCTGCTATCACAAAATTACAGTCATTTACAAAAACAATCCCAGCGCACTGCTTTATTACAATCGATCAAAAGAGGTTTTACTACTGCAAATACGGGCTGCTAGAAGACCAAGCTGTTTACTCAAAAAAATAAATAGTATGACACAATTTATCAAAATTCAACCACACGTTGAAGTTTTAGTTCCGGAATATTTTGACAATGAAAGAGAAATTGATGTACAGATTAATTTCCGCGTTTCCGAAGATGGAAATATCTATTGGGGTCCGATGGATTGTCATGGGTCAATTCACAAAAACAGAACCATGATGCAGCTGCAGCATGAATTCCGAGAACACTATGAAAAGACGTATGAGTTCGTAGAAGTTACCGAAGTTTTTATTGACCAGGAATTTTTGACCGAATACAAGGCCTACGCTAAAGTTGCCAATAAAGCCGAATCCGACAAGTTGATGAGCGTCGTACATCGAATACTCGGAATGACATGAATGACGCTTCTGACAGTAATTAAACCCGTAAGTGTGGTTCGGGATTAAATCACACAAATCTAATTCATTTATAAATGGAAAATTTTTTTATCGAATCAAATTGCGATTTTGCATTGGTTCACATTCACCTCAATAATGAGGGTTTCGCACAACGTGAAGTTGTAAAGAACGACACAGTGATCACACTGTATAAAAATCGCTTGTACCAACAATGTTTGGGTACCGGAATTCGTTATCCCTATGTTCCAACGAATGCGGATCTACAGGCTACTGATTGGAAGTTGTTATTTTTTAAGGATAAAGCAAATGTCGCTACTGCAGCTATTCATCGAAACGCAATGAAAAATGATTTGTTGGAATATAAAAATCGATTTTAACTTAATAGAATTGACGATACCTATAACCCAAAAAGGCGCCGCAAGGCGCCTTTACTGATTTAAAAAATTAGCGGGGAGTACAGGATTCGAACCCGTGAACCAGTTGCCCGGTCGGTCGTTTAGAAAACGACTGCTTTCAGCCACTCAGCCAACTCCGGAAAAATACCTTTGATACTTTCTCGGACCTGGTATTGCAAATATACACACAAATTACTCTGGTTGCAAGTGGTGTGTGTCAACTTGGCAAAATTAGTAATTTTACCAATTTGGTATAAATCGGATGGGATCACCAGTGCCCATGTCGTTTGCCCCAGGAAAATTTTTCACATGCTCGATGTAGGCTTTCAAAAACTTCTCAAGCTTTACATGTAAATCGTAATTCTCCTGTTGTCCACCTCGTGCCGACCAGGCATGAAACAAATTATAATTTCCCTGAGTTACGGAAATCGTCTTTATTTGATTGTGCTCTTTACTTATCTGCAAGCCGAGATTTTTAACCGCTTGCTCGTTCCACGCCATTCTCAACCGATGTTCGGTGATCTTTTTAGATGTGGGTTTATTATCTACTGGATGCATTCATCAAAATTAAAACGAAAGCCTGTTGTGAGTTACAACATTAACATCGTTGTTGAAAAATATTTTTTATCTTTAAATAAAAAAGATAAATGAAAACTGGAATTCTACAATACAAATTCAATACCCCGATTAACGACTTCATGATCGGTGGCCACGATTATAATCACGAAAAGGTCGCGAATTGGATACATGAAAACATTCATACGGCCGATTTGCTCGATGCAGGCTTATACCAAGGAGAAATAGATCATCCTGCCGAGGACGATACCCAATCTTCGGAGACATTTGTACTACTTGTGATCGCGTTCGAAAATCCTGATTTGCTGGAAAACTACAAAGCCCATCCGCAGGCAATTGCAGATTACGTGTTTGATGTTTTCGAGCCGTCGATTACAACGGTGCATCAACATTACATGAATGGTAACGACAATCATTTCGTTGTTGCACATGGTGATGCCGTTGAAAACATTTTTGACGAAACAGCATGAAAAAGCCAGTAGCAGTATTATGCCAATTTGGATCGCCCGTTGCAGCACATTACCTGAATGACGACGCGATCGATGTTTATATGTCCACTTATTTAACTCAAGGATTGGAAGGATCTATTTTGTTAAACATTCAAGTATTTGATAGTGACGACCGAACTGTCGAATATATGCAACAAGTGCCAAGTAAGAGAAGCAGGGTTTTTGTTTTCTTAATGACGGAACTGGAAGAGACAACCATCGAAAACTATAAAGAAACAAAACACCAAATTTTAAAAGAATTGCAACAATCTGTGAATTATGAGTTTGTTGGTGTAAGCAAGCATTGGCGAGAGTTACAAGATCATTATTTTATAGTCTCAATTTAGAAATGTGCAACAGGAAGAAATTAGAGTCCGACCTGGAAAAACTAGCAAAAAGATATGGTGCTGCGATAGACCAGTTACGTATTGAGGTGACGCAACAACAGTATGCCTTTGACCACGACATATGCCCGATCATAAGATCAGAAACGCCTGATACCATCGACACAAATTTTCATTGGGGATTAGTGCCATCACATTGGAGCGGCCCGATAGAAAAGATATGGAACAGCACTTATAACGCGAAGCTCGAATATCTTCAGAAACGGAGTTCCTATAAAAATATCACGCACCAGCGTTGCCTGGTGCCAGCGACATCTTACTTTGAATACCATTGGAACGACCCCAAAGGGAAAACTAAAACGCTTTACGAGATCTGGCATCCGGACGCGAAAATATTTACGCTTGCCGGATTGTATTCAACTTATCTTGATTACGACGGCTCGACGTACAATTCGTACACCGTTTTAACAACTGAGGCAAATGAACGGATGAAATTCGTGCACAATAAAGACGCCGATAAAGATTATCACAGAATGCCGTTGATGATCAATCCCGACGACGAACGGCAGTGGCTCGACACAAAAATTCCATATTTGGATTTTGGATTTCCTAATTACAAACCAAAGTTGGTTGCAGAGCCCGTTCCAGGGCAGGACAGTCCGCCCGCACCACAATTATCACTTTTCTGAGCCATATCTGCAACGATTTGCGTAGTCAAAACTTCTCATTCTTTTTATTTACGATGGATAATCATAGAGGATCCGTTGAGCCATATTCGATAGATTTCGAGTTTGCGGCCAGCGACGCTTCGTTATTCAAGAAGATTGTGCGGCCAAATTTATACGCGCGATTCTCAGCGAGCAGATCCGCGCCAGGATAATCCGCGACAGCGGATTATGAAAAAAAAAGAGCGACCGCAGGGAGCGTTCCTTTGCCTTTCAATGATGTCGGCCATTCATGCTCCGGGATTTTTTTCAATTTGCCCCGCGCCCCATATATCAAAAATAATAAATGAAATTGAAAAACACTAAAGATTCGGTTCAACAGTTCAATATTAGTAAAAAGTATTCTTCAAATTACTAATATTTAGTGTTTTATTAGTGATTACCTCTTTCATTTCTTATGTTGAACTTATTGAACCAATTTTTTAAGGTTCATCAAAGTTCAGCGCGTTCAATTACTATAATTGATTAATCAATTGAAAATCAATTAATTGTTATTATTGAACCAAATAGAGTAGTGTGTTATAAAGAATTTAAAAAATGTAAAATATTTATTATTTAAACTAAAAGGTATATGTAATGTGTTGTTATTTAAACAATTTAGTATATTTGACCACCCTATCAAACCAAACACTATGTTCGACCGACGTGCTAAAGCGCCCAACATTTGCGGCATTCAGCTCGATTTTGGCGGTAATTTAATACCGTCGAACATCGTTGGTTTTCAGCCATTCTTTAATTCGGTCGCGCCGGATTCTCAATTTCAAAAAGTTTACCACGGCAAATCGACTGTGAGTTTCCTTGAGGAAAGTTCCAAATCATCTGCCGGGGATTCCTGGAAACAAAAAGTAATTTTTCGTTTTCCGGCAACCGATGCTTTGCGGGCTACGACTTTGAATGAATTATTGAAAATAAAGTTTGTCAAAATCACATTGACGAATGGCTTGTTTTTAGTAATCGGCAGAAACGATTACTTCCAAAACAAACCTCCGGACGTTACAATAAATGTGAGTGAAAAAATGGCTACACTCGAAGTAAATTGTCTTTCAATATCGCCTGCTGGATTCATCCCGGACATCACCCAATATGAATTGCCTGCATTCATACCCATAACCCTGAATTAAAATGCCTGAACAAAATCCGTTTCCTTTAGAGATCAGTTACAAAGTAGATTCTCCAGAATTGCTTGCATATATGCTACAATTCGGTGATACGCATTATGTATCAGCGACCGATTTAAATTTATACCGACAAGCGCTTACCTGGCTTTATGAAAACAGGAACGGTGACGGAACTTTAACTGATACGAAATTCAAATCAAAAAGGTATCGCCAAACTGGGGCGCCGACACCGGCGAACATTGCAGCCAGAATAAATTTGCTTCCGGCATGGACAATTCTTTCCGGAGAATTATATCTATATGCAATTTCTTTTTCAGACATGGGGCCGGAGACAATTCCCGCGGTTTACACAGTTGTTGTCGAGAATAAAGGATTCGGTAAGTATGGCGATTGGGGTGAAGATCCTTCAAAAATAGTTGTTGCTGAAGGCGATATCAGGATATTAAATATTGCTCCGTTAAATCCTGAATCCATTGAAAATGAAGAAACAACTCAAAAGATAGAATTTGGTGAAATAGGTTTCTTGCCGATTTCACAGGTTGTCGATCTCCAAAATCCTGTTTTGCCGTTGCAGGATCAAGATGCAGGTTATGTATTGATCAAAACCCTGCGAGATGGCAATCCGTATAATTATTGGTTTGTCGGTCCCGGTCGTGACTATGGCGTTGGAACCAATCCGAGTTCTGAGGATGATTTCAAATTGCTTGGCTACTCTTTTACTCCAAGTCTTGGCCAAGTTCTAAAAGTGCGCGACCGGGAGATCAAATATTTGACTGAAGATGATTTTCCATATACTGCAAAATCAGAAGACAGGCACCTGTATGTTTACCACGATAATGAGTCGCCTATAACAATAAATGTTGGCGAAATTCCTTCTTTTTCGGAATTGGTATATTTCGCTGGTTCGAAGCTAACGTTGGAAGGCGATCGTATTAAATTCCACAATTATGATGGAAAAACCCCTGTAATCCAAAAAGGACAAACCGTTCGTTTAAAAAAGCTTGCTGCCTGGAATCCTCCGGTAGTAGATGATTTTGGAGAATGGGACGAAATGTGGTCAGTTGATTGCTCAAGTTCTGCAAATGGAACCCGCCCTGAAAAAAAGGTATATGCAGAAGATGAGAACATTTATTTTATGCAACCGGGCGACGAAACCGTATATCTTTTCTTTGTTTCAAATGGGTCTCATGCGAAAATTTATCTCGATCAACGTCTATTTAAAAAAGGATCAGAATTTAAAATTGCCCAAGGGTATGATTCTTATGAGATTTGGATGTTTGATGGAAATGAAGATTTCTATTTGGCAAAAGAAGTGATTGATGATTCGATTTGCGAGATTAAACTTCTATCAAATAATGAAGTTCGCTTTTCCATCAGCAAAGATCCAATGCAACTTTCTGTTAATAATATTCCTTTCGATAATAGCGGTAAAATTCAAATAGATATTCCGGAATTTCAAACTCCCAGTTTGGCCGATGTATTATCTACAGGTGACAGAACTCTTGTAATTAAGCCAGAAAGCGAAACCGAAATATTTATGATTTATGATTACACAGTCATAAGAATGCACATGGAGGGTGAAGGCGATACTACAATTTTATTTGCAACTGATGCAACATTTCAAAGAGGTGCAGAGTTTTATATATCCAATGAAAACAGGAATATAACCTCGATTGATTTTACAGTAGATGAATACGAATTGATTGGATGGGATGGATATTTTCCCCCAAATTCGTTAGGGGTGTTCACGGTCTTAAAAGGGGATAATACTGGTAGCAACAAAATGTTAGTTACGTTCCGATTCTCCAATTTGGAAACTGTTGAGTTAACATCACAATTGACGAATGATGGCGATGGGTCAAGTCCATTTGCCACTTCAGCCGATCTTGTTGCCGCGATCGTACAATTAATAAATGGAGCGCCGTCTGATGCAAATACACTGAAAGAATTAAGCGACAAAATAAATGCGATAAATGCAATAATTGGAGGTACAACCGCTGACGGCGATACTTTGGTCAATACTGTTGCAGAATTGTTAGCAGTTTTTCAGACATATCCGGAAGGTGCAAACATTGCAACGGTTTTGGCCGGTAAAATAAATTCGACTGACATTGTTAATAATCTTACTCAGCTCGTCGCCGGAAAAGTACTCGATGCTACTCAAGGAAAGATACTATCAGATGCAATTGCAACCAAACAAACTGCTTTAACTGAGTCAGTTTTAGGCACATTAATGCATGGATATACTGCAAAGCCTGTTCCTGCTGATGCAGACGAATTGATATTATCAGATTCAGCGGATACTCAAAAAGTGAAGAGAATGACTTTCACGAATTTGAAAGCTTTCTTAAAAACTTATTTTGATGGACTTTATCAAAATACTTTGACAGCGGTAAGCTTTGGTACTTTCATAATTGGACTAGCTTCGAAAGCTACTCCGATCGATGGAGATTCAATAGTTCTTTCAGATTCAGCCGATTCTGACAAAACGAAAAAGGTATTGCTCAGTGCCTTTTTCGGATATGTGCAAGGTAAATTTGATTTGCTGTATTCTCCAAAAAAATCATTCATTGTCTTAAGCGCACCATACGTTTTAACGAACCAAACGGCGCAACAAAAAATGTTTCCTACAGCGAATTTTGCAGCAAAGGCAAATTCACTTTATCATTTTAAGTTGGAAATATCAATGTCGAATTTCTCTGCTGCAGGAAACAATACATTGTTTCAATTCCTGGGTACCGCCGTCATCACCGATCTGCAATATAATTCACTTGGACACAAAGCGGCTACATCGAGCGCCGCACAGATGTATAGCGTGAATAGCAACACGCCTACATCAATTGCGATTTCAACCACATCACCAACTGCAAGGTATTTCATCGAGGGCATTTTCAGAACTGCCGCCGCAGGTAGCGTATTTGCAACGGTAGGTTTTGGGGTGAGTACAGGACCCACTATTGATGCAGGAACTTTTATATTATTTGAACGATTAGGTTCAAACACTGACACTTACTCTAACGACATCTCATAATGGCTCAGGAAAAACAATATTTTACATACGATCCGATCACAGAAGAAGTGGTTGATTACAATTATTATGATGATCAGCCGGCAAACAGTACGGTAATTCCGCCAACAAAAACTTTTATCAAAATGAAGTTTTCAGTTGCAAATCAGGAATATTATGAAGGCGCTTCAATTGAGGAAGTGTCATCGGTTAAAACTCCTGAATACATGAAAAAATTGCAGGATATCGTAGTTGATCTGATGTCGCGCGCAGAAAAAGCGGCAATAGATAAAACGGGGACTTCAGATTATATCAAAGTCCAGGTGGATTTATATAAAAATAAATACCTGGTTGCTCTCGGTGAAATCAGTAACCCGGTAATCGAAGCGTACATCACAAATGAGGCGCAGGAATTTGGTGTTGATTATGAAGCATTTTGCGAATTGATTATTTGGATGTACGAAACATCATTGGGTTTGTTTCAGAATTTCCAGTATATGATTGAGCGTTGCAGGACGAAAATACAAACGTTGATTGAAAATATGTCATGGTCCCAGGCAGATGATGCATTCGCTTTAGTGTCCACATTAAATAACGTCGATCAGGCTGAAGCATTAATGGATCAGATTTTAGCATTATAATGCAGAGAAATTTAAAATTCACCGAGCTTTCAAAAATGCAACGAATGATTGCTGAAGCAAGTATGCTGGCCGAGCTCGTTGTCTTGCCAAATAAACATCCGATCAGGAGATTGTTTGCTGAAGCCTGGAATGATTTTAAAATAGAAAAGTTCGCGTTCGATGGCGCCACGTTCGTTAAAGAGCGCAATCGAAATACAATATTTGAAGTGGCTGCACTGATTCACGACTGGCGGAACTCATCCGGTTGTGTGGGGAAAAAGGCAGATCGTGAGATGTTCGATATCATGATCCGCCTGAATTACCCGTTACCGTTAATTATTTCGCGGTGGTTTTTTTGCAGATTGACCTTTATCAACGTCTTCAGGCATAAATGTCTGAAATCGTATTGCCGGGAAATGCCGGCGGATTTATATGTTCTCAGTAATCAATAACCCCATATTGCATTATGTCTACGGACAAGTACGTACCTGCGCAAATTCGGCCGCATCTCATTCCTTTTCTTTTTAAAGAACTGGAAGGAAGCGAAGCATGCTACATGGCCAGAACCACAAAGTCGATTAAAATTTATCCTTTTTCTTCGTTGGGCAAATTCTTCTATGCCCAAATGGCCGATTATGGAACCATCGGAAAAAAGGACCAATTTATAATCTATCTCACGATCGAGCGCAAATCATTAAACGTATATTCCGGCTTGCTTTACGCTTCCATCAATTCCGTAAATGAGCAATTATATTTGCTTGAACCTCAAGTCAAAGAGATTAATAATTTACTTGAAGACCTTTTCCGAATCTCATACATTTATTATGTTGACGGTTATCTCGAGCATCATCCGTCTGGGGAAGTGCGCCAGGGAATAAACCGGTTTATGGAAAAGTACGATCTTGAAGAATTGGGATTTAATAATGAGAGCTTGCGCCAATTGTACTATCGGGAAAAAGACAAAGGCGCCAAAATTTCCCGTATGCAATATCAAAGCGCAACCAGGGTTTTGAATTTTGATATCGACCATAATTTGGGTTTCGATCCAAAAACTATGTCACACACCAAGCGATAGCAGCTGGTTAAGTTTGGGGACCCTTAAATCCCCATTATCATGCATGAATTTCTTGTTTACAAAACCTACTTTTTAAAGCTTGCGATTTCAATCAAAGCTATTTTTACGAAACCTGTTGGCATTACCTTACTAATCCCTACAATTTCCATCGGGTTACTGACAACGTTTCAGCTTCTTTTAATTTTTCTTTTTGTCGTGTTTGTAATTGATTTCGGTACCGGAATACTTGCAAGTTATTGCGAGATGAAAGATCAAAAAATACCGGTGAAAGTTTTTCTCATTGAAAGTAAAAAACTACGCTCAAGCCTTGTGAAAGCAATTACCTACATGATGCTTATTGCATTCGTTTATGGATTTGAAAAAATATTTTTCATTAAAGAATTCAATTTTGCTTCAATCTCAGACAAAGCATTTACAGTAACAACCATTGCCGTCGGCGCATGTAATGTAATCGAATTGATTTCCATTCTCGAAAACATGAAGCGCAGCGGTTATGATCTACTCGGTAAAATCAAAAGTTCTGCGAAAAAGATTTGGTCTCTCAAAAAAACGATAGTTGGCAATGAGTAAGAAAATCACTGAAGCGGAATATAGCGCGCTTGCGAAAGAATTCGCAATAACTGTTGCGGATATCAAAACAGTGGTTGCAGTAGAATCCGGCGGTAAAGGTTTCGACGAGGCAACCGGAAAACTGATCATTCAGTTTGAGCCTTCCTGGTTCAAAAGAAATGCGCCATATACACCATCCGGAAAATGGTCCCTGAACAAAGTTGAAAAACAGGCCCGCGAATGGGAATGCTTTAATGATGCATTTTCAAAAAATCCTGAAGCTGCAATGGAATCTACTTCGGTAGGTGTCATGCAGGTAATGGGTTTCCATTGGAAAAAACTAGGATTTAAATCCGTTGGCGCCATGTGGGATTATGCAAAAGAATCAGAATACAACCAGATCAGGTTGGGGCTTCTTTTTATCCGGGCTAATAAAAAAATGTTTCAGGCGCTTAAAGATCACGTGTGGTCAGTTTTCGCTTATTACTACAACGGCGAGAACTACGAGCAATTTCAATACGATGTAAAACTGGCGAAAGCTTACAAATTTTTGACAAGATGATGATCAATGAAATAATATCTACAATAAAGAAAATTGTGTTTGTCCTGGCGCTTATTGCGGCCGTTTGGTTTTATAAAGATTATGGTTTTCAGAAATCTGAAAAAGAGAGGCAAACGGAAAACAACAATCAGTTGCGCGCTGCCGACAGCTTAAAATTTACGTCACAGCTGCTTTCAAAAGATGAGATCAAAGATTATTTGCTTTATCAGAATAAAGCATTGGCAAAAAGGCTTCAGGAAAGCAATATTAATCCAAATAGGATTCAAAGCATTGTCTCTGGTCAGTTTCAATACCGCGACGATACGTTGCGCAGCTCTGACATCAGCAACATCATCTCGGCGGTCCGGAAAAACATTCCTGGCAAATCTCCTTTTATCGACAGCACCGGCTGTATGATAATCCGCGGGTTTGTGCGGTATGAAAATGATTCGATGAAAGTAGATGTCGCCGGCCGGACCTTTAAAAATAAAAGCGACGCAGTTGCATACTGGGAACGTCGAGAGTGGAAATTCCTCGGTATTAAAACCAGGTTTTTCGGAAAAAAACAATTTACGTCAAAATCATTTGATGAATGCGGAGAAACAAAAATTTTAAAAATTGAAAAAAAACAACCATGAAAATCAACATGCAGTATTTGAACCAATTGCAGCTGTTACGCGCGGGCCTCCTTTCGGATTTGGACGACAACCCGATGGACAAGGAATTATTGCTACAGCTGGGCAGAACAGAGCACGAATTATTTTGCGCACAAAAACAAATTCTCGCTCAGAATAAAGGAGACCTGACTATCGAAGATGGCAAAAACTATGTCACACATCAAATATTCAATTAATATCATTTTCGTAAAAAATTTCACATGAAGGTCAACGGCAATTTAAACGACATCGGAAAAGGACTTTGGGGCTTATCTCTCGAAGGCCTGGCATTTTTTGGGCCACTGGCTCATAAAATAATGAACGGTGAGTCGATCGACTTTACCGGCGGCACAAATGCAGTTATGGACGTTTATGACGATAAAGGCAGAAAACTTCAGGCAAACGATAATGGAAGCTTCGATGCGCCTCCAGGCTCTGTGGCATTGATCAATGTAATTGGTGTACTGATGAAATATGGAGACTGGTGCTCCTATGGCGCTCAGGAGATCGCTGCTGCATTGAAAGCCGCGGACAACAATCCCAACATCCTCGGAACTGTTGCGTATTTCGACGGTCCGGGAGGCGCCGTTTCCTCTATTCCTCCATTTGTAGATTTCGGATACACCAAAAAGAAGCCGGTGGTCGGGCTTTATGATCAGTGTTGCTCAGCACATGCGTACTCAATGTATTCTTTCTGCGACTACATCATGGCCGACAATGACATTTCAGCGATGATCGGATCCTTCGGAGTTATTTTTTCTATGGTAGACAATCGCGAATATCTGAAGCAACAAGGAATTATCGTGCTCGATGTTTATCCGGATGAAAGCGAAAGCAAAAATGAAGCTTTCAGATTATTGCTCGAGGGAAAACCTGAAATGATCAAAAAGGAAATGCTTTCCCCACTGGCCATAAAATTTCAGGACCAGGTAAAAAAGGCCCGTCCGAATTTAATCGAGGAACCCGGAGTGTTGACCGGTAAAACTTTCTACACAGATCACGCCATCGATCTGAAGCTGATAGACGGAAAAGGAAATCTTTTCCAGGCTATCGAGATGGTCAAAATCATGAGTGAACACAAAACACTATACAAAAAGTAATTATTAATTAAAAACCCCAAATCATGTTCAAAAACTTTGGAAAAACTATTGCGATGATGATGGTTCTTTTTGGCTACAAAGCGGAAGCCGACATTCCGATTAATGCCGAAACAAAATCATTAGATCTGAGTGATGATCAGAAGGCCAAGCTGAAAGCCCATTTCGGCGAAGATTACACTAAAAAAATGCTTGACGGTATGAATACCGAGATTAAGGCATTTATGGAAAACAACATGGATATCAAAGCCATTCAGGATGAGATTGACGCGTTGATCCAGGAAAGCGAAGTTTTGGCCGAGGAAATTAAACCTACTTCCGGAGACGCACCAAAAGATGATCTTTCTAAAAAGCTTGCAGCTATTTCCGCTAACCAAAAGACTTTGGAAGCGAAAAACAAAGAGTTGGAAGAAACTGTTACAAAATTAATGAACGCTGGCGTAGGCGATGTGCCTGAGGCCGTGATCACGCAAGGACAAGCAGCTATGAAAAAGCATTCTCAAACTCACCTTTTTGCCTCAAACAAAGAATGGGACAAGTTCGAAAAAAGAAGCTGGAACGCACGTTTACGTGACGGATCAATGAAAGCTACTGATTTCAGTTCTGATGCAAATATTCCATTGCTTCAGGATGATTTGGAACACTTCGTTCGTGAAAATCCAAATGGTTTAAATTCAATGTTTAATGATTTTGAAGATCTTCCGAAAGAATGGGATCGCAGAACCGGTGTTCTCGACAGGATTGCAGATGGTTTTATTATTCCGGCAGAAATCGTTCAAGGCCGTTCGAAAGGTTGGAAACCAAAAGGACAATTTAAAATTGCTGCTGAAGAAGGTCGCGTTTTCCGTAAGAAAATAGACATTACTTTCAATGGATTTGAATTACAGGAAATTGAAAACACCTGGATTAGACAATACAATGCTGCCGACGGTTCTCATCCTTGGAAAATGTCTTTCATCGGATTCCTTTTAGGCGAGCTGATCAAACGTCAAAAACTTGACGATCGTTTTGCTCAGATCAATGGAATTTTCGCGGAAACTCCAGAAGGAGACGGAAATCCTGGCGCAGCGGTTAACTCTCAAGATGGTTTGCGATTTTTATTCTGGTACCACAGGGATATTACAAAAAAATATCGTGCTGTAGATATCGGAGTTCCAACAGATACCAATATCGTTGACTACGTTCGAAAATTAATCTTGTCACTTCCGGAAATAGAAAGAGCTGAACAAGGCTTGGAATTAGGATTGTCTCAAGCTTGGCTTGATGCATATAGAGTTCGTGCCGGCTTGGTTTACCAAATGCACAAAAACACTGATTCTGGTACTGCGAGATACGATAAAGATTATCCTATCGACTACCCAAATATTTTGTTTCAACCGTTGAAAGACATGACCAAAACCGACTTCATGTACATTACACAGTCGAAAAACATTCAGGTCATGGATTATAACGTGAACGAAAAAAGCAAATTCACAATTACCCATGAAAAACGTGACACAAACATCTTCGCGGATTACCGTTTAGGAATTCGTTTGAAACAAGTTGGAGTGAAGTTGGCCGCTGGAGATCCGGCAGAATTTGAAAGACAAAAAGTTTGGAGTAATTCCGTGCCGATTTTTGACAAAGATACCACTGTACCATTGTTCGACGATGAAACCGGTATCATTCAATTTCATTACAGCAACATGAAAGTTGATAAAACTTTTGCTACGGATATCACAAGCGTTGAAAATGCACCTAAAGGCGCAATTTTAAGATTTGTTGGTAACACTGGTCTTGTGGCTGCGAAATATATCAAAGATGGGGCGACATTCGATCTTGCAGGAAACGCAGATTTCAATTTGAAACTAGGCGGAACGCTGATCGTAAAAGTTCAGGATGATGGTACATTGAAAGAAATCAAAAGGACCGCTGCGCCAGAAGTTGCTGCATCAACTGATGTGAATTTCGACGCTGCCATCATCGATGCAAATTCCGGAAACGTTTTCAGAAATGTCGCCGCAGGGAATTTGACAATCACAGAAATTCTTAATGGTGTAGAAGGAAAAGTAATTACCATTTATGGTAAAGCTGCCACCACTACAACAATCAATGACGTGGCCAACAACATCGAAGTGGTGTCTGCGGTTTCGTTAACGACTGCCGCTCACTACCTCCAGTTGACTAAAATCGACGGTGTATGGTATGAAACCAAACGTTTAACAGCTTAATCCAGCAAAATGTATCAAAAATTAAGTGTACTTAAGCCAGGAGGAATTTCTCCTGGTTCCGCTGCGGCGAAAGATCCAAACGTGACAATTGTCGACGTAGAAGATATCTTGTTTTTCCCGCCGCGTGATTCTAAAGGAATCAAAATGTTAGGGAGTTTCGCAATGAAACCGAATGCACGCATGATCCAATATTATGCGACCAAGTCAAAAATCTCAGTGCCTTACGAAAGTGATGGCGATGAGGACAGCATTAATATTAAACAAAGTGCCGATACTCAGCATCCGGGAAACAAAGCGGAAATTCGTGAATTGATCCAAAACTGGTTGGGCCGAAACGTTATTGTGATTTTCGGATCTTGTTCAGAACCGGAAAAAGAAGTTCTTGGAACTCCTTGCGCTCCTTTGCAATTGAAGCCGTCTAAACAAGATAATAATGATGGCCGTTTTCACATGTTAAAATGGGAAGCATTCGCGTCCTCTCAATATCTTCCAGGCTTATACACTGGAGATTTAGTTCTTGCCGCTCCAACCGTTGTTGCGAGTGTAGCTGCTGTTGAAGTGACAAAAGCAAACGGTGCTCAATATCAGTTGCCTGCGCTTGCAGTTACCGATGCAATCGAAGTTGCCGAAATCGATCACGACCACGATCAAATAATTACATTACTTGGCGGCGGTGGCGCAGCTCCTGCAACGCTTCCTTCGGGAGTTGCAGGTGATGTAACTGTAATTTTGGCAAACGGCACAACATGGGTCAGCCTGTCAGGTTCGGTGATTAATCTTCAGGTGTTCAAAGCCGGTGCGACCACGTATCTCATCGAAGTATCTAGAAGTTAGATTAGTTTATTTTATAGATTTTGGACTTAAAGCCCTTCTTCGGAAGGGCTTTTTGTTTCATGTCACACGCATATAATGTCGAAGGCTGCATTTTTACAATCTTATTTAAAAATTAAATTCTGAAAGTATGAAAAACACATTACGGGAAGCGGTCCTTGACTTTCTCAGGAACCTTCCCAAATCAAAAAGCGATCAATTCAATAAAGCATTTGAATTGTATCGCCAAACTCCGGATCGCGATCAGCATCAGGAACGCACTTACAATTCCGGATTCTCGGATTCTAGTTTAGCCAATTTGTTGTATGATCTGCAAAAGTTACACAAGATTTCAGACGTAGAAAAAAGAACACCGGTAGATGTTCCGGTTATCGAATTGCAGGAAGAGTTGACTCCGGAAGCGATTGAATTTATTAACAGTCATGGACGCGAAGAATACGACAAGCAGAAAGATCAACGATTTGGAACTGGTGATCCTGATGGCGATTCGGATTTGGGCGAAACTGAAGAAATTAAAAATGCTGAAGGCAATCTTGATTTACAGGCCGCTGCGGAATTAGAAGTAGTCGTGACACCGGAAGTCAGCACTGCGTCTGAAGAAAAAAAAGTAATTGATTTTACTCCGTCTCCGGAAACTGAAGAAAGAAAACGCCTTCGCGATGAATTTCCATTTCTTGACGATGAAGATTGCCCGATCGAATTGCGCGCCCTGGTAACGGATAAAGTTTCGGCATACCGAAAATATTGCGTTGCACACAATCAATTGCAAGCACACCAGAACGGCACAGCCGTGATCACAGACGAAGCCGAGTTGCAAAATGTAACGAAGCTTGCCGTTGAGGAATTTGCGGCAAACAGAGCCATTTATGACGAATTGAATTACTACAAAGCGCAAGGTAAAATTTTGGGCGTGCATCCAATCTTCCAATCACTGACTTTGCAGCGCGAAGTAAATTCAATGAACAAAGAATTGCTCGAAAAATATGTCGCCGGCGCCAAGCAATTCATGACTACCAAAAAAGGCCAGTTGACCAGGGCGGTAAACGATCCTGAAAAAACTGCAGATCTGAATGCGGCCATCGATGGCTTCAATCAAAAACTTGTCCTGGTGAATAGAAAGCTCGAGACATTGCTCGGTGAGTAAATATTTTGACATAAAAGACTTTAAAACAGAAGAAAAGGAAGAAAAAATTTCTGAAATGTACGCGTCCAAATACCTGGTTTTTCATTTTGAAAAAGTAAAGTCTTTGGAAGAAAGCCTTAACCGGTTGCCTACAGCTGAAGAAATTTTCTTCCTTCAATCTGACAGTGCATTTAACGCATTTACGTTCATCCCATTTATTGCAAAAATATTTCCAATCAAGGAGTTACACGCTTCCACTTACTCGATAAGTCGAAAAGTGATTGATGCGCTGATCGAGATGCACGATTGCGGAATGATCGAGAAAATCACACTGCTCGTTTCGGACAGTATGATCAAACGAAATCCGGTTACGATCGACAACCTGATGGCAATGGCCAGCTCACGTCCAAACATGGAAGTTTTATTTGCCTGGTCACATGCGAAGGTGTGCCTGATGCGTACACACGATTTTTATTTTATAGTCGAAGGCTCCGGCAATTGGGCCGATAATGCGCATTATGAACAATATATTTTATTGAATAGTAAAAGTGCTTACGAATTTAGATTACAACTGTTTACCAATTCTAACTTAAAGAAATATTAAATGAAACTATTTGACAAATTTTTGATAATTGCAAACGTGTTGGGTATCCTACTTTTATTCATAGCCGCTGGCGCATCAATATTTTATGCCATCGTAGGAAATTGGCCTTGTTTTTACAGAACAATGCTTGTGGCTATATTTTTAAAATTGTCATGGGTACATGAAGATGTGAATTGTCTTTCGGAAGATGATTCAAAAGTAAGCTCATTCGATCCAGATGACCTGTAAAAAACTTATTGGATCTGCAATGCTTTTCATTGCGATTGTAATCGGTGGTGCCGGTGACTACTTTGCTGCGGGCGATGAATTATTTGTCGCCGGTTCCTGGGCGTTATTTCTATTTGGAATCTATATCCTTTCAAAAAAATGAAACTTTTAGTAAATCCCCTGAAGCTTTCTGACGAACAGCTCGACGATGTGCAGAACCTCGCAGCAGCGAATTATGCTCCGGAGAAGATTGCTTTGTATCTCGACGTCAATAAAACTGAATTTATGCAGGCTTGGTGTAACCCAGACGGCGAAATCAGGATTTATTACAATCGTGGCCAGCTGATGTCTGAATTTAAAATTAACGATAAGCAGCGCGAGCTTGCGGAATCCGGAAATATTACAGCTGCTCAAATTTTCCTGAAGGAAGCCGAAAAAACCAAACTTGAAAATTTACGCAATCAATTTTTTTTTAACGAATGAGCATTGACGACATCACATTAGATCAGCTTCAGGAATTCCTGAATCGTGGCAGCATGGAAAATGCGCCTCAAAAAATGGTAGACTATGTCGAAATGCTCGATAAGGTTCGCGGGATGCTTATCCGATTTGATATTTATGGCAGCGACGAAGGTGTAATTAAGCACTTGATATCGTTTGAAAAACTGTCCAAATATAAAGCCAGGCAAATTATCAGCGAAGCCCGCGAATTTTTCTACATCAGCAATACCGTTTCAAAAAACGCCTGGAAAAACATTTTAGCTGACAAAATGGAGCGGGCCGCAAATATGGCCTTGATGGTTGCGAAAGATACCTCTGACGTAAAAAAATACGTCGACATTTTAAAAGAAGTCGGCGCGATGCGGGAAGTTCACGTCGAAGACAAAGAGGAACTGCCGGAAGGATTTTTCGACAAACCGATCAACTTAATGACGCTCGATGCTTCAATCTTCGAATTTGGAAACGCAAATCGTGTTGGCCTGGAGAAATTCATCGACAGCCTTCCGGAACTTACCGAAAAAGAAAAAAACAGGATCAAATCCGAAGCGATGATTTTACCTCTAAAAATATTTCCAAATGAGCAGGAAGACCCTCGTAAGGCATGATGATCCTTTTATAAATCCGCAATACGCAAACTGGCTTTCCCTTACAATCGAATTGATCCAGCCGCAAAACTTGTTTCTGATTGGTGGCCGTGCAACGGCGAAGACCGCGGAGATCATTGCGCAGCGCTCGATGAATATCATGTATGATATGCCGCATAGCCAACAGGTTTTCGTTTCTGACACTTATGTGAACTGTCTCCGGAATATTATGCCAACACTTTTTGAGGGTTGGGAGCGAAAAGGCTGGAGGAATGGTCGTGACTATGTAACTGATCAGCGGCCGCCGGCGCATTTTAAAAACTGCTACAAACCGACTGATTCTTTCAAACATACAGTTTCGGTGAAAACCGGTGTGCGCCTGATTTTAGGAAGTTTAGATCAGCCGAGCGGTTTGGCAGGTAACTCCTTTCAACACGAATATGGCGACGAAGCCAGGCTTTTGAAATTCCAGAAATTAAAAAAACTGGATCCGGCAATTCGTGGCGAACATGCGCAGTTCGGTCATTCGGTTTTTTACCGCGGCCGAACCTTTACTTCAGATATGCCAAACATCCTTGATGGTGACGATGACTGGATAACACTCCAGGAAAAGCACATGGCGATCGATCAGGTGAAGGTAGCGCTGCAAGTTGGCGTTATTCTTAATGACATCAGAAAAGAACTTTATAACGCAGCTATAGATCGCGACTACCGAAAAAAAGATTTACTTATGAGAAATCTAGCTCGTTGGACAGAGAAGTGGGTACGGATTCGGAAAGACTTAACTTTTTACTATACGGTAAGTTCATTTGTTAATGCCGACATTCTTCAGGAAGGATTTTTCCGTGATACATTCAAAGCTCTGGGCCTCGAGGAATTTAAAAGCGCGATTTTATCCCTGAAGGTAAATATTACCAAGGGCGAAAAATTTTATGGTGGTCTGGGTGAACATCATTTTTATGATGATGGCGTTTTAAATTCCTATTACGATCGGTATAACCTCACCGATGAAATCGAAGAAAGCAGCCAGGGCTTGCGATATATTGATCATCATGCAAAATTAGAGATAGGTGTCGATTTTGGCGACCAGTTGAGTATCGTCGCTGCGCAACCACGCGGGAATTATTTCTACGTCCTGAAGGATTTTCACACCTTGCCTCCGGAAAGCATCAAAGAAATCGGGGAGAAGCTCCGGACATTTTTTAAACACCACAAAAACAAGGTCATCGATATGTATTATGACCGGTCGATGAATCAATACAAGCGAATTAAAGGCGACTGGGCCTCGCGGCTGAAGGAAGCAATTGAATTCAGAAATGGTGTGGCGACCGGTTGGACCGTTAACTTAAAATCTGAAAATCAATCGAACATTCTTCAGGAGGAAGAATACAGCTTTGCAAAAGATTTTATGGGCGAGGCATCGCCGGAACTGCCGAAGCTAAAAATTGACAAATTTCAGTGCAAGCACTTGAAAAGTTCGCTCGAGCTTACCAAAATTACGGTAAAAGTTGACAAAAATACTGGTTCAAAATCTATTCATAAAGACAAATCTTCGGAGAAACTGCCGATGCATTTGCGGCCAATGTACTCTACGAACTTTTCTGATGCATTCAAATACCTTATTTACCGTCGCGAATTCGTTGAGCCGTTGACTAAAACGAACTATTATGGCAATATGGATCCAGGAATCTATTAAAATACAACAATATCCGTTAGCGCTTAACGTTCGTACTTGCTACCGGTACAAAATCGGAAGGTTTTGATTTCTTGGGGAAGTTTAAAAGTGGAAGAATTTGGACCCGCAATTGTGTTGCGGGTTTTTTTTATTCTAAAAGAACAAAATTTCTATATTTGATTGATAAATAAATTCAAAATGAAAAACCAAACTGATAATGCGCACGCGCGTTTAAAAAGAAATAGTAAATTATTGAAACGACTTTTTAAAATTTTGCTTGTGTGCGGAATAGGTTACACTATGTTCATAATTTATAACGGAATGACGGATCAAAATTTAATTAAATTTTGCTATGCATTTTTTGCAGGAAATGCTGTCGCTGCGAATTGTCTGTTCTCTCTTGGCCGTACAAATCTTGTTATAAAACCTGATTATGAAAATCTAAGAAAAGATGATTTCCAAACCTTAATAAATTCCTCAGGTTTGTATTTCTTGGTCGCTGCGATTATTGGGTTGTTTGCTTCAGGCATTGCTTATGTTCAAAACAATGGCACCTTGCCGATATTTGTAAGTACAACTCATACTGAAACTGTGTTTGTGATACTCTCTGTATTTTTAACCATCGGTGTTATATTTGCAAGTGCTGCCACATTAAATTTTTTAAAGTTTGCTATTCCAGAAATTGTTGATTTAATTTTTTCAGAAAAGAAAGATCTTGAATGAGCTTTCGCAATCCGAGCGCGCAGCGCGAGAATTTCAAAAAGAAAAACGGCCTTAAATAAGCCGTTTTAAGCGTTCGGGTAAAACAAAATAGACTTGGTGTTGTTTTTCCAATATTCATAATTTACCGCCAAAGAAAACCGCGGTTTTTCGATACCTAACGAATTCATGCAGTGAATTTCCGCGCGGACTTCGTGAAAGCATAAATTTATCGCTGTCATTTTGCAGCAAATCGGGTCGAGATCCTGACAAATAAAATAATTTCCTTTTACGTGGTGATTGCTCGCCAAAATCATCCGACCACTACCGCAGCACGGATCATTTACGGTGATTCCCCAATTTTCAGGCTCTTGTATCATCATCGCCATCATAGTGCAAAGCGCCGGCGGTGTAAAGAATTGCCCAAAGTTTGATTTTTTATAATTTCCTGCAAGGCATTCGTAATATTCGCCAAGCGGATCGCACCAATGATCGGGCGTGTGTCTGTCGTAAATTTTCACAAGCTCGGCAAATAATCTGCAAAGTGTGTCGAGTTCTTTCCTATCATATTTTTTTATGGTTTCCAAATATAAATTTTCTTGCGTCTGGTGTCCCATTGCACAAACGATGACGGTTAGCAGATCATCAAAAACGCGGCTCAGGTCGTGCTTGTATTGAAATTCAAAAAATAAGGAGTTGAACGCGGTCAACTCCTTTGGAATATCTCTATTTTTTAGCATCGCGCGCTTTTACTTGGGCGTTACTGAATAAATAGCAAAGCGGAAAAAATTCGTTTTCGTCGTCCTCTTCGGCTTCGGGATTTTTCTCTTTATTTTGTACGGCTTTAGGTTTTCCCCAAATAACAAAAGAAGATTCGCCTTTATTGACAGTAAAACCTTTGCGATTCCATTCCATAAGCGTGTGAAATTCTGTGTGCTCTGCTGTTTTATAAAATTGCTCGATGATGATTTCATTAATTTTCAAATCGGGAAATTCAGTTTCTTGCAATTCTTTAGCGTTTGCAGAGAGGGCCCGTAAGGCTTTGCGTTTTTCGTGGTAAGGCGTTAATTTTGCTGTTTCTGTTGTCATGGCATATAATTTTAGTAATGATTAATTTATTTTTTTGTACTTGTATTTCTACATTTTCCCCAATGTCAAAGCCTGCGCTTTGCATCCAGTCTCCGGAAAGAATTAATTTTGGTTTGATGCTGTTTGACCACTTCGCACGGATAAAATGTGAGGAAATTTTTAGCTTGCGGACTTCTTTAAAAAATGTACTCATTGAAATCTGACTTTGTGCCTTCGTGATATTCGATGAATTTTTCTGCAATGGCTTGCGCTCTGTTGAACGCGCTTTTTATCTGACTTTTGAAGTAGTCAAAATCACGATCGTTAAAAATTTTTGAAAGTCCTTTTGAAGATAGGATTTCATTTACTTGGTGTGAAAGCTTAATTGATGTATTTTTGGCAGTGGATTGTATATGTGTCATGGCGTATATAGTTTTTAAAATTTACTGAAAAGAAACGCCCTATTTCCCGTAGGGCGTTTTGCTTTTTCTTTTAGATCTGAAAGTTCAAAACTTCGGCTTCCGTGTCTGTGAGTAGGGTTTGTAATTTTTCACCCATCACATTTAAAACCTCCGTAATCACTCCTGAATTTAAAACCTCGAAATCTGCACCCGATTGATTTTTCAAAATCAATTTGGTGTTTGTTCCGGCATTGTGCAGGTTGAAGCGGTTTAATTCTTCGGCTTTGTTTTTCAGGAACTCAAATCTGTTTGTGAGAATTTCAAAATTCTTTGCGTTTTTGATGCGATCTTCCGCGCTCGGTCTTGGAGCGTGTAAAATATCTTTTACCTGTTGATCAATCGAAACCGCTTCTTTCGGTTCTGTTGTCGCTTCGGGTTTGTCCTGGCTTGCATCAGGCGCATTTACATTTTGATTTTCATCTTTGGCAATTGACAAAACATTGGTTTTGTTGTTGTCGATTGCGTTTGCTGCATTTTTTTTGGCAACTGTTTTCATGGCATATATATTTGAATTATTAATACTTAAAGATAAACAATTTCGTACATATACGAAAGTTTATTGATAAGAAAATCAACACTTTACACACGATTATCTAAAATTTAGATTCCGTATAAATAAGATGTTTTACACTTAAAAATGTCAGCATTTCGGGTTAAAAAAAAATCCAAAATCCCCAAAAACACTGAAAACGACCATTTTAACCCAATCCAAAAGGGTTAAAAATGGGCTTGTTTGACGATAGAGACCGCCCCGCTAAGTACTGGTGTACCTCAAATTTTGGCGTTTTTTTTTGAGAAATATGACAGGGCGATGCACCACCATGTCCGCAGCCCGCTGTTGGCGGGCGTTCCCACGGCATTAGCATACATCGATGCGTCATGTCACACGATCGATGACGGTGCCTGCCTATACTTGCATCAAATTCTTGCGATCGTGGACGTAATTGGTCTTTATGATGCCCTTAAGAAAATGCGACAGCTCACCGACTATGGTATACCATTCTCATTTGAGTTCTATTCGTACAATTCCACCAAAGGCATAAGCGAAGGTTACAAGATCGTACATAAGGGACTGCTCAGGCAGGGTATGCGCAAGAATCAAAGCGATAAGGCCGAGGTATTGATTGGCTATGTCAACCATACAGAAGGCGGGAACAGGTTCTTCAACTTACCATTACTCATGAAGTTTAATGGTATAAATATTAAGCCATAATGAACGTAGACTACACCGAAGGCGGTGCCATTGTGTCAACAGGACAGATTGCATTCACCTACAAAACAGAGGACAAGATCAGGGACTTTGAGAAGCATAGCCGCACTCAAGGTGACCTGAACTGGAACAATCAAAACAATTACATTGGTGACTATATATTGCATCCCTATGGTACCAACAATGATTTACCCAGTGTTATCAAAGATGTAGTACAGAATAACTATGCCGCTCCAGGTCTTCTCAAAAAGAAAACCGGCATGCTTTGGGGCATGGGCCCTATGTTGTACATCGAAGAGTTCAAAGATAATAAGCGCGTACGCACATGGGTAGATGATGCAGAGATACTGGATTGGTTAGAGAGTACAGATTATATAGATAAGCTATTGCAATCCTGTGAGGACTACCAATATATCCAAGGGATATTCTCTAAATACGAACTCAAAAGAAGTACGTATCTGGGGTCGAACTTTATTAAGGATATAGAGCTCATCTTACCCGACCGGGCACGCCAGGCTTCTTTACGTAACGCCACAACGCGGAAGCCTACCCATATAATTACCAACGATTATTCGTTCGATTCTCCAAACTCCCATACGAATTATAAGGTATATCCTAAGTTCGACTTTAGGCAGCCATTTGCAAAACCCAATTCAATATTATACAGCAATGTATATTCGTTCTGTTCGGATTATTATACTGTGCCGGAAATCTATGGTACGCTTGAATGGCTAAAACGGTCGACGGCGGTTCCACTGATCTTTAAAGCCATGTCTAAACATTCGCTGAACTTGAAGTATCACATTACTTCCCCGCAATTTTTTTGGGATAAGAAACGAAAAGAAATTCAGGACAGCCTCAAGCCAGGAGAAACTTACAAAGAAAAAATGTTGGTCGATTACGAGCGCGCTTTCCTTCTTAAAATTGGCGAAGTGCTCTCTGGAGATGAGAATACAGGAAAATTTTTACATACAAAACAAAGCATTCACGTTGATGGTCAGAACCTGACTGAATTCGGATGGAAGATTGAAGTCATTGACCAGAAAACTAAAGATTTAGTCGACTCACAAATTAAGATCTCAGAGCGTTCAGATATCGCAGCTTCGACAGGAATTGGCTTAAACGGCTCTCTGGGTAATTTAGGGCAGCAATCAGGTAATAGTGGTTCCCAACATTATTATGCGCTTATCGAATACCTGAACACCGGTGTTGATATCCCTGAATTCGTCGTGTGCAAGGCTTACAATTATGCGATCAAAGCCAATTTCCCAAAGAAACGCATGAAGCTTGGATTCTATCGCAACGTTCCGGAAAGGCAAGAAGATATTTCACCAAATGACAGACTCGCAAATCAAGGTAAATAATGAAAACACTATTTAATAAAGACGGAAACGGCACTAATGAATTGAAAGATCTGATGTCATATATCGATGCCGATTTGGATTATAAATCTCTCGAGGCCGATCTGATTACTACTACGAATGATGTAATCGCACTCGTTGGGTATGAAATTTATCAGGCAGCTGAAGCAGTCTACGAAGATGATTTTGACGATGAAAGTCTCGAGGGTAAGTTTTTGAGAGCCATGCGATATCCAATTGCGGTAAACGGTTATCGATTATATTCCCCCACAAATGATCTTTCACACACGAACAACGGCCGAAAAATGCGCAGCGATGACTCCGAAAAAACGCCATTTGAATGGATGATCGACCGCGACAATGCAGCGCAGGAAAAGCGGTATTTCCGCGCTTTAGATGATTTGATTGTTTTCCTGGACAGAATGAAAAAGATTCCGGAGCCGGAAACTGCTGAAGCAATATTCGAAAACGCGCTCGCAACACTTTGGACAGGAAGCGAAGCGTATAAATTAACCCATAATTTACTGATCAGGACAGTCGCAGAATTCGACCGCGTGTTCCCGATCAGATCTCGACTGCTGCTGAATAATCTTTCGCAAGGAATGGATGATTGCGAAGTTTATGAAATTGCATCGCGTGTTGGCCAGGCCGTGCTCGATGGTATAAAAGAAAAAGTAAAAAACAAAACGCCGCTTGATCCTAAAGAAGTACAGCTGGTCAAATTTATAAAACAGGCGATTGTTGGATATTCATTAGCCTGGGCTATGCAGCGCTTCTCCGTTAATTTATTCCCAGATGGTGTTCTTCAGCATTACACTTCTGATCGCGCAACCACCAGAGGCCAAAAACCAGCTCTTAATATCGAGCCGGAAATGGCCCGACTGGCATTTCAGTCAGACGCAGATAAAGCGCTGCTTAAAATCGAAGAGTTGATGTCGCCCGTACCGGAAATTAATGACTGTGCGCCAATTCATCCTCAGGGAGATTGTGACGATAAATTCTTCTCTGCATAATATTTAAAACCAAAATAATGAAAAACCTAACCTCAAAAAAGATGCTCCAAAACATCAAGTATTTTTTTTACTTCCTTCGCCGGTTCTGGACGATCGTAAAATTCCGCGATTTTCAAAATTCATTACGCCAGGCAATCGCAGATCAAAAAGTTGATCGCATAATAGCAAAGGACATGATCGCAAAAGATATCCGCAAAGCGCTGCGCATTGACGCAAAATCGAAATTCATTCCGGACGATCATAAAAACAAAGAAGAAGTCAGAATGATGATTCTTCTGCGTCATGGCGAGAAAATGAAATTTCTGAACATTACCGTCACCGATGATTTAAAATTGATCTGATGCGCCACGTCGTAATCCCAGAGGCCGGCCTTGAATGGAATATTCCATCAGACTTATCGGAGTGCAATAGCGAAGAGTATATCGCCATGTGCGGATTGATCTACGACCTTCACATTGGAAAAATTGACTACTTCATGATGCGTCTTCAGGCAGTTTATCATCTTTTTGGTTTAAAAACATCAAAAAACGAACTCAATTCTGAAGAGGAGGAATGCAAGTGGTCGAATCTCGAGCGATTATCCACTCATATTGATCACTATTTCGAAGAAAATGAAAGCGGCCAAACCGTGATCAAGCAATATTACATTCATAATCCAGTACCATCTATGGCGCTGTGGCGTAGATATCATGGACCGGCTGATCAGTTTCTCAACATGAAATTTGGCGAATACCTCGATGCGCTGCGCTTGTTCCATGAATTCCCTACAACCGGCGACACCAAAACGTTGTATCTGATTGCGGCGATCTTATACAGACCTGCCAAACTGTTTCATGGAATCCGCAGGCATTTTAATAATTACGACGGAGACATCAGGGTGCCATACAACTCGAACCATATTGATGCCAGGGCAGAAACATTTAAAGTATTCCCAATGGGCTTTATTTATGGAACTTACCTTTTGTTCGCATCGTTTCAAAAATTTATTGCTACAGCTAAAATCCCTTGGGGTGGCCGTGAAATCGATCTGTCGATTTTATTTGATAGTTCAGGCGATGAAACCGAAGAAGATGTGCCGGGAATCGGAATGGACAGCCTAATGTTTTCAATAGCAGAAAGTGGTACGTTTGGCAGCGCTGAAGCTGTCAAGAATACAAGCCTCTGGGAAATACTGGTTAGATTATACGATTTAAGAAAAAAGAGTTTAGACGACGAAAAAAAAGCAGAAAATGATAGACGTACTGAGACTTAGAGAATTTTGCAATGAAATGCAAGAAAGCATTGAAACCATCAATTTTAATAAAGTTGTTGTCGATGATTCGCAGCTCACCAACTTTCTGAAGTCGGTGAAAAACGATCAAAATAATATGTTGTTCGGCATTATTCCGGAATATCCGCTTCAGGGTGACCAGGACCGGGCAAAATGGAACAACCAAATGATGTTTATGATTCTCCGGAAAACCAATTCCAAGAACAACACTCATGATGATTTCCTCGATATCATGCAGGAATCCTTAATTTCCGCTAAAGAATTTGTGGAAATACTGTTGTCTCAGAAAGCCGGTGATAATGGCGATTTCTGCGGTATTTCGAATGATCTATCAGAAAATTCCGTTCGCGTTTACCCAATTTGGAATAAGGCCGAATGTCATGGCTGGGGAATCGATATTGATTTGCTGTCAAATGCATAGTTTCGTATCTTTACGAAAAATCAAACATGACTAAGGAACAAATACAATCCCTGTTTTGGGAAACCATCGAACGAAAGCAGCCTTACGGAAAAGCAATTTACAACGTCGTATCCGGCGTAACGAAAGATACGCTGTACAACTGGACAAAGAAACGCGGCCCTGAGCCCACAATTGGTGATATGTTAGGGGTTCTCTTCGAAATGAATGTTATTGGAGTTTGGGATCAAACATCAGACTCGCCGGAACGGGATTTGCAAGTTGCGATACTTCAAAACAAAATTTTTAAAGAATGAGACAAAACCTACTCGAGAACAGATCTGATTCAACAGATGATATTTTAAAAGGTCGATTTATTCGCCAAGTGCTTTCGGAGGAATCCAAAGAGATCGACAGCGCTCAGCGAAAATATATGACTTCTCGCGGTTTCCAAAATGAAAATTGGTATTCCGGTCGCGCATTCTCAGTTACGAATAATCAGATGGATCTTGAACATCTAAAAAAACACCGGTTTGTAGACATGAAAACGCTTATGACTAAAATCGGCATCAAGCGTAAAAAGCCACACCAAATCCACAACCGCATTCTTTGGGGCCATTACAACAATATAATTCGGGAAATGGCCTTTGGCTTTACTCAGGCAGTAAAAGAGCAGATGCGAACCATCGGCGATTAAATCCCTCTATTTGAGGGATTTTTTTATATTTACAGTTCTAATCAACTCCTCTCATGAAAAATTTATTTTTTATTGGTGCTGCACTGTGTATGATAACTTGCAAACAGCAATCCGCTAAATCTGAACTGCCCGTAGATATTTCTGTCTCTGATACAATTCTTGCAAAAGAAAAAGCAATTGTAATTGACAGCTCTAAAATTAAACAACTAAGCAAATATTTTCATTTTAAAAAGGATGAATTTGACAAAGAAGATCTAACTTGGGTAATTCCGAAATCGGCTCCAAAATTTGTAAATCGAAACGGATTATACTGTTGTTTTACATTGAAAAATAATAAACCAGTACAATTTGTTTTTAGCGTGCAGTATTTGGCTGATGATTGGCTATTTATAAGAAATTGTGATCTTCTCATTGATGGTAAAAAATTTCATTTAGAGCCTTCAGAAGTTAAAAGAGATAATGGTGATGGTGAAATTTGGGAATGGTTTTCAGAAAGAATTTTTCTAACAAATCATGACTTTGTTGACGCATTAGCAAGTGCGTCGAAGGCAAAAATAAAACTTAATGGGGATAAGTATTATGAATCTAAAGAGATTTCAAAATCTCAAATACTAAATATCAAAAGAACATTGGAACTTTATAAGGCAATGGGCGGGGATTTTACTTATTCCGAAATTTAATGAGATGTGCAAATGCACATCTTTTTTTTTGCCCACTCAATATATATTTGTACGTTTGCTTTGCTAAAATACCTAAGGAGCAATCCTACAAAACTTTTTTTAAAGTAAACATAAGCGAACCCTCGCCATGGTGCCCAACGGAAACAACGGGAATCTATCCTTACGGGTATTTTAGCACACCTAAAGCGAGGGTTTCGTGCGTAAATATTTTTCGATATGCTAAAAGAAAAAATTACACCACAACAGTCTGTCCAGTTCTGGGCAGAACTAAAAGTAGTGCTTGCCGATTTACTTAATTCCGGCAAACCAAAAGAACACACTCACACCCTCGACATGATGTTTGAGGCATTCCTGATTACCGAATTTGGAAACGACCAGCAGGACCGCAATAAGTTCTATATGCTGAACTGCCATTTCAAAGCCTTATTTAAGGTTCTGAAGAAGCATAACATATTTCCCGGCGATATGCCGATGGTACCGGATGCTCAAACCATTGTGTCATGAGCCGCAATTATCCTAAAACCGTGCTTACCTTCCTTGATGGTAAGTCAATTTCCTATGATCGCTATTCGTTTAAGGAGGTTATGACTGAAATTTTTAGCAATCATTTATTTGATAAACGCGAGCCGCTGAAAATTACTATTCCCGATAAAAATCTTACGCTGTATTGCAATATGCAGACGATCCATAATTTTATCTCTGGAGAAATTTCGCGACAGGAACTGGAAGCGTATCTTAAATGCGATGATTTGTACCGGAACACCCAGAACGTGAAAACTGATCTGCATCGCGAAGAAATAGACGAAGGATGCCTTTGGCGTCGGATCGGCGATGAAGTCATTTTGATTAACGACGATTTATATGTCCGCGCTCCATTTAAACCTGACCTTTTTGAAGTCATTTAATTAAAAGCCACTGAAAAGTGGCTTTTTTCATGTCACACAGTAACCGGCCGTGTATTGCCAATTTTGAGCAAAATTTAAGGCAATGGCTAAACTGATTTCTGACGAGAAAATGAAATTCTCCTATGTGCTCGATGGTAATCAGGCGCAAAAGGATCTTAATGATCTGGAAAAATCTACACGTAAACTTACCGAAGAAAATAAAGGGCTGCTGCTTCAAAAAAAATTGCTTGAGAAGCAAAATAAGAAAGATTCGGACGAATACAAATTACTCACAAAAACCATTGCCGAAAATAATTTAGTCATCAAGGCAAACAAAGCCCAGATGTCTGAACTTCAAAAAGAAATTGGCATCACCGGTTTAACGATGAATCAACTTCAACGTCGGGTCAACGAGTTAAAAACTAATCTTCGAAATCTTGTTCCCGGTACAGAACTTTACAATAAATATAAAAAAGAGTTAGGCGAAGTCAGCGACCGCATGAAAGAGTTATCCGGAAATGCAAAAGAAGCCAAATCTTCTCTTGGCGCAATTGCTGACGGCTTCAATCGATACGCTGCACTTGCAGCAACGGTGATTGCTACGCTAACGGGTGTCGTTCTGTCAATCCAGAAAGTAATTGATTTCAACGGCAAGCTTGCCGACGCAACATCAGACGTTATGAAGACTACCGGCATGACCAAGCGAGAGGTTGACGAATTGTCGAAATCATTCGGATTGCTTAAAACCAGGACGGATCGTATTCGCTTGCTGAAGATCGCGGAAGAAGGCGGAAGAATTGGCGTTGTTAAAGAAGAGATTGCCGACTTCGTAAATGTTATGAATAAAGCTGCTGTCGCATTAAGTGACAGTTTCACCGGTGGTGTAAGCGAAGTCGCATCGAAGCTTGGTAAGCTCAAATTTTTGTTTAAAGAAACAAAAGATATGTCTGTCGACGAGGCCTATAATAAAATTGGATCATCGATAAACGATTTGGGTGCTGCCGGTGTTGCTAGTGAAGTGAACATAGCAGAATTCGCAACTCGTGTTGGATCACTTCCTGATAAATTAAAACCATCAATTGCACAAACCTTAGCATTGGGTGCTGCATTCGAGGAAAGCGGGCTTGAAGCAGAGGTTTCATCCAGGGCCTATAATATCTTCCTGAAGCAAGCCTCGACCGAAAGTGGAAAGTTTGCAAAAGTGATGGGAATTACCCAAAAAGAGGTTGAGAAAATGATCAACACGGATCCGTTGGAATTTTTCCTTCATTTCTCAGAAGGCCTTCGGGGAATGGATGCTACTGAAATTGCAAAAACGCTCGATTATTTAGGAGTAAATGCTGACGGCGCCAATAAAGCACTTGGAGCCGTTGCTAATAATTCGGAGCGCTTCAGGGAGCAGATGGATCTTTCAAATAATTCTTTCGCATTAGGGACTTCTTTGATTAAAGAATATGATATCAAGAACAACAATTTTGCAGCTACGCTTGAGAAAGTTAAGAAATATGTTGTGGGTTGGTATTCTTCAGACACGTTTGTTTTGTGGCTCACTGATGCTGTAAATTGGATTGCAATATTCATTGGAGCTGTCGATGATACTGACGGATCAATGGCGAAATGGAAAGCCAATATGATGGCTGTCGTTAAGATCATTGCTGTTTTGATTGCAACTACAGTTTCCTATACAGCCACAAACAAGCTTTTATGGCTGTGGACAAACAGAAATACGGAAGCGACAGCATTATACAATCTCGTTCAAAAAGCCAAGGCAATTCAGTTGGGAATCACTCGATTCGCATTACTCGCATATGAAGTGGTTCTTGGTTTGGTAACCGGGAATCTTCAGCGCGTTACAGCGGCAACAATCGCTTTTAACGTTGCTACAAAATCGACGCCTTGGGGTCTGATCATTGGATTAATTACGGCCGCTGCCGGTGCATATTTTGCTTTTAGTGAAAGCGCTGAAAAGGCCGCGGAAAAACAAATAACATTTGCTTCTCAACTCAAGCAGTTGTCACGTGATACGTCAGCGGCGACGGCTGAAACTAAAGCAAATGTCACTTCACTTATGACAGTTGTAAAAGACGAGGCTGTAACGTTTGGTTCCCGGAAAAAGGCTTATGAGGAATTGATCCGGATTTCACCGGTCTTTAACGGCTTCCTAAAAGATGAAAAATTCAATATCGAAGGATTGGTCATTGTGTATCAGGACTATTTAAAAGCTCTTGATCAGGTCGCTTATGCAAAATCATTTGCAAGTCTCAATGTCGGAAACATTAAAAAACAAATCGCGGCACAACAAGAGCTTTACCTTGCTGAGAAGCAAATGGCCGAAGCCAGTAAAGCTTACGATGACTATGCAAAGAAAACTTCCGGAGCGAATTTCGGCAATCGTGATCTGGAACTCTATCGAAAATTGATCGGAGACCGTGAAACAGCAAAAGAAGCAGTAAAATTAGCCAAAGCCAATTTGCAGGATGCTAATAAATTGGTTGAAGACACAAATAAATTCCGGAATAATCAAATCAGTGTCCTTGAAACCAATATTAAACTTCGCGAAAAACAACTGCTGGATCTCGAAACGAAATATGGTGCCGATGTTGCGAAAAAAAGCTCAGGTTATAGGCAAATTGCTTTAAAGTTAGAAGCTGATAGACAGGCACTCGAAAAACTCATACCGAAAGGGACCACCGGTGATCCAAAGTCAAATTATAATGTTCCGGACGGAAAGACAGATGTAGCCAAAAAAGATCCAAACAAAACACAAGCCGAAATTAACAAAGAGCGTCTCGACAATGAACGTAAGTTTCAGGATGAACTTTTAAAATTAAAACGCCAAGGTCAGGACGATGAAATCGCATTGATGAAAGACGGTTACGCCAAAGAGGAGTTACTGGAAGTTCGCCGTTACCAGCGCGAAATTGAAGAGTTGGAAAAGCAACGCGTGCATACTGATGAAATGGCAAAAATTGATGCAGATATTTCAAAGGCTAAAAAAAATGGTGATATCAAGTATTATGATTTTTTAGTTGGACAAAAGCGAGTCTGGGCAAAAAGAAACGAGCAAATTGACGAGCAGATTAACTCTATTGAAGCCGGGAAATTATCTATCCATCAAATGCGTTTGGGCATTATTCAAGAGAAAGGCGCGCAGCAGCAGCTGGAGAAAATTGACCAAAAATACAAACGTGAAAAAACAATACGGGAAACGGCCTTCAACTTGGAACTTGCGGAAGTTACTACACTTGTTCAGGCAAAAGAAAAATTAAAAACAACCCATCGTAAAGATGAATTGGATAATCTGAAGAATTTGGATGCAGCCAAAAAATTGCTTCAGGAGGATTTTAATAATAAAGAGCTAGAACAGGACAAAGAATTTCTAAACCGTCTCATCAAAAATCTTGAGACGATTATGAATGCCAAAACTTTTGAAGGAATTGATTTGGACTTGCTTACTCCTGAAATGAGAGAAAGATTTACAAAGCAAATTGAAGAAGCTGCAAATCTTCACAGCAAGTTAGTCGAAGCAACTTCCGGAAAAAATCAACCAAAAAACACCAAAGGTTTCACTGACCCTGAACTCGAAGCAAAAGATAATGCAGCTCGTGAATTATTCCAAAGCCAAAATGGTGTTGATATTTTAGGCTACACACCTGAACAGTGGCAAACTGCTTATTCACACCTCGATACTTTCTGGGAACGAATGAATGCAGGTGTAATGGTAATTGGAGCGTTACAAAATGCGTGGTCGCAATACGGGGCTTTGGTCGAAGCAAAAGAAAAAGTGCAGCTTCAAAATAATCAAACCGCAAACAATGTAAAGAAAGAGCGCCTGAAGAAGTTGCTCGACAGCGGATTCATGACTCAAAAAACATACAACAAAGCCGTTGAAGGCCTTGACCGGGAATATGACAAAAAGAAAGCCGAAATCGAATTGAAGCAGGCCAAGCGAAATCGTACGATTGCTTTAATGGAAATCGTCGCCAATACAGCTAAAGGTGTCATGTCTGTAATGTCAACCGGTGGTGGAACCAATTACGCTGACTTTGGTGTTTCGGCAGCGCTGCTTTCAGCGCTGGTCATTGCAACCGGAGCGATACAGGCTGCAACGGTTCTTAAAACACCGCTTCCGTCAGCAAAAGGTTATGAAAAAGGTTTGTACAATGACAGAACCATGCGCGAGCAGGACGGCAAAGTTTTCAAGACCACTTGGGGAGGAAAGGCGAGGAGTGGCGAAGTCAAAAAACCCACTGTTTTCATGGCCGGCGAAAAAGGAGTGGAAATGATCATTGACAATAAAGCCTGGTCACAAATGTCTTCGCCGGTTAAGGATGCATTAATGCGCGAGCTGCGTGGAGTTCGTGGATTCGAGGAAGGATTATATAATGAAGCGACAAAGCGTTATGAAGTGCCGGTATCTTCGAAAACCGATTCATCTTCCGGAAGTTCTGATACGTCCAGAATTTTAGAAATGGCGCTTAAAATCCTTTCAGAAAACACTCAGGTCATGCGCGAGATTAAAGAACAGGGAATCATCGCTAAAGTCTCAAATAAAGATCTGCGCTCAATGAAAAACCTAAAAGATGGAATGAAGGAATATGAAAAATTAAATCAAAAATCAGCAAAATAATGAGTTTCACATCTAAATCGATTTTTAAAGATCCCAGACTTAATGCTCAAATAGATTTTCTGTACGAAACCATGGCCAAAGAATTTACAACCGATGATCCGGATGAAGATTCCCAGAAGGTTCAAAAGCATTTTGTCCTATCGGGAAGAGCTGCAGCAATATTGCAGGGAGAACTTTCGCAGAATATTGACAACATTGTTTTTGAAACCAATCAACAGGATTATTTCAGGTGGCTCAAAGAGTTTTGCGATACCAACAAATTTAAATGGATAGGCTTCAAAAACAAAATACTATTTTATCCTAACGGGTTCTACTTTGAGGTGTGGATGACAGATACCATCAGCCTTGTAACCCATGAGAATATATATTTACAATCATTGAACCTAATCCCTGAAGATACATTATGAACCTTATAATTTCAAGCAATCCGATAAATAATAAAGGAGAAGCCACACCTGAATTTCAGGACTGGGGTCCGCTGCCTAATCCTTTTATAAACGAAATTTTCTATTTTCCAAATCTGGGACTTGTTCCGGTAATGGAAACAATCGTTTTTAAGATTAAAGATTTTTTCCCATTACCGACGATTTATCCAATACGGCTGTGGGCATATCAAAGTTATCACAGCGGTAATACTATTAACTGGGTAAACCCGACAAGTTATATGAATCTTGGTTATCCAAACGCGATGGGTTTTCCAATTGCGTTGGTTGAAAACAATAAGCAATTTAGTTTCACACCGGTACTTCAAAACTTAAATCTATTAACGCCTGGACAATATTCATTTTATCATTATTTCAAAGTGCAAGTCCTTCAGGACGGAAATTGGTTAGATTTGGGAAGCGCGTCTGATCGGATGTTTGAATATCGAATAAGATTAACGGTGAAAAATCAACCGGTATTTATAAGTCCAAGCAATATTCTCATGCGCCATACCTATGGAAATCCATTACCTGCAAGAGGTATTACGATTAGCGGTGATAACTGGACGGTAGTCGGTGACCCTAAAATTATTTTGTCTAGTAGTTCGATGGGATCCGTAGTTACTCAAATTACAGATGCAACAGGAACGTACCAAAAAGTCACAAATACTTCGGGAATTTCCGCAAGTTTATCAATTCAACTAAGTGATTTTTACGATCAAATTGGCGTTTTTGATCCAACTGTTCTTCAGATACAACTCAAAGTAATTGCTGGAACTTCTACCATTGTCGGATACATTAACATAAGCGTTGAAGTTCTGATGCCGGATACATTAATTCTCAGCCCCAACACATTGATGTTTAATGCAACAAAGGGGTTTTCTGAAGCACCGGCTCAGCAGATTAATTTTCTTTGTGCCGGCGACTACATTATTTCAGCCTCACCTTGGCTCATAACTGAAATTAGAGAAGTCACTGTTCAAGGCGTTACTTCAGAAAAACTCTTCGTCCATCCCATACCGACACTTAATATGTCTGCCGGAATATATACCGGATTTGTTTCGTTGACGTCGATCATTAATGGTGTCGAACAAACTTTGACAACCGACGTCATTTACAATCTGTCGGACTTTATACAATCTCCCTATCAACAGGATGAAATTGCTTTTACTCTTGACCAGAAATTCTTTCAGTTGTCATCTTCGAACACCGATGTATATTTTCAGGTGACTTCGCTTATTACAACATTCGATTTTTTCACAAACAATCAAAAGCAATTTCCAATTGCTGAAAAGTTTATTCCGTTCAATGGCAGTGCAAAATTTAATATTGGAACTGTGATCCACGCTTTGATGAATCGTTTTGACAATGTAAATTCTAATGATTTTCAGTGCGCCCCCGCAAAATTAGAGCTCTCAGTTGCAGAAAAGAAAATTTCTGATAGTTCCGTTATACGAGAAATCAGTGCCTATCAAGTTTTATTTGTTGCCGGTTTGGGAAGAAATATGTCAGGGTCTGGTTTTTTAGAATTTAATCCAAAGGCAAAACGGGTGTTATCCACCTCATACGCATATCTGAACATTTTATTAGATGGCTCTTTTAAACTCGCTACTAAGAAAAATGGCGTTGAAATATCGAGCGTTGTTCTTTTTAGCCAAGGTCCAAGCATTGTTTGTAAAAAATTCTCTTTTGCAAATAATGTTGAAGGCGATGTGATAGAATATCTTCTGCTGGATCAATCTGACGCCATAGTTTCTTCAAAAACATATATCGTATTTCCTGTACAAAGAAAATCCAATTTAATTGTTTGGGAAAATGAATTTTTATTGCAGGATGTGGTTGATTGTACCGGTGGATTTTCGATTAAATCTGAATTTATTACCCAGTCCCAAAAATTATACACCAACCTGGTTGAAGCTTTAGAAATACTTGATACTACGAAAGACGTCAAACTAATTATAAATACCGGATGGTTACTAAATACCGATATCGATTCAATTGAAAGCCTGATGATGGCAAAACGTGCTTGGCTCGACCATTCAAACGGGACAATAAATCTTCGACCGGTTGCAAAATCTATTGTCAACGTGGACAGCGATCGCGAGCTTATCGAATATGCGATAGAATTTGAAATAAATAAAAAATATGGCCAGGAAACTTATACACTCTAAATTTGAAATTGATCTTGGAAATTTCCAAATATCTGATGCTACCGAAAATAATTGGTTTTCAGATACATTTTTTTCCAGGTATTCTTTTCCATTCAATATTGACCTTGAAGAAGACCTCGACGTTGCTCTTGGATTTATTTCACGATATAATACTTTTCCGGAAACATTATACCCTTTGAAGTATGTTGAGGATAACGTAATTTCCGATGCTGAGTTTGAGGTTCAGGAAGTTAATGACAATGTATTGCAATGCGTTTATGAAACTGGATTGGACGAATTTCCGTCCTGGAATAAAAAGCTTTCAGAATTATCACTTTTCAAAATTGTGTTGCCGCACGGCACGACGATCTATCAGTATGCGGCTGCGATGGTAAATAAAGTTTGGCCAGAAGTTAATTTTTGTTTTCCGGCTGTTCACATTGATTACATAGATACTGAAGATAATTATTGGCTCGATTTCGAAGGAACTGTAAATAATTACAAAGATGATGCATTCATAGAAAATGTTTTTGTAGGCAATAATTCGATAAACAAAAATATTATGCAGCCTGCAATTTTCGCATTATACATTCTTCAAAGAGGATTTGCTGATGAAGGTTTTGAATTAGCCGGCGATATTCTTGGCGATCCAACCATGCAAAAATTAGCTTTTTTTTCACCAACAGAATATTATAAAAAAAGAGAGCCAATTGAGATTCCAGTTTTTAATGATTACACACATCCAATCGGTCAAGTTCTTGGGTCTTTAGGTTATATCCCTGTCCATCTAACAATCGTGGATGTTCCAATATGGGGTAGGTATCTCATTGTTGGAACAATTTCGACTTACGGAGTGTATGGATCCAATACGCCTCCGGAAAATGGACCGACCGCAGGTATTGCTTTTAACGATACGCTGATCTGGAGTGCGCCTGATCTCGTTTCTAATAATTCATGGAACATTGAAGTTGAATTCATTTCAACATCTTCACCCATCAACAATTTAAGTGTAAGGGCAAATTCTGTACATGGGTACACTAATGAAATTGGAACATTCTATAAGAGTATCGAATTAACAGTAGTACTGATAGAGGAATATGACGTAGACGGCCATGGCATCCCGTCAATCCAAAATGAAGATAAAGTAGATTTAACCAAAGCCGTGGCAGATATGACATTTGGGGAATATGTTAAGGTCATTAAGAATTGGTTTAATTACGATTTCACACCGGTCGGAAATCAAATTGTTATGAATCGGATCCAGGACGAAATTAATTTTGTCGACGCTATGGATCTTTCACATTGGGAAGTTAAAAATCCTACCAGAAGATTTCAAAAAGGAATGTCATTTAATTTGAAATTTCGCGACGTTACAATTCCGAACGAAGCCACCTACAAATACACTTTTAAGCAGGTTTATCAATCGGCAGCGGGTTATGTGTATGAAAACTTCAAAACAGATACTAAAACTTCGATCATTGAAATTGATGCAATACCATTGCCCTTATTGGTCCGAAACGAAATCAAAACAGCCCATTGCTTCGAAGATGATCAGTCAAAGCTTTATGGGTTGTTGTACACCGGGATCGTTGCAGGGAAAAACATGTCACAGGATCCTGCGCCAATTGAAATCCCTGCCGTGCATTTAAAATATTGGTGGAAATGGTTTTCTTTCCGGATCAATTCAATTGGATTCAAATGGGTTTTTAAAGCTTTTGGATATCATATTTCAAATTTACACGTAAAGCGGAAAGTGTTTGCTTATGGCAATTACCATCTAATCAAATCACTTATCCGGACTGAAATTAAGCCAGACATATTTGAAGTTGAAATTGACACAGAATCACTCAAATAAATTATCAATGGCATATATTTGCTCGTTGGCCTCCCTTTGAACAATGTGGACATATATCATCGTAGTTTTAATATCACTATGCTTTAGTAATAATTGAAGATCGGTGACCGGGATTTTTGCTCTTATTGCTAGTGTTGCAAACGTATGTCTGGCCACATGAAATGTTACGTATTTTTTAATACCACAAAAGGCAAAAATTTTTTTAAGCTCATCATTGATCGTTTGATCGGCAAACTTTTTAATAAATAATAACGGACAATTATCTATCACTTCCTGGGCCTTTCTATTTAAAAGGCTAAATTGATCTTTTGCACTTTTGGTATTTACGAATGAAACTTCATTGTATTTAACGTCATATCGTTCGATACTCTGAACATCAGAAATTCTTAAGCCAGTCATGCAGGAAAACAGAAAGTAGCCAAGAATCAATTTATTTGTTTCATTTATAAAACTTGCATTGAAGTAGTCATAAAGTATTTTAACTTCCCAAGGACTTAAATATGTTCTGCTGCCATGGGTCGAACCGCCGGGAATTTCATCGAGATTGAAAGCCAGACGCACACCTTCTTTTTGAGCAATTCTTAAAAACTTTTTAATCGTGATCACATTGCCATTTATTGTTGACGCGACATTGCCGCGCTTCTTTGCCCAGAGCCGAAATTTTTCAAACCATTTTTCGTCAATGTCACTGAATGGTACGTTCGGATTAAACTCGAGTAGTTTGTTGTAAATTGACTCAAAGCGACCGAGAGTGCCGGGAGCATGGTTCTTAGAATACTCGGATTTTAATGCTTCTTTGAAAAAGGCAACAAAATTTACCCTGGTCATTCCACCCATAAGTTCGGATTTAATAATCTTGGGAGTTATGCGCTTGTCAGAAAGGCGGTAAACCGTTTTTATCTCTGTAATTTTTGACATGTAATTTTCAAGAATTAAGTTAATATCCTCAAATTCTTTTTTCACAGGTTTCATGCGTTGCTTGGCACGATCAAAATATTTTGCATCGACATTCACATCGAGCTGAATACGCTCGCGCTCGCCGTACCCGCTGACATGTAATGTAATTGGCGAAAGGCCTGCCGAATTTTTATAATCTCTAATTTTAAAATTTGCTTTTACTGACACAAAGAATTTGTTTGTGTCAATCATTGTGTCAAATAATCTGTCTGAAGATTTAATCATAATCAAAATTGTTTAATGGGGTTAAACAAGAAAGCCTATGAATCAACGGTTTAGTTGACCCATAGGCTATTGATTAGATTCTCACAAACCATCTTGTGAGCGCAGAAGGATTCGAACCTTCGACCGCCTGCTTAGAAGGCAGGTGCTCTATCCAGCTGAGCTATGCACCCATTTTTCTTTTAAAACTTAAATGGTAAAAGTTTATTTTTTATAACAGGATTACTTGCGTGATCCTGAAATGGGTTCGGTGCTAACCAAATCCCGAAGCCTTGCAGGCTTCTTGGTCTTTTTAAATTTTTTGAAAACCCGAATGAATTCGGTTCTCAAAAATTCTAAAAATCCCTTCTGCTGTACAGAAGAAATTTGTTTGTCGGGGTGGCAGGATTCGAACCTGCGGCCTCCTGCTCCCAAAGCAGGCGCGATAACCGGGCTACGCTACACCCCGAAGGCAAAAAAGCGGAGAGTAAGGGATTCGAACCCTTGGTACAGTTTCCCATACGCATGTTTAGCAAACATGTCCTTTCGGCCTCTCAGGCAACTCTCCAAGCTCAATGAACGTATCTCTTTTAAGCGGTTGCAAATGTAACTTTTCATTCCAAATTTCGCAACAAATTGCCGCTTTTTTTTTGCTCTTTTTTAAATCAATTTAAAAAGATACTCATTGTCAATGCAATACTAAAAAATATTTTTCATAAAAAAGCGCAGATCAAGCATCAAATATTAAAAAATAAGACAAAACAGATTCAGGAAATATTTCGGATATTGTAATCCTAAAATTTGGCTCATGAAAAAATACCTGGTTTTGCTTCTGATGTTTGCCGCTTTGCCAATCTTCGCACAGAAAGATCTATTGCAAACAGAAATTGCCGATACGACTTTTGTAAATCTAAAAGATTTCAGCAAAGATTTCGTTTATGACATGAAATATGCTACCGATGACAATTTCGTCAAAACAAAAGTCTACGATTGCGCCGAATGTTACCTGCGCTACAAAACCGTCCAGGCATTGATCGAGGCCAATGAAAGGTTCATCAAAAAAGGCTACAAAATCAAAATTTTCGATTGTTACCGGCCGCTCGACATCCAGAAGAAAATGTTTGCAATCGTATCCAATCCGATTTACGTGGCCGACCCAAAGAAAGGCTCGATCCACAACCGTGGCGGTGCAGTCGATTTAACGATCGTAGATGCAACCGGAGCGGAATTGGATATGGGAACGCCTTTCGATTTTTTCGGTCCTGAAGCAGCACACGATTTTGAAAACCTGACCGACATCCAAAAAGAAAACCGCCGCATCCTGCGAAAAACAATGATACGAAGCGGTTTCAGGATTTTTGAAAGCGAATGGTGGCATTACAATCTGAAAAATGCCTATAAAAATAAACTTTCTAACTTTAAATGGAAATGCGACTGACTATTTGTCGTCGATGCAATGAAAAAAGTTAATGAAATAATTTTCAGGCTGATATGTTTCCCCATTCAGCTCTGATTTGAATTCTTTTTTAATCACATAATCAACGGTTTCTGTAGAAAACCTGATCCGCATCAGCGAAATTGGGGAAGACTTCAAATATTGGTAATCGTCTTTTTTAAACATGAAATAGCCGCTCATAATCCGGTTGTTCATACTTTTTTCGTCCCGAACCATATTGCCGCAAATGTCCTGATCGATGTGAAACAACGTCACGATCCGGCCATTGGTCAGCTGAAAATAAAGCTTGGAGTTTTTGTCCAGACATTTGGATTTAATAAAGTCGAAGCTTTTTTCAATGAATTGAACGTTCAGCATCGGCGTTCCATCAGTCACAACTATCGAGTTGAAGATGTAGGAAGCGCTTCCACCGAAATTCTTTTCATAAATCATGTACTCTTTGGTCGTTTTGTAAGTGCCGAGCGAATCAGTCACATTCGTGCTGAATTCACAAGGTTTTTGGGCAAATGAGTGAAATGCCGAGAATAGAAAAGCCAATACTAATAATCGTTTCATGCTATTTTATTTTGCTGCAAATTAAAACTATTTTATTGTGATTTACATCGGTTGTGAAAAAACAATATTGGGTTCCGCCGTCTTTTATTTTCCATTTTTTTCGGATGGTTTCGACAGCATCTGGAAAATTTCGCGTCGTGATGTTGGCTTTCTGATTTTCGAGAACTGCTTTCATCTCTGTTTTCGAATACGGAATCTGCTGTTGGATTTCAAAAATGCGCCCCGGAAATGCAATCCTTTCTTCTGAAGTATACAAATGCGAATGCGGATGCAATTTATCAATCTCGAACTGAACACTGATTTGATCAAATCCGCCCGATTTCATGATCGCGCTGTTTGGTTCGTATAAATATTTCTTCGGAAGTGAAAAAGTGGCCAGCTGATTTTCATCCAACACAAAATTAAAATCTTCGATGACATCTTTTAAAATATTTGCTGTCCTGATGGAAATCGGGCCCTGATAATCTTTCGAAATTTCCCACAACAATTCCTTGACTTCATTTTCAACGGCCACAACATGGATTTTCTTTACGTCCTTCAATTCAGATAAACCTGCTGAAATATCCAGGATTGGTGCTGTTTTTACTAAGATGTTTTCGGAATATTCAAAATAAAAATCCAGCAATTCGGGAACGTTCGGCAAACAATCTTTCAGCAGGAACACTTTTCCTTTTGCGTCATTCCGCCGCGACGGATCGATGTAAATCCAATCGTATTTTGCATCTGAATTTTGAAGTATGTCAAAACTGTCTCCTGCCAAACATTCGATATTGGAAACCTGTAATTTTTCGAAATTGTGTTTGACGATTTCAGAAAGTTCCGCATTGATTTCACAGTGTAAAACCTGATCTGTTTTGTTTGAAAAGTAATAATCATCAATGCCGAAACCGCCGGTTAAATCGATAAGTTTTTCTCCTGAAACGAGGTTTGATTTGTACAACGCCGTCTTTTCTGAAGAGGTTTGTTCGATCGAAATTTTAGCAGGATAAATAATTTCATGGGTTGAAAACCAAGTGGGCAACTTTTCTTTTGCTTTGGTTTTTGCTGCAATTTGATTCAGGATTTCACGCCAATCCACATCTGGAAACGGGTTTTTCTGCAAGGCGAGTTTGGTCAGGTCTTTACCAATATTGGCATTGATAAAAGCCTGGATTTCGGGTTTTAAAATCGGAAGAAACAAACCTAAATATTTTTGGTGAGCAGTTGAACGATCTTATTTTCAGGCAAAAATTCTTTTCCGATGACTTTTAAAATCGTATACAACGGAACGGCGATGATCATTCCGAGAATGCCGAAAAGGAAACCCGCAATCAAAATCACAAGGAAAATTTCAAGCGGATGCGATTTGACGCTGTTTGAAAAAATCAACGGAGACGACACATTGTTGTCAATCACCTGAACGATCCAGAATCCGATCATGACGTAAATCGTAGTCGGTAAAATTTCGCTTTGAAAATCGTTTCCCAAATTGCTCAGCATCGTTAAAACGGCCGCCATGACTGAGCCAATCAACGGCCCAATGTATGGAATGATGTTTAAAACCGCACATAAAAAGGCAATCACAAAGGCATTGGGTACGCCGAAAATCAACAGTACGACCAAGTATAAAATGAAAATAATAAACAGCTGAAGCAGCAATCCAATGAAATAACGGCTTAACAAATGGTTGATTTTATTGAGCGAATTCAGGATTTTTTCCTCGTGTGCGTCGGGAATGATTTCCTTGAACCCGTTGATGAATAGGTTGGTGTCTTTCAGAAAGAAAAAAGTAATAAAAAGCACCGAGGCCAATCCGATTCCGAAACTGCTGAGCGTGGCTAAAATCGCATTCAGGAAATTCGGGATAAAATTAAAATTGAGTTTCGAAGTCACATTCGCCTTCAGCAATTGCGAGGAATCGATGTTGTGCGATTCAAGGAAAATTGTGATTTGCGTCACCAGTTGCGTGATGTTTTCTTCAATGGCACGCGTATTTAGCAAAGCCAGGTTTTGTCCCTGGTTTACGATCAGCGGAACCGACATCAAAACAAATCCGGCAATGACCGAAATGAAAATCAGCAAGGTTGCAATGACGGCGAAAATATTGTTGAACTTCAAACGGCGCTTGAAAAAGGACATCATCGGGTTTCCGATCAGTGTCAGGATCATCGCAACAAGCAGGTAAATCAGTACCGATTGAATCTGCCAAAGAAAATACAGCCCTATGAAAACAGCAGCCAGCACGCCGATTGCCCTTAAAATTCCGTTTGCAATGATCTTTGAAGTCATCTTTTAAATTTTAATTATTGAAGATATAACTCATGATATTGGCGCCCATTTTTAACGCTTTCTGGCGGATTTCCAATGGGTCGTTGTTGACTTCCGGATCTTCCCAGCCGTCGCCAAGATCGGTTTCATAGGTGTAAAGCAACACCAACCGGCCTTCGATGAAAATCCCGAAAGCTTGCGGTCGTTTTCCGTCATGCTCGTGGATTTTGGGGATTCCGGCAGGAAAGGCGTAAGGCTTCTGGAAAATCGGGTGGCTGGCGGGAATTTCGACCAGATCGTTGTTCGGGAAAATCTTTTTAATTTCCTTTCTGATGTATTGGTCCATGCCGTAATTGTCATCAATGTGCAAAAAGCCTCCCGAAGTGACGTAATTTCTCAGGTTGATCACGTCATTGTCATTAAAAACAACGTTACCATGTCCGGTCATGTGAACAAACGGATACGAAAACAAATCCGGGCTTCCGGGCTCGACTGTTGCCGGTTTTGCCTTGATTTTGGTATTGATGTTCTGGTTGCAGAATTTGATCAGATTCGGCAACGACGTAGGATTGGCATACCAGTCGCCGCCACCGCCATATTTTAATAATGCAATTTCCTGGGAAAAACCCAAAGAGGAAATCAATAAAAAAGCAAATGCAATTTTTTTCATAATGCTTGATAATCCGGATTGTTTATTTTTTCAGGATTTTGGTGGTTTTACTTTTGTTGCCAGAAGTAATGTTTACGAAATAAACGCCCGCGGTAAGTTGTGATAAATCGGCCTGAACATCTGTATTTCCAATGTTTTTTGCAAAAACTGTTTGTCCGACTGTATTATAAATGCGCATGAATTCTAATTTTTCAGGATAAGAAATAGTCAATACGTTACTTACCGGATTTGGATAGATTTTCAGGGAAGCTTCGTCAAAACTCTGAGCCGTCAATAAAGATTGTACGGTAACGGCTAATCTCTCAGCCAGCATTTTGCCTTGACAACCGTTCGCATTTTCGCTTTCCGCATAATAGGTAAAGTTGTTTTGAAGCAATGTGGTTCCGGGAAGCATATTTCCGGCCGTCGGCGCATTATACCAAACGATATTATTTCCGGTAACAATGAGGTCATTTAAAGTCTGTCCGTTAGAAAAATATTGCAATGAAGAACCAACCGGGGTAGGTGCGGCCTGGGTCACGCTGATTTGAAACGGTTTTATAGACTGGCAACCTACACCAAGTGCATCTTCAATTCTCATGTAAATGGTTTGGGGTGTTCCGTCAAAAACATAAGCCGTAGGCGTTATGATTCTTCCTGCACCGAAGCCGGCCGCTGCCTCAAAAAAAGAAGTCCAATAAGTAAAAACGTAGTCTTGCGGATTGTTTGTTCCAAGTGCAACTGCTTCGTTTGATGTGAGATCAACAGTATAAGAAGCGGCACCGGTAGAACAAATCACGATATTTTGCGGTTCGTCCAATTGTGGAAAATTGCCCACTTGAAGGTTATAATTTTCTTCAATTACAGTATGTGTGCCATCCGCATTGGTATAATCCACAACAGCAGTATATTCATTTGTAGCGGAAGCAGCGCAGGCATTTAAGGTTGCTGAATTGCCTACTACATTTCCAAAAGCATCTTTCCATGTCACATGAACCAGAAGCGGATTTCCTATTGGCGTAAACAACCAGGATTCATTGTCTGTAGTAAAATTCACAGAATTTCTTCCCGGAGGAGCTGTTGCCAATGTGCCGGTATGGTTTTGTATGCCAATGGTGGCTGCAGTTTGCCAAGCCGTATTTGCTTTCCGGTGTTGTACATTGACTTCAATGGCATTTGTAGTTTCATGAAGTACGATTTGAGATGTTTGCAATCCTGCTGCTGCTGAATTTGACGCTGCATACTGAGGTAGGGCATTGAAATTTATGACCATAACCCTGTTTGGAGCCGCGTAAATGCCAGTGTCTAACAGATAGTAGTTGATGCCGCTGGTAGCACGGTTCCTATTCCAGAAATCAAAGTCCTGGAATGATCCAAAAACAGCACTTGTAATTGGTCCTGCTGTACTTGGGAAGACAGGGCTCGGAATGCTGCCGGTGATTTGCCAATCACAATATCCTCCGAGCATCGTTCCTGGTCCGCCGTTAATATCAAAACTAATGACACCATTTGTACCAATCATTAATTGATTGAAATTGTTTCCGTAAAAATTGAAATTAAATGGAAGTTCAACAACTGCAGGTGACCAAAAATCATCATTGACCCCAGTAGCAACTACGGCAATTTCTTGTCCGCCTGAGTACATGAAATTTTGATAAGGCCGTGAAGCAACCGAATAATTTGCAGTACTTGTTATTGGTGTATAGTTTGCCATTAAATTTGTGCAATCACCAATATTGCAAACCGGGTTCGCTTGCTGTATGGTAACCGTTGTATTTTGTGCATTCCCGAAAGCAACAGATCCTAAAAGGAATAATGAAAAGTATTTTTTTATCATCATTTTATTTATTTGAAGCCGAATAATACGACTTATTTTTCAATTATCAGCTATTTATTCATTTACAAAAACGACGCTATGGCAAGCAACAATAGCAGCAGTTTCAGTGCGGAGCCTCGTGTTTCCCAAAGTGACAGGAGTGTAATTTTGCTCAAGTGCGGTTTTAATTTCCTTTTCAGAAAAATCGCCTTCCGGGCCAATTAAAATCGTGACGTTTTCATTGGCTTTCAGCATTTCCTTGAGCGATTTTTTACCGGTTTCATCACAATGTGCAATGAAGGTCAAGCCATCGTTTTTAATCTTGACAAAATCTTTAAAGGCAACCGGCTCGTTTAATTTTGGCAGATGGTAATGCAGCGATTGTTTCATCGCCGATTGCAGGATTTTTTCAAAGCGGTCGGTTTTGATGAACTTTCTTTCAGAATGGTCGCAGATGATTGGCGTAATTTCTGAAATTCCGATCTCAGTCGCTTTTTCCAGAAACCATTCGTAACGGTCGTTCATTTTAGTCGGAGCCACAGCCAAATGCAAATGGTATTTCGGTTTGTCCTGTTGCTCGAACGACACGATTTTTACCGTGCATTTCGTATCCGATGCCAATGTGATTTGTGTTTTAAATAAAAATCCCAAACCGTTGGTTACAAATAAAATATCATCACTTTTTTTTCGCATCACTTTAATGATGTGCTTGCTTTCTTCACGGTCGAAAAAAAACGTTTCGGTTTCGGTATTGATTTCGGGATTGTAGAATAACTGCATAATTAAAGTGCGATCCGGGCTTTTGAAACCACAGACGAATTTTCGAAATTTTCAATTAAAAATTTTTGGTAACCTACAATTCCAATCATTGCAGCATTATCCGTAGTGTATTCAAATTTTGGAATGAACGTTTTCCAGCCGTATTTGCTTTCGGCTTCTTTTAACGTTTTCCGGATTCCTGAATTCGCCGATACACCGCCGCCAATCGCAATTTGGTTGATGCCGGTTTCTTTCACGGCCAGCTTCAGTTTTTCCATCAGGATTTCAATGATCGTATGTTGGATTGAAGCGCAAATATCATTTAAGTTTTCATTTATAAATTCCGGATTTTTAGCGACTTCCTTTTGGATAAAATACAAAATTGCGGTCTTCAGTCCCGAAAAGCTAAAATCCAGCCCCGTAACTTTTGGTTTTGTAAAAACGAATGCCTTCGGATTGCCAAGCTGCGCATATTTGTCAACCAACGGCCCGCCGGGATAAGGCAACCCGAGAATTTTTGCACTTTTGTCAAAAGCTTCGCCTACGGCATCATCGGTCGTTTCGCCAATGACTTCCATATCGAAATAACCGGTCACTTTTACAATTTGCGTATGTCCGCCGGAAATCGTCAATGCCAGAAAAGGAAAATCCGGTTTGTCAAAATTTTCCTCATCGATAAAATGCGCCAGAATGTGCGCCTGCATGTGGTTTACAGCAATCAGCGGCACATCCAGCGCAAGCGACAAGGACTTCGCAAACGAACTTCCTACAAGCAGCGAACCCATCAGTCCCGGGCCTTGCGTAAAGGCAATCGCCGACAAATCTTCTTTGGAGATATTTGCTTTTTTCAAAGCAGCATCAATCACGGGAACGATATTTTGCTGGTGTGCACGCGACGCCAATTCAGGCACGACACCGCCAAATTCCTGATGGATCAGCTGGTTCGCCACAACATTCGACCTTACTTTGTCGTTCTCTAAAACCGCCGCGGCAGTATCATCGCACGAACTTTCTATCGCAAGTATAAAAACAGGCTTTTTTTGCATAAAATGCGCAGATTTTGGATTATATTTGACATTGGGCTGTTAAAAAAAGCGTTACTTTTACAGCGGTTACAAAATTAGAGATTTTTTGCCAAAGGTATTGCCGTTTCAAGTGCTAAAATGCAGCGCACCCAAATTTTAAAAAAGCTACAGGTATCAAAAAGTTTAGAAAAATAGTATTTCGCTCCATTATCGGACTGATCCTGCTTTTACTGCTGCTTGCAATTACGCTTTCTTTACCTGTCGTACAGACGCAAATCGCCGTTTATCTGACCAACAAAATCAATAAAGATTACAAAACCGACATTCGTGTCGATCAGGTTGCGATCACGGTTTTCGGTGGCGTAAAGCTCAAAAAAGTACTGATTCGCGACCATCATAAAGACACGCTGATCTATGCCGACCGCATCAAAACCAACATTCTCGATTTCAAGCAAATGACCGATGGCGACCTGCATTTTGGCGTCATCAGGCTTGATGGACTGGTTTTCAACCTGAAGCAATACAAAGGCGAAAACGGGACGAATCTGGATCGGTTTATTGCAGCTTTCAGCTCTGGAAAACCTTCGACAAAGAAGTTTTTGATGACGGCCGAAAATGCTTATTTCACCAATGGGCGCTTCGTGCTGACTGATGAAAACCGCGCCAATCCTAAAGATGTCGATTTTAAAAAGATCGAATCCGAAATCAAGAACTTCAAGATACACGGCCCGGAAGTCACGATGAAAATCGTCAAAATGTCGATGCTCGATTACCGTGGCTTGTTTGTCGAAAACCTCGCTTCGGATTTTACATATACGAAAACCAACATCAAACTCGAAAACCTCGACCTGAAGACCAAAGAGTCGTTCATGAAGGGGAAAGTGATCCTGAATTACGACCGCAAGGATTTTTCGGATTTCAACAACAAAGTAAAATTTGATATTAAGGTCGATTCGGCGACACTTGCGACAAACGACATCCGGTATTTTTATAAAGAACTGGGCAAGAATAAAAAGTTCAACCTGCATGCAACGATCAAAGGAACTTTGAATGATTTGACGGCGACAAACATGCGGTTGATTGATAATCAAAATTCGCAAATCATTGGAAACGTGAATTTTAAAAACCTTTTCGGAAAACAGAACCAGTTCTTTTACATGAACGGGAATTTTTCGAAAGTATCGTCGACTTATAAAAACCTGGTTGGGCTTTTGCCAAATGTACTCGGGAAAAAATTGCCTTCTTCACTTGAAAAGCTCGGCCAATTTACACTCAGCGGACGCGCGGAAATCACCGCCAAAACGATCGACACCGATTTTTACATGAAAACCATACTCGGAAATGTAAAATCAAATCTGGTGATGACCGATATCGACAACATCGACAACGCCACTTACGTTGGGAACATCATCCTTGAAGATTTCGACATCGGCGGTTTTCTAGACCGGAAAGACATCAGGAAAGTGAGCATGAACGTTGACGTTGACGGAAAAGGCTTTACCGAAAAATACCTCGACACCAAGTTCTCAGGTGACATTTTCAAAATCAATTACAACAATTACAATTATACGAAAATCATTGTTGACGGAAGTTTCAAAAAGCCGTTTTTCAGTGGGAAAGTATTTATCAACGATCCGAATTTATTCATGGATTTTGCCGGATCGGTCAATTTCAGCAAAAAGGAATATTTGTATGATTTTCATACGAAAGTCGATTATGCAGATTTGAACAAACTTCATTTCGTTAAAGATTCGATTGCTGTTTTCAAAGGTGATGTCGTGATGAAGGTTTCGGGCAATTCGCTTGACAATTTGCAGGGCAGCGTTTTCATCAACCAAACGTCCTATCAGAATAATAAAGACACGTATTTGTTTGATGATTTTACGATTACTTCGAGTTTCGATGAAGATCGCATTCGTACCATTACAGTAGATTCACCAGATATTATCAACGGGAAAATCGTTGGAAAGTACCAGTTTGGCCAATTGCGTAAAATGGTTGAAAATTCCCTCGGAAGTTTGTATGCGAATTACAATCCGAACGTCATTAAAAAAGGGCAGTTCCTGAAGTTTAATTTCACGATTTACAACAAAGTCGTCGAAATTTTTTATCCCGGGATCAACATTGGTGAAAATACCAATTTCCGCGGAAGCATCAATTCTGACAACAACGACTTCAAGTTTAATTTCAGTTCGCCCAAAATTTCGGCTTTCGACAATTCGTTTGACAACATCAAAATCGAAATCGACAACAAAAACCCGCTGTTCAATACCTACATCGCGATGGACAGCATCAAAACCAAACAATACAAGATCAGCGATTTTAACGTGATCAATGTCACCAGGAATGATACTTTGTTTGTGCGTTCCGAATTTAAAGGCGGCGATCAGGCGCAGGATTATTTCAACCTGAATTTATACCATACGATCACAAAAGACAAGCAAAGTGTTGTTGGATTGCAGAAATCTGAAATGAAATTCAAGGATTATTTGTGGTATTTGAACGAAAGTGATTCCGACGACAACAAAGTCGTTTTTGACAAAGCATTGAAGAATTTCTCGATCGATAATATCGTCATGTCGCACGAACAGCAAAAAATTGAGCTCGGCGGAATCCTCAAAGGCAAGACTTACAAAGATTTAAAACTCAATTTTACAGATGTCGATCTCGAAAAAGTGTTGCCCACGCTGAGTAAGTTTACGATTGCCGGAAATTTAAATGGCGTCGTAAATTTTAAAGAAAACAATGCCGTCTATCAACCAACGGCGGCAATAAGCATTGATAGTTTGTTTGTCAATTCGATTGCGCTTGGAAAAATGAACCTCAATATTGAAGGCGACGACAGCTTGCAGAAATTCTACCTCGATTCGAGCATTGAAAATGAAAATGTGGAATCTTTTTCTGCCAAAGGCGACATTTCGATCATCAATAAAAAAACCAATCTGGACCTTGACCTGAATTTTGACGAGTTCAATTTGGGCGTTTTGGGTTCGCTTGGCGCTGGCGTGTTGTCAAATGTGCGCGGCTTCGCATCGGGACGTTCCAATATAGCCGGAGATGTCGAAAATCTCGAGATCAACGGAAGGCTTTTCATGAAAGGTGCGGGAATGGGCATTCCGTATTTAAATGTCGATTACGGCATTGAAGACGGTGCGATTGTCGATGTCACGCAGGACAAATTCCTTTTCAGGAATGTCATGATCAAAGATACCAAATACCAAACGATTGGAAGGCTCAACGGAAATATTGGGCACAAAAATTTTACCGACTGGAAGCTCGATTTAAATATCGATTCCGAAAGATTGCTGGCTTTGGATACACAGGATAGTGAAGATGCGGCTTATTTTGGAACGGCATTCATCAACGGATCGGCATCGGTTTCAGGTCCGACAAACGGCTTGTTTATTAAAGTCAACGCCAAATCTGAAAAAGGGACTGCGGTGAAAATCCCGATCAACAATGCCGAAGCGACCGGCGACAACAATTACATTCATTTTGTCACGGCCAATGAAAAATTCAATCTTAAAAAAGGAATTGTCGACAATGCGCGAAATTACAACGGACTTGAACTCGAGTTTGATTTTGACATTACGCCCGATGCCGAAGTGGAAGTAATCCTTGATAGGAATTCCGGCCACGGCATGAAAGGAAAAGGTTTCGGATCGTTGTTGTTTAAGATCAATACGCTCGGAAAATTCAACATGTGGGGCGATTTCCAGGCTTATGAAGGAACTTACAACTTTCGCTATGGCGGATTGATCAACAAAAAGTTCGACGTCAAAAAAGGCGGATCCATTACTTGGGAAGGCGATCCGATGCGTGCTGTGTTAAATCTTGAAGCCGTTTATCACACGACAGCAAACCCGGCAGTTTTACTCGACAACTCGTCATTGAATAAAAAAGTTCCTGTAGATGTCATCATCGGATTGAAAGGAAATTTAACCAGCCCGGAACCTGATTTTGACATTACTTTTCCAACGGTGAGCTCGGTTTTAAAATCTGAAATCCAGACCAAGCTTGACGATAAAGACGTTCGTCAGAAACAGGCCTTGATCTTGTTGTCAACCGGCGGATTTTTAAGTGTCGAAGGCGTAAACCAAACCACGCTGACCAACAATTTATACGAGAAATTCAGCGATATTTTTGGGGATATTTTCAAAGATGACGATGGAAAAATATCTGTTGGCGTTGACCTTGTTGCTGCCGACAGAACGCCGGGTACAGAATCCGACGGGCGTTTCGGGGTCACGGTTTCCTCAAAAGTCAGCGACCGCATTACGATCAATGGAAAACTCGGTGTTCCCGTTGGCGGAATCAATGAATCTGCAGTCGTAGGCGATGTCGAAGTGCAATACCGCGTCAATGAAGACGGAACGATGAACCTGCGCGTGTTCAACCGTGAAAATGACATCAATTATATAGGAGAAGGCATTGGGTATACGCAGGGAATCGGGATTTCGTATGAAGTCGATTTTGATACGTTCACCGAACTCGTAAACCGCGTATTCAAAAAGAAAATTGAAGTCGAAAAGAAATCGGATAATGAAGTTCCAGATTCGCAGCTTGCGCCGGAATACATCAATTTCCAGCCGGAGAAAAAAGCGGAAACGCCTAAAAAACCGGCGCCTGTTAAGCCAAATTCAGAAGCCGTTCCGAACGACGACTAATAAACGTTAGCATCTTCGCATAAGATAAGCAAAATTTCGTCACAAAATAAAAACTTATCAACGAAAACGTTTGAATTTCATATATTTTGCCAAACTATTAAAAAGTGTACCTGAAAACTCATTGCTGTTTGCTAAATTTACATTTTAATAGTAAAATAAATGTCAAAAACGATAAAAAAAATTGGCGTGCTGACCTCCGGAGGAGATTCACCCGGAATGAACGCCGCCATTCGCGCAGTGGTTCGAACCTGCGCTTATCACCACATTGAATGTATCGGTATTTACCGCGGTTACCAGGGAATGATTGAAGGCGACTTCAAGGAAATGGGGCCACGAAGCGTAAACAATATCGTAAACAAAGGCGGAACCATCTTGAAATCTGCCCGTTCCAAAGAATTTATGACGCCGGAAGGCCGAAAAAAAGCGCACCAAAATTTATTGACTGCCGGAATTGACGGACTTGTCGTGATCGGCGGGGACGGAAGTTTTACCGGAGCCGAAGTCTTCAATGCCGAATACGGTTTTCCTGTAATGGGAATTCCCGGAACGATCGACAACGACATCTATGGAACCAGCTTTACTTTAGGTTACGATACGGCTTTGAATACCGTTATTGAAGTCATCGATAAAATCCGCGATACCGCCAGTTCGCACAACCGCCTTTTCTTCGTAGAAGTCATGGGACGCGACGCCGGGCATATTGCCTTAAACGCAGGTATCGGTGCAGGAGCCGAGGAAATCCTGATCCCGGAAGAAAATTTAGGCTTAGAACGTTTGCTTGATTCGTTGAAAAAAAGCAAAGCATCGGGAAAATCCTCCAGCATCGTTGTGATTGCTGAAGGCGATAAAATCGGTAAAAACGTATTCGAACTCAAAGATTACGTGGAAACGCATTTGCCTGAATATGACGTGCGGGTTTCGGTACTCGGACACATGCAGCGCGGCGGTTCACCATCTTGCTTCGACCGCGTGCTGGCAAGCCGTCTCGGCGTAAAGGCTGTCGAATCATTGTTGGAAGGAAAATCAAATTACATGGTCGGACTTTCAGGCGACAAGATCAACCTGACCCCATTGGAACAAGCCATTAAAAACCACACGGAAATCGACCGCGACTTACTGCGCGTTTCCGAAATCATGTCTACTTAAAGTGGAAGCGGTTAATCATTCCATCGGTTAATCGAATCTAAAAACGGTTAAACAAAAAAACGATTACACGATTAAACAAAACATAAACGATTAAACAAAGAAAAAATGTCAACAGTAAAATTAGGAATTAACGGTTTCGGAAGAATTGGAAGAATTGTTTTTCGCGAAACTTACAACAGAGATAATGTAGAAGTGGTGGCCATCAACGACCTTTTGGACGTAGACCATTTGGCTTACCTTTTAAAATATGATTCGGTTCACGGCCGTTTCAACGGAAAAGTGGAAGTGAAAGACGGAGAATTGTACGTAAACGACAAACACATCCGCGTGACTGCCGAAAGAGATCCGAAAGCGATCAAATGGGATGCAGTAGGTGCAGACGTTGTTGCCGAATGTACCGGGATTTTCACGACGATCGAAACGGCAAAACAGCACATCGAAGGCGGTGCTAAAAAAGTAATCATTTCTGCGCCATCTGCAGATGCGCCAATGTTCGTCATGGGTGTCAACCATACAGAGGCTAAAGCGACAGATACCGTAGTTTCAAACGCTTCTTGTACCACAAACTGCTTGGCGCCATTGGCAAAAGTAATCAACGACAACTTCGGGATTGTAGAAGGTTTGATGACGACCGTTCACGCTTCAACATCAACCCAAATGGTGGCTGACGGACCGTCGAAAAAAGACTGGAGAGGCGGACGCGCGGCAAGCGTAAACATCATTCCATCTTCGACTGGTGCTGCAAAAGCAGTTGGAAAAGTAATTCCTGAGTTGAACGGAAAATTAACAGGAATGTCTTTCCGCGTCCCAACAGTTGACGTTTCTGTAGTCGATTTGACGGTAAAAGTGGCGAAAGAAACTTCTTACGAAGAAATCATGGCGGTGTTGAAAAAAGCATCTGAAAACGAATTGAAAGGCATCCTTGGATTCACAGAAGATGAAGTGGTTTCTCAGGATTTCGTATCTGATTCACGCACGTCGATCATCGACTCTAAAGCCGGAATTGGCCTGAACTCCACGTTCTTCAAACTGGTTTCTTGGTACGATAACGAATACGGTTATTCAAGCAAATTAATTGACCTTTCTGTACACATTGCAGGGTTGAAATAATTTGATATTATAAAAATCCCGTTGATCTTTTCAGCGGGATTTTATTTTTTTCAGGAGCTTTTTCCCGCTATCCGTTTCAATCTTTTTATTGCTTTCAGCATTGTCATTTCGACGAAGGAGAAATCCCAGCAATAAAAAGGATTTCCACTGCTATCGGGGCTAGGGCTTTTCAAAATTCAACATTCGTAAATCAACATTCAACATTTTGAATATCGAACTTTGAACAGCGAACAACGAATTTTGAACTATTCCAACAAACCAACCAAACTAACAAAAAACCCGCAAACCCAATGAAATTACTAGTAGACAGTGGTTCAACCAAAGCAGACTGGATCGCGATTGATGACAATGGCAAAGTTTTGTTTACCACGCAAACTTTAGGATTAAACCCGGAAGTGCTCGGAAAAGACCAGGTGCTTGCGCGCCTCGAAGACAAATTCGACATTTCCCACAATAAAAACAGTGTATCGCATTTGTTCTTTTACGGCGCCGGCTGCGGAACCGAAAGAATGAAAAATTTCCTCGCCGGGATTTTCAAGGAATATTTCTCAAAAGCAGTGATCTCGGTACATGAAGATACGTATGCAGCCGTTTATGCCACCACGCCAAGAAACGAAAAAGCCATCGTTGCGATCCTCGGAACGGGTTCAAACTGCAGTTATTTCGACGGCGTTGTGTTGCACCAGAAAGTAGATTCGCTAGGATACATCGCAATGGACGATTGCAGCGGAAACCAGTTCGGACGCCAATTGATCCGTGGCTATTATTTCAACAAAATGCCAGCCGATCTTGCCAAACAATTCGAAAAAGACTACAACCTTGATGCCGATTTCATCAAACACAATTTATACAAAGAGCCCAACCCAAATGCGTATCTGGCGACTTTTGCAAAGTTTTTAATCCAGCACAAAGACCACGAATTTTGCAAAAAGATTATTTTTTCTGCGATGGAAGATTTTGTCGAATTGTTCATCAAACAATATGACAATCATAAAGAAGTGCCGATCCATTTCATCGGATCAATTGCTTTTTACCTGAAAGATGAACTGAAGCAAGTGCTCGACCGACATAAAATGAAACTCGGAAACGTGTTGCGCCGCCCAATTGACGGACTCATCGCGTACCATTCCTTAAACAAATAAAAATGGAAATTGCCATCATTGCACACGACCGCATGAAAGCCGACATGGTGCAGTTCCTTAACAAGAACCGCGCGCTGCTGATTGCCGAAAACATCCAATTGATCGCAACGGGAACTACCGGAGGCAAGGCTGAAAATGCCGGCTTCCGCGTGACAAAAATGCTTTCGGGACCTATGGGCGGAGATGCACAAATCGCTGCCCGCGTTGCCGAAGGAAAAACACAAATGGTGTTGTTTTTTAAAGACCCGAATTCAAGCCATGCGCATGAGGTTGACATCAATATGCTGATCCGGGTTTGTGATGTGCACAACGTGCCGCTGGCAACAAACGAAGCCACGGCTCAGTTGTTGCTGAATGCTATCGCATTGCAATCATAGAAATCTCAACATTGACATTTTTTGGCAAACCTGCCACCTGAACCGTTTCTCTTGCAGGAGCGGTTTTTTCGTTGAAATAAGTTCCGTAAACCGAATTGACTTTTGCAAAATCATTCATGTCCATAATGAAGATCGTGGTTTTTACGACGTTTTCAAAAGTCATGTCGGCGGCTTCTAAAACACCTTTGAGGTTTTCCATGACTTGTCTGGTTTCCGATTCAATATCGCTTCCAATGAGTTCCATGGTTTTCGGATCAAGCGCAATCTGTCCTGAAGTATACAACGTATTTCCAAAAAGCACCGCTTGGTTGTATGGGCCAATTGGCGCCGGGGCATTATCTGTAAAAATGATCTTTTTCATAATTTTAAATCTTAAATCAAAAATTGAATTTATCGTAAAACACGGTCCGGAGTCGTTCGTTTTTCCCACTTGATGTCGCTCAACACACCTGATTTGATTCCAATGAAAAAGCTCCAATAAGCTTGTTGTCCGAAAGGCTGCCAGTTAAAATCCATACGCCAGCTCATCAAATCCCTTTCAAATCGAAATTGTGTATATGTGACGCCTTTCTGTACAAAATCATAACCGGTAGAAACCCCGACTTTCCATTTGGGCGTTAAATCGGCATTCATCGAAACCATTAGTGAATTTCCCGAAATCGTATTTTGCCTGCCTTCATTAGAATAGGTAAGTTGGTAGGCGAGTGTCATGTCCCAAGGCAATTCAGCATTAAAAAAGCCTTTGAATTTGTTTTCACCGTCTTCACCTTCTTCTTCGTCATCTTTGAACTGGCTTTGCCTGCGGTCACTAAAATCGGTATTCGTACCAAACAAATCATCATCACGGCCACCGTTTCGTTCGCCCTGCGTATTTTCTTTTTTGCCGTCTTTGCCATCTTTGCTTGACAATGAATAATTTATAGTCATGTTGGCACTCGTCATCCGAAACAAGCTTCCGCCATTGTCGATATTGAATTTGTTGATGGTTTTCCCGTTGTTGTCAATCGCATACGGATTTAAAGTCATAGCAAAATTGACGTTCATCTTATCTTTAAACAAAACCGTTCCACCGCTCATACGCAGCGGTGCCCAACGCAGCGAATCGGCAACAATGTTGTACGAAGTCGAAAAGTTCAGGTTGTTTAAAAGCATGACTTTTTTAGGCTCGGTCTTCGTGCTGTCTTTGTCGCGCACTTTGGCTTCGAACGTATTGCTCAGGCTAAAGCCGATGTTGTTTGAATTGCTGATTCCGGGCACGCCAAAAATTCCGCCTTCAAATCGCGTGTAGCGTTTGTCCATCGTTCCGCTTCCGTCGGCGGCATACGTATCATAGTATTTTTCAAAACTTGGTGTGTAGCCGTAAGAAACCGAAGGGCGCATGACGTGACGAATGGCCTGGATTTTTTTAGATTCGCCAAAATTGAAGGTCCCGTAAACCGTTGTTCCAAGGCTTGAAGAAAAAGAATAGGTACGGAACGCATCAAAACCATTCACGGTAACCGTTGTGTCTCTTGCAGTCAGGGAATTGTATGATTTTCGGACGGTTTTTAAATACCAGACTTCGTTGTAATTGACAGAAGTAGAAGCACTAAAATATTTGAAAATCTTAAAATTTGTACTTAACGGAATGCTGTGCTGAAAACCCGTTTGGGCTTGTTTAAACATTTCCGATTTAAGAAACAAGGAATCGGTTGTTTGGTACCTGTTTTCCCCTCTTAAGCTGTATTGAAAGTTGATGTTTTTAATGAAGCCTTTTTTAACGCCGTCTTTTTTTACAAATGGATAAATCCGATCTACACTCAACTGCAAAGTAGGCAAGGTCATATTAATGACCTCGGTATTGGTATTCTGATTGTGCGTTGCAGCCAAACTCAAATTTACCTGCGGTACTGATTGAAAAGTTTTAGAGTATGAGATGGAAGAGCTTAATGAATTGTTTAGTCGGCCGTTGGCATTTAACTGACTAAGGGACTGCCTGAAATACTTGCTGCTTCCCATATTGACCGATGCAGAAAACCGCGAATTAGGGTTGGACTTTGCATCCTGGCTGTGCGACCACTGAATGTTGTAAATTTTAGTTTTCGTATAATCGGGAAAGCCACGTTCGCTAAAGATCTGGTCTTCAAAACGCACGTTGATGTTTCCCCTGAACTTGTACCGCATCGCATAACTGCTTTCGCCGCGCAGGGCGTAACTTCCATTGGTATAATAATCGCCTAAAACAGCAAGGTCATAATTGTCGCCAAGTGAAAAATAATAACCGCCGTTTTGCAGGAAATAACCCTGGTTTCGTGTGTCTCCAAAAGTCGGTATAATGAGTCCGGACTGGTTCGTCGTAGTCATTGGAAAAAAGGCAAACGGCAGTGCTATTGGCGTCGGGACGTCAGCAATGACCATTTGTGTCACGCCTGTAACGACTTTTTTTCCGGGAACGAATTTGATTTTATTCGTACGGAAATAATATTCCGGATCTTCAATATCTTTCGCTGTGGTAAATTTGGCACCTTTTAGGAAATAGACCGAATCATTGATCCTTTTCGAAACCTCCGCTTTTACTTTAAACTCACCCTGGTCGGTCCTGGAATTCCAGATCAACGCTTTTTTGGTTTTGTAATTGAATCGGATGGAATCTGGTTCTACGATATTGGTACCCTGCTTAAAAGTGGGCAACTGGGTATAGGCACCTGTCGAATCCTTGATTCTTCCGGCATATACTTCATCCTTTGCATAGTTGAAAACGATAATCCCGGATTTCAATTCAATGTCCTGATAATAGAGTTCCGCCTTGTCATACAAATAGATTTCCTGTTTTTTCTGGTTCAGTTTTGCGTAAGATGCTGCTTTGTATTTGATTTTGCTGTCGAGAAGCGGCTTTTTTTTGACTTTTACCGTATCAAGTTTGGTCGTATCGGCAATTTTTGTAATATCGTTTAAATTCACGGCAACGGTATCTTGCTGCGATAGAGGCATTAGCAGCTTCGGCGGGTTCTTTATTTCCTGGGAATAAATTTTTCCGGCTCCGAGTGTTAGGAAAAATGCTGATAAAACGATATTAAATAAGTTTGTCTGCAAAGGTTTAAATGCTATTTTTGTAAAAATATGGCTTATTTTCGACGCGCCAAACTTACATATTAAATTCCGTCAAAAATAAACAAATATCAAATTCAAAACCATAAGGTTTTTATTAAAATTAACTTTATTTATCGCAATGGTTAAAGCACATAAAATCAAGTATTTACTTCAAATAATAATCTGTTTAATTGCGTTTTCTTCCTACGGGCAGACTGCCCAAAAATTTAAAGTCGCTTTGGATGCAGGCCACGGTGCACACGATTTTGGCGCTGTTTACAATGGGCATATCGAAAAAAATATTGCCCTTGCGGTTGTGCTGAAAGTCGGGAAAATCCTTGAGAAAAATCCGAATATTGAAGTCATCTACACCAGAAAAAGCGACGTGTTCATCGAATTGGTCGAAAGGTCAAACATTGCAAACCGCGCCGACGCTAACATTTTCGTGTCGATCCATTGCAATGCCAATAAAAATACGGCTGCCGATGGTTCTGAAACCTACGTGATGGGTTTGAATAAAAATGCCTCGAACCTTGCCGTCGCAAAAAGCGAGAATGCCGTAATTACGTTAGAAAAAGACTACAAACAAAAATATGAAGGCTTTGACCCGAACAATCCCGGATCGATGATTGGCGTGACTTTGATGCAGGAAGAATACATCGAAAACAGCATTGCACTGGCGAGTAAAATCCAGGATAATTTTGTAAATGACAACGACAGGAAAAGCCGCGGGGTGAAACAAGCGCCATTCATGGTGTTACATAAAGCCTACATGCCTAGGGTTTTGATCGAAATGGGATTCATTTCAAATCCTAAAGAAGGCGCGATGCTCGATTCTGAAGACGGACAACAGGAAACTGCTGAAGCCATTGCAGGAGCGATCATAGGTTACAAAAAAGAATATTTCGGAAACGGCAACAACGAACCGAATTATGAAAAACCATCCAAAAAAGTAGTCGAAGTCAAAAAAGACACAGCCCCGGAAAAAACGATCACTACAGTCAAAACGCCGGAAACCAAAAAGCCGGAAGTCAAAAAACCGGAACCCAAAGGAGATACGGCGTCAGGCGTTGTTTTTAAAGTACAAATCGCTGCTGCAGGTAAAAAAATTGATCCGGTTCCGTCGAATTTCAAAGGATTAAAAAATATTTCCGTAACTTCAGACAATGGAACGCTGTATAAATATATGTACGGTGAAACTTCGGATTATGAAACGGCTAAGAGAAATCTTGAAGAGGCAAAATCCAAAGGGTATCCATCGGCGTACCTTATTGCTTTCCGCGACGGCAAAAAAATTACGCTTCAGGAAGCCATCAAATAAAGCCTGAGTTTAAATAATTATTCTAATTTTGTTAAAAAAAATACATTTTGAAAATATCAAGAGAAATTAAAACTGCCATATTAGTCCTTTCATCCATTTTACTTTTCATCTGGGGATACAGTTTCCTTAAAGGACGCGACTTGCTGACCGATTATAAAATTTTGTATGCGTATTATGACAATGTCGAAGGTTTGACGACTTCTGCACCGATTACGATTAACGGGCTTGCGATTGGAAAAGTCCAAAAGATCGAATTTCTGAACAAATCCGGTAAAATCCGTGTCGAACTTCAGATCAAGTCGGATTTTCCGATTTCGAAAACAAGCGTCGCTGCGATTTATGAGCCGGGTCTTATTGGCGGCAAGCAAATCCAGATCATCCCGAATTATAAAGACACTACTTTGGCCGAAACAGGCGATGTTTTGATGGGCGATGACATTCCGGGGCTGACTTCCCTCGTTGGTGAAAAATTAACGCCGATCCAGGAAAAATTAGATAAAGTTTTATTGAACGCAGATTTGTTGCTGACCAATGTCAATAACGTACTCGACAAGAAATCACAGGAAAACCTGAAAGCCAGCCTTGCCGAATTGCGCGTGACGATGGAACAATTCCACAAAGCATCAGGAAGCTTAAACGGAATTCTCGATAACAATAAAGGCAAAATCGACGGGATTGTATCGAATTTCAATAAAGTCTCTAAAGATTTCTCTCAGATTTCTGATTCTTTAAACAAAGCCGATTTGGGCAAAACTGCCAAAAACCTCCAGAAAACACTCGACAATGTCGATGCGATCATCGCCGATGTACAATCCGGAAAAGGAACGATGGGCAAATTGCTGAAAGACGAAGCGTTGTATAAAAACCTGACGCAGACTTCAAAAGAGCTCGAATTGTTGTTGCAGGACGTCAGATTAAACCCGACACGTTATGTCAATATTTCGGTTTTTGGCAAAAAAAACAAGCCGTACGTCGCGCCTGTAAACGATTCCATTAAAAAGTAAACCAGCATTATGGGCTATTTAGACAATATTTTATTTGCAATCATCCTTTGCCTTGGCTTTGGATTTTTTGCGGTGAATATCAAAAAGATCATCCGCAACATTAAGCTGGGACGCGACATCGACCGCTCAGGCAATCCGTCGGCAAGATGGGGAAATATGGCACTGATCGCACTCGGGCAGTCTAAAATGGTCAAACGTCCGGTTGCAGGTTTGCTGCACATTATTGTATATGTTGGCTTTGTGATCATCAATATCGAAGTGCTTGAAATTGTCATTGACGGGCTTTTTGGAACACACCGTGTTTTTTCTTTTCTCGGAACTTTTTACAGTATTTTAATCGGTTCCTTTGAAATATTGGCGCTTTTAGTTTTAGTCGCTGTACTTACATTTTTAGCCCGGAGAAACATCATCAAACTCAAAAGATTCATTCATTCTGATTTAAAAGGCTGGCCTAAAAGCGATGCGAATTACATTTTGTATTTTGAGGTTGCGCTGATGTCTTTGTTCCTTTTAATGAATGCTGCCGATTATCATTTGCAAAATGTTCCCGGAGGTTTCGGGCATTATTCGCAAGCAGGTGCTTTTCCGGTTTCGCAATTTATCGCCCCGATTTTTGACGGAATGAACAATCAGACGGTGATGTTGCTCGAACGCGCATTCTGGTGGATTCACATATCTGGAATTTTAGTGTTTTTAAATTACCTGTACTTTTCAAAACACCTTCATATTTTACTGGCTTTTCCAAATACGTATTTTGCCGATTTGAATCCGAAAGGGAAATTCGACAATTTAGAGTCGGTGACCAATGAAGTCAAATTAATGATGGATCCAAATGCCGATCCGTTTGCTGCCGCTCCGGTGAATGAAAATGCGGTTCCGACGAAATTCGGTGCCAGTGATGTGCAGGATTTGAATTGGGTGCAACTGCTGAATGCTTACACTTGCACCGAATGCGGAAGATGTACTTCATCCTGTCCGGCAAACATTACCGGAAAAAAATTATCGCCGCGCAAGATCATGATGGACACGCGCGACAGATTGGAAGAAGTCGGCAAAAATATCGATGCCAATAAAGGCGTTTTTATCCCCGATAATAAGACTTTATTAAACGATTACATCACGCCTGAAGAATTGTGGGCCTGTACGTCGTGCAACGCTTGTGTGGAAGAATGCCCGGTCAATATCAGTCCGCTATCGATCATTATTGACATGAGACGTTACTTGGTGATGGAGCAAAGTGCCGCGCCGATGTCATTGAATGCGATGATGACCAATATTGAAAACAACGGTGCGCCATGGCAATACAACCAGCAGGACAGGCTGAACTGGAAAAACGAAAATTAATAATAACATAGAACGAAAATTCTCTTATAGGTGAGGTTAAGGGTGTTTTTAATGAATCAAAATTAGAAACCAAACGAAAATGGACGCAAACGAAATTGAAAAAAACCTACAGGAAACGACTGAAAACGGACACAAAATTAGCCCGGTTTTGCCTGAAGGCATTAAAAATTACCTCATTGATATAGACGGAACGATTTGCGATGACATTCCGAATGAAGAGCCGGAACGCATGCTGACAGCCGAATTGTATCCCGATGCTTTAGAAACATTAAACCGCTGGTACGACGAAGGACACATCATTTTCTTCTTCACTTCCAGAACCGAAGCGCACCGCGAATACACCGAAAGATGGCTGAAGCATCACGGTTTTAAATACCACGGAATGGTTATGGGAAAACCACGCGGCGGAAACTACCACTGGATCGACAACCATTTGGTGAAAGCGACGCGTTACCGCGGAAAATTCACAGATTTGGTAGAAAAAGAAGTAACCATTCAGGTTTTTGACGATGGGAAACACGAATAATGCAGCTGAATGACTGAGTGCCCGAGTGCCTGAGTTATTTTGCTGCCGAATATAATTTACAAAACAGTTACTCAGGTACTCAGGTACTTAGGTGCTCAGCAACTAAAATTATGTCAGAAGTTTTAACAGTGCCAACAATGGCAGAAATGATGGCTCAGGGCCAACAGCCGGAAGTATTGTTCTGGGTGGGCTGCGCAGGAAGTTTCGACGACAGGGCAAAGAAAATTACCAAAGCATTCGTACGGATTTTAAACCGTGCCAATGTCTCTTTTGCCGTTCTCGGAACCGAAGAAAGCTGCACGGGCGACCCCGCGAAAAGGGCAGGGAATGAGTTCCTGTTCCAGATGCAGGCAATGATGAACATCGAGGTTTTGAACGCTTATGAAGCCAAGAAAATCGTTACGGCCTGTCCGCATTGTTTCAATACGCTGAAAAATGAATATCCGGAATTGGGCGGCACTTACGAAGTCATCCACCACACGCAATTTTTAAAATCGCTTTTGGATGAAGGCCGATTAACGATCGAAGGCGGACAATTCAAAGGCAAACGCATCACATTCCACGATCCTTGTTATTTAGGCCGTGCGAATAATGTCTATGAAGCGCCACGCGACCTCATTGCAAAGCTCGATGCCGAACTGGTCGAAATGAAACGTTCCAAAGCCAACGGATTATGCTGCGGAGCCGGTGGCGCGCAAATGTTCAAAGATGCCGAACCCGGAAATAAAGAAGTCAATGTCGAGCGTACTGAAGATGCACTAGAAGTACAGCCGCAAATCATCGCTGCCGGTTGCCCGTTCTGTAACACGATGATGACCGACGGTGTCAAACACAAAGAAAAAGAAGGCGAGATCAAAGTCATGGATGTAGCCGAATTAATTGCCAACGCGCAGGATTTGTAATGAAGAGAGTTTTTTTAGCGTATGCGCTGCTGTTTGCAATAATTTCAAATGCCCAGGAATTGATGGACGTTATGGCCAAAGAATCCTGCGAATGCGTCAAGGCTAAAAATCTCGATTTGAAGAATATTTCGTCGGATCAGCTGCAGCTGGAGTTCGGGACTTGTGTGGTTCAGAGTTATACGACACATAAAGAAGCCTACGACAAAATATCCAAAACTGATTTTTCAGATAAGGATTCGATGCGAAAATTAGGGCAGGATGTTGCACTCAAAATGTTTTCAATCTGTCCTGATGTTTTGATGGCTTTGGCCAACGATGATGCGTCGGAAAATTCGACAGCGGAATCGCCTAAAATTGAAGGCGAAATATCAGATTTTGTGACCAATGAATTCGTCACGATCAAAGTCAAAGACAAAAACAACCGGTTGCACAACCTGATCTTGCTCGATTATTTCGACACCGCTTCGTTATACACCGACGGTTTGATCCGCAAAAAAGACAAAGTTATTATATCCTACAGCGAAGTCGAATTGTTCGACCCGAAATCAAAAGAATTCCGTTATTACAAAGTGATCACGGGAATAGAGAAAAAATAATTTCTCCTCAACCGAAACCTTTCAGGTTTTACAAAAATTAAAATTATGTACGTTCCTTTCGAAACTTTACCGCCCGAATCAAAAATATGGATCTACCAATCCAACCGTAAATTCACTGAAGAAGAATTCGAGTCTATTGAAACCGACCTCAAATCATTTCTCGAAAACTGGGCAGCACACGGAACCGGACTCGAAGCTTCATATCAATTAAAATACAACCGTTTCATTATCATCGCCGTAAACCAGGAAAACCAGATTGCGACAGGCTGTTCGATTGATGCATCGGTACAATTCATACAGGATCTTGAGAAAAAATACAGCGTCGATTTATTGGATAAAATGAATGTGACGTTCAAGCTTGGCGAACACATTGCACACAAACCGTTGATCGAATTCAAGAAAATGGCCAAAGAAAAAGCCGTTTCCGGAAATACGATCGTATTCAACAACCTCGTGAACACCATTGAAGAATGGAACGAAAGCTGGGAAGTTCCGGCCGCAGAAAGCTGGCACAGCCGTTTCTTCTAACCAACACTTTTTTAATGAAAAAATTTCTCTGCAACGCGCTGTTTCTCGGATGGATCATTTTTGCCATCAGTTGTGCGGGCTCTAAAAATAACAAGCCGGTCGTTGCCGTTCCGCCCGCAATCACATCTGAAACCAACAATAAAGCGGTTATCTATAACGATGGTTACGATTCTGACATCCAGAAAAAATGGGTCGACAGCGTGTACAAACAATTGACATTTGATGAAAAGATAGGGCAGTTGTTTATGGTTGCCGCTTATTCGAACAAAGATTCGGCACACATCAAAAGCGTTGACAAACTAGTTACCGAAAATAAAGTCGGCGGGCTGATTTTTTTCCAGGGCGGACCACTGCGCCAAGCCAGATTGACGAACCGCTTCCAATCGAAAACCAAACTTCCGTTATTTATTGGCATTGATGCCGAATGGGGATTGAGCATGCGCCTCGATTCGACATATCGTTTCCCCTGGAACATGACTTTGGGCGCAATCAAAGACAAAAACCTGATTCAAAAAGTGGGAGAGAAAATGGGTTACCAAACCAAAAGAATGGGCATCCAGTTTAACTTCGCACCGGTTTTAGACATCAATACCAATCCGAAAAACCCCATCATCGGTTTCCGTTCGTTTGGTGAAAGCAAAGAAAATGTAGCCGAAAGTGCGTCTGCGATCATGAAAGGTTTTCAAAGCAGCGGCATTTTATCGACAGGAAAACATTTTCCGGGACATGGCGATACCGAAACCGATTCGCATTATGGTTTGCCTGTCGTAAATTTCTCCCGCGAACGCCTCGAAGAAACCGAATTTTATCCTTACAAAAAACTTTTTAAAGAAGGCCTTGAATCGGTAATGGTGGCGCATCTGAACGTTCCGGCTTTGGAACCGCGCCCGAATTATCCGTCGTCGATTTCGTACAATGTCGTGACGAATGTTTTGCAGAAAGACCTCGGTTTTAACGGCCTGATCTTTACCGACGCGCTGAATATGAAAGCGGCGAGCAATTACCTAAAGCCGGGAGAAATTGACCTCGAAGCATTTTTAGCAGGGAATGACATTTTGCTTTTTGCAGAAAATGTTCCGGTCGCTTATGAGAAAATCTGCGCGGCTTATCAGGATACGATCATTACGCCTGAACGATTGGCGCATTCTGTAAAGAAGATCTTGAAATACAAATTCAAATCGGGTTTGAACCATTATAAGCCGGTTGATTTGAAGAATTTGTATAATGATTTGAATGCGTCAGATAATGATGCGTTGCAATACCAATTGTATGAAAATGCGGTTACGATCTTAAAAAACAAGAACGATATTTTACCGATAAAAAACCTCGAAACCAGTAAAATCGCTTACGTCAAATTAGGCGACGATACCAATAGCAGCTTTGTTTCAACTTTAAAAAAATATACTGAAGTCACTGAAGTGGATGACGACAATATTGACAGTTTAAATGTCAAATTAAAAGCGTTCAATACCGTAATTATTGGTTTCCATAAATCAGATAAAGCCTGGAAAAGCCATGCCTTCAGCGATGCCGAATTGTTGAAATTGGAGCAAATTGCAAAGAATAATGTTGTTATTCTCGATGCGTTTACCAAACCGTATTCATTGATGCAGATCGCTTCATTCGACGAAATCGAAGGTGTCGTGCAATCGTATCAAAACAGCAACATAGCGCAGGAAGTTTCGGCAGAAATTATTTTTGGAGCAGTTGATGCCAAAGGAAAATTGCCGGTTTCGATCACGCCACATTTTAAAGTCGGCGACGGAATCGATACCCAAAAGATCAACCGCCTCGGATTTACAGCACCCGAAAACGTAGGGATGAATCCAGCCATTTTATCACAAATCGACCAGATCGCCAAAAAAGCCATTGACAAGAAAATGACACCTGGCTTGCAGGTTTTGGTGGCCAGAAAAGGAAAAGTCATTTACCAGAAATCATTCGGTTCGCATACGTATGACAATTCGGTTAAAGTTGTGAATTCTGATTTGTATGACATTGCATCACTGACGAAAATCGTTTCGACACTTCCAAATGTGATGCAGCAATACGACCAGAAGAAAATCAATTTGGAAACTACAGTTGGCGAGATGTTGCCGACGTTTAAAAACTCTGATAAAGAAACGATTACATTTAAAGAATTGCTGTCGCATTACGCGCGCTTGCAGGCCTGGATTCCGTTTTACCAATCGACATTAGACGCCAATAAAAAACCGTCTGATAAATATTACCGGAAAATTTCCGACAGCCAGTTCTCAAAACAGGTCGCTGACAGTTTGTTTATCAGAAACGATTACCACGACACGATCATGAAAATGATCATCGACAGCAAGCTGCTTCCGAAAAAAGAATACAAATACAGCGATTTTACGTTTATCATGTTGCGTGATTATCTCGAAAAAGCGACCGGAAAATCACTCGATGTTTTGAGCGAAGAACACTTTTTCCGTCCGCTTGGGATGAACAATACGACATACAATCCGCTTAAAAAATTCAGTAATTACATTATTCCGCCAACAGAAATTGACAATTATTTCCGCTACCAAACGATTCAGGGTTACGTGCATGACATGGCGGCGGCGATGGATGGCGGCGTTGCCGGGCATGCGGGAATTTTTTCAAATGCGATGGACGTGGCGAAGATCATGCAAATGTATCTGCAAAAAGGAAACTACGGAAACCACCAATATTTTTCAGCGAAGACTTTTGACGAATTCAACACTTGTCATTATTGTGCGGAAGGAAACAGGCGCGGACTTGGTTTTGACAAGCAGCAACCTGCCGGAACGCCTGGGCCAACATGTGGTTGTGTGTCTTCGGAAAGCTTTGGCCACACCGGGTTTACGGGCGGAATTGCTTGGGCAGATCCGGAAACGGAAATCGTCTATGTATTTTTATCCAACAGGACTTTCCCGGAATCGACCGTAAATACGTTGTCGAAGGAAAACATTCGTGAAGACATCCAGAAAATCATTCAATCTGCAATCATTAAATAAGTATGAAAATTCAGAAAATCCTTTGTCTTTTGACAGTTCTATTTTTAGCGGGTTGCGGTAGCGATGACGAAAATAGCAACACGACAGTAGTAGAAACCGGAATCAACAGTTACCGTTTTTATTATATGGATTATCCGTTGGACACACAAAAATCTCCGGAAAATGTTGATGTGGTTTACAATGATGGGAAAATTGTAAAATTGATAGGCGATGTTTCTGCTGTGGATCCGAACACCGGATATTCCCATATTTTTAATAAAAATGTGTTTACAGAAGTTTCGTATGCGTCAAATGCGGCAACAATCGTTGATAAAAGTCTCGTCAATGAAGGCGAATGGAACAAGAAGCTTGTTGAATATACTGCCGATGGAAAACTGAAATATAAAATCAGCATTAACGATATGCAACCGCTTATCCGCGATACCATTCAGTATTTTTATGAAAATGGAAAGCTGAAAAGTTACGAACGCCATAACGTTAGATTCTACGAAAGGAGCGAAATTTTTTACAATGCCCAGGCTGATGTTGACAGCATCGTGACGCGTTATCCTTATTATACTGCACCGCACCAACCGTCGTTTGATCCGTCAAGCAAAGAGCGCATCGTCAGGAAATTTGAAAATTTTGACAATACTGAAAATCCTTTTCAGGCATTTGTGATTTTTGATGAATCATTCAACCGCGCGTTATCGGCACACAATTACAGCAAATGGGAAGAATTTAAATATGATTATGACGGCCACGAGATCGGAAACAGCTTTGCTGAATGGACTTTTATCCGTGAAAACGGCATAATCAATTTCGGATTGTAAATTGATAATTTAACCGCAAATTTAAATTTTACACCTGCTTTTTTCCTAAATTCGTAAGACTAAAAATCCAATATGAAAATAGCAATTGTTTGTTATCCGACATTTGGCGGAAGTGGCGTCGTCGCTACAGAACTCGGATTGGAACTTGCCCGGAAAGGCCACGAAATCCATTTCATTACGTACAGCCAGCCCGTTCGCCTTGCGCTTTTGAACCCGAATGTGCATTACCACGAAGTCAACGTTCCCGAATATCCATTGTTTCATTACCAACCGTATGAACTCGCACTTTCGAGCAAACTCGTCGATATGGTAAAATTGTACAAAATTGAATTGCTGCACGTGCATTATGCGATTCCGCATGCGTATGCCGGTTACATGGCCAAGCAAATGCTCAAAGATGAAGGCATTGATCTTCCGATGGTGACGACATTGCACGGAACCGACATTACACTTGTAGGAAACCATCCTTTTTACAAACCCGCAGTGACTTTCAGCATTAATAAATCTGATTTTGTGACTTCAGTTTCTCAAAGCCTCAAAGACGATACTTTGAAATTATTCAACATTAAGAATGAAATTGTCGTCATTCCGAATTTTATCGAACTTCATAAAAATGTGGATGTAGCAAGCATTCCGTGCCGAAGATCGGTCATTGCAAGAGAAAACGAACGCATCATTACGCACATCAGCAATTTCAGGAAAGTCAAGCGCATTCCGGATATTGTAAAGATATTCTACAAAATCCAACAACAAATACCGGCCCGGTTGATGATGGTAGGCGATGGGCCAGAAAAAGAAAAAGCCGAACGTTTGTGCCAGGAACTCGGCATCAGCGATAAAGTGATTTTCTTTGGGAACAGCAATGAGATCGACACCATTTTAAGTTATAGCGATTTGTTTTTACTGCCGTCTGAAACCGAAAGTTTCGGATTGGCCGCTTTGGAAGCGATGGCATCGGGCGTTCCGGTGATCTCGAGCAATTCGGGCGGCTTGCCCGAAGTGAATTTCGACGGGATTTCGGGTTATCTGAGCGACGTGGGAAATGTAGATGAAATGGCTGAAAATGCATTGAAAATTTTAAGTGATGATGCCATTTTGGCTGAATTTAAAAGCCGTGCATTGGCTACAGCCAGAAAGTTCGACATTAAAAATATCCTTCCGATGTATGAAGAACTGTACAACAAAGCCGTAAACATTCCCGTATGAAAAAAGCAGCCGTAGCCTTGATAGCAATATTTTTATTTTCATGCGGGCCAGCCAAAAACGACAATTCGAAAAAACCGCTTTTCGAAGTATTGACACAGCAAAACAATGGTGGTGCAAGCATCCGGTTTTATGAAATCCTGACCGAAGCCAATGAAATCAAAATGCTTCAAAGCGATGAAAACCTCAAAAGAAAAATCAAAGCGGATGATACGGCCAAAGCCAATTTTGTGATCTTAAACCTTGGCGAAAAATCATCGGGCGGGCATTCGATCACGGTTCAAAAAGCCGAAGAAACGCCCACACAGATTGTTTTAACGGTAAAAGAAACCGCCCCGCAATCTGGAGAAATGACTACTTCCGTAATGAGCAATCCTTACACGGTCGTCAAGATCAACTCCAAAAAAGAAATCATCATCAAAGATTCCGATCAGTAAGAATTGATCTTTTTTGAAAACACTATAGACGCGATGAGCTGGTTGCTGATCGCGTTTTCCATTTCAAATAAATCTTCTTCTTCGGTATAATTCGTATCGGCATAACGGTACATTTTCCACCTTTTTCTGTTGTATTCGAGCGCGGTTAGATTCTCAACCCAATCGCCGGAATTTAAATACAAAGTACTGCCGTTTTTGTTGGTTTTTTCCAATATTTTCGGTTCATGGATATGCCCGCAAATGACATAATCGTATTCTTTCTCAATGGCCAGATCGGTTGCTGTCGTTTCAAAATCGGAAATGTGCTTGACCGCTTTTTTAACACTGGCTTTGATTTTTTTCGAAAAGGAATACGGTTCACGGCCCATTTTAAACAAGCACCAATTCACAAACCGGTTTAATAGAATCAGGTAATCATAACCCAATCCGCCAAGTTTTGCGATCCATTTGGAATGCTGTACCGATACGTCAAAAACATCCCCGTGAAAAATCCATGCTTTCTTTTCGTCGAGTTCCAACACCAATTTATCCAGAATCGTGAAATTTCCCATTACCGTATCGCTGAATTTCCGAAGCAATTCATCATGGTTTCCGGTAATGTAATAGACTTTCGTGCCTTTTGAAGCCAAATCCAATATTTTCCGGATCACTCTCAAATGCTGTTTTGGGAAGTATGATTTCCGGAATTGCCAAATGTCGATGATGTCGCCGTTTAAAACCAATATTTTCGGTTTCACCGATGACAGGTAATTCATCAGTTCTTTTGCGTGGCTGCCAAAAGTACCCAAATGCACATCTGATAGTACAACCACTTCTACTTTTCTCTTTTTCATTTGATTTGAAGTTTTACAAATGAATGGCTCTTATATTAATTGAAACCAAAACGAATGTTAAGAAATCCTGTCAAAACTTCAAACTTTCAGGATTCCGGCTTTCGGTTTTTAAACGAAACGCTTACATTTGTTCAAAACACATTAATATGGCAGGAAACACTTACGGAACGATTTTTAAAATCACGACTTTCGGAGAATCTCATGGTGAAGCGCTAGGCGGAATCATTGATGGCTGTCCGCCGGGAATCGAACTTGATTTCGATGCAATCCAATATGAAATGGAGCGCAGGAAGCCAGGCCAATCCGCAATCGTTTCCCAAAGAAAAGAAAACGACGAAGTGCAGTTTCTGTCAGGGATTTTTGAAGGAAAAACCACCGGAACGCCAATTGGTTTTATCATTCCGAATACGAACCAAAAATCAGACGACTATTCACACATCAAAGACAATTACCGTCCGAGCCATGCCGATTATGTCTATGAAAAAAAATACGGCATCCGCGATTATCGTGGCGGCGGAAGAAGTTCGGCACGTGAAACCGCGAGTCGGGTCGTTGCCGGAGCTGTTGCGAAACAAGTTTTGAAAGACATTAAGATCAATGCGTTTACATCGTCCGTCGGAGATATTTTTATAGACAAACCTTATCAGGCGCTCGATTTCTCAAAGACTGAAAGCAATACAGTGCGTTGTCCCGATGAACAATGTGCGGCAAAAATGGAAGCGTACATTCGAGAAATCCGCAAAGAAGGCGATACGGTTGGCGGTACAATAACGTGCGTGATCCAAAATGTACCGATTGGCTTGGGCGAGCCGGTTTTCGATAAACTCCACGCCGAACTCGGAAAAGCAATGCTTTCAATCAATGCCGTAAAAGGCTTTGAATACGGCAGCGGATTTTGCGGCGCAAAGATGAAAGGCAGTGAGCACAACGATTTATACAATGCTGATGGAACGACCCAGTCGAATTTGTCTGGCGGAATCCAGGGCGGCATTTCAAACGGAATGGACATTTATTTCCGTGTGGCGTTCAAACCGGTTGCGACGATCATGCAAAAACAGGAAACCATCGACAACAAAGGAAATTTGGTAGAAATGCAGGGCAAAGGCCGACACGATCCATGCGTGGTTCCGCGTGCAGTGCCCATTGTCGAGGCGATGGCTGCAATTGTGCTGGCCGATTTTTATTTGATCAATAAAACATATAATACTAATTTTTAGGAGCTGTTCCTGCTGTCCGCTGTATCTTTTCTGCCTTCGTTCCTCCGGCAAAAAAGGATGCCGCTTCCATCAGGGCTAAAAAAATCCAACGTCCAAACCATGAATCCAAACCAAACTGAAACTCCGAAAACCTCTTTTTTCTCAAATTTAACCACGCAAATCTTAATTGCAATGATCTTCGGGGCAATCCTCGGAATTTTCATCCACAACAATGCCTCATCGGAAAGCGCAAAGGAATTTAGTACCTATATCAAACTCCTGGCAACCGTTTTCATCAGGCTTGTTCAAATGATCATTGCGCCTTTGGTGTTTACGACTTTGGTGGTCGGAATCGCAAAACTTGGCGACATTAAAGCCGTCGGCAGGATCGGAGGGAAGGCATTGGGCTGGTTTTTCACGGCTTCTTTTATTTCGCTATTGATCGGAATGTTTTGGGTCAATGTTTTGCAGCCCGGACTCGGACTCAATTTATCGGATGTCGATTTGTCAACCGCTGCAGAAGTGACTGAAAAAACCAATGTATTTTCGGCACAGAATTTCATCGAGCACATCATCCCGAAAAGCATCGTTGAAGCCATGGCGACCAATGAAATCCTGCAAATCGTGATTTTTTCGATCTTCTTCGGATTGGCTGCAGCCTCGATTGGAGATCATGCAAAACCGGTGGTGAATGCTTTGGATAAAACGTCGCACATTGTTTTAAAAATGGTCAATTATGTCATGAAGTTCGCGCCGATTGGTGTTTTCGGAGCCATTGCAGGGGTTTTTGCCATCCGCGATTTCAGCGATTTAATTCTGACTTATGCAAAATTCTTCGGATCATTTTTAGTCGGCATTTCAACGCTTTGGATCGTTTTGTTGTTGATTGGCTATTTGTTTTTGGGAAAATTGATGAGTGAACTGCTTAAAAGAATCGTCAGCCCGCTGATCATCGCATTCGGAACCACGAGCAGCGAAGCCGTTTTTCCAAAACTGACAGAAGAACTCGAGCGTTTCGGCGTTAAAGACAGGATTGTTTCATTCATGCTGCCGCTCGGTTATTCATTCAATCTTGACGGAAGCATGATGTACATGACTTTTGCGAGTATTTTCATCGCCCAGGCGTATGGCATTGATTTGAGCATTGGCACACAATTCACAATGCTGTTCGTATTGATGCTGACCAGCAAAGGAATTGCCGGTGTTCCAAGAGCGAGCCTTGTTGTTGTTGCAGCAACCTGCGGCATGTTTAAAATCCCGATTGAAGGCATCGCCTTGATATTGCCGATCGACCATTTTTGCGACATGTTCAGAAGCGCCACGAACGTTTTGGGAAATGCGCTGGCCACATCGGTTGTTGGGAAATGGGAGAAAAATGATTAATCACTAAAAAAAATAGGTTGCAATTTTAAAAATCCGCAAAAATAATTCTAACTTCACCAGTGTTTTTAGAAAAGCATCATTTAGAAATTCAATATTATGAGAAAAATATTACTATCATTTGCGATATTATCAGGAATATGTGCTCAAGCACAATTAATTGACAGCAGCGATTTCACATCTTACACCAATGGTGCGATAGGCACAAATGTTACCGGAACTGTTCCCGGGCAAGGCGGATTTTACACGCTTCACGGGACAAACTTAGATTACAGGATCTTAAATGACGGGGTGGCGCATGGCAGGGTTTTTCAATTGACTGGTGCCGCAAATGCTACAGAAGATCATTTTATGTGGAAAGATGGACTTCCAGCTGCCTGGGCTGCGCGCGAGGCAGGAAATGACATCCTTGAGGTGGAGTTTGATTATTACACCGGGCCCATTACTTTGAGCAGAAACTCGATGCGCCTAAATATTTACAACGCCGATCTTTCTAAAGTACTGGCTGGATTTATGATCGAACAGGATACGAAAATCATTAGCGGGCTTGCTTATTATAGCGATGACCAGGGAACAGGAACTTACAAATACAGCTTGGGTACTGAAAGCAACCCGGATTTGGTGCTTCCTATTAATACATGGGTCCGGCTTGGGATGAGTTTTAAGAAAGGTGACGGAAAAGTTATCTGGAAAGGCCCGGGCTTCGATTCTTATACGAATGGAACAACTGCTGGTCTTGACCCTTCTGAAATTGATTTCATAGCGACTGCCGTATACAATCCCGGCGACGAGAATACTGCCGGCAGTACCGCAAGATTCGACAATTATGTAGTGCGCGCCGTTGATACAGACGGACTTTTATTAAGTGTTGACCAATTTGCAAACAATGCACAAAATGCGACAGTTTATCCAAACCCGGTTTCTGATCTTGTAAATATCGCTGTTAAAAATCACAATATCATGCAGGTTTCAGTTTTGGACATGAATGGCAGAATTGTGAAAATGGAGAAATTTGAAAATTCATCCACTGTTAAAACTGATCTTTCTGAACTTTCAGCCGGGATTTACATGATGGACATTTTATCTGATGAAACACACATCCTGAAAAAAATTGTAAAAAAATAGCGAAAGTTGTATTTGCGCGTATGCTTTAAACATTAACAATTTGTAAAGAAATCTTACAACTTTTTTTAATAGCTTTGGACACTTAAAAAAAATAAATTATGAAAAAAATTTTACTTTCATTATCATTAGTAGTGTCATTAGGTGCATCTGCACAAGTTTTGGATTCTAATGATTTTTCGTCTTTGAATATTGGAAATATTGGAACTGATCAAACAGGAACAACAGCCGGTCAAGGTGGTTTTTATACGATAAATGGCTTGGCTAGCGATTTTCAAATTGTTGCTGACGATGCAGCGCACGGAAATGTACTTCAGCTTACCGGATCAAGTACCAATACAGGTTCAAGATACATCTGGCAAAATGGATTAGCCGATTCTTGGGAATTCAGGGAAGAAGGAAACAATATCATTGAAGGCGAATTTGATTTCTTTACCGGTCCAGTGACAACGAGTAAAAACAACATGAGTTTTTATATTTTTAATGATGCTGGGACAGATGTATTGGCAGGGCTTACATTTCAATCCGATACTAAAATCATTCAAGGTGTAGCCTATTATGACGCTACTGCTCAAACCGGTGGAGTATTAGGAACTTATAATTTCCGTTTGGGTACAACGAATGTGGTACTTGCAGCGAACACATGGGTCAGAATTGGATGTAGCTTTAACAAAACAACTGGAGAAGTGAAGTGGAGAGGTCCAGGTTTTAATGGTTTCGTTATTGGAGCTGGTATTGGAACAGATCCAAGTGAAGCAGATTTTGTTGCTGCGCCAAATTATGCTACAACTCCTGCAAACGCTGTTGCAAATACGGTAAAATTTGATAATTACACTTTAAAAGCTGTGGCAGTTGACGGTCTTTTGGCTGTTAACAATATTGAAACTGCCGCTACTGCAATTAGCGTATACCCTAATCCGGTAAGCGATATCATCAATGTTGCCAACACCCAGAATGTGAACGTGAATCGTATTACAGTTACAGACGTGAATGGTAGGATTGTTAAAGAAGCTAAATATGGTAATGCTTCTAATGTTCAAATGAATGTTTCAGATCTGTCTGCAGGTGTTTATATGATGAGCATTAATAGCGACAAAGGAACTTCTGTAAAGAAAATTGTAAAACAATAATAATTGTTTGATTGTAAAAAACGCCCTGTGAAAGCAGGGCGTTTTTATTTTATAAGAATTTTGCTTTTAACTCAGGTGTTGGAATCATACAGCTTTCCTGTTTGCCATACCATTTGTAACGGTTTCTTGCGACAAAATCATATATGGGATTTCTGAAAAATGCAGGGATCATTTTAAAGACCGTGCTTAAACTCCAAAATCCACCCAAATGCTTCGCAATTTCGATTGCTGCCGATGATTTGTAATAATAAGCAATCCCAGGTTCGTATAGGATAATGCTGTCAACGTTTTTAGGATCGATGGCAATGTGTTTTAAAATTTTCGCACCAATTTCCGATTGCAATGCAGCAAACCTGAATGCATCTTTCTTATCATGATTGATGACAAACTGCACAGCCGAATTGCATAAATTGCAAACACCGTCAAAAAGGATAATTTTCTTATCTTTTGGCAAATTCTCCATACTATTTCTTTTTTGCTTCCACCAATTCGAGTTCGTCCAGGCTGACTTTCGAAGTAAAAATGCCATAATTCACCACGGCTTTGTTTTTCTCAATGACATCAATGCTTCCAACCGATTTTCCATCGATCATTCTTACACGGTCGCCCACTTTTAAAATGTGTTTTGGTTTTTGCGGAACCATTGCTGCTTTGATCTTTTTCTCTTTTTTCTCCTGACGGATTTCTTCAACCTGGACCGTGACTTCTTTGATGATTTCCTTTTTTTTCTCCTGAATGACCTTATTTTCTTTTACTGAAACTTTCTTTCGTTTCGAATTTTCGATCTCAATGATCTTCAGGAATTCACCAATGAGTTCTTTCTTGTTCTTATTGTTGAAATATTTATCGGCAATGTCATCGATCTTTTGCCCCATGTAAATAATGCGCTGGTTGCTGTCATACAATTCCTGGTAACTTTCGAGTTTCTGCTTGATTTTGACATTGATGTTTTCCATCTTTTTACTTTCCTCACGCGCTTTGGTTTCTTCTTCCTTGAGTGTTTGGGACGTTTTTTCAAGCTTCGAACGTTCTTTTTGCAAGGTGGCGATGGTTTTGTCAAAACGCACTTTTCCGACTTCAATTTTCTTCTTAGCCCGATTGATGAGTCCGTACGGAATGCCATTTTTTTGTGCAACTTCAAACGTAAATGAACTTCCTGCCTCACCTAAAACCAATTTGTACAAAGGTTCCAGTGATTTTTCGTCAAACATCATATTAGCATTCATCGCAAAAGGCAGTTCATTTGCCAATATTTTGAGGTTTGAATAATGCGTTGTTATGATCCCGAAAGCTTCCCGATGGTAAAATTCCTCAAGGAAGATTTCCGCTAAAGCACCGCCAAGTTCAGGATCAGATCCGGTCCCGAATTCATCAATCAGGAACATGGTTTTGCTGTTGCATTTCTTCAAAAAGTAATTCATGTTCTTTAACCTGTAACTATACGTACTCAAATGATTTTCAATCGATTGGTTGTCGCCGATATCAGTCAGGATTCTGTCGAACAAAAAAGTTTCACTGCGTTCATGAACCGGGATCAGCATGCCCGATTGCAGCATCAACTGAAGCAGTCCGACGGTTTTTAACGAAATGGTTTTTCCACCGGCATTTGGCCCCGAAATGACAATGATCCGGTTTTCCTGACTGAGTTCAATCGTCTGTGGAAACGTTTTTTCCTTCTTCTGTAAATTGGTCAAAAACAAAATAGGATGAAAGGCTTCGCGGAAATACAAACGGCGTTCTTCGGTAATATTAGGCAAAATTCCGTTGATCCTGTTGGCATATTTGGCTTTCGCCGAAATAACGTCGATGTCGCTTAGAAACTCCTGATAATCGATTAGCAAAGGCTGAAAAGGACGGATCGCATTCGACAATTGCTTTAAGATCCGCATGATTTCTTCTTTTTCCTCATACTCAAGGTTGGCGAGTTCACGCGAATATTTCAAAGCCGCTTCGGGTTCGATATACGCAATGCTTCCGGTTTTTGAACTCCCCAAAATCGAACCTTTGACTTTTCGTCGGTACATCGCCAGAACCGCCAGAACACGCCGGTTTTGCACAAAACTTTCTTTAATGTCATCGAGATAACCAAGTCCGTGGTAATGTGTCAACGCAGCACCAAAGCTTTGGTTAATCTTTCCGCGAACCGCATTCATATTGCGTCGGATGTCTTGTAAAACAGGAGAAGCGCTATCTTTGAGTTCGCCATATTTATCGATGACTTCATCAATTTTCTTAATGATTTCAGTCGTAAAGGTAACTTCTGACGCTTTAAGATTTAAGGTCGGATAATAATCATCAAACTTTTTAAAGTACTGTAAAAGCACATTTACGGTTTCCGAAATCGCTGCGATTTTTCTGAAACTTCCTGCTTCGAGAAAACTGTCTTCAATGGCAAGAAATTTTATTTCGTGCGCAATCGAATCAAAACTGTGGTTTGGGATCGCATTGTTATTCTGGAAAGAGGAAACATATTCTGAGGTTTGGTGCAAAGCCTGCATCAGCATTTCCTTTTCGCGGAATGGCGTGATCTGCAGGGCTTTTTCTTTTCCAAGATCGGTGTTGCACATGTCTGAAATGGTTTCAAGAACCGTCGGGAACTGCAAATCCTGAAGTGTTTTTTCTGTAATCGATATCATTTTATTTTCGGGCAATTTTTATATGCAAATTTACTCAAAAATCGGCAAAGTATTGGTGCAACAAATTCAGATAATGCTGCAATGGATTTGAGTTTATATTTGGTTATTTTTGTCCAAACTTCAAAAAACATGAACATCAATATTGAGCCCTCCTGGAAAAAAAATCTGGAAGGCGAATTCCAAAAATCCTATTTTGAAAACCTGATTGCTTATGTCAAATCGGAATATGGCACGCACAAATGCTACCCGCCGGGAAAGGAAATTTTCGCTGCGTTTGACCATTGTCCTTTTGATAAAGTTGAAGTGGTGATTATCGGGCAAGATCCGTATCATGGCCCCGGACAGGCAAACGGATTGTGTTTTTCGGTTCATGATGGAGTTGCTTTTCCACCGTCATTGCAAAATATTTTCCGCGAAATCCAGGATGATTTGGGCCAGTCGTTTCCGCAATCCGGAAATCTTGAGCGTTGGGCAGATCAAGGCGTGTTGTTGCTGAATGCTGTCCTCACGGTGCGCGCGCACGAAGCGGCAAGCCACCAAGGCAAAGGTTGGGAAACTTTTACCGATGCGGTGATTCAGAAAATTTCTGACGAGAAAAACAATGTGGTGTTTTTGCTTTGGGGCGGTTATGCGAAGAAAAAAGGAGTCAGGATCAATCGGGAAAAACACTTGGTTTTAGAATCGGGGCATCCATCGCCATTAAGTGCAAATAAAGGGCATTGGTTTGGAAATAAACATTTTAGCAAGGCGAATGAGTATTTGAAAAAGATTGGTAAACTCGAGGTTGAGTGGTAATTTTTAGCCACGAATTCACGAATTTTAAAATTTTAATTAAGGGGTTAAAAAAATTAGTGCATTCGTGGCTAAAAATTATAAAGTCAAAGCGCCGAGAATTTCTTCTGACATAAATGGTCCGCCCGGATAAGTCGCAGTATAATCGAGATTTAGCCAGATTTGCCCGCGTTCATCAATGTGATAATGAATCTGCTTTCCCTTACTTTCCTTCATAAACAATATTTTTTTTATCAGGTAATTGATCGTTTCAAGGTCATTTTTGTCACCGATTAGAATCTCAGGGTAAATATGGCCACCGGTATGAATCAGTCTTGGTGTGCCGCCGATCGACTTCACGCAAGCTGCCATCAACACCGAATGGTCGTCACAATCGCCCGACAAATACATCAAAGATTCTGTGGCTTTTGCAATGTAATCTCGGCCTTTTGGATCGCTGACATAATTCCACCTGGTATTGATTTCTTTAAAAACAGCAAAGCACTGGATTGTTGTGCGGTATTTCGCATAGCCGCGAATGTCCTTAAAATATTTCGTTGTCGCCATGACCGAAAAATTCCGGATTTTCGGATTTTCATATTCGACGGCGTCTTCAATTTTGGATTTATTGGGAAATGGAAGCAGTTTCGACAAAATGAGATCCTGCGGATTCGGGCTGTCTGACATCGAATAGATCATGTAATTGTAGTCTTCGAAAACTGCAGCAAATCCATATTTTCCTGAAATACTTCCAAAAACTAAAACAATTAAATAAACCGCAATACAAAAAATAATAACCGTTCGCAACAATCTTAAAATCAACTGAATGATGGCGACAATTGCAATGAAAAGCAATATTCTGTCAATCTGGAAATACCAGTTCGGATCAATAATATTTTGGTGAATGATGATAAAAACAGGGATCGCGATCAGGATGTTCAGTACGAAAATGATGACATTGTCCCACGGTTTTTTAATCCGGAGTTTGTCTCTGATTTTTTGGAACGGAATTTCCCGGAGTTTGATCATATTGCCTGGTTTGCAAAAGCTACAGCGATTTTACAATTTGAGCAAAAGTACCTTTTTTATCGATAATAGAAAGTTCAAGCAACTGATTTTGAACTTTGTTTAACATTTCTTCGGATAAATTTTTCTGAGACCATTTGGTTAGTGAAAGCCACTCGCGGATGTCTTCGGGTTTTTGTTCGTAGCGCGATGCCAAAGTGCGGTCGATGCTCGGGATGTCTTTGAATTCGATCGTCGTATTGTTGATGATCTCAAGAATCCGTTTTACCGTTCCCGGATGTTTTTCAAGCACTTCATCGCGAACGGCAATTACAAATGATGGCCAAGGCGTTGGGCAATCGGTGATTCTGCGGAAGATGCCTTTGTCTACGAGCGGTTTGGTCATGAAACGTTCCCACATGAAATAATCGGCGGTGCCGTTTGTCAGGGCTTCGACTGCGCCGTCTATCGTATTTACGATTTCGAACTGCAGGTTTTGAGTGTTCCAGTTTTGATTTCCAGCGTTTACATATGCCATTAATTCAGATCCCGAACCTTTTCTGCTGATCGCGGCTTTGGTATTTTCAAGATCGGAAAGTGTTTGGTATTTAGAATTTGCTGAAACGTGAATGCCCCAAATTAAAGGCGATTGCACATAAACCTGAACGATTTTTGACGGGTTTCCGGCTATAATGTCTTTGACGATTCCTTCTGTCAGGATTACTGCAATATCCGTTTCACCGTCACGAAGCATCTGGCAGAGTTTTCCGGTTCCTTCCGGAGTGTTTGTCCATTGGAGGTCAATGCCTTCAACTTCAAATTCGCCGTTTTCGATGCAGAGCTGCCAGGGTAAGTTAAAATGTTCGGGAACTCCGGCTATTTTTATGGTTTTCATAGAGTTGCTGAGTTGCAAGTACTTGAGTACCTGAGTTTTTTATAGTTTTTGAAGTGGCAAAGTAGCAAAGTGGCTGAGTTTTCCAAATTATCAATACTTCAGGTTGCAAAGTTACAAGATACCGGCTTCCCGAATTATTAATTATTCATTATTAATTGTTAATTATACATTGTCAATTGATTTACATGGTGTTCGAGGTGTTCGGGATAATCCATCATGATGAATCGCAAATCTGCAATTGAATTTTCTTCGAGCTGGATCTTCAGGTTTAATTTTTCCTCGGATTGGGCTGCCATAACGCGCATGATTTGCCTATTTAGTGAAATCCAGAGCTGTAATAATTCTTTTGTGTTTGCCGATTGGTATTGATTTATGGTAACCAGTTCATTTTGATTGTAAGGCCTGTAAATATAAGGTTGCGGCAGGTATCCGATTTCTGTAAAACGCTGCAGATTGTTGATGGCTGAATCGATCAGATGCCCCAGGATTTGCTTTTTTGACCATTTTCCGGGCGCGATCGGCGATTGGGCTGCGGATTCTGGATTATTCGCAAACCAGTTTTCACCTCTACTGATGAGATCTTCTATTTTATCGATGGCTTGTTTCATGGTTGAATGTACTAGCCCCGATAGAGCCGGTATCCTCGCAGCGCAGCGGAGAGATAAAGGCGATAGCGGGAAACAGCTCCTAAAAAAATTAATTATTTGCCAATTTGTCTAAAGTGTAAGTGATCAAAGCATCAACGGCTTTGTATGGATCTTCGCTGAACGTGCCTGATGCGCGGTTTGCAATGATCGCGTTTAAGGAAAGCGCGTGGTGTCCTAAAAGTGCTGATAATCCATAGATCGCAGCCGTTTCCATCTCGAGATTCGTAATTCTGTGGTTGTCGAAATTGAAGTTGTCCATTTTTGCATTCAGGTTTTCGTCCTGGATCGGCAATCGTAAAACGCGGCCTTGTGGACCGTAGAAACCTCCGGCGGTTGCGGTAATTCCTTTGTGCATTTGGTCGCTTTCTATTATTTTTTCTAAAGTTGAAGAACACGGAATAACGTATGGTTTTCCTTTTCTGAGATCCCAATTCGTATGTTTGATGAATGCTTCTTCAATTGCAGATTGCGAAACTTCATCGATGCGATAGGAGCGGAGCATGTTGTCGAGTCCGAGCCCAAATTTTGACAAGACGAAACTGTCTACCGGAATGTCCGTTTGTAAAGAGCCTGAAGTTCCGATCCGGATGATATTTAACGAAGTCAGGTTTTCCTTTGGCGTCCTGGTTTCAAGGTCGATGTTGGCCAATGCGTCGAGTTCGTTGATGACAATATCAATGTTGTCGGGGCCGATTCCAGTTGACATGACGGTAATTCTCTTTCCTTTGAAAATTCCGGTTTGCGTTTTAAATTCGCGTTTTTGCGTAGAAAATTCGATGCTGTCGAAAAATTGCGTGATTTTTTCGACGCGGTTTTGATCGCCTACGAAAATGATGTCGTGTGCGATGTGCTCTGGTTTTAGGTTTAGATGGTAAACGCTGCCGTCAGGGTTTAATATGAGTTCGGATGATTGGATCATTTTTTTGAGTTACTGAGTTTATTGTTAAATTTAAATTGTTATGGCTGTACGCCGTCGCCCGTTCTTAATTCTGAAATCTTAAATTATTATCCGCCGACGCGTTTGACTTTGAAGCCCTTCTCTTTTAAGATTGCCATGATTTTGTCACGGTAATCGCCCTGGATGATGATCGAATCGTCTTTGAAAGTCCCACCAACGCTGAGTTTTGTTTTGAGTTCTTTGGCGAGGATTTTAAAATCGTCTTCAGATCCTGTGTAGCCTTCTATGATGGTGGTTGCTTTGCCTTTTCTTCTTTCATATTTGCAAATCATGGGCTCTTTTTGGATCCATAGTGCTTTGGCTTCGGATGAAGTTTCTTCGATTTCCTGTGAAGGTTCGTGGTCTGGGAAAAGGTTTTTTAGTTGGTCTTGTAAATCCATTTTTAGTTGCTGAGTGGCAAGTACCTGAGTACCTGAGTATTTAGATTATGGAGTATGTTTTAAAGTTGCAGAGTACGTTAGAGTAGCAGGAATAACGATCAAGTTATTTTGGCAAGCTATTCACCCGGTATTTGACTCAGGTACTTGCCACTCAGTAACTTTGCCACTTCAAAAAAGAAAAAGACACCAAGCGAACCCAATGTCTTTTCTAAAAGGTATAAATGTAAATTATTTCTTGATCAATCCCAAATCAACCAAACGTTCGTGCAGGAATTCGCCTGCCGTAATGTCGTCATATAATTTTGGATTTTCAGCATCAATGCAATTGTCTAAAACATCAAGTTTCATGTCGCTTACCGGATGCATGAAGAACGGAACCGAATAACGCGAAGTGCCCCACAATTCCCTTGGCGGATTGACCACCTGGTGAATCGTAGATTTTAATTTATTGTTCGTATGTCTGGAAAGCATGTCGCCCACGTTAATGACCAATTCGTCTGGTTCTGCCATCGCATCGATCCATTCGCCATCGTGGTTTTGAACTTGCAAGCCTTTGCCCTGGGCGCCCATCAATAAAGTAATCAGGTTGATATCGCCGTGCGCTGCTGCACGGATCGCGTTTTCCGGCTCCGATGTAATCGGCGGATAATGGATTGGCCGAAGGATGGAATTTCCTTGTTTGCCGTAATTGTCGAAGTAAAATTCGTCAAGGCCTAAATGCAGCGCTAGTGCGCGCAATACGTAAATCCCGGTTTTTTCAAGCATTTGATACGCTTCTTTTCCGATGGAATTGAAACGTGGCAATTCTTTCACTTCAACATTATCCGGATATTCTGAAGCATATTTCGAGTCTTTATCGACATATTGGCCAAAGTGCCAGAATTCTTTCAAATCGCCTTCTTTGCGCCCTTTTGCATGTTCTTTCCCGAAAGAAACGTAACCGCGCTGGCCGCCGATTCCCGGAATTTCATAACTGTATTTGGTTTCCAATGGCAAAGCGAAAAAACTTCGGATCTCGCTATACAATTCATCTACCAGTTTGTCATCTAAAAAATGACCTTTTAATGCCACGAAGCCAATATCTTCGAAGGCTTTTCCGATTTCATTTACAAATTTTTGTTTACGTTTCGGGTCGTCCGAAAGGAAATCACGCAAGTCAACACTAGGAATATTTTGCATTACTAAAAATATTTGTTAATAACTTTGCTAGCCGTCAGGCCTTATAAAAACAAAAGTATAGAATAATTTGAAAAATGGGATGCATAAGTTATCAACAATTTAAAAAATCGGAACAAAATAAGACTATACTGTAATTTTTTTATACTTTTGAGCAGTTTTTTAATAAAAATATCCTTGCCCAATGAATTTTGAAAGAAGAAATTTATCCGACGACCAATTACTCGATTTATACAAAAGGCTTTTAAAGCCAAGGCTTATTGAAGAGAAAATGCTGATCTTGATTCGTCAGGGGAAAGTATCAAAATGGTTCTCGGGAATCGGGCAGGAAGCGATTTCTGTTGGAATCACAGCCGTTTTAGGCAAAGACGAATACATTTTACCGATGCACCGAAACCTTGGTGTCTTTACGGGGCGCGACATTCCGTTGCACCGATTGTTCTCACAATGGCAAGGAAAGGCGAGTGGTTTTACCAAGGGCCGCGACCGTTCGTTTCATTTCGGGACCCAAGAATATAAGATTATAGGTATGATTTCGCATCTCGGCCCACAACTGGGCGTTGCCGACGGGATCGCATTGGCCAACAAATTAAAGAAAAACGGAAAAGTTACCGCAGTTTTTACCGGAGAAGGCGCCACCAGCGAAGGCGATTTTCACGAAGCTTTAAACATTGCTTCAGTTTGGGATTTGCCGGTTTTGTTTGTCATTGAAAACAACGGTTACGGATTGTCAACGCCAACAAATGAGCAATACCGTTGTGAAAACCTTGCTGACAAAGGCATCGGTTACGGAATGGAAGCACACATCATTGACGGAAACAACATCCTCGAAGTGTTTACAGAATTGCAGGATATCGTCGAATCGATGCGCGTAAAACCACGTCCGGTGTTGATCGAATTCAAGACCTTCAGGATGCGCGGGCATGAGGAAGCCAGCGGAACCAAATATGTACCGCAGGAATTGATGGACCTGTGGGGCGAAAAAGATCCGGTAGACAATTACAGAACCTATTTACTAAAGCAAAATATCCTTTCAGCCGAGCTGGATGAAAAATTGCGTGCCGAAATCAAGAAAGAAATCGACGATCATTTATTGCTCGCAAATACCGAAGCAGAAATTGTTGCTACATATGATGAGGAGTTAAATGATGTTTACAAACCATATGATTTTGAAGATGTTAAACCTTCGGGTGAAAAAGAAAATATCCGTTTCATCGACGCGCTTTCTCAAAGTTTGAAGCAATCGATGCAGCGCCATGAAAACCTCGTGATCATGGGCCAGGACATTGCTGAATATGGTGGTGCTTTTAAAATCACTGATGGTTTTGTAGCTGAATTCGGAAAAGAACGCGTGATCAATACGCCCATCTGCGAAAGCGCAGTCGTTTCTGCCGGAATGGGCTTGTCGATCAACGGTTATAAGGCAATTGTCGAAATGCAGTTTGCCGATTTCGTTTCCACAGGATTCAACCCGATCGTAAATTACTTGGCAAAAGTACATTACAGATGGCAGGAAAATGCCGATGTCGTTGTGAGAATGCCATGCGGCGGCGGCACCCAGGCCGGGCCATTCCATTCACAAACCAATGAAGCCTGGTTTACAAAAACACCGGGGTTGAAAGTCGTTTATCCGGCATTTCCATACGATGCAAAAGGACTTTTAAATGCTTCGATCAACGATCCGAATCCGGTGATGTTTTTTGAGCACAAGCAATTGTACAGAAGCGTTTACCAGGAAGTTCCAACGGCCTATTATACGTTGCCTCTTGGAAAAGCCGCTGTTTTAAAAGAAGGAAAAGACGTTACAATAATATCTTTCGGGGCAGCGGTGCATTGGGCTTTGGAAACATTGGATAAAAATCCGGAAATTTCTGCCGACTTGATTGACCTCAGAACCTTGCAGCCATTGGATAAAGAAACCGTTTACGCATCTGTGAAGAAAACCAACAAAGTGATTATTCTTCAGGAAGACAGCATGTTTGGCGGAATTGCAAGCGACATTTCAGCCATGATCATGGAAGATTGTTTCGAATACCTCGACGGCCCGGTGAAGCGTGTGGCGAGTTTAGACAGCCCGATCCCATTTACCAAAGCATTAGAAGATCAATATTTGCCAAAAGGCAGGTTTGAAAAAGCTTTAAGGGAATTGATGGCTTATTGATGCCTTTTCTACACCACAAAAAATTCTGTTCTTACTAAAATGATTGCTATGAAAATGAAGCGTGCTGCAAAAATCTGTTTAATCGGAAAAATTGTTCTTGTCCTGTTAATGGGTTTTTCTACCAAAGGGTATTCACAGAATTTCATGGTTAATGGCGATTTTGAAAGTGGAAATACGGCAATTAACTTTCAGATCCCGAGTTATACTTTATTGACACCGCCCTATGCTGGCAACATGTCAGAAGGGCAATGTGCCATCACTACAAACCCTGCAAACGCAAATACAGGATTTATTTCATCAGTCGACCATACTTCAGGATCAGGCAACATGCTGGTTGTGAATACTTCTAGTAACATCGGCCAGCTAATGTTCTGGAAAACGCTTCCTGGAGCTGCAGGCATTTGCGGATTGACGCCAGGAACAAAATATTCTTTCAGTTATTGGATCAAATCGGTTTCAACTGCAGTGATCAATTTCGCCACGCGTGCAGAAATAGGGGTAAACATCACAAATGCCGGAAATATCTCGATGGTGCGCGGAACCCGTTATGCGCCTTTGCCTGCAGAAGGATGGAAAAAAGTCACCTATGATTTTATGGCCACCAGCAGCTGTGTAGACGTAGAAATGTGGAATTTTCAGTTGGGAACAATTGGGAACGATTTTGCAATCGACGATATGTCGGTAGTTGTTGCGCCGTGTGAATACGAGCCTACAATTACCGTCACCCAACCCAATTGCGCGAGCGCCACAGGAACGATCGTAATAGACGGGCCGCTTACGGCTATAAGGTCGGTAAATGAACTGTTTATATCTGAAGTCACCGATGAAAATGCCGGGCTTCTTACTTATATCGAAATTTTCAATGGTACGTCATTTACAAAAAATCTCGGCGATTATAAAATTAAGGTGTATTATAATGGAAGTGCAACCGCCGGCTGTGACATTCATTTAAATGGAAATCTAGCGCGTGGGGGTACTTATGTTCTTGCAATTGGAAGCGGGACCAATGTTGGAGGCGTAGTGCCCGATCAGGTAGAAATTGGCTGTGGCGGAGTTGGGATTTCCGACAACATCAGGCTCACATTTACCGACAACAATGAAATCGATGTTTGGGGAAGGACTGACGGCGTTTCATTTACCCCTTCAAACCAACCCGGATATACTTATAGGAGGAAAAATACTTCGTCGATGCCAAATACTTCCTGGTTTTCAGGCGATTGGACGGCAATTGATCCACAAGATTACAGCGACATCAGAAGTTATACTTTGTTTACAGATACTTACGAATACAGCGTAGATGGCATAAACTACCAGGCTTCAAGGAATTTTAATACGTTACCACCAGCAAATTATACCGTCGTTGCACACAATACGGCGACCAGTTGTTATTCCGCTTCCGCAGATGTTGCGATGACTGCTTTTGTAAGGCCGGATGGCGGAACCGATAAAACCCTGAATTGCTACACTACAGATGCCGCAACGATGAGCGCAACCGGAATCGGGACATGGATTGCACAAACTTCGCCTCCAAATCCGGGAACGGCCATCATTGCAAACCCAAATTCGCCAACGACACAAATCAGCAATTTCAGCACCGCCGGAACTTATGTATTTCTTTGGAAAGACGCCAACAATTGTTATGATGCCGTTTCTGTAAATGCGGGAAGCGCTTGTCCGTGCCCTGTGATGCCCGGAATTGCATTAAGCGCTCCCAATGGAAATGCCTGTACCGCAATACCATTTACCTTGTCGGGGAATACCTTTGCGAATGTTTCAAATGTTTCCATAACAGAAAATGGGGCAGGAAGCATATCCGCCGGGGCCAACGCAACAGCATCGCCTTTTTCATTTACATACAACCCGGATGCCGCCGATGCTGGAAATCAGGTTACGTTTACAATGACATCAAATGATCCTGATGGAACCGGTCCATGTGCCGCTGCAACTTCAACTTTTGTGTTAAATGTAGGAACTGCCGGTTTAACTGTGACAAATCCGCCGTCCGTTTGCAGCGGTTCGAATGTTGATTTGACTGCTTCGGCGGTAACTTCCGGAACAACCACTATCGGAATGTTGTCCTATTGGAAAGATAATAATGCCACGATTCCGTTGCCAATGGCAAATGCTGTGGCGGTTGGCGGAACGTATTACATCAAAAACACGATAGGCATTTGTTCGCAAATGATGCCTGTTGTGGTTTCCATCATTCCGGTTCCATCCCCTCAAATCGTGTTGAATCTGGCTTACAGCCAAACATTGTCTACGACGACAAGTGCGTATTTTGATTGGAATGACATGCCCGGAGCAACAAATTACAATTATACCTATACCATTCAGGGACAGCCTCCGGTTTCCGGAACTACAGCAGTTTCTAATTTTACTGTTACTGTCAGCGGCCCGGGTATAAAAGTTGATTTTAGCATTATTGCTGTCGTCGGATCGCCGTGTACAGTGGGGGAAAGTACTTTCGGTTTTTCGCGTTGCCCGGTTATTGCTACGCCAAATTTTACTAACATTGAATTGTGTTCTGGTATGCCGGTGCCATTATTATCTGCAACTTCTCCAAACGGCATTACGGGCGCATGGTCACCATCAGCCATAAACAACACGGCAAGTGCAGATTATGAATTTACGCCTACGGTTCCGTGTACAGAAAAACAAACCATCCATGTCAATGTAACCCCGATGGCAATTGCCGTTTTCAATGCGATGCCAGACATTTGCCAAGGCAGCATTCCGCCGGTTTTGCCAACAGTTTCACAGAACAATCCGCCATTATCCGGGACTTGGAATGTGCCGATCAGTACAACCGCAATTGGAACACGCAACTATTATTTTACACCGAATGCCGTAGCAGGGAAATGTATCGATTTAAATCCGGTCACATTTTCAGTAAATGTTGTGCCAGTTGTAAACACCAGTTTTCCTCCAATCGCACCGGTTTGTTATGGTGAAACAGTTCCGGTTTTACCGGCAACTTCACTTGAAGGAATCAACGGAACCTGGTTACCCGCAACCATAGACAACACGACAAGCAAGACCTATAGGTTTACGCCGAATGCCGGACAATGCGGAACCATGAAAGACATCAACGTCACTATAATCCAAAAACTCATCCCGGATTTTGCCCCGATTGCGCCCATTTGCAACGGCGATGCAGTTCCGGTTTTAAGCACGACCTCACCAAACGGATTGGTCACTGGAACATGGAATCCATCTGCAATTGACAATACGGAGAGTAAAAGATATCTTTTTACACCAACTCCAGGATTGTGCGCGGCTTCACAGGAATTGTTCGTTACGATAACACAGCCGGACAGCCCGGGATTTGAAGATGAGATTGAAATTTGTGAAGGAACAGTTGCGCCATTGTTGTTGCCTGTTTCACCATTGGGAATTACAGGAAGCTGGGTTCCAACAGTTATTGACAACCTTAACGACGCCGATTATGTGTTTACGCCTGATGCAGGACAATGTGTGAAAAATCAAACGGTAAGCGTAAAAATCAACCGTGAGACTTTAATAAATGTAAAATACATTGCTACGGCTTTTGATGAAAATCAAGTGGTTACTGTGATTGCTTCGAATGCAGGAAATTATTTGTACCAACTCGATAACGGACATTTGCAAGAGAGTAATATATTTGAAAATGTTGGCGTTGGTTCGCATTCCATTCGCGTGGTGGATAAAAATGGCTGCAGCAATCCTATTGTAATAAATAATGTTCAGGTAATTAATTTTCCTAAATTTTTTACCCCAAACGGCGACGGAATCAATGATACCTGGACGATAAAAGGTTTTGAGCGCAGTATGCCTGTTAAAGTAAAATTATTCGATCGCTTTGGGAAATTCATGCTTGATATGGAAACCCTTCAAAATGGCTGGGACGGAACTTTAAATGGAAAACTCATGCCAGCAACTGACTATTGGTTCACCATTGAATATATTGAAGAACAGGTGCCAAAAATATTCAAATCGCACTTTTCATTAAAACGATAAAAAGAAAAAATCTCCATTGTGCGGAGATTTTTTTCTTTTATATGTAAATGTTGCCATCGTTCATTCCAACATCTTTTACTTTGTCGTTTGTTGTTGCTTTTGGCGGCTCTTTCACTTTTTCTTCATCGATGGGTTTTTTTTCCGTATCGGTGTCGTCATTTTTATGAAAATCATCAGAATCGTCAAAGTCCTCGTCATCTTTTTTATCATAAGTCGAATCCTGGTTCAAACCCGGATCGTCTATTTTCCTTTCGTCTTCATCAAAGTAACTCATGGTTTTGGTTTTAAAGGTTGTTGAATTTCGTCAAATGTGTAATAATCAATTTTTAAAAATACCCCAGTAAGTAATAGATAATTACGAAAACGATTATGGTTCCAAGACAGCCGCCGCCTAGTTTTTTGGCGCCCCAGCCAGCGATTAATGTTTTAAATAATCCGTTCATGATGTGTTTTATTGGTTAGAGTAAGAAATTTTATTTGTTCTTTGAAACGTTTTCACGCGTATCGTCAAAATCAGGATCGCCTTTGACTTTATGACTGTCAATATCATAATTGGCATCGTTGGTTAGTTTTTCGTCATATTCCTTGTACTCATGGTCACGCGTATTGTTGCGCACATTATCCGGATTTCGTTGGTTTGAATTCTGATAATTTTTCTGTCCGTCATGTTGCTGTTGTCCCTGATTGCTTTTTCCGGAGTTGTTATTTAAAGTTCCCATAATATTTCATTTGAATGATTAATATTGTAAAGTTACTTTTCAGATATCCAAATCCGTTATGCAGTTTTAGCCAATTGTTACATGATTTGTCGCAATGCCCAAACGCTTGTGAGTATTGATGATTGCCTGTTCATTTTTGTAATCGATCCATCGCTGTCCGCGCTGTTTCCTCATGAAATTATCAAAATGACGCATGATCACAATATTGTAAACTGCTTTTCCAATGTTGCTGATTTTTCTCGGAAATGCGCGCAAGCTCATCGAAAACCCCGGTGTCAGATACTTCATATAATGCCAATATCCTTCGGGCATGTAGAGCATTTCGCCGTGTTTGAGATTCGCAACGAAACCGTTGGCTTTTTCAAGTGCCGGCCATTTGTCAAAATCGGGATTGTCAAAATCGATGTCTTCACGCGAAATCAGCGCATGCGGCACTTTATACAAATAAGGCGTTTGATCGGGAGCGAACAGCACACATTGCTTGGTTCCGTGAAAATGAAAGTGCAGGATGTTTGAATAATCGATGTCGTAGTGCATGAAAACCCGTGAATTTTCCCCGCCAAAAAACAGCATCGGCAACTGCTTTACAAGGCTTAAGCCCATATCGGGCCATTTAAAATCGTTTTTCAACGAAGGCACGCTTTTCATTAAATTGTACAGGAAAATCCGGTAATTCGTAGGCTTGCTTTGCAGCAGGTCGATATAATCAGACATTTTCATTTTCGCATGCGCTTCATTAAAACCATCTTCATGCGATACCGGGCGGTCGTCGTAAAGTGGGACTGTTTTGTCCCCGGCGACATCTTTCATGTAATTCAGGTGCCATTTTTCATACGCAGGCCAATCGGTGGTCAATTGTTCGATGACAAGCGGTTTTTGTTTTTTGACATAATTGTTGTAAAAATCTTCTTTTGAAATGGTTTTTACACGTTCAATCGGAGTGAGATGCAAAGACATAGTAAGGAAAAAGTTTGTTCGGTAATAAAGAAAAAAAAAGCTGATTAAATCAGCTTTTAGTTATTCTCGTTCATCAACGCATAGTACATTTCGTTTGGGTCGTAGTCAAGATCATAATCTTCTTCTTCGAAATCTGACTCGTTTGAATTTATTCTGATGATGTTTTCGAAATCGCTTTCATCGTGATTGTTTTCTGTTGTAGCGTAGTGTGTGTTCATGGTTATTGGTTTTAGTTTTCACAAATCTCGCCAAACTACAACGTTTTTTTCTTACACAGTTTTTTACAATTGTTATACAATTTACAGATTGTTGTAAGAAATCAATTTAACGATTGAAAAATTGAAAGATTTAAAGATTTGCCACGGCTAAAACTTTCCAGATAACAGGCTTCCGCCGAGGGTTGATTTGGTTTCGATCCCAAGCTTTTTCATCATTTCATAAGTCGTACAAACCGCAGCAGAAGTCACCGGAATTCCGGACTCTTTCTCAATCATGTCGATGGCCTCCAGCGATGGCATTTGCACACAGGCCGATGCTACGATCACATCGACGCCCTCAAGATTCAATCGTTTATAAATCTGAAGCAAATTCATAGGATCTTGCGCCGCCACTTCGAGATTGTCCGGGATTTCAAGCGCAATCGAATCGACTACTTCAAATCCTTGATGTTCAATATAATCCACAACCATATCGGTTAGCGGACGCATGTATGGCGTAATGATTGCGACTTTTTTCGCACCAAGGACTTTAAGTCCGTTAATGAGTGCCCCGGCGCTGGTTACTATTGGCGTCGGGAAGTCGTTTGCAATGGTTTGCTGATGCAGGTTCACTTCAGAGACGCAATGGTAGCCACGGCCCATGCTCATGATCGCGACCAGGCAAGCATAGCCCATCACATCAACTTGGGCATCGGATAGTTCGAGTGCACATTTTAAGCTCATCGCATCCATGGCTTCAAGCTCTTCTTTAGTCACTTTTTTCATGCGCATGCGGCTGGAATGGAATGTAAACCGTTCGGGCAAAATGGTTTCGCGTGCGCGGAAGATTGCCGGAATTTCTGTTTCCATGGTTACATTTGATGATGGGACAATTTGCCCAATCCTGTATTTTTTCATTTTAAAAGAGTTTCAAAGTTGTAAAGTTTTAAAAGTTTTGGGCGTGCCACCGGCTCCGCTGCGCTACACCGCTGTCGCGCTTTCGCCTGCACGCGGTGCTTGGCTCTATCGCTCACGCATCCAAACCGGAACCGATCGTCAATTATCAATTATCCATTATCAATTATCAATTGTCCATTTTTTCAACAGTATTGACAAGCGTTCCAATGCCCTCAACCGTCGCTTCAACCACATCGCCATCCCAAAGCCATTCCTGCGGATTTCTGCCTGCGCCAACGCCTGCCGGAGTCCCGGTTGCAATGATGTCGCCGGGTTCAAGCGTGAAAACGGTGCTTAAATCTTCGATTAAATCGTTGATGTTGAAAAGCATGAATTTGGTATTGGAGTTTTGTTTTTCGATACCGTTGACAGTCAATGACAAATTCAGGTGGTGCGGATTTTCGATTTCATCTTTGGTGATTAAATACGGTCCCATTGGCGCAAACGTGTCCTGTCCTTTGGAAACGATCCATTGCCCGGCGCGGCGGCAATCGCGTGCCGAGATGTCGTTGATCACGGTGTACCCAAAAACATAATCCATTGCATTTTCTTTTGACACATATTTCCCTTTTTTACCGATCACAACAGCAAGCTCGACTTCCCAGTCCAATTGCTGCGTAAGTTTCGGGTTTAGTAAAATGTTGGTATTTGTGGCCGTTACCGCTGTTGGCGGTTTGGAAAAAATCACAGGCTTTTGAGGCAATTCGTTTGAAGTGTCAAGCGTTCGGGCACTTTCGGCAACGTGCTCGGTATAATTCAATCCAATGCCGATGATGTTTTTTCGCGGTTTCGGAATGGGAGCGAGGATTGTAATTTCGGCAATCGGGATCGAAACGGCGGCGATCACATTTTCGTTGGCCTTAGCCAGGATGTCTGTAATGCGGGACACTTCTTCCATTCCGGCATCGATGAGTTCAAGCATGGATTTTGGGAAAGTCTCGTTTGTTTTATGTCCGAGGAGTTCAACATCTATGATGGTGTCGTTTTGGAGAATTCCGAGTTTTTCGGTATCAGAATTTGTTTTGTAGGTGAGTAGTTTCATTGTTTAGTTGTTGTGGCTTTATTTCAAAATTCGTTGTTCGTTAATGAAAATTCAATGTTTTTTTAGTTTCAAAGTTGGTTTTGGATGGGCAATCGTTTTTATTTAATACTTCATTCTGCATTCATAAATGTTGAATATTGAAAAAAGAATAATGAATGTTGAAGTGCCTAACCCTGATGGCAGCGGAAATCCTTTTTGAGCTTTTCGCGAAAAAAGATTGCAGCGTACAGCATCCCGAAGTTTCGGGACCGGCTCCTAATTTAAAATCTGAAAGCCGTTGTTTTCTTCATAAATCTTCTCCTGGTACAATCCGAGTTTTTCGATGACAGGCAGATCGTTAAACGAAAACAAACAGGCGTCTTCAGTTTCCGAAAGGTTCACATGTTCGTGCCATGCCCAGGACGGCACGCAAAAAATATCGCGTTCCTTCCAATCCAACCGCTTGCCGTTAATGACCGAATAGCCTTTGCCTTTGGCGCATTGATATACAAAGGAACCCGTGTGTTTGTGGGCCTTCGTATGCTGGCCCGCACGCAGCAATTGCATCGAAGCACCCATCGTTTGCATCACGTGCCCGCCGGTTAGCGGATTGGAATACTGCATGATAATGCCGTCGTATGGCGAGCCTTCGCTAACTTTTGCCGCTTCAAGCAAAGCCGGATAAACGTGTTTCCAGGAATATTTGAATAATGGGGAATAAGGTTTGTCCCAGACAAAATCGGCTGGAATCATGCCGGTTCCGCTGAAAGATAAAGGCGAGAAGTTGACCGGATTTTGGAGTGGCTGTTTGCCGTCAAACACCGCATAATCATTGGCTTCAAGCGCATTGACGAGCGGAATATCGAGTCCGTCCTGCCAAATGCAGGTTTTTCCGTCAGCATTTACACCGTGTTCGTGCCAGGCAGAATTGGGCGTGATCACAAAATCATTGACTTCAAACGTAATTTTATTGCCGTCGACCACCGTATATCCGCCTTCGCCTTCCATGATAAACCGCAGTGCAGATGCTTTGTGGCGGTGTGCCGAGGTGCTTTCGCCGGGGCGCGTCACTTGTATTCCGGTGTAAAGCCAGCCGACTGCTGCGGAAACGTCCTTGCGTTTGTTGTTGACTAAATAGACGACGCGGCGTCCGGCCTGTTCCGGTGTGACGAGTTCAGATGATTTGAGGACGAGCTCGCGCAAATCGTCGTATTTCCACAACATCGGAACTGACGAAGACCGCGGTTCCCAGGGTTCGATGTCGTTGGCAACGGTCCAGAGCGCACCGGCACCGAGGTTTTCCAATTCTTTATAATAGGCTTCGAGTTCAGGAGTGTCTTTGACGCGTGCGCGGCCAATGACATCGTCGTTGTGTTTTGCTTCCATTTTGTTTTAATACGGATTCAGAAACCCAAACTTACGATTTCTGCTGTGATTACGCAATCGTTTTCTTTTGGTTAAAACCGATTTTCATCAGTGCTTTATAAATTTGAAAACCGGGTAGGAGATCGCTGCTATTGCAATAATTACGATCAGGCTTTGCTCGTCGCTATACGCAAATCCGAGAAAAAGCGTAAAAGAACACATTATCAAAAGTATGGCAGAGTATGGATAACCCCAGGCTTTGTGCGGTCTGATAAGATCGGGTTCAGAAATGCGCAGTTTGATCAAAGCACAATAAGCCAGTCCCCAAACGATGACCGACATGAATGTGGCCAGGGAAAACAGCACTTTAAAAGATCCTATCAAAACCAGTAAAAGTGTAAACGCAGAAGAAATCAGGAGTGTTACAATTGGCGTTCCACCGGAATTCACGCGCGTTCCGGATTTGATGAAGAAACTGTCGCGGCTTAATCCGTATAAAATTCTCGGCGGAATCATCAGGAAAGCGTTCAAAATTCCGATAATGGAAAATACGGAGATGACCGTTACGATCACAGCACCTTTATCTCCAAAAACGATTTTCGCCACATCGGCAGCAGCCAAAGGGGAATTCGCAATAGCAGAAGCGGGCAAAACGTGAAGAAATGCCATGTTGATCAAAACATAAATCGCGATTACGATCAATGCGCCAGTGTAAAGCGATCTTGGGATGTTGCGGTTCGGATCTTCATCTTCTTCAGCGAAGAAAACAATGGCATACCAGCCGTCATACGCACCAAGCGCCATTTGGATCGATTTGAAAAATCCGACGATCAATCCTGCCGACAGGACGTTTGGATTGGTATCAATTGGAGTTGTTTTTACGCCTGAATAGCAAAAACACGCTACAATCAGCCCGACGAAAAACAATACTTTAATGATGCTGGTGATTTGCTGCACGATGCTGCCGTTTTTGATTCCGCCAATATGGATGAACGTAAAACCTGTGAGAAAAGCGATCGCAATCACAGTCGTTTGTTCTTTAAGTCCGGGAAACAACATCGCAATGTACTCGCTGATGACGATGCAGAAAAATGCCGGAGCAATCGCATTGGTAATGTAATCAAACCAACCCGAAATAAACCCGGCATAACCGCCAAAAGCGCGTTTGATGTAATTGTAGGAACCTCCGGCTTTGGGAATCGAAGTCGCGAGTTCGGCATAAGCGCCGCAACCCATTAAAATGTACAATCCGCCAACCAGCCAAACGGAAATGATAAGCCATTCATTGTTGAGGAATGCGGCAATTTCACCGGGTGTCCTGAGAATGCCGACGCCGATCGTTCCACCAATGAATATTGCGATTCCAAAACCGAGCCCGAGGACTTTTTTGAGTTTGTTGCCTGTTTCCATATGCCAATTGAAGTTGGTTGATAAATCTTAAATTGCAATTTGGGAGGCAGGAGTAAAGAAACAAAAAATCCAACTGATTCGTTACTAAATAGTTGGATTTTTTAAGGGTAAATTATGCAGTTTGCAGATTTTTATTTTTTATTGAAATCATCGTGGTTGTCGATGAACGTAATTTTTCTCGTTGGCGCCACATTCACGCGCAAATCAAAAATATCGAAGCGGTTGTAATGCCCGAGGATGTCGTGCATTTGTTTGGGCTGGATGCATTTGGCCAGATCGATATCAGCATAAACAATGCCTTCGTCGTCAATTAAAGGTTTGCCTACAACTGCACCGTTTGGCCCAATAATTCCGGAAAATGCAGAATTTTTTCGGGTCAGCAATTCTTCAACATTTGGGACATCGTTTTTTAAAGCATCCATGATTTCTTTTGAAATGGTCGAACACGAAACGATCGTAAATAATTTTCCTTCGAAGGAATGTGCTGCTGCGCGGATTTTGATCGCTTCGGCCATATTGTAATCCGGCGGTGCAACGGGAAGTGAAATATAGTTGGCAATGTGGATCAATTCGCCTTGAGCCAACAAGGTAAAACGCGCTAAAGTATTGGTGTTTTCGCCACAGGCCAATGTTCCGATCGGGCCGATTTCAGTTTTATAAACTTTTAATGACGAACCGTCGCCGGAAGTCCAGGTGAGTTTTTCAGCCCAGGTTGGAACCAGTTTCCGGTGTTTTCCTATCAGATTTCCGTGGTTGTCAATGATCAGATTCGTATTGTAAATCTCACCATAACTTTCCCCGCGTTCATTGATTCCGATGACAATGTGGATGTTGTTTTCCTTTGCAGATTTACAGATGCGGTCAATTTCCGGACTTGGAATAACGACGGAACTGCGATACAATTCTTCATACCATTTGCTGCCCTGGACCGGCGTCATGATCCAGTTCCAATACGGATATCCTGCGATGAAAACTTCTGGAAAGGCGACAAGCTGCGCACCGTTTGCTGCAGCTTCTTTTACAATTGAAATGGTTTTATCGATTGTTTTTTCAACGTTTAGGAAAACGGGCGAAGTTTGCACGGCGGCGGCTTTGAATTTTGGGAAATCCATAAATTATGATTTAAGATTTTCGATTTGGTATGGGGAAATTTTGGATTTCATCACTTCGGAAAAAGGTTCTGCTTTGATATCGTTTCGATCATTTGAAATGGCAACATTTACTAATGTGACTTCACCTTCGAGCACCGTTTTTTCATTTTCATCTTCAAATTTAAATCCGCAAGTTACTGAAGCACCGCCGAGTTTTTCGACCCACAGATTTTTGGTCAAAACTTCCCCAATCCGTCCGGCTTTTTTGAATTGTACTTTTAAATCGACTGTCGGGATTCCGTTGGTCTCGTGTATTTTAGAGAACGGCCGTTCGAGTGCTTCTTCAAACCAATCTTCTACTAAATCGTTAAGCATTTCGAGAAATCTCGGATAGAAAACGATTCCGGCAAAATCGACATGCCTGAATTTGATGGTTTCTTTTTTGGTGAAAATCTGGTTCATTTTTGAATTATTTTTTTTGAACCATTAAGAAATTAAGGTGCATTAAGCTGTACGCCTTTATGCTTCTTAATTTCTTAGTGGTAAAATTTTTAATTGTAATGTTTAGGTTAAAAACTTTCAGCGGTCGCTTTTTTCCAATCGTAAAAAAATCGGTCGGGAACCGTTTCAGGCTGCAGCAAACAGCCTTTTTTGAGTTCCGGGAAAAGCTCTGCAAAAGTCTGGATCTTGGTTTTATCGACGCGCATGCTTACGACATCGCGGCCTACATTATCGGGATGATCGATTCCTGCCGAAGCGATCAGTTCCATCGCTGATTTTACCGTTTCATGCTGGTAACGCGCGACGCGCACACTTTTTTGTTCGGGAACCAAACCTTTTACGAGCCTCGGATCCTGTGTCGCCACGCCAGTCGGACAAGTATTCGCATGGCATTCAAGCGCCTGGATACAGCCGAGGGCGAACATCATTCCGCGCGCCGAGTTACACAAATCGGCGCCCATGGATAAAGTGCGCACAATGTCAAATCCGCTGATGACTTTTCCACTGGCGATGATCTTGATCTGATCTTTTAAATCAAATCCGTTTAAAGCGTCATAAACAAACGCAAGTGCGTCGCGCAACGGCATTCCAACGTGGTCGGAATATTCCTGCGGTGCCGCACCGGTTCCGCCTTCGCCGCCATCAACGGTAATAAAATCGAAATAGGTTTTGGTTTGCACCATCGCTTTGCAAATGGCCAGGAATTCTGATTTATTTCCGACGCAAAGTTTCATTCCGATGGGTTTTCCACCAGAATTTTCACGCAACACTTTGATGAAATCCATCAATTCCAAAGGCGTTTTAAAAGCCGAATGTTTGGGTGGCGATAAAATGTCGCCGCCTTTTTTTACGAGCCGGATCGCTGCAATTTCATCGGTTACTTTTTCTTTTGGTAAAATTCCGCCATGTCCTGGTTTTGCGCCTTGAGAGAATTTGATCTCAATCATTTTGACATTGTCCAATTGTGCGCGCTGGCGGAAATTCTCAGGTGAAAAATTTCCATATTCATCGCGACAACTGAAATATCCGGTCCCGATGTTCCAAACGACATCGCCGCCCGGTTCGAGATGGTAAGGCGAAAGCCCGCCTTCTCCGGTGTTGTGGAAAAAACCGCCTTCTTTTGCTCCGGCATTTAACGCCAGAATCGCATTTTTACTGAGTGAACCATAACTCATGGCGCTCACGTTGAACAAGCTTGCCATATATGGTTTTTCGCATTGGGAAGACCCGATTCGAACGCGCGGATTCGGATCAATATCTGAAAAGGAAATGGCTTTGATGCTGTGGTTGATCCATTGATAGCCCGTATCGTAGACATTCAACTGCGTTCCGAAAGGATGCGAATCGGTTTCTTTTTTGCTGCGCTGGTACACCAGACTCCGTTGCAAACGGTTGAACGGCCGTCCATCAGTATCCGTTTCAACGAAATACTGCCGCAATTCCGGCCCGATCGATTCCAATAGCCAGCGCATTCGCCCAAGCAAAGGGAAATTCCGCCTGATCGAATGCCTTGACTGGAACATATCATACAATCCCAGGATGATCAGTGGAATGAAAAATAGTAAAAGGAAAGCGAATTTCCAGTTAATATAGGTTAAAATGGCGGTCAGTGCCAAAACGGTAATGCTCACGACGACGAATACTTTTCTCATATTTATTTTTTCAATCCCACAAATTTACGTTTTTGGAACATAAAATTTACTGCTTTAACTTAAACCGTTGGATTTTTCCGGTTTCAGTTTTCGGCAGATTTTCAACAAAGCGAATTTCGCGTGGATATTTATAAGGTGCGGCCTTTTCCTTAAACCAATCCTGAATGGATTTTGCCAGGTTTTCACTGGCTGCAGCCGGATTTTTCAAAACGATATGCGCACAAACGAGCATGCCGCGCTCTTCGTTTGGAAGCCCGACAACCGCACATTCGGCAATGTCATCATGCATTAAAAGTACGTTTTCAACTTCAATCGCAGCAATATTGTAGCCTGAAGAAATGATCATGTCGTCGCCACGTGCCACAAACCAGAAATAACCGTCTGCGTCTTTTTTGAAAATGTCGCCGGTAATGTTCCATTTGTTTTCGACATATTCTTTTTGCTTGTCGGGCGCATTCAGGTATTTGCAGCCCGTAATGCCACGAACGGCGAGCCTTCCGGGTTCGTTTGCAGGTAATTCATTTCCGGTTTCGTCAACGATTTTTGCTTCGTAACCGCGAATTGGCAATCCTGTGGCGCCTTTTCGCATATTTTCTTCATTTGAGGAAATGAAAATGTGCAGGATTTCGGTCGAGCCGATACCGTCGATGATCTTCAATCCGGTCGCTTCATACCAATCTTCCCAGACTTTTAACGGCAAAGTTTCTCCTGCAGAAACGCATTTCCGAAGTGATGAAATGTCGTAATCTTTGACCAAAGTCGTAATCACGCGCCAGGCAGTAGGCGCCGTAAAACAAATGGTGATCTGATGTTCGGAGAAGGCTTTGAGCAGCAATTCCGGTGTTGGTTTTTCGATCAAAAAAGTCGATGCGCCGTAATAAAGCGGAAACAAAACCATGCCGCCGAGTCCGAAAGTAAAGCCGAGCGGCGGACTTCCGGTAAAAATGTCTTCGGGTTTTGGCTGAAGTGAATATTTCGGAAATGCTTCGCAAATCAGCAATACATCTTTGTGATAATGCGCGGTCATCTTCGGTTTTCCGGTCGTTCCTGAAGTAAAACCGATCAGCGCAAGCGAGTTTGATAAAGTATGGTAGTTCTGGAAAACTTTTGGTTTGGATGCCATTAATTTTTCCAGTTCCGAGGGATTTTCATTCGAGCCATCGAAAGTGCAAACCTGTTTTAAGAATGGAGATTTAACTTCAGATAGAGCGTCGATCAGTCGAACGTCGCATAATACATGGGAAATTTCAGCACTATCGATCATGACGGTCAATTCTTTTTCGCGCAGCAACGGCATCGTCGCGACGACAATTCCGCCTGCTTTCAAAATCGCAAACCAACAGGCCACAAACATCGGGTTATTTGCCGATCGGATCATGACGCGATTGCCAGAAACCAAATCCAAATCTTCTACGAGTACGTGCGCAATTTGATTGGCTTTTTCATATAAATCCTGATACGTCCAAGTGAAATCAAATGTTCTGATCGCGATCGAATCCCCGCGACCATCCTTAATGTGATCGTCCAAAAGCTTGTCCACACAATTCAGATTGTCAGGAAATTGAAAATCTTCATGATCCCAAATATAATCAGGCTGCAAATCCGCGGGCGGCAAATGATGGTGCGCAAAATTATCCTTGTAATGCCTCATTATTAATTATCAATTGTTAATTATTAATTGTTTTTTTGTGTGTTTCCGGTTTCAAAGCGCGCTTCATGTTTTCCTTTTCCTTTCTGTCAGATTGGTGCATTTGGTAAAGCGGTGCAATTCCCTGGACATATTGATTCGGAATGTCATCTGTTTTAAATTGTTCGTAAGCCTGCGCCTGACGGACGAAATTTGGATCCAGTAATAAAGGTTTGCCCAAAGCAACCAGATCGGCCCGGCCATTTAATAAAATCGTATTGATCTGGTCAATGTCCTGGATGAATCCTGTGGTGATTGTGGGAATGTGGACTGAATTCCGAATCAAGTCGGAGAACGGCGTTTGCCACATCCGGCCAATTTGCGGTTTTTGGTTTTCAATGGTATTTCCTGTTGAAACGTTGATGATGTCGGCACCTGCTTGTTTGAAAGCTTCGGCAATGGTTAAAACATCAGCTTCTGAAATTCCGTTTGCTGCCCAGTCGGAAGCTGAAATCCTAACAGACATGGGTTTATACAAATTGAAAACTTCGCGCATCGCTGTAAAAACGCGGATCGGAAATTTAAGGCGGTTTTCGATGCTTCCGCCAAATTCATCCGTTCGGATATTTGTAAGTGGCGACAAAAATGAAGCGAGTAAAAATCCGTGGTGTGCCTGCAATTCGATCATGTTAAAACCTGCAGCGTCGACGTTTATGGCTGCGTTTGCGAATTCGGCAACAACGGCATTCATATCATCAATATCCATTTCTTTTGGAACGGACATTTTTTCGCTAAAAGCAATTGGCGAAGCCGAAATTAAATTCCAGCCGTTTTTTTCTAAAGAAATATTATTGCCAACAGACGGTACACTTACCGAACCTTTTCTGCCTGAATGCCCAAGCTGAATTCCGATTTTCGATTTGGTATTTTTGTGAATGTAATCAGCAATTTTTTTCCACGCAAGTGTTTGTTCTTCAGTGTATATTCCTGGGCAACCTAAAGTGATCCGGCCGGTTTCTGAAACTGCCGTCATTTCAGTCAAAACCAATCCGACACCGCCTGTCGCGCGGGCACCGTAATGCACCAGATGCCAATCGGAAACCAAACCGTTTTCAGCTGAATATTGTCCCATGGGCGACATTAAGATCCTGTTTTTCAATTGCATGCCACGTAAAGAAAAAGTCGTAAATGCCGCTGGAACGCTGACTTTAAAATTTCCGATGCTGCAATTGAATTCGGTCAACACTTTTTCTGTAAATGACTTATCGCGCAACGCCAGGTTTTCAAACGTTACTTTTTTAGCGCGTGTCATGACGCCAAAAGCAAATTGCATGAAATCGTGCTGCATGTGGCGGTCCATATTTTCAAACCAATCGAGTGAAACCCCGGCGGCGTGCTGGATCATTTCGACACGGTTTCGGCGCAAGTGTTCGTAATTGGCGAATGCTTTTTCCTTGTCGCTTCCAAATTTAATGATGCTGTCAGATAAAGCGATCGCGCATTCCATCGCGAGCTTTGTTCCCGATCCGATCGAATAATGCGCTGTGGCTTTGGCATCGCCGAGTAGAACAATGTTGTCTTTGTGCCAGTTTTTATTTGTGATCGTTGGGAATTGCCGCCAGTGCGATTTGTTTGAAAGGAGTTCGTGGCCGTCGAGTTCTTCAATGAAAATCTCTGATAATTTCTGGATCGTATCGGCTTCATTGGTATCTTGAAAACCTGCATTTTCCCAAGTTTGAGGTGTGCATTCGAAGATCATCGTGCTCATGCCTTGCTGGTATTGATACGAATGCGCGACGAAACTTCCGTAAGGCGTAGTGCGAAAAAAATAGGTAAAAGCGTCGAGCGGTTTCGTGGTTCCAAGCCACACGAATTTGTTTTTTTGCAAAACGGTCTTGGTTCCGAAATCATCGCGGAATTGTTCGCGGATCTGGCTGTTGATGCCGTCGCAGGCTACGATATAATCGGAATCGTTGAATTGGGAAAGATCATCGACGTTGGATTCAAAATGTAGGTTTACGCCTTCTTCAGTACATCGTTTTTGCAACAACTGTAATAAGGTTTTTCTCGAACAGCCGCAGAATCCGTTTCCGGTAATGCGAACAATTTCACCATCACGGGCCACATCGAGATCGTCCCAATACGAAAATTCATTCCGGATGAGTTCGTAGGATTTTGGATCGCGCGTCAGGAATTCGCTCAGCGTTTCATCTGAAAAAACGACCCCGAAACCAAAACTATCATCGGGTTTGTTGCGTTCGTAAACGTCGATCTGGCAATCGGGCAATGCTTTTTTGGTCAGGATTGAAAAATATAAACCTCCGGGGCCGCCGCCAATAACTGTTATTTTCATATAGTGTGTTTTTTGCAGCAGGGATTACTTCGTCAGTTCGCTCCGCTCGGGTGCAGTGGAAATCCTTTTTGAGGAACGAAAAAAGATTGCAACGCATAGCCCGGCCCGGTTTTTCACCGGAGCTGCCCAAATTCATTAATTTCTTTTGATCGAGAAAATTTCCCCGAGTTTGGTATAATTGGAACCGGCCAAACGTGCGACCGGCTTGTATGTTTCGATATTTATTTTGTGGTTCTCAAGCAAAACGCTTTCGTCGATATGCATTAGAATGACTTTTCCAACGATCATGGTTGCGCCGCCAAACTGGTGGTTTTCGAGCGAATAATGGTGTACGAGTTCGCATTCGAAAGTGATTGGGCTTTCTTTGACGCGCATCGGTTTGATCTTTATGGACGGAATCGGAGTGAGGCCGGCGTGTAAAAATTCGTCAATGTGCGGTGGTAAAATTTCAGACGTCGCGTTCATCTTCTCAACATTTTCTTCGGTCACCATATTAACGACAAATTGCTTATTGGCCAGAACATTATTTAAAGTGTCTTTGTTTTTGTCGCCGCCGCGTGTGGTGGAAAACATTACATGTGGCGGATCATCGCCGATGGCATTGAAAAAAGAGAAAGGCGCAAGGTTGTTGATTCCGTCTTCACTGATCGTTGAAATCCAGCCGATTGGTCTTGGTATTACAGCGCCTGTCAGCAATTTATAAATGGTGGATTGCTCTAAATCGTTCGGATCGAATTGCATGAATTTTTTGTGTTGATTGTTACAAATTAAGTGAATAAATCGAAACTTTTGCCTGATTCGGATTTGAAAATTGATGATTGTTTGTAAATCGTTTATTTATAACATTTGCGGATTATATGTTGAGTGCACAAATAAACCAGTACAAATTTTTACATACTGTAATTTTTAGCGAAATTTTTTAAACATAACGTTTTTATATAATTGCTAAATTGGTATATTTATGCAAAATTTGTATATATGGAAGTTTTAGCGTGTCCGAAATGCCAGAATAAGCAAGTCGTAAAAAGCGGTGTCATCAAAGACAGACAGAGGTATTTGTGTAAAAAATGCACTTATTACTTTACAGTCAATAAGATAGGAAAGAAGATCGACGATTATTACGTGACCAAAGCATTGCAGTTATATCTTGAAGGCTTGAGTTTTCGGGAAATCGAGCGCATTCTCGGGGTTTCACATGTGACTGTCAGCAATTGGGTAAAAGAATACAATATCAAAAAAACCGCGCATGCCGATTACCATCCGACATACAAGATTTTCAACCATCTGGAACTTGTAGAATACCTCAAAAACAAAGACCAGCTGTCAGGCGCCGGAATGATCATTACCGAACTCGGTGACAAATTCATGCTCATAAAATGGGAGCGTTTTAAAGATTAACTATACTTCTTTACAAAAAAATATACCATAATTTTTTTTATGGACATAAAAATAGAATTTGGCGGTGCAAAGAACGAACCGACAACCAAAATTTTATTTTATGAAAAAAATGATACTCACCGCAGCGCTTTCCATGGCGTGGCTTGCAGGATTTTCACAAGGCTCGACAGATTATGGCGCCGGAATGAAATTTAACCTTAATGAAGACGGCAGCAAATATGTTCGCATGATCGCTTGGAACCAGATCTGGTACCGTTCTTCACAAATGAACCCCGGAACGATGATTGGCGATGAGCCGGCAAAATCGAGCAGCGACATTGGAAACCGAAGATTGCGCATGTTATTCTATGCCCAATTGTCCAAACGCTACATGATCGTGGCACATTTTGGGATCAACAACCAAACGTTTACAAATGGCGGCGCGGCAGGAACAAAAGACACTGGTGGTTACGGTGCCGGAAAAAAACCAGGCATGTTTTTTCACGATGCGTGGAATGAATATGCGGTCGTTTCTGCTGAAAAAGATACGAAATTCAGCCTATCGCTCGGTGGCGGATTGCATTATTATATGGGCCTTTCGCGCATGACCATGGCATCAACCTTGAATTTTCTGACCATTGACGCACCGATTTTCAACTGGCCTTTAATCGACAATTCGGATCAATTTGCAAGGCAGGTCGGGATTTTTGCCAAAGGAAAATACGGCAAATTTGAATACCGGATGAGCTACAACAAACCGTTTGCAACGAATCTCGCGCCAGTTCCTGTTTTGGCAGGAGAAAAAGCAATTGCAGTCGACAATAGCGGGAATACCGAATGGTCGAAAGCGGGCTATTTCGAATATCAATTCCTTGAAACAGAATCAAATTTGCTTCCTTACAAAGTGGGAACGTATATGGGAACCAAAAAAGTGTTCAATATCGGAGCCGGGTTTTACAATGCGCAGGATGGCACGCGAACGATTGTTGATGGCGCGATCAACAAGCACGATATCAAATTGTTTTCGGCAGATGTTTTTGCGGATTTACCAGTCGGAAAAAAAGAAAATAAAATGGCCATTACCGCTTACAGCGTATTTTACAATTATGATTTCGGGCCGAATTATCTGCGAAATGTCGGCATCATGAACGTCGGAATTGCCGATCCGAATTTCACAGGTGACAAAGCATTGGCCGGGCCCGGAAACGCGCAGGCATCCATCGGAACCGGAAAGATCTGGTATACCCAAGCCGGGTTTCTGCTGCCAAACAGCAATGAAAAACCGAAGATAAGGATTCAGCCTTTTGGAGCATTCACCTACAAAGATTTTGATGCGCTTGAAAAATCCAGTACGCAATTTGACATTGGTTCCAATTTCTTCCTTGACGGGCATCATGCCAAAATCACCACACAATATTCGGCGCGTCCGGTATACACTGCAGTCGACAAAATCGACGGGCACAAAGGCGAATTCACGATACAATTGCAAATTTACTTATAATCAAACAACACATTTATGAGCACAGAAACTACTTCAACAAAAGGAATCTGGAAAGTCATCACCGCGTCCTCGTTGGGCACGCTGATCGAATGGTATGATTTCTTCATTTTCGGGAGTTTAGCGGTTGTTATTTCAACCAAATTCTTTCCGGCAGACAATCCTACAGCTGCCTTTTTATCAACATTGGCAACCTTTGCAGCCGGGTTTGTCGTGCGTCCGTTTGGCGCTTTATTTTTCGGAAGATTGGGCGATCTCATCGGAAGGAAATACACTTTTACCGTCACGCTTTTATTGATGGGCGGCGCAACATTTTTAATCGGTTGCGTGCCAAGTTATGAAACTATCGGATTTTTTGCGCCGTTATTGGTGCTGATTTTGCGTTTGTTGCAAGGGCTTGCGCTCGGTGGCGAATATGGTGGCGCTGCGACTTATGTGGCCGAGCACGCTCCGAAAGGCGAACGCGGGTACTGGACTTCGTGGATACAAACGACGGCTACTTTCGGATTGTTCATCTCCTTGATGGTAATTTTAGCGACCAGAAGTTTATTAACGCCTGAGCAGTTCGACATTTGGGGTTGGAGAGTTCCGTTCTGGATCTCAATCATCATGGTATTCGTTTCGTATCTGATCCGTAAAAAAATGTCGGAATCACCTGTGTTTGCAAAAGCCAAAGCGGAAGGAAAAACCAGTACCAATCCGTTAAAGGAAAGTTTTGGAAACCGTTACAATTTAAAATTCGTCTTGCTGGCACTTTTTGGAGCGGCAATGGGGCAGGGCGTGGTTTGGTATACGGGGCAATTTTATGCGATGAGTTTTCTGAAAACGGTCATGTTTGTAGATTCGTCACAGGCAGATATTGTGCTTGGCGTAGCGCTTCTAATCGGAACACCGTTCTTCTTATTTTTCGGATGGTTAAGCGACCGCGTCGGAAGAAAAATCATTATGATGCTCGGGATGCTGTGCGCGATTTTACTGTACAGGCCAATCTACAAATCGATGTATCAAACGACAGATGTTACCCTAAAAACCGAAATTGTAGCCAACGCAACACTCGAAGCGATTACCAAAGAAAACAACAAGCAAAAACTCGATTCGATTTACACCAGCACGAAAGAATACACCGACGGAACGCTGTGGAAACAAGTAAAAACGGTACATTTAGAAAATGGCGCACCGGTTTTGGATGAAAAAGGCGTGGCCAAAGGCGATACGAAAACGACGGTCACGATCAATTCATCCGACCGCTGGTCGTTAATTTGGTTATTATTCATTCAGGTGATTTTCGTAACGATGGTTTACGGCCCTATCGCAGCATTTTTAGTCGAAATGTTTCCGGTAAAAATCCGATACACATCAATGTCATTGCCGTACCACATTGGAAACGGAATCTTCGGCGGATTGCTGCCAGCGATTTCAACGTATTTCGTAACAAATGCCAAAGAAGGCGGCGATCCCGAATTTTACCTCGAAGGTTTGTGGTATCCTATTATCATCGCAGCGATCAGTTTCGCCATCGGAATGGTCTATCTGAAGAGAAAAAACAATATTGAAAACGAATAAAACATTAAAAATATGAACGCAGTAAAAAGATTACTCGGAATCGTTTGGCTCTTGCTGGCATTGGCCGCAGCCTACTTTTGCATCTTTATTTTCGGCTATCCGAAATTCGTTTCAGGCAAACAGGAAGACCTGGTTTTTGGGATCATCATTCTTTTCGTGCTCACGCCGCTGATTGTCCTCGGACTCGGAACTTTTGGTTATTATGCGCTCGTGGGCGAATATGACGATAAAGATTAATTTAAGGTTTAGTTAGGTTATTTAGCTTCCGGATTTGCATTCGGGAGCTATGTTTTTTATATTTTTATACAGATGAAAAAAAGGCACGAACAAAAACTGATGATCCTGTCGCTGGCGTTATTGCTGTGCTTCAACATGCCGCTGCTGCTGATTTTTGACAGTGCCGATTCGGTTTTGGGCATTCCGCTCATGTACACGTATTTTTTTTCGGTCTGGCTTTTTTCGGTTCTAACTTCAATGATCGTAATTCGCAGGTATTATGAATAGCGCGGTTTTACTGGTCATTTTGTCGGTTTACCTCGCGATCCTTTTTTACATCGCGCATTGGGCAGAAAAAAAGGAAAACAGCCGCTGGGCGAACAATCCGTATGTGTATTCGTTGTCGCTTGCGGTGTATTGCAGCGCTTGGACGTATTACGGAAGCATCGGAGTCGCCGCAAATTCAGGGTTGAGTTACCTTCCGATTTACATTGGACCGATAATTATTATTCCAGCGTGGATTGTCATTCTGCGCAAAATCATCCGCATTGCAAAAGTCAACAAAATCTCAAGCATCGCCGATTTTATTTCGCTGCGTTACGGAAACAGCCGTTTTTTGGGCGCATTGGTGACTTTGATCTGCATTTTCGGGATTTTGCCCTATATCGCGTTGCAATTAAAAGCGATCGCTGAAACTTTTCATGTCGTCGCTAAAACGTCCTCCGATTCCAATGTTTTCAGCGATACCACAACTTATGTAGCGATTGCACTTGCATTATTTGCATCTTATTACGGAACGCGCTATGTCGATGCCTCCGAAAAAAGAAAGGGAATTGTCACCGCCGTTGCAATGGAATCCGTTTTAAAATTATTCTTCTTTTTATTGCTCGGAATTTACGTCACTTTCTTCGTTTTCAACGGATTTGACGACATTTATGCGCAGGCTTCCAAACTCGAATATTTCACAAAACGCAACACTATTGGTGGAATCCCGCAGGCGATCAATTGGTTTTTCCTGTGTATTTTGTCACTGTTTGCAATCTTTCTGTTGCCACGCCAATTTCAAATGGCCGTCATTGAAAACAACCGCGAAGGCCATATCAAAACTGCTGTTTGGTTATTCCCGTTGTATTTATTGCTGTTCAATCTTTTTGTTTATCCGATTGCCTGGGGCGGAAATATTTTATTTGAAGGGCAATTTGTGAATCCCGATACGTATTCGCTTTTGATTCCACAATTCTTCAACAACCAATGGATGACGGTCGTGGTTTTCCTTGGCGGATTTTCAGCAGCGATCTCGATGATCGTCGTTTCATCCATCGGATTGTCAACGATGCTCAGTAATAATTTGCTTATTCCGTATGGCTTCCTCGGAAAATTGCAAAGCGAAGTCCAGGAAAAAAACAACCGCCGGATTGTCACGATCCGGAAAGTCGGTATTTTTTCACTGATCATTTTGTCGTACATGATCTACCGCGTGTTCGTTTTGGATTACAACTTATTCTCCATCGGAATGGTGTCTTTTGTGATCATCGCGCAATTGGCCCCGGCATTTTTCGGTGCGATCTTATGGCGGCGTGGTTCCCGTAATGGCGCGGTCGCCGGAATGATCATTGGGTTTTTGATCTGCAGTTATACGTTGTTGATTCCGTACGCCTTAGGGCTGACCGATTTTGATAGCAGTTTTATTGCAAACGGCCCATTCGGGATCGCGCTTTTAAAACCTTTTGAATTGTTTGGAATTGACTATTTGGATCCGGTTCCGCAAGCGCTTTTTTGGAGCCTTTTGTTTAACGTAATGGCTTATTTGGCGGTTTCCGTAAGCTTCAAAGGCAATTACCGCGAACGCAATTATGCCGAAATGTTTGTCGATATCGACCGCTACATTACGATGCACGAAAATGCATTTGTCTGGAAAGGGACGGCTTATACCAGCGATATAGAAAAAGTGCTGAAGCGGTTTTTAGGCGAACAACGAACAAGCCGTGCGATGACTATTTTCAGAAGAAAGTACAATGTCGATAAAAATGAAGCTCTCGCCGATGCGCGCCTGGTCAAGTTTTCAGAAAATTTGCTGACCGGACATATCGGAACGGCTTCTGCAAAAATCTTAATTGCAAGCGTCGTAAAAGAGGAAAAGATCTCGCTTCCCGAAGTGCTCAAAATCCTCGAAGAATCGCAAGAAAATATTACAACCAATAAAAAACTGACCGAAACTTCAAACGAATTAAAGGAAATTTCGTTCCAGCTCAAGAATGCAAATGCGGCATTGGTCAAAAAAGATTTGCAGAAAGACGAATTTCTCGGAACGGTCACGCACGAACTTCGAACACCCATAACTGCCATCCGCGCAGCGAGTGAAATATTGCACGACGATGATGAAATTCCCGAAGAACTGCGCAAACAATTTCTCCAAAATATCATTTCCGAATCGGATCGATTGAACCGTTTGATTGACAAAATTCTGGATCTTGAACGTTTTGAAAGTGGCCAGCAGCAATTGTTCATTGAAAAAGGCAACATCAATTCGGTCATCAAAAAAGCGATCAGTCCGTTACAGCAATTGATTTCGAACAAAAACATTGCATTTAAATTTTACGGTAGTGAATCGGAGAATTTTACTGATTTTGACTCCGAAAGAATCATTCAGGTCGTAACCAATCTTTTGTCGAATGCGATCAAATTCGCCAATGAAAATAACGGAATCATTACGGTTTCTGTCGAAAAAGAGGCTGCTGAAACCCGCGTTAAAATCTACAACAACGGAAAAAACATCAACCCCGATGATGCCGATGCGATCTTTGATAAATTCTACCAATCGAGCAACCAAAATATCAAAAAACCAATCGGCAGCGGCCTCGGATTGGCCATTTCCAAACAAGTCATCGAAAGGCACCAAGGCAAAATCTGGATGGTCAATCATGAGCCCGAAGGCGTGACGTTTATTTTCACCATTCCCAATCAAAAAACAATCCCATGATCAAGATTTTAATTGTTGACGACGAGCCAAACATCATCATGTCGCTCGAATATACATTCAAGAAAAATAATTTCCAGGTGTTTATCGCGCGTGACGGCCAGGAAGCGCTCGACATTTTGCAAACCGAAATCCCAAACATTATTATTCTCGATATTATGATGCCCAATGTCGACGGTTATGCAACAATCGAATTCATCAAAAAAGAGGCACGATTAACCAATTGCAAAGTCTTGTTCCTGTCTGCTAAAAACAAAGAAAGCGATATTGAAAAAGGCATGTCGCTTGGCGCGGATGCGTATGTAACGAAACCGTTTTCAGTTAAAAAATTAGTCGAGCAGGTTCACGATCTGCTTCAATAACAATCCGAATCCAAATGAAATATCAGGAATTTTACGACCACAGCATTTCAGATCCGGAAGGTTTCTGGCGGGAACAAGCTGAACATATAGAATGGTACAACAAACCGTCAATCATGCTTTCAAAAGATGAAAACGGCTATCCGAAATGGTTTGAAGATGGCGCGTTAAACATGTGTTATCTGACTTTAGACAAGCACATTCAGGATGGTTTTGGCGATCAGGTGGCGTTTATTTACGATTCTCCGGTCACGCAAACGATCCGGAAATATACGTATAACGAAGTCAAAACCGAAGTGGCAAAACTCGCCGGAGGTTTACTGGCACTTGGGTTTAAAAAAGGCGACACGGCCATTATTTACATGCCGATGATTCCGCAAACGGCTTTTGCGATGCTGGCGTGTGCGCGAATTGGTGTCATTCATTCGGTTGTTTTTGGAGGCTTTGCGCCTAATGAACTCGCCATCCGCATCGACGATTGCAAGCCACGCGGCATCTTGACGGCTTCATCCGGAATTGAAATTGACCGTTTGATCGCCTACAAGCCATTGGTCGATGAAGCCATTAAAATCGCGACACACAAACCTAAAAAAGTCGTGGTTTTCAATCGGAAACTGGGTGCAAAAATTCCATTTAAAAAATACGATGTCGATTATGATGCACTCGTTTACGGCTCCGAAGAAACGCCTTGTATTCCAGTCGAATCGAATCATCCGCTCTACATTTTATACACTTCGGGAACCACCGGAAAACCCAAAGGAATTGTTCGCGACACCGGAGGATACGCGACAGCGATGCAGTTTTCGATGACCTACATTTATGATGCAAAACCCGGAGAAGTTTTTTGGGCGGCATCGGATATGGGCTGGGCAGTTGGCCATAGTTACATTGTTTACGGCCCGATGATCAACCGGAATACGACCGTGATTTTCGAAGGGAAACCGATTAAAACACCCGATGCGAGTACGTTTTGGAGGGTCATTTCAGAACACAAAGTCAGCACGATGTTTTGTGCGCCAACAGCCATCCGCGCGATTAAAAAAGAAGATCCGGATGGAGCATTCATCAAGCAATACGATTTGAGTGCGCTCAAAAAACAGTTGCTCGCTGGCGAAAGATGCGATGCCGCGACGTTGGAATGGTACCAAAAACACATTCCGATTCCGGTGATCGACAATTGGTGGCAAACCGAATCGGGCTGGCCGATGATCGCAAATCCAATGGGGATTGAGCCAATGGAAATCAAACCCGGATCGGCGGCAAAAGCAGTTCCAGGTTATGACGTTCAATTTTTTAATGAAAATGGAAAAAATCTTGGTGCAAATGAAGAAGGTTTGGTTGTGATCAAACTGCCGCTTCCACCAGGAAATATGATTGGATTGTGGGAAAATTTAGAACGGTTCAACGCCAGTTATTTCAGCAGGTTTGATGGTTATTACCTTGCCGGAGATGGCGGATATATTGATGAAGACGGTTATGTTTTCATTACAGGCCGCGTAGATGATCTGATCAATGTGGCAGGCCATCGTTTGTCGACAGCTGAAATGGAAGAAGTGGTTTCGTCACATCATTCCGTTGCCGAATGCGCCGTTATTGGGATTTATGATGAATTAAAAGGACAGATTCCGGTGGCTTTGGTCATTGTAAAATCTGGTGAGACCATTGAAAATTTCCAATTGGAATATGAAATTGTGCAATCGATCCGAAAGAAAATAGGCGCAGTGGCTTCGCTTCGGAATGTGGTTGTCGTACAAAGATTGCCGAAAACGCGTTCGGGTAAAATCCTTCGAAAATTAATCCGCAGCATTGCCGATCAGGAAGATTTCCAAATTCCGTCCACCATCGACGATGTTGAAATTATCGATGAGATCAGAGCAGCATTGGCGAAAGCCCAGGTGGGGCAAAAATCCACATCCTGAAATTTAATCCGTTAAAAATTACATTATGTATATTTATTTTGCAAGATATATATTCGATATAAAATAACGTTCCTTATATTTACAAAAACAAACAGATTCTAAAATTCAGCACCATGAGCTATTATAAAATTGACAGTTTAGAACAATACTTCAAGCATTATAACAAATCGATTCGCGAACCGCGAAAATTCTGGGGAAAAATTGCTGAAGACAATTTCACCTGGTACCAGCAATGGGATAAAGTGGTGGAGTTTGACATGGCTGAAGCCGATATTAAATGGTTTACCGGTGCCAAAGTGAACATCGTAAAAAATTGCGTCGACCGTCATTTGGCACGTCGTGGCAACAAAACTGCGATCATTTTTGAACCTAACGACCCGAAAGAAGAAGCACAGCACATTACATACAACGAACTGCACCAACGCGTGTGCAAAATGGCCAATGTGCTTCGCGACCAAGGGGTTGGAAAAGGCGACCGCGTTTGCATTTACCTGCCGATGATTCCGGAATTGGCAGTTTCCGTTTTGGCCTGCGCCCGAATTGGAGCGATTCATTCGGTGGTTTTTGCGGGATTTTCATCGTCTGCGGTGGCGACAAGAATCAACGATTCCGATTGCAAATTGGTCGTTACATCAGACGGCGGTTTCCGTGGCAATAAAACCATCGAACTCAAAGCGATCATTGATGAAGCCTTGACGACTTGCCCGTCTGTAAAATCGGTTTTGGTGGTGAAACGTACGAATGAAGAAGTCAAAATGACTGCCGGACGCGACATCTGGCTGCAGGAATTGCTCGACGAAGCGTCGGATAATAATGTGGCTGAAATCATGGATGCCGAAGATCCGTTGTTCATTTTATACACCTCCGGCTCGACCGGAAAACCAAAAGGCATGGTGCATACAACTGCAGGATATATGGTTTACACGGCGTATACTTTTAAAAATATTTTCAATTACGAAGAAAACGATGTCTATTGGTGTACGGCCGATATTGGCTGGATTACCGGACATTCTTATATTTTATACGGACCTTTATTAAACGGTGCAACGACGGTTATTTTTGAAGGCATTCCGTCTTACCCAAATTTTAGCCGTTTTTGGGAAGTCATCGAAAAGCACAAAGTCAATCAGTTTTACACGGCACCAACAGCAATTCGTTCGTTAGCCAAAGAAAGTATTGATTACGTACAGAAATTTCCTTTAAGTTCGCTAAAAGTCATCGGCTCCGTAGGCGAACCCATCAACGAAGAAGCCTGGCATTGGTACAACGACCACGTAGGAGGGAAGCGTTGCCCGCTTGTTGATACGTGGTGGCAAACGGAAACTGGTGGCATTTTGATTTCCCCGATTCCGTTCGTCACGCCAACAAAACCAACGTATGCGACTTTGCCATTACCGGGAATCCAGCCCGTTTTAATGGATGAAAAACGCAATGAGATTGAAGGAAACCAGGTTGTTGGAAGTCTGTGTATTAAGTTTCCGTGGCCCGGAATTGCGCGAACCATCTGGGGCGACCATCAACGATACAAAGACACTTATTTCTCGACCTTTCCAGGAAAATATTTTACAGGCGACGGTGCTTTGCGCGATGAAGTGGGTTACTACAGAATCACAGGACGTGTCGATGATGTCGTGATCGTATCTGGACACAATTTGGGAACGGCTCCAATCGAAGATGCCATCAACGAACACCCGGCGGTTGCAGAATCCGCAATTGTAGGATTTCCGCACGATATCAAAGGAAATGCATTGTATGGATTCATCATCCTGAAAGATACAGGGGAAAGCCGCGACCGTACCAACCTTTCAAACGAAATCAACCAGATGATCTCCAACCAAATTGGGCCGATTGCGAAACTCGATAAGATCCAGTTTGTCTCGGGATTGCCAAAAACACGTTCCGGGAAAATCATGAGGCGCATTTTGCGAAAGATCGCTGAAGGGGATCTTTCAAATTTCGGGGATACGACTACTTTATTAAATCCTGAAATTGTCGATGAAATTAAAGATGGAAGATTATAAATTTCAGCCGCTTTCGAGCGGCTTTTTTATGCGCCTTCATAAAAATTATACTTTTTAAACAGTAAAAGCTGTTGTTTATCTATTAAAACACGGTGTTCGTATATTGGTGCTTCTTGTTGCTGGGTTGCATTGATACATTTGTCGTGTCATTAAGGCATTTGCTTTAATTGGACAAATAGTATAACAATCTAAAAATGAAACCATGAAAACAAATTCTCCAAACTCAAAACAATTTTTTTTAAAATTTATATTGCTCGCTTGCCTGGCTATGCCAATAGTAAGCTGCAGTAGTGACGACGACAGTGTTGAGGCGCAACCACAACTTCCGGTAAACCAAAATCCGATGCAAGATCCGTTAAGAGCCTATCTTTACGCCGCTGGATTTACAAATGCGGTAGCGGCGAAAAATTCAGGCAATTATGAATTTGGCATCGCATTTAAACCAACCGTCGATGGGAAAATCAAAGCCATTACCGCGATTATCCCCGACACCCATCCAGGAATGAGAATTTCAATTTGGGACAAGGCTGCCGGTACGGTATTGCGGTCTGAAACGATTGATGTGACTGCGGCTGGTACCGAAGTCACGAAAACTATTGAAGATCTTCAGCTAGTAAAAGACAAAGAATACATGTTTACATTCAATAGCGATGATTGGTACAACCACACAAAACCAGATGGTACTGCAACGACTTATCCATTAACTGTAGGCGACATTAAAATTACCGATTATGGTTTCATCAGTTCGACAGCTACGGAAACCATAATTCCAACAAACATGCGTACTACTTATTATGCAGGAGACATCAGTTTCAAATTTCAGAAAGATTGATCATATCATTTTGCAATTATTTAAAAAGCCTGGCAGTTGTCAGGCTTTTTTGTTTTAACGAATGGTAAACATGGTTAAACTGTAAACTTTAAACTTTCAGCTGCAACATTTAATTGTCCGAAATCCATAAATTAGCGCATCATTATGGAGAAAAACAATCACATCATTATTGTCGGCGGTGGCTTGGCCGGATTGACAAGCGCAATTCATCTGTCGAAAAATGGATTCGAAGTCACAGTGATCGACAAAAATGAATATCCACGGCATAAAGTCTGCGGTGAATACATTTCAAATGAAGTGCTGCCATATCTGGACTGGCTTGGTGTAAACCCTGAAGTTTTGCATCCGACGAAAATCGACCAGCTTATTTTTTCAACCGGCACCGGAAAAACAATTCACGGAAATTTGCCTTTGGGCGGATTTGGCGTCAGCCGGTTTGCATTCGACCATTATCTGTTTCAAAAAGCAGTTTCCCAGCATTGCAAAGTTGTTGAAGAAACGGCAACAGAAATCAATTTTTCCGATGATGAATTTTCAGTAACGCTTTCCAGTAACCAAATCCTGAAATCTAAAATCGTGATTGGCGCTTTCGGCAAACGCTCTAATATTGATCAGAAAATGCATCGTAGTTTTATTGGAAAAAAATCGCCCTGGCTCGCTGTTAAAGGACATTACAAAGGAAATTTATCCGATGAAGTTGTTGGATTACACAATTTTAAAGGTGGGTATTGCGGTGTTTCCAAAGTGGAAAGTGATGTAATCAATATTTGTTATCTAGCCGATTTTGAAACGTTCAAACAATATAAAAACCTCGACGAATACCAGAAAAATGTCGTTTATAAAAATCCGATCCTGAAAACTGTTTTTGAAAATGCCACTGCAATTTTTGAAAAACCATTAACGATAAGCCAAATTTCATTCGATAAAAAGAAATGCGTAGAAAATCATGTTTTGATGGTCGGCGACACGGCCGGATTGATTCATCCGCTCTGTGGAAACGGAATGGCCATGGCAATTCACAGTGCGAAAATCGTTTCCGAATCGGTAACGAAATATTTAAAACAAGAAAGCCTTTCCCGCGAATCACTTGAAAAAGAATACCATAAAACCTGGAACAGTCATTTTTCAAAACGACTCAAAATGGGAAGGTTTTTAGGGAAATTGCTGCAGCAGCAACAACTTTCTGAAATCCTCATTCGGGTTTTTGGCTGGTTTCCGGCATTGCTGCCAATGATGATCAGACAAACGCATGGCAAATTATTAACCATCCCACAATGATCGACACGACTTACAGAACCGATGATCCTGAAATCATGGACGATTTTGCAATGGAAGGCGAAAATCTCATTGACGCATTAGATAAAATCGCAAGCATCAATCGTTTGCTCGGTGGAAATAAAATCACCCTTGACGGCGTAAAGTCCTTGATTGAAAATGTACCACTTTCTCAGGAAATTAAAATTATCGATCTTGGTTGCGGAAACGGTGACATGCTTCGGATGCTCGCTGATTTTGCCCAGCAGGAAAACCGGAATTTTAAGCTGATCGGCGTCGATGCAAATAACAATACGATTCTGCGAGCCAAAGAATTATCGACGGTTTATCCCAATATTTCGTACCTTACTGAGAATGTTTTTAGTCCGAAGTTTGAAAACTTTCAATATGATATTTCCTTATGTACGCTGACCTTGCATCATTTTAAAGAAGAAGAATTGCTTCAGATCATGCAAATATTAAAACGGAATTCCAGTATCGGGATCGTGATCAACGATTTGCAGAGAAGCGCATTGGCATACCGGTTGTTTCAGTTGCTGGGATTTGTTTTCCGACTCAAAAAAATGCCAAAAGAAGATGGTTTGACATCCATTTTACGCGGATTCAAAAAACAGGAATTGATCGACTATTCGAAAAAATTACAATTAACCAATTATAAAATCCAATGGAAATGGGCGTTCCGCTACCAATGGATCATTTCAAAAATATGAGCGTAAAAATACAGGCTGTTGCCAAACAGCTTCCGAAATATTACAAAACCACCGAAGAAATTATTCCGTTTCTTGACGCATGGCTTCACGGCCAGGACGAGCGTTTCATTCGCAAGGTCAAAAAGATCTTCGAAGGCGCCGCGGTCGATAAACGCTATTCGATCATGGAGCCGTCAGAAGTTTTTACGGCGACTTCATTCGAACAAAAAAATGATATTTATACGCGCGAAGTCATCGAACTCGGTGAAAAAGTATTGATCAAAGCGCTTGAAAAAGCCAACTGGAAACCTGAAACGCTCGATTACATCATCACGGTCAGTTGCACCGGGATTATGATTCCGTCGCTCGATGCATATCTGATCAATAAATTGAAATTACGCCAGGACATTGTGCGTTTGCCAGTTACCGAAATGGGCTGTGCCGCCGGAATTTCCGGAATTATTTATGCGCGCAATTTCCTCAAGGCGAATCCCGGAAAACGCGCTGCAGTTATTGCGGTTGAAAGCCCGACAGCGACTTTTCAGCTCGATGATTATTCGATGGCAAATGTTGTAAGTGCTGCCATTTTTGGAGATGGCGCGGCTTGTGCGTTGCTATCTTCCGACGAAAGAGATTCAGGACCGGAAATCCTTGCTGACGAAATGTACCATTTTTATGACAATGAACACATGATGGGTTTTAAACTGACGAATTCGGGGTTGCAAATGGTTTTGGATATTGAAGTTCCTGAAACGATCGCGTCTCATTTTCCTGATATTATTCATCCGTTTTTAGCAAAAAACAACCTGAAAATTGAAGATATTGACCATTTGATTTTTCATCCCGGCGGAAAAAAAATAGTACAAACCGTTGAAGAATTATTTTCGGGATTGGGAAAAAACATCAATGCGACCAAAGAGATTTTAAGGCTTTACGGAAACATGTCGAGTGCCACCGTTTTATACGTACTCGAAAAAATTATGGACGAAAACCCGAAAAAAGGCGAGAAAGGCGTAATGCTGAGTTTTGGCCCTGGATTTTCTGCGCAGCGCGTTTTGCTGCAATGGTAAAGAAATTTAGTTATGGATAAAGCTCAAATTATATCGAAATTGCCCTATTCCAAACCGTTTTTGTTTGTCGATGAAATCATTCGCATTGATGAAAATGGAGTGGAAGGCACTTTCTTTTTTGATGAAAACCTGGATTTCTATAAAGGACATTTCAAAAAAAATCCGGTTACGCCAGGAGTGATTTTGACTGAAACCATGGCACAGATCGGATTGGTTTGTTTGGGGATTTTTTTATTGGATGATCAATTTAATTTAGAAACCGCAATTGGCTTGACATCAACGGAAATGGAATTTTTAAAACCGGTTTTCCCGAATGAAAAAGTCACTGTGATTTCTGAGAAAATTTACTTCCGTTTTGGAAAATTAAAATGCAAAGTGGCAATGAAAAACGAACGCGGCGAAGAAGTCTGTTCGGGAACCATTGCCGGAATGATCGTATAATATGGAAAGAAGAGTTGTCATTACCGGGCTTGGAATTGTGGCGCCAAATGGCGTAGGGCTCGATGCGTTTTTGGACGCGATAAAAACCGGAAAATCCGGAATTAAATTCGACCAACAGCTGGCTGATTTGCAGTTTTCGTGTCAGATTTCGGGAACGCCTGAAATTTCGGAAGAAAAAAAGCGTGATTATTTTTCAGAACTCGAACTGCGGAATTTCAATTCGACGGGCATTTTATACGGTGTCATCGCAGGAATCGACGCCTGGAAAGATGCCGGATTGTCATTGGAAAACAATGCAAATCCCGATTGGGACAGCGGAACTGTTTTCGGAACCGGAACTTCGGGAATCGAAAAATTCCGCGAAAGCATCTATAAAATTGACGATTTGCAAACGCGAAGATTGGGAAGCACGGCTGTCGCACAAACGATGGGAAGCGGAATCAGTGCTTATATTGGAGGGAAACTCGGACTTGGAAATCAGGTCACGACGAATTCTGCCGCATGCACAACCGGCACTGAAAGTATTTTGATGTGCTATGAAAGAATCAAAGCTGGTAAAGCAAAACGCATGCTGGCAGGCGCAACGAGCGATTCCGGGCCATACATTTGGGGCGGTTTCGATGCGATGAAAGTCTGCACATTCAAACACAATGAAAGCCCGGAAAAAGGCTCGCGTCCGATGAGCGAAACCGCTTCAGGCTTTGTTCCCGGAAGTGGTGCCGGTGCTTTGCTGCTCGAAGATTTGGAAACTGCGCTGGAAAGAGGTGCGCGGATTTACGGTGAGGTTTTGGGCGGAAACGTCAATTCCGGCGGACAGCGCGGGGAAGGTTCGATGACGGCGCCAAATCCGGTTGCGGTGCAGAAATGCATTTCAGATGCGCTTAAAAATGCGAATGTAAGTGGAAATGATATCGATACGATCAACGGGCATTTGACCGCAACCTCAAAAGACAGCCTGGAAATATCAAACTGGAGTAAGGCGTTGAATAGAAAAGGCAAGGATTTTCCGCTGATCAATTCGCTGAAATCCATGGTTGGGCACTGCCTCTCGGCATCGGGCGGCGTAGAAAGTGTCGCGACGGTTTTGCAGTTGTACCACAATTTTATTTTTCCGAATATCAACTGTGAAGACGTAAATCCGGAAATACTGAAAAGCATTGATTCTGAGTGCATTCCAATACAACTTATAAATAAAGAATTGAATATTGTCGCAAAAGCGAGTTTTGGTTTTGGAGATGTCAACGGATGTATTATCTTTAAGAAGTTTAAAGGATAGAAAATGAGGTTCAGAGTGGCGCGGCATACGAAAAACCTGCAGTTGATTATTGATTTCTATTGCAATATTCCAGGATTTGAAATTCTTGGAAGCTTTGAAAACCACGACAATTACGACGGTGTTTTCATCGGGAAACCAGATTCAGACTGGCATCTGGAATTTACCGTTTCTGATGAATTGCCAAAACACGAACCTGATGAAGATGATTTGCTGGTTTTTTATTGTGAAAATGAAGAGGAGTTTGAACAAATCTGTAGAAAATTCGAATCAAATAACATTCAATCCGTGACCCCAAAAAATCCATATTGGAATGCGAACGGCGCTACTTATTGTGACCCGGACGGTTTCAGGATTGTAATTGCTAAAAAATAAATTATGAATAGGGAAGAAGCCATATCAAAATTAAAAGACATCGTAAAACCGTATGTAAAAGATCAGGAAGCTTTTGAAAGCCTTAATGAAAGTACCGATTTTATTAATGATTTAAAGATCAATTCTGCGAATTTGGTTGATATTGTACTTGATGTTGAAGAAGCTTTCGGTATTGAAATCGACAATATTTCGATGGAAAAAATGACCAGTGTGAATGCCGCTTTAGAAATTATCGACACGAAACTGGCCGAAAAATGATCGGCAATGATGTAGTAGATTTGGCTTTAGTCCGAATAGAAAGCAACTGGCAACGCAAGGGTTTTCTGCAAAAAATCTTTACTGAAAAGGAACAATTGCAGATTTTCAACGCGGAAAATCCTGAGGTTAAAGTCTGGGAATTGTGGAGTAGGAAAGAAGCAGCTTATAAAATCTGGAACCGGCAGAGCAACATTCGGTTATTCAATCCGATGAAATTTGAATGTTTGGATGGAGATTCGGATTTTGGAATCGTTTCACTTGAAGATCAATTGTGTTTCACCAAAACAGACTTTTCAGACGAAAGAATTTATACAATCGCCGTTTGCGAAAAATCCGATTTTGATCGAATCATCCAACTCGAAAACCGAAACGGGATTGTAAAAGAAAACGGCATCCCATTTTTGAATAAAAAACCAGTTTCTATTAGTCATCATGGGCATTTCGAGCAGATCATTTCAATTTCATAAACCCAATCTTGCTTTGAGTTTTAAAAATAAAAGCGCCATATTATAAGCATCTTCCGCAGAAGAATAACGGTCGCTTTTTGAAACTTTGTAAATGTTCAACAATTCATCAACAGAAACCGGTTTGTCAAAATTATCTGTCAGTTTCTGATGCATGATCTCGACATCAAGCGCTTCATTTTTCAATCTGCCACAGTCCATTTTTACAAGCGCTTCGTTGATCATCGCAACATCGAAATGAATGCGGTGGCCCACTAAAACGGCATTTCCAATGTATTCAATAAACGCCTGAACACCTTCGCGCTCACCAAGTTTCGGCTGTTTGCTTTCGATGATGAATTCATTCGAAAGTCCGTTGTCATGCAAATATTTGTATTGCAAAAGCACAATTTCAAAATTATCGCTGACCAGAATACTGTTGTTCTGAATTCCGACTGCACCAAAAGACAAAATCACATCTTTTTCAGGATCAAGTCCAGTTGTATCAAGGCTTAAAACAACAATTCGAGGGGATTTTTTCTCGAATTTCGAAATGTAATTCTTGTAAAATTCAGGGTAATCTTTATTGATATTTTTAATCCAGTCAAACATAATTATGAAAATTGGGTCAGTTGAAACCTGGCTTTGATCAGTTCTTCAAGGTCTTTCATTGGCGCAAGTGCGTTTTTTAGTTTTTCACGATCGACTTTTGACATCTCTTCGAGATTGATGAATTGGCCGTCAGATTCGGTTTTCAAACCTTCCATCGTGCGAATTTTTGACAATGTTACGAACGCTTCGGCGCAGTTCAGGTATATCTCCGAGTGCCGCGGATCGGTCATCGCCAATTGTTTGAACCGCAAATACGTATTGTTAATTCCTTTGATATTTAAGCTTAAACAAAATAATCTCGCACTGTCGATCAATGGCATTAAGGCGCGGGTTTTAATGTCGAATTTATTTTCGTTTGGGCCTTCTTCCTCGACATTGAATTTTTTGAAAAAACTTAGTGGTGGCGGTTTTCTCAACGCGTCATTTCCGAGGTAATCGAAGAACAATTTGCCTCTTGAAGCATTTCTAAAAATCACATCGGTAATCGCTTCTTCAATTTTGATCTCGCCAAAAGCAATTTCATAATCAAAAAATATGCTGCTGATCTCGTTGCTTTTTTCACCCGGCGTATTGATCCAGTTTTCATATTGTTTGGTCCAATCTGACAGGGATTTGCACCAAAGGATGTTGCTTGCCATGTGTGCATTCGGGCAAAGTGGATAGCCGATTTTTTCGAGTGTCGAAGTCGCGCGTTTAGCCAGTTTCAAGAAGTAATCTTTAACATCGCGGTATTTTTCGGGAGCGACATCTTCAAAAACCAAAATACTGTCCTGATCTGTGAGCAATAGTTGCTCTTTTCTGCCCTGGCTTCCGATGCTTAACCAGGCAAATCGGGCAGGAGGCGAACCCATATCAAGGATGGCCAATTCGACAGAACGTTTGATCAACGCCAGATTGATTTCCCCTGCAATATTCGAAATATGAGAAAGCGGAATGTTTTTATTGATGGATGTTTGAATCATATCCGACAATTTCGAACGGATTTTTTTCAAGTCTTTTGCATCCTGAGAACGTTTAATTTCTTTGATTAAAACACCGGGGTTACTTGCCTGTGCGACAATGAGGTCGTGTTCAGAAATGATGCCTTTGATTTCAGATTTATCGGAGCCGTCCTGGGTAACGCACAAATGGCTGACGTTGTATTTTAAGATCAGCAATTGGGCTTCTGCCAATGATACGTTTTCGGGAACGGCAAGTACAGGAGCGGCCATGATTTTATCGACCGTGGCCGTAATTGGAACGCGTCCGGTCGCAATTTTAGAACGCATGTCGCTATCGGTTACAATTCCTACAGGAAAATGATTGTGGTCAATAATGATCAGGTTGTCCATTAAATTGTCGGTCATCAGCTGTGCAGCATCCCTGACAGTAGCATTTACGGATGATTTCAAGGGCATTTTGTTGTAAGTCAGCGATTGGAAATACTGCATTTCCGATTGTGATCCACCGGTATACACGACGTGATCGGAGAGGAGTTTTCCTTTATTCTGGCGGTCTTCGGGATTGTTTGAATTGTTGGCAAAACTTTCAAGAAGGAAGTTTAAAACCTCTGCATTTTTAGCGACAAACGGCCGGAACGTATCAATCGGAATGGCATAAACCACGCTTTCTTCACGTGCTTTTGCCGTCATCATATAATTGTTCTTGGCAAAAAAAGGGCGCAAGCCGAAAACATCGCCTTCAACACATTTGTTCAGAAGCGTTTCTTCGGCATCAGAAATTACCGACAAATTGATCACACCTGAAGCAACAACGTAAAAACTATCGTGCAATACATCGTTGATCCGAAACAAAGTCTTGTGTTTTTCGATGTTCACCACACGAATGCTCGTGGCCACAATCATCAGTTCTTCAATTGACAAATTGTTAAACGGCGGGTATTGTTTGAGGAAATCGGCAATGCGCTCAGCGATGACATTCATAGCAAATTCAGGTCTTTATGATTCGTAAATATAATCGATATTGCCAAATCTCGCAAGGTTCGAAACGCATAAATTATGGCTTCGCAGCGATTTGTGTTTTCTTCAAAATGTTCTTGTTAAATGTATTATAAATGCGCAAATTGCTTTTGATGTTTGATTTATCTTTAAAACATTAAAACAATAACAAACCAACAACTTATGAAAAGTACATTTAAAATTTGCGCGATGATTGTCGCATTTACAGCTACAACCTTTGGATTTGCACAGGAAAAGAAAGCAAGTCCGGCAGAGACGGCAACAGGTAAGATCAATGGTGCTACCATTACGATCAATTATGGAAGCCCGTCTGTAAAAGGCCGTCCGATTTGGGGAGAGCTTGTTCCGTTTGACAAAGTCTGGCGTGCCGGAGCCAACGAAGCGACGACGTTTGAAACCGATAAAGAACTCACCGTTGAAGGGCAAAAATTACCCGCAGGGAAATATTCTTTTTTCCTGATCCCAAGCAAATCTGAAGTCATTGTCGTATTTAACAGAGAATTTAAACAATGGGGTTCGTATGATTATGACCAGAAAAAAGACCAATTGCGCGTTAAAGTGAAACCGCAAGCTGTAACAGACAGTACCGAAAAACTGATTTATACGATTAATAAAGACAATGTGACTTTGAGTTGGGAAAAATGGAATATTCCGGTGAAGATTAAATAATTTGAACTATTTATAAATTTAAAAAAGCACCGTCAAACCAACGGTGCTTTTTTTAGTAATAATGGAGAATGGATATAACATTCGAAATATTCTATTTTACATAATATATATTATAGTGTAAAATAGAATGTTTTTGTTTGCTCGAAATAACCGTATTTAATAGTTAGCAGAATTATGGTAAATGAAAAACGGCTCAAATTATGAGCCGTTTAAATTATTGTTTGTAAAGCATTCCGGCCAAATGCGCATCGCGTTTGTAAATGTCATTGTAAAAACTCACATTTCCGTTTTCATCTGCGCGTGCTGTAAAATATGCAATATACACCGGAATTTTTCGCTTCAGCGTATAATTTTGTTCTTTGCCCGAATGCATTGCTTCATCGACTTTTTTGGCATTCCAGTTTTTGTCGTCATCCAGAATTAAAACGGCCATATCACGGGCTTTTTCAACACGAACACATCCATGGCTTAAAGCGCGCGCATCTTTATTGAACAATCCTTTTGCCGGTGTATCGTGTAAATATATGTTGTTGGAATTTGGAAACATGAATTTAATCAGCCCAAGCGAATTTTGGTCGCCAGGTTTTTGCCTGATTGAATTGTTATGGTATTCCATATTGTGTTTTTTGAGGTAATTTTTGTCTTTCGCAATTCCGGGTTTGATCTCTTTGTCGATGATGCTTTTCGGGATATTCCAATACGGGCTAAATACGATATAACTCATCATTCCGCTGAAAACAACTGTTTTATTAAGTTCTTTTCCAACGACTACATTAGATTCCAAAATCGGTTTCCCATCGCGCACATATCTTAAACTGTATGACGGAATGTTGACAGCGATGTATTCTTTTGCATCGGCATAATCCGGCGCGATCCATCGGCAGCGTTCCATATTTACAATGATGGTTTTAACGCGCTCTTCAACAGGAATATTCAAATCGGAAATCATCTCGGAACTTACAAAGTCTTCATTTTTAAGGTGTTGTCTCGTTTGATATTTGTGTACGCCTTCGAGCAATGCATCATCGAAAACTGCACTTCCATCATCGGAAGCCAAATCTCCAGACAAAAATAATCTTTTCCGAAGCGCTGCAACAGCCGCAGAATTGTCTCCGCTTTTAAGCGATTTAACGCCTTCAGACAACGCAATTGTTCCCCAGCCGCCTTTCTTTTGAATGTCGCGATAATGACCCAGCGCTTTTCTAAGGTTGTAATATTGGCCGATAAGTTCTTTTTCGTCTTTTTTGATCAGATTGTCATCTTTCATCAAGGCGTCGAGATAATCCACGTAAGACGATTTTTCCCTCGGCAAATACCAACCCAATTGCTTGCTTTGCTGCGGATCAAGGCCTGCATATACTTTTTTAGCATAGAAAAAATACATCGAACTGATCAGCAGTTCATTGTTGAGATCGGGTTTGCTTTTGTCTTCGGAAAACAGCGTTTCAAAATCCTGCTTGTATGGCAAATCTACCGGAACACCTTCAACGTCGAGCTGCGATGCCTTGTTGTATAAGACTTCAGCAAAATCATTCCTGCCGTCATCGTCATACCAGACATATTGGTAATTATGCTTTTTATACAGTGCTTTGATCTCAGAATTGTAAGGTTTGAAATCGGGATATTTATTAAAGAATGCACCAATTTGTGTACTGTCAATTGCAAATTTTGAATCTGGTTCCCCAGATTTTTCACCTTGCTTTTTACAGGAAACCGCAATAAAGATTAAGGCAAATAATAGTATTCGTAGGCTAAAATGTAGGTATTTCATATTATTTATTTTTTTTTAAAAGTAGTCAGAAACCCATGCTGCACCCATACAAATTACCACTAAGAAATTACAATATTAACATGTCCAGCATAGTTTTGCACACTAAATGATTGTCATTATACCGCTTTCATATAGTGAAAAATAGTTAACGGAGCTTAAAATTTAATTCTGATAATCGTATATTAGCATTAAACTAAAAATATTTTACACATGAAAAAAAAATTACTTAAAACCAGCGCGGCTTTGCTGATGCTTTGCCTCTCTCCTGCTTTACAGGCACAATGCCTTGAAGCGCCAAACGGTGCTTATCCAACCGAAGCTTTTACACCGCGTTGTGATAGCTTTCCAAACACGATTGCAGCCGATTGTTACAGTGGTGAATATTCATTGGTTCAGGTTACAGAAGGTGTAAATTATACCTTTTCAAGTGACCTTTCAAGCGATTTTGTGACCATTAGCGATGAAACGGGAACAACTGCTTATGCTTTTGGTGAAGGCAGTACCGAATGGACGGCAACAGCCTCAGGTATCGTTCGTTTTTATTTGCATGACGATGCAGCATGTGCCGATAGCGATACCGAAAGGGCGCGTATCGTGACCTGTGGAACCGCGCCGGTTTGCGAACCTCTCAATATTCCGTTTACAGGCGGATTTGAAATTGATGAAAACATCAGTTGTTTTACTTATGAAGATGTTAATGGCGGCGTAGATTCGGGCTGGGCGGTACAAAGTGATGTCCCATCTGATTCTGGGACTTACAGTTTGCTTTATACGTATGATGCCGATCTTCCAGGTGATGACTGGGCTTTTACACCAGCTTTAAACCTTACCGGCGGCGTAGTTTACAACTTAAAATTCAAATACCGCAGCGGATTGGGCTTATTCGATTATGTCGAGCATCTGGAAGTGAATTTCGGCGCCGAAGCTTCTTCTACAGCCATGAGCTCTGAGCCGCTTTTGGTTTTTGACAACATGACAACGAGTTTCGACGATCCTTTTGATGAAGCGACCGTGAATTTTACACCTGAAACCAGTGGCGTATATTATGTAGGATTCCACAGTTTGTCTGACGCCGATCAGGGTTACATTCAAATCGATGATATCAGTATTGATACGGCTTTGGCTACAAATGCTTTTGGCAATAATGCTTTTGCCTATTATCCAAATCCTGTGAAAGACGTGTTGCATTTTACTGCGGCAAGCAACATTTCAGCAGTGTCGGTTTACAATCTTTTGAGCCAGGAAGTAAAAGCGAAAAACATCAATGCTGCAACTGGAGATGTAGATTTGTCCGGACTTTCGAAAGGCGCCTACATCGTAAAAGCCAATTCAGATAATATGACAAAAACGATTAAAATCATCAAAGAGTAATTCATTTTCTGATATGAAAAAGGCTGCCCGAAAGAGCAGCCTTTTTTTATTTTTTGGTTTTAGGTTCCGGATCTTTCCGCCTGTCTTTTTTCACGACTTTATTGGTTTTCGTATTGTATTCGGCATCGAGGATTTCCTTTCCGGTTTTGCTGAAGACTTTAATTTCGGGTTTTTCATGCGTTCCGGTAATCACGATCGGAATTCCAATTAATCCCAAAGGCGGCAAACCGAGCCTCATTTTCAAATCGAGCAATCCGTCAAAACTTGTGGTTCCTTTGATCGTTGGCCTGAAAGCCGAAACTTTAAACGTGAAATCGTCAATATGGATCAGGTTGTTGTTGACCGTCGTTTTGATGTCAATGCCTTTCATCTGCGGATTGTTGAGTCCGTCCTGCCCTGTTTTTTCGCTTACGCTGCCGAACAGTTTTAATCCGGTCACTTTCACATCGCGCAAATTGATCGTTCCGCCGCCTTCAAGCGATTCATAAATGGGCTTCATGTTTCCGTCAATGTCGCCTTTCAGCTGATAATCCAATGAAATAATTCCTTCCGCATTTTCTGCAGCCGTAACCATATCGTGAAACATCGGGATCTCATTATACGCTCTTTTGACGCTAAAATCGTTGGCACGGAAATGCACGTCGAAATTCGCAGTCAGCGGCGTTTCATCATCATATCTGGCGTCAATGCCAACTTTGCACCCGATGATGTCAAAAACCGTATTTTCAAGGTATAACTGCCCTTTTGAAATGCCGGTTTTTCCTGCAAGTGTGTTCAGCACCAGTCCGTTGTATTCGACTTTATCCACATCGGTAACCAACGAAACATTGAGATTTTTAGGAACCGCCACTACCCCACTCATTTTCGGGTTTTCTTCTTTTGCCACTTCAACATCGCCTTTGCGATCGGTATTTTCACCTTCTTTGAGTGTCATGAATTCATCGACATTGATCAGTTTCGACTTCAGGTTGAAGTTTCCACTGAGTGTGCCATGTGATTCTAAAAAGTAGTTGATCGTGTTCAGCAAATAACCGTTCAATGCAAAATCAGATTTGCCGTAATTGGCCGTGAATTTCTCAAACCACATTTTTTCATTCTGAAAACGGAACAAACCTTCGTTGATTACAAATGCTTTCGGAAACAATTCAGAGGTTGTCTTGATATTCTTTAAAACGATCGTTCCTTTATTATTGAGCTTGCTGTATTGTCCGGTGGTTGCATAACTTTGTCTTCCTTTCAGCGAAAGATCTGCTTTTGCATAACCCGTAACATCGAGGCCTTTGCGAGAAAATACCTGATATATTTTGCCCACATTGAGTTCGCCTTTGATCCTGGCTTTGTAAGCCATATCGCTAAAATCTGACACCGCTGCATTTATATAAACCGGATTTCCTTCAAATTTAAATGACGCCGGAGTGACAGCCACGCTCAAATCCTCAAACGTTCCCGCATGGTTTAGAATGCTTGCTACAAAAGTGATGTTTGTGATCGGGTTTGGATAATATTTGGTTTTGATCCATCCGCCCTGCAGGTTGATCCCACCTTTGGTTTTTGGAAAAAGTTTTAATGAATCGTTGTAAGTTCCGTTTGCAGTAATATCCGTTTTAAGGATTCCCCGCATGTCAAAGTTGGGAATTCCTACCGCTGCATTGAGCGTTTTGAGGTCAAGTGCCCCTTTGACATTGGCATTCACATTCATTTCAGACAAGCCTTTTGTTTGTAAAATCGCCTTGAAATAATCTTTTTCACCGAGTTTAAACCCGAAAGTCTTCACGTCGAGCGTGAGTTTTTCAACATCTAAAGAAGGCATCATCGCCGATAAATCCATATTAAAATCGGTTAACGGAACAGGTGATTTTTTATATTCGATTCCGCCATCGCGCACTTTAAATTTAAATCCGAGATCGGGTTTTTGGTTTTTGGACGCATTATAACGGCCTTTAAAAGTAAACAGCAAATCGCTGCGTCCTTTGATATTCGTATCTTCTGCCCAGGTTTGGTATTGTGGCGGCAAAACCGAAACCAGGTCTTCAACGGTGGTATTTTCTGAAGCCGCGTCAATATTAATTTTATAGCCATCTTTTAAAATCGTAAACAAGCCAGTAAATTCAAGTGGCAGCTTGTTGATTCGCAATTCATTTTTTTGAAGGATGAATGAAAGTGCGTTGGTATTGATGCGTGTAATTAAATCGGCGTGCAGCCTTTTCTTTTTCAGATACGGCGTTTTGTCGTAGTAAAAATCGAGTGAGTCAATCTGGGCATCGGTTTGCAGATCGAAAACATCTTCGCTGAGATCGCCTTTTCCAACATAATTGAATCCGTGCGCATCGACAAGGATCTTCGCCGATCGGTCGTTGTATTTGATGTGGCAGTTTTCAAAATCGATGCGGTCGAGCCTGATTGCCGTCCCTTCATCAGTAGAATCTTTCGGCTGTTTGTCAGGAGAAATGTAAACGTTATAATTGGCTTGCCCTTTCGAATTCACCATCACATTTACAAAGGCATCTGAAACATAAAGCTTATTGATCTTAACTTCATTATTGAAGATTAACCTTTTCAAATTGATTCCAAACGCAACCTGGTCGGCTTTTAATAAAGTGTCATTCCGAAATGGTGCCGAACCCGTGAGCGACAGATCGTCAAGTGAAACGGTCAACGACGGAAAATGTGTAAAAAACGACAGCTTCGATTTGGAGAAATTCAGTTTGGCGTCAAGGCTTTTATTAGCCACTTTTTTTACTTCGGAAGCGATCGTTCCGGGAAACAGCAGCGGGATCAAAAACATCAGCAATAAAATCCCGGCAACGGTTATCCCGAGCCATTTGAGTATTTTTAGAAGGGTTTTCTTTAAATCGGATGTCATAATTTATAAAATTTTGATGCTGCTAAAAATAAGTCATTTGCCAAACACTGGGTTTCTTTTTAACCTTTTTTTGTTGTAAAATTCGGCTTTCGCCAATGTTGGAATGCCTGTTAAATCTGAGCAAATTTACATTCTTAGAATGGATTTAAGCCAATTCTGATTGTGAATGTTATCGTAAAACGATCCTGTTTTTTAAATCAAAAAAAATAATTTTGTTGTATGTCTTTTTATATATTTGTCAACTTATCATATTTCATTAAATAAAATTATGATTATCGTAATTTTATTGCATAAAATTAAAATTATCCAGATGTCTGAAAGCAATAGCTCAAATGAACAGTTGCTCGTAAGTGAACTCAAAAATCACGACGAGCTGGCTTTTCGCAAGCTTTTCGATCTGTATTACCACGACATTTACGGCTACAGCCTGAGTTTGTTGAAATCAAAAGACTTTGCCGAAGAAAATGTGCAGGATGTTTTCCTGAAAGTCTGGCTGCACCGGGAAAAACTCGATCCCGAAAAATCTTTCAGGGCCTATTTATTTACCGTTGCCCGAAACCAGGCTTTCAATTTACTTAACAAAGCCGCCAGCGATGTGTTGCTTAAACAGGAAATTTTTTACGAAAGCCAAACTTCATACGATCAGGGCGATTATCATATCCGCGAAGACGATTGCAAAAAGCTAAAAAAACAAGCAATTAACCAACTTCCGCCCAAACGAAAACAGATTTTCAAAATGTCGCGAAAGAAAGGCATGACTTATGAAGAAATTAGCATAGAGCTTGGAATTTCTGTCAATACGGTCAAAAGCCAGATGAGCAAAGCACTTGAATCGCTCCGAATTTTCTTTCAGGCACACGACGAAATTTACAAATGACCGCTTCAAAATGATAATCACCTTTCGGGGTGATTTTTTTTGTAAAAATTTTAACGTTGGTGAATGTACTATAATATCAATAAACTCAGCACTTCAACAGAATATAACCAATACTTCAAAAACTATTTTGTGTTAAAATTAAGAAATCTATAACGTTTGAGTAATACTCTGCCCTTTCTCAACTGTATATTAAGAAACACGTACAAAATCGATTGCGATGAACCAAAACAACCATATAAAAATTCTCTTACAAAAATTTGTATTAAATGAATGTACGGCTGAAGAAACCGAGCAAGTCATTTCCTACTTGAAGGAAAACAAAATGACTGCTGATTTTCCAACCGTTGAAGAAATCAAATTGTTGATTGCCGAAATGCCAAAAATGGAAGCTTCGGTTGCAGACGGCATTTTTGCCAATATCATCAGTCAACGTGAAGAGCAAGAAATCATTTCAATCACTCCTAAAAAATCAAATTGGCGCACGTATGCTGCGATTGCCGCTTCGGTTGTCGTATTGCTTTCGATCGGGATTTCCTATCAAAAAGGTTACCTGACAAACGAACAGCCAACAGTTATCAACAGCAACCAAATTACGCTGCAGCTTGAAAACGGCGAAATCCAGGTCATTTCTGAAAATTCTACATCTACAGTAAAGGATGAAAATGGAAATGTCATTGGAAACCACAACCGCGATAAAATTGTATACGACAATGAAACTCCAATAGAAAAACTGGTGTATAACACGATTAAAATTCCGTACGGAAAGCGTTTCCAACTGCAATTGTCTGACGGAACAATAGTTCACCTGAATGCCGGGACGACTTTAAAATATCCGGTAAAATTCCTCGCCAGCCAGAACAGGCAGGTTTTTCTTGAAGGCGAAGCGTATTTTGATGTGGCCAAAGACAAAAAACATCCGTTTGTAGTCAATGCAGATGAACTCAATGTGCGCGTTTTGGGAACGCATTTCAATGTGTCGAATTATCCTGAAGACGATCAGACCGATGTGGTGCTCGTGGAAGGCTCGGTCGGGATGTATGGTGCGAATGAAATCTTTGACGCGGGTAGAAACACCATCCTAAAACCTGGATTTAAAGGCAGTTTTGATCGTAAAAATAAAAGCATCGATACCAAAGCGGTTTCGACCGATTATTATACTTCGTGGATTCGCGGCGGATTGTCATTCAGGAACATGGCGTTTAAAAACATCTGTAAAAAGCTCGAAAGAAAATACAACGTGAAGATCGTCAACCAGAACGACAAATTTGAAAATGAGATTTTTAATGCCAGTTTTGAAGACGAACCACTTACTAAAATCCTGAGCTATTTCAATGACATCCACAGCTTTGACTACTATCAGAAAGACAATTACATCATTATCAAATAATCCAAATTAAAAGCAAAATACATATGACGAACTGACTTTAAGCCATAAAAAAATCGGAAAATGCTGCGAACAAATTCCGATCAGACAAGCGAACCAATCTTGCAGATTAAAACACTCAATCACAAACTTATGAAAAAAAAACCTAAGAACAGCGGATGTGCTTTTCCGTTGTTTAAAATTGACCTGAAATTGAAACTAACTACACTACTCCTTCTGGTCGCGATTTTCAATGTCAAGGCAAATACTTATGCGCAGACAAAAGTGAGCCTTGACCTCAATAATGCGACTGTAGAAAACGTCATTGAGACGCTCGAACAAAAGACTGATTTCCGTTTTATTTACAAAATGAACGATATCGATTTAGCCCGTATCGTTTCCATCAACGTGAAAAATGAAACGATTGATGTGGTACTGGACAAGTTATTCAAAGGAACACCAACCGATTTTAAAGTCCGCGACAAACAAATTATCCTTAAAAAACTGGTGATTTCTAAAAAGACCACCGAAAAAGGCGTACCAAAAACCATCAAAGGTAAAATTACCGATGAGAATGGAATTCCGCTTCCGGGCGCATCTGTCATGGTTGAAGGTACTAAAACCGGAGTAATTTCTGATTTCGATGGAAATTTTGAGATTACTGCCGACAGCGATGCCATTTTGGTATTCAGCTTCGTAGGCTACAAAGATAAAAAGGTCCCTGCCGGCCAATCGAGTTTTGCAATCCAGTTGTTTCCAGATACAAATGACCTGAATGAAGTCGTTGTTGTTGGATACGGAACTTCTTCAAAGAAAGATGTCACTGGAGCCGTTTCGTCAATCGCAGCAAAAAACATGAACCAGGGCGCGCTTGTAAATCCGCTGCAATTGATTTCCGGAAAACTTGCTGGTGTCAATATTACGCAAACGGGAAGCGAACCAGGATCTGCGCCAAATGTCAGGATTAGGGGCATTACTTCATTGATGGGAGGAAACGATCCTTTGGTTGTAGTGGACGGAATCCAGGGAAATATGGATTTGTTAAACCAGATTCCACCTACAGAGATTGAATCGATCGACGTACTTAAAGATGCTTCTGCTACCGCAATCTACGGTTCCAGAGGCGCTCCGGGTGTGATTATGGTAACTACCAAAAAAAGCAAAGCTGGAAAAACAACCATCGAATACAACGCTTCTACTTCATTTGATTTCATTCCGAAAAAACTGAAAATGCTCGACGCCGACCAGTGGTGGGAACAGGCGCAGAAAGTAGGCACTCCGGCCGAAACCAATCACGGCTCAAATACAGATTGGTATGAATTGATGACCAAAAACGGAATGACGCAGACGCACACGATTTCTTTTGGTGGAGGCGCTGACAAATTCAGCTACCGCGCATCGTTAAGTGCGATTTTGCAGGATGGCGTTGTGATCAATTCTGAAAATAAAAAATACATTGGCCGCATTGTGGCCACGCAAACGGCTTTGAGTGATAAACTGAAACTAACGTTTAATCTTAACAGCGGCGTAAATGAAAAAACAAAAAGTGTAGAAAGCATCGGGCGTGCTTCGTTTACTTCAAATTTGATTACCAATGCTTATCTGATGCGTCCCACCGATCCGGTTTACAATACAGATGGGACTTATTTTTCAGATGATAAAGTATTCCAGTATTTAAATCCGTATGCCGTAGCAAAAACCGTTACCGATGAAGAACAATTTGACAACTTGTTCGGAAGCCTGCGTGCCGATCTTGAACTTTACAAAGGCCTCACTGCTGGCTGGTTTGGAAGCTGGAGGAAAACCCACGAAATGATCGGGTTTTACCTGCCGGTAGAATCTACGAGCACAAATGCCATCGAGCAAAAAGGTTTTGCAAACATCAGAAACAATACCCAGAATGAGCGTTTGATGGACGTCAGCCTAAATTATAAAGCTGTTTTCGGAAAGCACAACCTGAATGTTTTGGCGCTTTACGAATGGCAAACACAACTGTATCAAGGAAATTATGCGCAGGCAAGAGGATTTTTCAACAACAGCACGACATACAATGCTTTGCAGGCAGGCGATTTATCAGATGTGAGGCCGGATGATATTTCGTCCTATAAAAATGAACGGACTTTGGTTTCTTACCTGGGACGTTTAAATTATTCTTTCCTGGACCGGTATTTATTGACCGCGAGCATCCGCCGTGACGGATCTACTGTTTTTGGGGCGAACTACAAATGGGCTTATTTCCCATCGGCCTCATTGGCGTGGCAAATTGACCGCGAACCTTTTATGGCCAACCAGAAAATATTTTCAGGCCTCAAATTGCGCGGCGGATATGGCGTTACAGGAAATCAGCAGGGATTGTCAGCGCTGAATTCGATTGCTTTGGTGAAATCTGCAGGAGTAACGTATTTTGGCGGACAGGAGATTACACGTTTCAAAGCTTCGCAGAATTCGAATGCCGATTTGCGATGGGAAACGAAAAAACAAACCAACCTCGGGGTAGATTTTGCGCTTTTCAATAATATCGTCAGAGGTTCTGTAGATGTTTACACCGCAAAAACCGAAGATCTTTTGTTCGATTACACGGTTTCCATTCCGCCAAACAGGTACGAAATCATGAAAGCCAACATTGGAAGCCTTGAAAATAAAGGACTCGAAATTGCGCTGGCTGTCGATGTGATTAAATCAGAAAATACGACGTTAACGCTTGCTGGAAATGTATCATTGCTCAAAAATAAAGTTTTGAATTTAAGCGGAAGCATCAACGGAAATCCACTAAACAATACGAATTATGTAGGTTGGGGACCAAATGCTTACCTAATCGAAGGGCAGCCCATTGGTACTTTCAACATCTTGCACCACACCGGAAAAGACAATGAAAATTCTGAAACGGTACTCGACGTCGATGGAAACGGTAAAATCGATCAGGGTGCGCAGAGTCCGGATCGCATGATCAAAGGCTCTACGCTTCCAACTTACACGTATGCGTTCAATCCAACTTTCCAATACAAAAATTTCGATGCTTCAATGCTTTGGAGAGGTTCTGGCGGAAATAAAATCTACAACAGTTTGAGGTCGACTTTGAGCTATCAGGAAAATATCGGGAAATCAAATGTACTCGAAAGTTCTGTTCCATTGGGATTGTACAATTCAAAATACGGTTCAGATTTATGGCTTGAAGACGGTTCTTTCTTGAGATTCGAAAATGTCACTGTTGGCTACAATTATGTGGTTAAAGACAGCAAATACATTGATTCGGTTAGATTTTCATTAACCGGGAACAACCTTGCGATCATCACGGACTATTCAGGCATCGATCCTGAAATTAACCTCAATGGTGCAAGGGATACGGGTGGCGACAACGGAATTTACCCGCGCACGAGAAGTTTTGTAATTGGCCTGAATGTAAAATTTAAATAAAAGATGAAAATGAAAATGAAGAATTTATTGGTTTTAGGAAGCGTTGGTTTCCTTTTCCTTTCAGGATGTACCAATGTAGATGAACGGGTATTCGATCAGTATGCATCGGATGATTTTTATTCCACATCCAAAGGTGCAGACGTTGCTTTGGCCGATATTTATGCCCAGGTTGCAGGAAACTGGGATGGCGTGGGTTATGCAGGAGCCGATAACGGCTGGTATGACCTGAATTGTATGAGTGCTGACGAACAAGTAATTCCGCACCGGACTACCGGCGACTGGCAGCTCGACTTTGCAAGGGTTTACAAACACGAATGGCTTCCTACGGATTTGATGGTAAACAATACCTGGAAATGGCTTTACCAATCGGTTTTCAGTGCCAATCTTGCCATAGAAGTGCTGACCGCTGCAAATGCGGCACCTGCTAAGATCGCAGAAGCCAAAGTGCTTCGTGCATTTTTCTACTATTTGCTGATTGACGATTACGGAAATGTGCCTTTTTTCACTTCTAATAATGTTACGGTAGATCAAATTCCACAGGCAAGCCGCGCTGAAGTCTATGATTTCATCGTACAGGAATTGAATGAAAATGTAGAATTGCTTTCGCCAACCAAAGGCGGAAATTATTATGGAAGGTTCAACAGATGGGCCGGATATGCTTTGTTGGCAAAGGTTTACCTGAATGCCGGAGTATATACCGGAACGCCAAAATGGGCAGAATGCCTTGCAGCCTGCGACAAGGTTTCTGAAGGTGGATTTTCATTGCATCCCGGTACGGCAAACGCCACAAGTCCGATGGGCAACAAATATTTTGAATTGTTCGGAGATGTGCTTCCGGAAGATGAAACCATCCTCGCGATGTATGTTACTGAAAACATCGTTTCAAGAAATGTGTATGCGATTCGCAGCTTATATGGGCCGCACGCGCTTGAGCTGATTGGATATGCGGGTTGGAACGGAACGTTTGTCCCTAAAGATTTCTTCGCTAAATATGCCGATGCCGATATCCGTAAAAAACAATTTCTATACGGACCACAGCCTGGCGGATACAATTATACGGTTGACGTCGCTTCATTAGATGATCCGGGTGCGCCACCTCAGGCTGGTGTCAGGGATACGAAATTTTTCCCGGTTGGACCAATGGACGGTGGCGGCGCTTCAAACGACTTCCCTATTTACAGGTATGCCGATATTTTGCTGATGAAAGCAGAGTGCAATGTACGCCTGGGAAATGACGCAGCTGCAAAACCTTTCATTGACATGGTACGCGATCGCGCCGGACTGAGTGCCTTGGCAGCAAATCCGACATTGGACAACATCTACAATGAAAGAGGATTTGAACTCAACTGGGAAGCCCACAGAAGACAGGACATGATCCGTTTCGACAAATACCTGCTCCCGAATTTATTTCGCGGCGCTTCTCAAGAATACAGAAAATTATTTCCAATCCCAACATCCGCTCTTGATGCAAATCCAAGGCTGAAGCAAAATACAGGATATTAAAATTTTAAGATCATGAAAAAATATATCAATCAAATACTGGCGCTCGGAACCGTGTTTTTCCTTGCCGCTTCTTGTTCAGACGACACTCCAGTGACCACCATGGAGCAAGTGAATTTCTCTGCCCCTATTGTCGCTGCGCCCAGCAGCACATTGGCGTTGACAAGAGAAACAAGAAACAGGACCGTGTTAAACCTATCATGGACAAAACCTGTTTATCCAATCAAAGCGCCTGTGACTTACGCATTGCAGGTCGATGTTCCGGGAGATACTTTCGGGGAAACCGGCTGGGCGAAGTCTATTCGCGTGGAAGCTGGTGAAGAAGTACTCAGTAAATCTTTTACCGGATTGGAATTGAATAAAATGGCGTTAGAACTCGGATTGCACATTGGTGAAGCCGGTGAAATTGCAGTGCGCGTGCAAGCATACATGGACCATTTTGTTTATTCAGAAACACTAATTTTAACTGTAACGCCTTTCTTAAACCAGATCGTTGCAGGTGAAATTTACATGCCTGGCGGCTATAACGACTGGGATTTTGCTACCGCCATAGCACTTTCGGCAATTGATACCGGCGTATTTCAGGGTTTGGTGAATTTTCCTGTCGGAAAGGCAAAAACATTCAAATTCAGCACAGAAAGAAACTGGAACCAGTTTTATGGTGCCGACACTGCGGGCAATTTTGTGGAAGGTGGCGACGTAAACCTTATGGTTCCAAATTATGGGACGTACCAAATTACCGTCGATCTGAACAATATGATTTATACCGCTGTCCCATATTCATTCGGGATTATCGGGACGGCTACTGCAGGCGGCTGGAATTCAGATACTGATATGGACTTTGACAATGTCACTAAAGAATGGTCGATCACAACGGCATTGGTTGCCGGGGCTTTAAAATTCAGGCTCAACGATTCATGGATAATAAACTATGGTGCAAATGACAACAATGGGAACACTATGTTTCTGGACAACCAAGGTGCATACACCATCGGCGAAGCAGGAAATTACAAAGTCACTTTCAAAGTCAATGCTGATCCGGCAACAGCGATCTATTCTGTCATTAGAATCAATTAAAAAAAACATTTAAATACTGGTTTTTAAAATGATCGCTTTGAGTTAGTTAGTTTTTTTAAACACTTCTCCGGTTTCATACGGGGAAGTGTCTTAAAAGATCAAATGCAAAACCTATAAACCCATAAACAATTATGAAATCATACTTATATCTTGCCTTAGCATTGCTTGTTCCTTTTGCAATGACTTCGTGCAGCGATGACGACAGCAGCAGCCCTAAAGCAGTTTCTCCGTACGAACAATATGGCAGTGCGTTTGCCAATATGCCAGCAAGCCAGGATGCTGTCATTTACCAGGTCAACATTCGTGCGTTAAGCCAAAATGGCGATTTGCAAGGTGTCACCGACAGGCTTTCGCAAATCCAGGAGCTTGGTGCGAATGTCATTTACCTGATGCCGGTGTATCCGGTTGGAGTCTTGAATTCTGCGGGCGGGCTTGGTTCTCCGTATGCGGTGAAAGATTACAAAGCCGTCAATACCGAATTTGGGACTTTGGAAGATTTGCGCACGCTCGTTGAAGAAGCGCACAAAAAGAATATGGCCGTTATTTTAGACTGGGTTGCCAATCACACGGCATGGGACAACCAATGGATTACCGACCATCCGGATTGGTATCAGAAAAATGATGCAGGTGAAATCATTTCGCCTCCGGCTTTTGGAGATGTGGCACAGCTTAATTACGACAATCAGGACATGCGCAATGCGATGATTGACGCGATGTCTTATTGGGTTTACAATGCAAATATCGACGGTTTCAGATGCGATTTTGCAGACAATGTACCGCAGAATTTCTGGTCGGCGGCAATTTCCACCATACGCGGAATCAAAAACCAAAAGATGATCATGTTTGCTGAAGGAACAAGACGCAACCATTTTGCAGTGGGATTTGATTATACTTTTGGATTTCAGTATTTTGGTGCGCTGAAAGATAAATTCAGATTAAATCTTCCGGCAACCACCATTCAGGATGCCAATGCGTTCGAATATGCGACCAATTACAATGAATCGAACCGCATTGTCAGATACACCACAAATCACGATGTAAACGTGACCGATGGAACACCACTGGAATTGTTCGGCGGCTTAAAAGGATCGATTGCTACTTTCGTGGTCGCTGCTTACATGAAATCGATCCCGATGATCTATAACGGACAGGAAATAGGTTATGCCAGCAGGATTCCGTTTTTTACCCATACGCCTATCGACTGGACTACAGCAAACGCCGATGTATTGGCACAATACAAAAAGATCATTGCTTTCAGGAATTCGAGCAACGCCGTTAAAACCGGAACTTACACCGGTTACAGCAGTACGAACGTAAGCGCTTTCACTATGGAAAAAGGCGGTGAAAAAGTGTTGGTGCTTTCAAACTTATCAGCAGGAACGACCAATTTCATTGCGCCGGCGTCACTTACCGGAACGCAATGGAAAGATGCGTTTACAGGCGAATCGTTCACATTGGCAACAGACATTTCACTTGCACCTTATCAATACCTTATCCTGAAAAATTAAAATGAATCAATAGTATTTACCATCCAATATGAATTTTAAAATTTTAGATTTCGTACAGATTTGCCGCGCTAAAATATTTATGGCGCTGTCGCTGATTTGTATTTTCCCAGCACTGGGAAAAGCGCAAACCATTACTTCGCCCGACAAAAACCTGTCGATGCATTTTGAATTGAAAGAAAATGGCGTGCCATCGTATGAACTGACTTATAAAGGAAAAGCAGTGATTAAGCCAAGCAATCTCGGACTCGAAATCAAAGACGCGCCCTCATTTGTAAATGGTTTCTCGATCCAGAAAACGGAAGAAACGGCTGTGGACACGAATTGGGATCCGGTGCTGGGCGAGCAAAAAACCATCCGCAACAATTACAATGAATTGTTGGTAACACTTGCGCAGACGAAACTAAACAACCGTTACATCCGGATCAGGTTTCGTTTGTTCAATGACGGACTGGGTTTCAGGTATGAGTTTCCAAAGCAAAAAGACCTGAATTATTTCATCATAAAAGAAGAAAATACACAGTTCAACCTTGCCGGAAATCATAAGATTTTCTGGATTCCGGGCGATTATGATACGAATGAGTATGCGTATACGACTTCAAAAATTTCGGAAGTTCCGGTGTTGATGAAAAAGGCAACAATCAACATCAATGCGCAGCAGCCGATTCAAAATGTTGCTGTACAAACCCCGTCGATGATGAAATCTACAGATGGGCTTTACATCAACATCCATGAAGCGGCACTGATCAATTATCCCGCAATGTCGCTGAATGTCAATGCAGCCGAATTCAAGCTGAGTTCGCACCTGACGCCCGATGCTGTCGGAAATAAAGGCTACATGCAAACCGATGCGCAATCGCCATGGAGAACCATTGTCGTAAGCGATAAAGCCACCGATATCTTAGCATCAAAAATGATCCTAAACCTGAACGAACCCACGAAATACAAAGATGTCTCGTGGATCAAGCCAATGAAATACATTGGGGTGTGGTGGGAATATTTTGTTGCCGGAAAAAGCACCTGGGCTTATGGAACAGAAAACAATGTGAAATTAGACCAGGATTTTAACAAACTAACCCCGAATGGGAAACACGGTGCAACAAACGAACGCGTCAAAGCATATATTGATTTTGCTGCGAAAAATGGTTTCGATGCCGTTTTGGTCGAAGGCTGGAATATCGGCTGGGAAGACTGGATCGGAAACTGGAAAGAAGAAGTGTTTGATTTCGTGACGCCTTATCCAGATTTTAATGTCAAAATGCTGCACGATTATGCGGCGTCAAAAGGAGTAAAAATCATCATGCACCATGAGACTTCAGGAGCTGCTACGAATTACGAGCGCCGACTCGACCGTGCTTTCCAGTTTATGAACGACAATGGTTATGATGCGGTAAAAACGGGCTATGTTGGCCAGATCATTCCGCGTGGCGAACACCATGACGGCCAATGGATGGTGAACCATTACATTCATGTCGCCGAACGCGCTGCCGATTACAAAATCATGGTCAACAGCCATGAAGCAGTCCGCCCGACGGGTTTAAACCGTACGTATCCAAACTGGATCGCACAGGAATCTGCACGCGGAACCGAGTTTGAGGCAATGGGCGGATTGGCTCCGGAACATACAACGATTCTGCCGTTTACAAGGCTTATGGGCGGCCCGATGGATTTCACGCCTGGGATTTTCCAAACCGATCTTTCGTATTACAAAACCGGTGGAAACCAACGTGTAAATACCACAGTGGCAAAACAGCTTGCTTATTACGTCACGATGTACAGCCCGTTGCAAATGGCTGCCGATATTCCAGACAATTACGATCGTTTCCCGGATGCGTTCCAATTTATCAAAGATGTTGCGGTAGACTGGGACAATACCTGGATCCTAGAAGCCGAGCCCGGCGATTACATCACCATTGCCAGAAAAGCAAAAGCCAAAAACGAATGGTTCATAGGCGGCATTACCGATGAAAATTCGAGAACCGCAAATGTGCGTTTCGATTATCTGCCGAAAGGTAAAAAATTCACCGCCACGATTTATTCAGATGCGAAAGATGCGAGCTGGAAAGTCAATCCACAGCATTATGAAATCAGGAAAATGATTGTGGATTCAAAAAGCAATTTAAAACAATTCATCGCTCCGGGCGGTGGATTTGCAATCAGTATTAAAGAACCGACCAATGCAGAACTTAAAGAAATCAAAAAGCTGTAAGAGCCATAAAGATCTATTAACCAACTTTTTTATTAACCAAATTTAATTACAATCATGAAAAAAATTACCACATTTTTAGTATGTCTTTTTGCAATGGCATTTGCAAATGCACAACTTTCTTCGGTTGCCCTTGTTGGCAGCGGAACGCCACAAGGCTGGCCAAGTGATCCGCAAACTGACGCGCATGTCATGAGCTCGACCGATGGCGAACATTGGACATTAAACAACCTGGCTCTTGTAAACGGCGCAGTAAAATTCCGCGGGAATAATTCGTGGGCGTTGCCTTACAATTGGGGCGGAACCAGTTTTCCCACAGGTACAGCCATCCTTGATGGAAACGGCTTTACTTCTACTCCAGGCGTTTACAATGTGGCTTTTAACAGCACAACTGGTGCATATAGTTTCGTATTGCAGCAAAACGTTTTTACTGTAGTTGGAATTATCGGAACAGCAACTCCGGGCGGCTGGGAAACAGACACTGATATGACTACGACCGACGGCATCCATTACACTTTAAACCGTGTCCCTTTGATGTTAGGCGCTATTAAATTCCGTCAGGACCATACCTGGACACCAACAACAAACTGGGGCGGAAATACTTTTCCGTCAGGAACTGGAATTTTAGACGGTGCAGCAATCACAGTTTCGTCTGACGGAAAATACAACATTACTTTCAACAGGACTACGGCAGAATATACATTCTCCTTCCCTACTGTTGCTGTCGTTGGGCCTGCTGCCGGTGGATGGCCGAATGACCCGCAGGTTGATGCCAATCAATTGTCGACAGTCGACGGAATCAATTATACGAAAGCCAGCATGACGCTTTTGGCTGACAATGCAAAATTCAGGGCAAACAATTCATGGGCTGTAAACTGGGGTGCAACGGCTTTTCCAAGCGGAACGGCAATTTTAGACAGCCCGGATTCTTTTGTATGTGTTGCCGGGGATTATAGTGTGGCATTCAATTATGACAGCGGGGCTTATAGCTTTGGCGTGCCATTGGCAGCAAGTTCGTTTGATAAAGATAAATTTGCAGCATTCCCAAATCCGGCTCAAAACCAATGGAACATCAGAACTTCAAATGAAAAAATTGAAAACATTAAGGTTTTGGATGTTACAGGAAAACAAGTCATCAATATCAATCCAAATGCTACCGAAGTTGTTATTGATGCTTCTGCCCTAAAAAGCGGAATTTATTTTGCAAAAGTATCAGCAGGAAATACAACTTCAACAGTAAAACTAATCAAAGAGTAAGTTTAAGTTTTAGATTTTTATTTAAGTTAAATTGAGAAATCCCCTGATAAGCAATTATCGGGGGATTTTGTTTTAGGTGATATTTGTTTAATAATGCAATCCTTCTGCCTGCAATCCAGCCAGGATTTCATATGAATAAAGCCTTGCACTGTGGTCGTAAATTGGCGAAGTCACCATCAGTTCGTCTACTTTGGTCACTTCAAGAAAACGCTGGATTTCCATCCGGATTTTTTCCGGCCCGCCCACAAACGAAAACCGGATCATCTGCTGTAAAGCCGCTTCTTCCATCGGATCCATAAAATCTGCCGGATCTTCGGGCGGCCCTAACTTTTGCCTTTTCCCGGTCAGGATCCCGAGGAATAATTTTTTGAAGGAAGTTGCAAGCCGTGCCGCTTCATCATCAGTATCTGCTGCAATTGCATTGACGCAAGCCATCACATAAGGTTCTTGTAAATGTGTGGAAGTCTTGAAATTCTTGCGGTAAATCGCAATCGCATCAAACAATTGTGCCGGGGCAAAATGGCTGGCAAAGGCATATGGCAAGCCCATTTCTGCAGCCAGGTAAGCGCTGTCGGTACTCGAACCTAAAATCCATATTGGGATATACAGGCCTTCGCCGGGAATCGCCCGAACCGCTGCAGTACTATTGGAAGCCGATAAATATTTCTGAAGTTCTTTAACATTGTCCGGGAAGTCCATCGCTGCACGCGGATCACGACGCAAGGCGCTTGCAGTCAATTGGTCCGTTCCCGGAGCGCGACCTAACCCAAGATCGATGCGGTCCGGATATAAAGTGGCCAGGGTCCCAAATTGTTCTGCAACCATTAACGGTGCGTGGTTTGGAAGCATAATCCCACCGGAGCCCACCCTGATTGTTTTTGTTTTTGAAGCCACGAGCCCGATGAGCAGCGAAGTCGCACTTGAAGCAATGCCTTCCATATTGTGGTGCTCAGCGAGCCAGTATCTTTTGTAACCGAGATTTTCGGCGTGTGTTGCAAGCGCTACAGTCTTTTCGAATGTTGCTCCGGGCGTACTTCCCTGTGGCACCATTGCGAGGTCGAGCACGGATAATGGTATGTTTTTAGAAGCCATGAATTTTAATTTTCCGTAAAATTACAGCCTTAAAGGAGCATTGGTATATCCTTTGTAAAAAATTTATCAATTCCGCTATACCAAATTCCTATCGCATTCAGAATGCGGCATCGGGAAAAAAGTTGTAAGTATCGTAACTGTCATTTTCTTCAACACGATCATTGTTCAGGTAATCGCCGTCATTTTCGTAACTGGTTTCGGGAGCATTTTCTTCCCAAGGCAAAAAGTCGTTTTCTGAAGTATAAGTTGTATTTTTCATAGCAGGATTATTTTTTTCAATGATGTAAAAATACAATAGCGTATTTTCGTAGTCATTATAACGTTTTCGTTCGTTGTTGCACAATTCGTAGCCGGCCAGCGATTTACAAAAAATAAGTTTCCTATGAAATCTGAAAATATCCCTTCGATTATTCAGGCTGAGGCTTTGGCCAATTTGCATCAGACCCAAAAAATTACCATTGCCGAAGCCGGGAATGGCGCTGTTGCACGCCAGGATTACGACCACTTGCACCTTCAAAATGCGTTGTATTTCGACCTCGATTCGCAATTGGCTGAAGTTCCTGAAAATGCTGCAAACGGCGGAAGGCATCCGTTGCCGGAAATTGAAAAATTTGCACAAATATTGGCTGCGGCCAGAATTTCAAAAGACGATCACATAGTCATTTACGACCGGAAAAACGGTGCCAATGCCGCCGCGCGATTTTGGTGGATGTTAAGATCGGCAGGATTTGAAAAAGTCCAGGTGCTCAATGGCGGATTCCAGGCTGCGCAAAAAGCAAATTTTCCGATGGATGATCATCCGGTGGTTCTGAAAAAAGTCAATCCATACCCATTGGATTCCTGGAAACTTCCGACCGTTGGCATCAGCGAAATAGAAACACTTGCTTCAAATCCGAATGCCGTCGTCATTGATGTACGCGAGCAAATTCGCTACGACGGAAAAACCGAGCCTATTGATTTGGTTGCCGGGCACATTCCCGGAGCAGTCAACATTCCGTTTGCTGAAAACTTAAATGATAAAGGAGAATTTTTATCGCCCGAATTGCTCAGATTCAAATATGAAAAAGCACTAAACGGAATTGATCCTGAAAATGTCGCCGTGCATTGTGGTTCCGGAGTTACTGCCTGTCATACCCTTTTAGCGATGGATTATGCCGGGCTCAAAATCCCGAATTTGTATGTGGGTTCTTGGAGTGAATGGTCGCGAAATGAAAAGCCAATCGCAACTAATCCTTGAAGTTTATATTTTTTGTCTGTGCAAATAATCCCAAGCGCCACTCGCCCACAAAGCCCAAAATATCAAAACCGGCTGGAAAAATAAACGAATCATGCGAAGTGAATCGGTATCCAGTCCGAAAGCATCGCGTGCATTTAAGTATTGCGCAATGTTTCCGGGAAAAACCATCACAAAAAATGCGGCTGCAAAAAGACCAACCTGTACGCGGTAACGCTTTGCAAAAATGATGACCAAACCTAAAAGGATTTCGACTATTCCCGAAAGCACTACGGTTAAATCTTTATCCATCGGAACCCAGTCGGGAACCTGTGCCTGAAATTCGATCCGTGCAAAAGTGAGATGTCCGATTCCGGCGATGACCAACATCAGTCCTAATAATATCCTGAAAATATTTTGTGTTTTTGTTGTATTTGTTGCATCCATGAATCAGTTTGTCTTCAAATATGAAAATTAAATATACTCAAAGCATTTCGTTTTTCATTACACGATTTTGCTTTAATTTATAGCGATTAACGGAAATTAAAATATTGCCTTTAATGGATTTTCAGAATATTGATTATTTAAAAACGGGTTCAGAACAGCAGCAAAAGGTTCATACTGTTCTGGCCAATAGTGAAATGCTGTCTTTATTACAGCCCTTTGACCCGATTCTCATTGGCACATTCCCTATTGGCATTGCTATTGGATCCAGCGATCTCGATATTGCCTGTCATTTCTCAAATCACGACGAATTTGTTTTTCAGATCATAAAATGTTTCGGGGATTTGAAAGGTTTTTCAATAAAACAAACCGTCATTTCTGGACAAAATACTACAATTGCAAATTTTGAAATCGATGGTTTTCCGATAGAGATCTTCGGGCAAAACATTCCGGTAAAACTTCAGAACGGTTACCGCCACATGGTCATTGAAAATGACATATTAAACCAAAAAGGCAAAGATTTCAGGCAGCAAATCATCACATTAAAAAAACAAGGCTTCAAAACCGAACCCGCATTTGCCCAATTATTAGGTTTAAGCGGTGATCCGTATGAAGCCTTGCTACACTATATAAATTAAATCTGTGCCCTTTTAATGTTCGTGTCCGCCGCCGCCTTCGCTTTTCAGCAGGTGGCTCTGGATGTAATAAGCACCTTTCAGGACGATTTTTGCATCGGCGGGAATTTCCTGTAAAACGGAGACTTGTACAAAACCAAGTTGCGCCGTTCCGGTTTTGACTTCGATCCTCTGGAAATGATAGGTTTTGATTTTTACATTTTTTTCTTTGGCAGGATCTTCTTCATCAACATTTTCAAGGATGAAAATAAACTCACGGCCTTCGGCTTTTACAATTGCATCGACAGGCAAAGCATTTACGGTATTTGCGCCCACATCGATCAGTGCATTAACATACATTCCGGGAATGAGCTGCTGTTTGTCGTTTGCAATATCGGCATGTACAGCAACCGATTTGGTTTCGTTTTCAAACGCTTTCCCAACGCTGAAAATCTTTCCGCTGATCTCAGAATTGTCCTGGTTCGTCAATACAAACCTTACATTTTGCCCGGTTTTGACTTTGTGCAGGTCTTTTTCATACACCAGCAAATCGACGTGCAATTGCGAATTGTCAACAATACTCAGCAACGGTTTTCCAGCTTCGACGTTGCTTCCGATCTTGATGTTGACCTCGGTAATAAATCCCGAAATCGGCGCAAGCACCGGAACTGTTGATGACGGCGCGGCGCCTGTATTGATGTTCAGCGTCTGCAACTGATGCTTCAAAGAATTGAACCGCGATTTTTCAATCTCATATTCCGATTTGGTTTTTTGGAAGACTTTCTTCGAATTGACTTCTTCTTCGCTTAAAATGCGCTGCCTTTCATATTCAAGTTTCAGGAATTCGAGGTTGCTTTTGGATGTTAGGAATTGCTCTTGCATCCGCGTAAATTCCGGGCTTTCAACAGTTGCGATCAATTGTCCTTTCTTCACTTTTTGTCCTTCGATGATCGCTATCGATTTGACAATTCCGGATACGAAAACCGAAACATCGGCCTGGTTTTGCGGCGGCAATTTCGTGTATCCGTTTGCATTGATGACTTCACTAAGGTTTTTCGACGTGAATGTTCCGAGTATGATTTCCGAAGCGTTGTATTGCGCTTCGTTGAGTTCGACTTCTTTAATGTTGCTTTCGTGTTCGGGCTTTTGCGGCGTTTCGGTTTTGGTTTCAGCCGGCAGCTTTTCTTCTTTTTTGCCGCATCCAAAACAAACCAAGAGCATTGCCATTGCCACAGTTTGAACCATTGTATTTTTGAATATTTTCATGATGGATTTATTGATTAATAAGGTAACGAATGTTGATCACCGTTTGGTTGTACTTGTAAATGGCTTCGCTGTACCGCAACAAAATGGCGGTTGCCGTTTCGATGCTTTGCGTATATTCTACATAAGAAATGTCGCCGTTTTGATAAGATTTTGTCGCATTGCTTAGGATTTTCTCAGCATTCGGTGCGCCCGATGTTTTGAAATAGTCAATTTCAGATTGTGCCGTTTGAAATTGCTCCATTTCTTCTGAAAGCTTAATGCCGAGCTGCGCTTTGACGTAAGCCGTATTTTCCTTTTCACGTTCGATGCCGATTTTTGCCGCTTTGGCTTTCGCCGAAATGCTTCCACTGAAAATAGGCAACGAAAGTCCGACCGTAAATCCCTGAAACCGCAACGCATTGTCATAATTAACCGTCGCTCCATTGACTTCCTGGCTTCCTGCAATCGATTGGATGAAATAACCGGCGGAAATGTCCGGGTATAAATTGGCACGCTCGGCTTTGGTATTCGCTTCAGCGATCTGGATTTGCTTTTCAGCCAGTTTGGCCGAATTGCTCTGCCCGATCAAAGTGCTGTCGATTTTGAGATTAAAGACCAATGGGACGAATTCGGAATCCGGAATTATAAAATCTTCCTCTGCATTCAACAGCATTTTCAACTTCGATTTTTCAATCCGCAGCAGCGCTTCATTTTGTTTCACGCGTTGCCTAAACTCCTGCTGCTTCGCGCCTGCGATGTTTTTTTCAAGCGAATTGGTTTCGCCTACGCGGAATTTGATCTCTGCCGATTTCACGAATCTATCCATCACTTTTCCATGTTCACCCAACGTTAAAATCTGGTGCTGGTAAAACAAAATGTTGTTCCAGGCATTTCTAATTTCAAAAAGGATTTCCTGTTTCGTGGCTTCCAATTGTAGCGCGCTCGCATTGCTGTTTTCCTGTAAAAGCTTTCGGTTTGCGCCAATTTTAAACGGATTGATGCTTTGCGAAATGCCAATATTTTTATCCTGGGCATTTGAACTGATTTGCCCGAATGTTCCGATGATGTCTGTTTTCGGAATGTCGAATGCCGTGCGGATGAGTTGCGTATTCATTTTCAAATCAAGCTCGGAAGCGCGAATGGATCGGTTGTTTTTGATTCCGATGCTTTCCGCCTGTTCGAGTGTCATTGGTGTTTTTTGCTGGGCCGAGGCATTTTCGCAAACAAAAAATCCGATGAAAATCAATCCGATCGCAGTCATATTGGCTTTAGCCTTAAATCCTTTTTCAAAGAAATAATACAATACCGGAAGTACGATCAATGTGAGTAAAGTCGCTGTGATTAATCCACCGATGACGACTGTTGCCAATGGTTTCTGGACTTCCGCACCGGCACTCGTACTGATCGCCATTGGAAGAAATCCCAGCGAAGCCACTGCCGCAGTCATCATGACAGGGCGCAGCCTGACTTTTGTTCCTTTTTTGATTCGTTGTTCTATATTTTCCATTCCTTCTGATTTTAATTGGTTGAAATACCCGATGAGCACAATTCCGTTAAGCACCGCAACGCCAAATAAAGCGATAAACCCTACCCCTGCCGAAATGCTGAACGGCATGTCCCGAAGCCACAACGCAAACACGCCGCCGATCGCTGACAACGGAATTGCGGTAAAAATCAGCAGCGATTGTTTCATCGAACGGAAGGTGAAATACAACAAAACCAGGATCAATCCCAACGCCACCGGCAAGGCAATCGCCAGTCTTTTATTCGCATCGACGAGATTTTCAAACTGTCCGCCATACGTAATGTAATAGCCTTCAGGCATTTTTAAACGTGCGTCAAGCAGTTTGCCGATTTCTTCTACGACCGATGAAATGTCTCGGCCGCGAACGTTAAACCCAACCACAATACGGCGTTTTCCATCTTCACGGGAAATTTGCATCGGGCCGTCTTCATAAGCGACATCGGCAATTTGCTCGAGCGGAATCTGGTTTCCGGACGGCAAAGTCACAAATAATGATTTGATGTTTGAAATGTCGCTACGGCTGCTTTCGTCGAGTCTTACAACCAGATCAAAACGCTTTTCGCCTTCATAGACCACGCCTGCCGCTTCACCTGCAAAGCCCATGCTGATGACTTTATTCAGGTCGCCAATCTTCAATCCGTAAAGTGCCAGTTTGTCTTTGTTGTACCGGATCGTGATTTGTGGCAATCCGGCGACACGCTCCGCTTTGGCATCTGAAACGCCTGCAACACCGTTTATTATTTTCAGCGCTTCGTCTCCTTTGCTGACGAGCAAATCGATATCATCCCCGAAAATCTTGACGGCCACATCGCTGCGTACGCCGGTCATGAGTTCGTTGAAACGCATTTGTATGGGTTGCGAAAATTCAGTGGATGCGCCGGGAATGTCTGCGAGTGCGGCTTCCATTTTTTCCATCAGTGCTTCTTTGGTTTCGGCTGATGTCCATTCACTTTTGTCTTTAAGTAAAATAATCATGTCGCCAGCTTCAACCGGCATTGGATCGGTTGGGATTTCAGCAGAGCCGATCTTGGTGACGATCATTTTAATCTCGGGGAATTTGGCTTTGAGGATTTTCTCAGCCTTTGTGGTGGCCTCGATTTCCTGTGAGAGCGAACTGCCCGATGCGATGATCAAATGCGTCGCAATATCGCCTTCGTCCAATGTTGGGATGAATTCGCCGCCCAAATTACTGAAGACAACCAAAGCCAACACGAACAATCCGACCGCAACAGCAATGACAATTGTTTTAATTTCTAAAGCTTTATTTAAAATTGGCGCATACCATCTGTAAAGTGTATTGATGATCTTGTCACTAATGTTATGTTTGTGCCCGGTTTCTTTATCAAGCACCAATGACGAAACCATCGGCACATAAGTCAGCGACAGCAAAAAAGCACCGATGATTGCAAAGGAAACCGTTTGTGCCATCGGGCCGAACATTTTGCCTTCGATTCCGCTTAACGAAAGGATCGGCAGGTAAACGATCAGGATGATGATTTGCCCGAATGCAGCGCTTTTCATCATTTTGCCTGTACTTTTTGCCACTTCTTCATCCATTTCGGTTTGTGTCAGACGCTTATTGGAAGCTATGTGTTCAAGTCCGAATAAAGTGGCCTCAACAATAATTACTGCGCCATCGACGATCAACCCGAAATCAATCGCGCCCAAACTCATCAAATTTCCACTGACGCCAAAAAGCTTCATCATTGAAATCGCAAATAATAAGGCCAATGGAATGACTGAGGCAACCACCAATCCCGCGCGCCAGTTTCCGAGCAATAAAACGAGTACGAAAATGACGATCACCGCGCCTTCGATCAGGTTTCGCTCTACGGTGCTGATGGCCCTGTCGACGAGTTTCGTCCGATCCATAAAAGGTTCGATTGAAACGCCATTAGGCAATGATTTGTTAATCTGTTCCATCTTTTTCTTAACCAGGGCAACCACTTCCCCACTGTTCTGCCCTTTGAGCATCATCACCATTCCGGTGACTTCTTCGCCTTTTCCGTCTTTGGTGACTGCGCCGTAGCGGATGCTGCTCCCGATCCTGACATCGGCCACATCGCGAATCAGGATCGGGATGCCGTTTTGGTTTTTGACCACGATCTTTTTAATGTCGTCGATGCCATTGACCATTCCGATGCCGCGAATGAAATAAGCGTAAGGCTTTTTATCGATATACGCGCCGCCGGTATTTTCATTGTTGTTTTCGAGCGCATCAAAAATCTCAGTGATCGTCGTGTTCATGCTTTTGAGCTTGTCGGGCTGTACGGCGATTTCGTATTGCTTTAGGTAGCCGCCGAGCGTGTTGACTTCTGCAACGCCCTTTGTTCCCATGAGCTGCGGCTTGATGATCCAATCCTGGATCGTGCGCAAATCTGTAGCGTTGTATTGGCTTTCAAAGCCTTTTTTCGGAAAGACAACGTATTGGTAAATTTCGCCTAATCCGGTACTGACAGGTGCGAGTTCCGGCCTTCCGGCATTTGCAGGAATGGATTCTTCGGCTTCTTTGATGCTTTCGCCGATTTGTGCACGCGCCCAGTAAATGTCGGTGCTTTCTTCAAAAACAACCGTTACGACGCTGAGCCCGAAACGGCTGATTGAGCGCAACTCGATAACACCGGGAATGGATTTTACCGATTGCTCGATTGGATAGGTAATGAATTGTTCGACTTCCTGCGTGGCCAATTTTGGCGAGGTTGTGATGATCTGCACCTGGTTGTTTGTAATGTCTGGCAGGGCATCTATGGGCAAAGTGTAAAGCGAATAGCTTCCCAAGGCCACTAAAAGTAACGTAAACAGCCCGATAATAAATTTATTACCGATGCTGAAATGGATGATTTTTTCTAACATCTGAATTGTATAAAGGAATGAAAACCAAAGGTCGAAATGCCTTTAGCTGCAATAAGTACATGCGTTTTCAACCCGGAATGACCCAGGCTACCTTATGCGATTTGCGGCGGTTGCCACACATATCCGAAATATCCGGAAATAAAAGAAGTGCTGTAAAGGGGCGTTTGCGTTTTGATCTCGGGCAGTACTATTGAAAAATGGTACACTACCGGCTGCGCAAAGTGAAAAATCTGTACGCCGCAGCAACTGCAGATGCAGAAGGGCGAACAGGAATCTTCCTGGTTTTCATGAGAATGGGCTGCCTTTTTTAAAGCGATTGATTCCTTGTTGCCGGAAATGGTTTCTCCGTCGGCGCAGGGCTTGCAGGCCAACAGGGAAATATACAGCGACAGGAAAATTGCGATCCATTTCATGCGGTAAAGTTAAAATAATATTTGAATTATCTGCACATTCGATTTTTGCAAAAGTTGCGATCAGAATAAATAGTGATTAATCGTAGCTTTGTTTCCTGTATCTAGAAGCTATGAAAATAAAAACATTTGCCCTTCCGCCCTTGCCTGCTGTGCTTTTAGCGATCATTAGCGTACAGTGTGGCGCAGCGATTGCCAAAACTTTATTCCCTGAAATTGGTGCCATTGCAACCGCTTCCTTGCGGATCGGCATTTCTGCAATTATTCTTTTGGCGGCATACCGCCCGAAGTTGGGCCAGTTGAACAGCAGCCAGTGGAAACTGGTCATTCCGTATGGGTTGTCGCTTGGTGCGATGAACCTGATTTTTTATCTTGCCATTGAAAGAATCCCGATTGGGCTTGCCGTCACGCTGGAATTTATTGGGCCTTTGATGGTTGCGATATTGGGTTCGCGCCGTGCACTAGATTTCGTTTGGGTGGCGTTTGCCGCTGCTGGCATTTTGCTGATTGCGCCTTGGACTAACAGCAACGTCGATTTATTAGGAGCCGGTTTGGCCGTTCTGGCAGGATTGCTATGGGCAGGTTATATTGTTTTAGGCGGGCGCGTTTCTAAAGTCATGGACAGCGGAAGCGCTGTGGCTACCGGAATGCTGTTTGCGGCACTTCTTATATTGCCGTTTGCCCTAGTCGACGGGAAATTGACTACGGTTACTCCACAACATTTAGGCTTGGGTTTTGCGCTGGCATTATTGTCGAGTGCCATTCCGTTTACTTTGGAAATGAAAGCGCTCGGACAGCTTCCGGCGCGTACCTTCAGTATTTTAATGAGCCTTGAGCCTGCAGCGGCTTCTTTGTGTGGATTGCTGTTTTTACACGAATATTTAAGTTTTAATGAAACCCTTGCGGTTGTTTTTGTAATTGTGGCATCGGCGGGATCGACGGTTACAGCAAAACGCATTGAAAATCCTTAAAGTTTATAGTATCGGATAAAACATTAGCGAATTTGATATTTTGTTAAGATTTTGAATTAAGATCGAACAATAAAACAACAATTGGTTTGTTTAATTTTAAAAGTATTAACAAACATGAGAAAAGCTGTGTATTTATTTGCAATCTTGATTTCTGCCTACGCAGCAGTTTCGTGCCTGAAACCATCGGACAGTGAACTACTTAATTCTGTCCATTCGGATCGTGCATCTAAAAACAGGCTTCAGGAAAAAGTGGCATCCGCGAAAGCGTTCCTTCATACATCAGGAAAATACAATATGCAACTGGCTTTTTTCATTGACATGAAAATCCCGTCCGGAAAAAACAGGTTTTTCATCTATGATTTTCAAAAAGACAGCATTTGCGACCAGGGACTTGTTGCTCATGGATCGGGTTCTGAAACCGGGATACCAGGACAATTAAAGTTCAGCAACACCAGCAATTCACTTTGCACATCTTTGGGGAAATATTACATCGGGAGCAGTTATACCGGCAAGTTTGGCAAATCCAATAAACTGCACGGGCTTGATAAAACCAACGACAATGCTTATTCGAGAAATGTTGTTTTGCATGCCTATGAGGACGTTCCGGACCAGGAACAGGCACAATCCATCTGCAATAGTTTTGGTTGCCCGATGGTAAACCATGCTTTTTACAAGCGCATTGAAAAAACAATTGAGCATTCGGAAAAAAATATACTTTTATACATTTATTATTGAAATCTTAAAAAGCAAATTTTTATATTGCAGTTTAATTCATGAAAAAGGAACGCATATGAAAGTCAACTCCATCCGTGCCTTTATAGGTGCAAAAAACTTTGAAATATCGCGTAATTTTTACCGTGATCTGGGTTTTCAGGAAAATGAATTGGGTTTAAATATGTCTTATTTTCATATGGACGGACTCGGTTTTTACCTTCAGGATGCCTATGTGAAAGACTGGATCGACAATACGATGGTTTTCCTGGAAGTTGATGATACGGTGCAATTTTATAAAAAACTCCAGGATTTAAACCTTCCTGAAAAGTATGAAAATGTAAAGCTGGTTCCCATTCGAGAAGAGCATTGGGGAAAGGAATGTTTCCTACATGATCCGTCGGGTGTGTTGTGGCATTTTGGGGAGTTTTACAATGCTGAGAAATAAAAAAAGCCTCAATTGCTGAGGCCTTTTTGTTTGAATATCGATTTTATACTGCGCTTCCCGGACCACTCGGATCCATATCTGATGGAATGCCCGGATGCTCCTGCGGATCTACGGTTCCCCAATCGCGGTCTGGGCTGTTATCTTCATCCTCATCTTCGTCCTCGTCGTCCTCATCTTCTTCCGGATCGTCATAACTGCTGGCGTAAATGGAATGTTCTTCCTGGTTCTCGCCTGTTCCAAACCCATTGGCTTCGGCGCTGCGCAAATCCAGGTTTCGTTCATTTGACTCCTGCACTTTATTTTCTTCGTTCTCGGCTTGTTGCCAATGGCTTTCAGAATCTGAATTTGAAACGGTATTTTTGTTGCTTGTATTTTCCATAATGTAAATTTTGAATGTTGATAATCATAAAATTACAGGAATTACTGCCGGAAATTTTTATGCAGTTTGCAGAAACTGTTATCTAATTATACGGTCGATGACGTGGATTTGCCCATATATGGCTATTGATACAACGGGTTGCCATTCGTACTGAACTGAACTATGCTACAACGAGATCGGGTGCAGCCTAAAAAACGGTCGGCATCAATGCCAATATAATCGCTCAGGTCAAGAAAGTGAGTGGCATGTCTTTGCTTTTGTTCAGGTGCATGCGGATTTGTTTCATCAGTTTTCCGGGAATAACGGTCGCTTTTGACGTACCCAATTTATTTAAGGACAGTGCTGTAAATTAAAAAATGATTGGCTGGCAAAAGAGTTTCTCCAAGGAGGATTTTTGCGGAAGTAGGAAGTTTTATTGCAATGGATTTTCCAAAATTGGCAACCACAGTAATATTTTTACCATCGTAGTTTCTTGTAAATGAAATGCATTCGCCGGACAATTCAAGCTTGCTGTACCTGCCATATTGCAAAACAGGTTCGTTATTCCTTAAACTGATGAGCTTTTTATAAACATTCAGTATCGAACTTTGATCTTTCTCCTGGACCGAAACATTATTTTTTGATTGATCGCCAATTTTAATCCACGGTTTTGCTGTCGAAAATCCGGCAAATTCGCCACCATTCCATTGCATCGGGCTGCGCGATTTGTCGCGGTTGTTTGCATTTCCTTCAACCAATGCTTCTTCTGGAGATTTCCCTTTTGAAATCGCAAGATTGTAATGTGTTTTACCTTGAATATCTGCGATTTCTTCGAATGACTTAGCAGTAATATTGTGCATCCCGATTTCTTCGCCATAATAAATAAAAGGAACTCCTTTCGCGGTCAGCATCAATGCGGCCAATGCTTCTGCCCTTTTCGGATTTCCATTAGCCAAGCGGTCGATCATCCTGGGCATGTCATGGCTTCCGAAGAATAATGTTGGATAATTGATCATGTTCTTTTCCATGCTTTGCAATTCATCGAAAATTCTTTTTGCAGAAAATTCCGCAATGCTTCCGAAGTTGAAATTAAATACGACGTCAAGTAAATCTTCCGATTGGTATTGTTTCAAAACTTCGATTTTGTCGCTACCGATTTCGCCAACTATAAAACGGTCTTTGTATTCATTGACTGCAGATTTTATCGTTCGCATCGCATTTTTAACGCCCTGTTGGTCGATATCGTAAAGGTGTTCCTGCTTGCCGTCTTTAACGGGATTGTCTTTCGTAATGCCATCAGTATTTAAAAAATTAATGACATCCAGTCGAAATCCGTCGACGCCGGCATCCAACCAAAAACGCAGGATGTTTTGCACCTCTGAAACGACTTTCGGGTTGGCCCAATTTAAATCGGCCATCCTGACATCGAATTTGTGGTAATAATACTGATTCGTTGCCACGTCTTTTTCCCAGGCGTTCCCGCCAAAGAACGATTCCCAATTGTTAGGGGCGTCTTTCCAGATGTAATAATCGCGATACGGATTGTCTTTTGATTTTTTGGATTCCTGAAACCATTTGCAATCCGTTGAGGTATGGTTCAGAACCATATCCATGATGACTTTAATGCCGCGTTGGTGTGCTGCTGAAAGGAAATTATCGAAGTCGGCTTTGGTGCCGTAAGTCGGATCAATAGCATAATAATCGGCAATGTCGTAACCGTTGTCGACTTTCGGGGATTTGAGGAATGGCGTGAGCCAAATGCCTTTGACACCAATTTCCTTAAGATATTCCAGTTTTGCTGTCATTCCGGTAAAATCACCATATCCGTCGCCGTTGCTGTCGGCATAACTCGGCATGTAAATCTGGTAAAATACCGATTCTTTCCACCATTTTTTTGAAGCATCAGGAACTTGTGCTTGCATCAGATGTGAAGCAAAAAAGTAAAGAAGTAAGATGGTGGTTTTTGATTTGATAGGGTAATTTTTTTTGTCACGAATTCACGAATTTTTTAAAAGCTATTTTATATGAATTTGTGAATTGCTTCGCCAATTCGCTTCGCTCGGGTCGTGGCTGAATTTTATTTTTTGATTTGGTACTGATAATCCACAACCACATTATTCACGAGCATTTTAGTCCCTGAATAAGTGATTTTTCCTTTAGCCGGAACTGTTACAAGTACTGCTGAGTTTTTAGGATCCAACTTGATTTTGGCAGTACCGGATACATTTTTTGCAACAAATTTCCCCGAAACCGTATCATACAAATCGACCTTTTTGCCTTTTGCCACTGAAACGGTTATGGTTTTGTTTTCCGTAAACGGATTGTAATACAAATACGACGGATACGCTTTGTCATGGAAAAAATCGGTTGCCAATAAATCGAGCTGTAATATCCCATCGACAGTGGTAGGTTTGATAATGCTACCGAAAATGCCCACATGTCCGCTTCCGTAAACGCTCAATTGCGATTCAGGCGGATTTTGCCCCGGCATCCAAAGCGGGCCGTCACCCTGTGCTACAGGCGCTTTAATGTCCTGGTGTTCCGGATAATTCGATTGCTTAATGATGCCTTCGTAAGCAATCACATCTTTGCCTGCATCAGCGAGTTGCGGGAGGATTTCGTGTTCGTCGGGCATGTATTTCGGATAGAAGAATTTCGATGCATTCGCAGCATTCAGCATCCATTTTCCAATCGCGTTTGCATAAGATTGGTTGTAACGAACAATTGGAACCAACGGCCAGGCCGCATCATACGTATTCATCAAAAATCCGTAACCGCCGTGGTCTACCGTGCTTCCTACAATTCCCGAAATATCAATCCCGTTCCAGTTTCCGACTAACACGCCCCAACCTTCGCGACAAATCGGCGTTCCGTCAAATGTCCAGTGCAGCATTTTGTTGATGTCGTAATTTTGATTGTCTTCTGCATTGATCCTGGCCGCTAATGAAGCGCCGAAAGGCATCAACAATTCATAGGTCGGATTCAGTTTTTGAGCTTGCAAAGCCGCAAGCGCCGATTTTGCGCCTTTCAGATATTTTGCATCGCCGAACTTTTTGTAAGCCATGTATAAAACCCAGGCATGTCCAGCAGCTGCATCGGGCTGTGCGCAAATGTTGTTTTTCATCGGCTTCATATTGCCGTAGTCAAAATACGAATAATCGTAATTTCCGTTCAGGATCACATCGGCTTCATAGAATTTGTCAGCAATTTTACGCGCCATTTCCTCAAGTCCGGGCTCGTTTGGATATTTGTCGTAAATCGCATAAAACATCACATTCGGATAAACATCGTACCACCAATCCCGACCGTAACCGCCGCCTAATAAAGCAACTTTTGGCGTGGTATTGTTCATCATGATATTCCAGCCGGTTTCAGCACTGAAATAATTCTTCAGCATCGCTACATAATTCAGGTTTTTTTGTTTGGTCTTGTCGATGCCCACTAAAGTTGCCCCTAAAGTCGCGCCCATTGAGGCCAACGATTCATGAAACATGCCGTCATTATGTGCTGCGCCCTGGCGTACATCGCCAATTGCAGTGTACATTCCGACGACATCCTGCGGATAATTTTTCTGGCTTTTGTCGATCCATACCAATGGCCAGAATTTGCCTTTGGCATCGAAATCGAAAACCGTTTTATCGAAGTCGTGTGCGAGTTTGTTGTAATCGATGATCTGGAAAGGTTTTGGCACATCGGCCATTTGATCGACACGCGGAATGGCTTGTTGCTTGACCTGGGCATTTGCCATACCGCTTAAAAGCAACAAGCAAATCCCGGTAGATTTAAGAGAAATATTCATGTAAGAGTTTTTATTATTAAACGAGGTTTGTGGCGGTTTCTTCGAGGACTTTTTCGTCAACGACACCTTCGGCAGGTTCTTCAGGAGCGATTTTATTGCCCTGTGCAATGATGTTTTTACTGATAAAAATAGAACAAAGCTGCAATAAGGCAATGATCCCGACGGCATAACGCAGTGCAACATCTTCGGAAACGGCAAAATACAACACTAAAAAGGTTCCTGCTCCGAGTAATCTTCCCAGGTACAATCCGGCTTCGTGGTTTAAAATATAAGTGAATTCTCCGCGTTTTTCGATTTTTGAAACGATGTCGATGACCCTTAACTGGATCGGATAATAGGCCAGATCCATTAATGGTTTAGCGATCAGCAGCAGCAATAAAAACATGATGACACCGGTTTTATTGAATAAGGCTGCATTTAGGCAGGCGCCGATTGCGAATAGAATCAGTCCGGCAGAAAAGGTTTTAATCCTGTCTGAAGGTTTTGAAAAGCGCCCGATGAAATAAATGATGATAGCGGCTAAAATCGCCCCGATGGATTGTGCTTTTCCGAGTTCGCCTTCTTCACCTAAAATTTTAAAAATCAGCATCGCAGGCGCAGTCACTAAAAATCCTTGTGCAAGTCCTTTGAACATCGCTAAGGAAAGCAACTTGTTCCAAAGCGGATGGAATTTAAAAAAGATGTATTTCTTCTGGATGGGATTTTCGAACCGTCCGCGAAAGCATACCATTGATGCCAACATTGTGATGACAAAAACTACGCCTGTAATGATTACATAAGCGCCGTGTTTCGAATCTGCACCTGTTTTTGATTGTATAAACCAACCAATTGTTGCCGGAACGACGATAGCGATGATCGTGTAAAAGAACGTTTCGAGTCCGTAGTAATAATTGCGGTTTTCATCATCGGTAATGGACAACGCCAGATAGTCGCGGTTCGACCAATACAGCCCGAACGAAAGTCCCATCGTCATTCCGGCTACCCCAATTCCGATTAAATCGAGATTTTTGAGTGACATCATAATGATCATTGAAACACCGCTGAGCATCATTCCGAGAGAATACAATTTTCTGATGTTAAAATATTTAAGAAGCAATCCGTTAAGCAAAAACGTCAGTGGAATCCCGGTGTAAATCGCAAGCTGGTAAATGACCACTTTCGAAGTATCATTGGAATTCCGCATGATGTAAGCAGCTACGAAAATGTCGATTACAGGCTGAACGAGCGCGTAAACGACATTGGTTAAAACCAGTATTTTAAAATTATGGCTTTGGCTTTTAAAATGGTTTACTTCTGATGTCAGTTTTTTTAGCATTAGTTGTATTTTAAAAGTGAAATGATTTCGTTGATGGAAAACTTCGCACCGCAAACAAACTCATCGGATGCGCCATAGTAAATGGTTACCGTGTCGCCATCGGGTTCAACGATATGGCCGTTTGTAAAAACCACATTTCCGAAGAAACCGCTGATTTCATAGTCGGCTGTTGGCACCATGATTGGCAATTCGGTTCGTGCGATCACTTTTGTAGGTTTATTGAGATCCAATAAAAAAGCGCCAAGGCAATACTGGTGGTTTTCATTCGCGCCGTGGTAAATTTCGAGCCAGCCTTTTGAAGTTTTGATTGGGGCTGCCCCTGCGCCTACGCGTTTGCTGTCCCAATGTCCTTTTCGCGTACGAACAATGCAGTGGTGGTTTCCCCAATGGATGCCATCGGGAGACGAAGCGATCCAAATGTAATTTCCGCCGATGTCGACGCTGCTCGGGCGGTGCAAGGCATAAAACAGGCCATTGATCTTTTCTTCAAAAATCGCGCAATCTTTATTGTGGGCTGGCAGGATCATGCCGTGTTTTTCAAAATTTTTCCAGTCGGTTGTCGTGCGAAGGCCTACGCCCACACCGTTGTCCGAAACGGATGTAAAGGTCAGATAGTATTTTCCGTCTATCTGCGCCACGCGGCAATCTTCAATACCGAATGCTTCGAGAATTCCTTCGCCAACTAAGGCCGGATAATCTGCAGGTTCATAAAATCTGATGCCGTCATCGCTGCATAACAAACGCAGGTGCGACAAAGTAGTGAGGTAATCAGTGCCTTGGTAATTGATCACGCGCGCATCGGTAACTATGAGTTCGGCGTGGTCTTTATGGATTTCAATTATGGTAATGCTTCCGGTTTCGGTGAGGATCGGAAACGAGATGGTGTCGTCTTTTTGGCTTGGCCTTTCGGCAACACGAACAATCAGCCAGGTTTTGCCCTGAAACTGAAATACGCCGGGATTAAGCAGGCAGGTTATTTCTAAACCTTCCGTACTTGCCGGAATGTCTTTGGGAGATAGCAATGGATTTTCTACAAAGCGTTGTGCGATGTCCTTCATAATCGATTTGGTGTGAGAATTTAAAAAAAGGCCGACACAGAACTAATTCAAATAAAACTGAGCCGACCCTTTTTAACTAACTTAAACTTATTTTAATACCCTGGATTTTGGGTCAGGGTTCCAGCAGAAGCATCAATTTCAGATTGTGGAATCGGATACAACATGTGTTTGTCCTGGAAGTTTTTTCCTGCAGCATTCATGACTTGTTTGGCAATTCCCCATCTTTTTAAGTCGAGCATCCTCTGATTTTCATATCCAAGTTCGACCCTTCTTTCCGAAATCAGCCAAGCTTTAACTGTTGCTTTATCAGAAGATGCAGGCCTGTCCGGCAAAGTTCCGGCTGGCGGAACAACACCTGAAGCGTCAGGCGTATTTCTAGCCCTTTGTCTGATTTGGTTGATGATAGACACTGCTCCGGCATAATCACCGGTTTCGTTTAAAGCTTCAGCTTTCCAAAGCAACGCATCGGCATAACGGATGTAGATTTTATTGTTTGGCGCATCGTCATTGCCTTTGTTTTCGCCATGGAGGCTTCCAAGCATCTTATTGACATTTTTGTCAGCTACATTCACGGTTAGTGATTTTCTTGGATCATTAGGCTCGAAAGCATTCAGGAAATCTGTCGTTGGCGAGAAAAATCCCCAACCAAGCGGTGCACAAAGTCCGTTTCCTCTTCTTGGCGTGGCATTCGTTTGATGGTCAAATGCAAAAATGACCTCGTTATCTGTAAATTCAGTACTGAAATTGTCAAAATAGTTGGCATCTAGTGCAAACCCTAATCCTGCCAATTGATCTACTAAAGCAGGCACAGCAGCCCAGTTTTGTGTGTATAATTCCGATTTTGCCAGCAATGCGATGGCAGCACCTCTTGAAGCACGCCATTTTTCAGTTTCCGAAGAATATTTTGAATTTGGCAATAGATCCCGGGACAATGCCAGGTCATTTTTTATTTGGTCCCAAACCAAGGATTTGTCTGCGCGTACAGCAACTGCAAACGCTTCTTCAAACGTTTTGACAGGACGTAGAATCAATGGCACGTCACCAAAATTCGTCACTAACGAAAAGTAATAATAAGATCTTAAGAAGTAACATTCTCCGAGCAATTGGTTCTTGCCTGCTTCGGTAATTCCGGTAATAACTTCAATATCTGGATTTTGAAGGTGCTCAATTGCTGTGTTGAGCCTTTTTATGGCCTCATAATCATATTTCCATAATCCGTTAGGACCACCGTTTGACGATGTAAATGTATAATCGTTGATTTCGTCTATCCAAGGCTGGTCGCCATCAGAACTCCAATTTTTGTTCAAATCATCAGAAGCAATGTCCTGTAGGATATAGTCATTTTGAAATACAAGACCGCCTTTCCAATCCCATTGTCCGAGGATATTTAGCCTGTTTGACAATAAATCGTATGAAGCTCTTGTAAGATTTTGCATAATTGCAGTTGTGGGTGTGTTTCCTGCTTCTTCAAGGGTAACTGCGCCAACCGGGGTGAGGTTTAAATCATCTTCACATCCTGTGAGGGCGATAACACCAGCCAATATTGCTATTTTATAATACTTTTTCATGATTATTTTTTTTTAAATTTTTATTCTTGCACCAAAGATTACTGCTGCTGCCTGTGGGTAAGTTCCCTGATCTTTTAGGCTTGTTGATTCCGGATCCAATCCGGTATAATCTGTCCATGTGAGTAAATTTTGTCCAGAAACGTAAACACGTAAGTTGCTCACGCCCATTAAAGATTTTCCACCGAAAGTGTACCCAATTTCAACATTTTTCAATCTCAAATAAGAAGCATCTTCAACAAAATTGCTCGATATTTCATCTCCTCCATTTTTATTGAATGTTAACCTCGGCGTTGTATTGCTCGATCCTTCACCATTCCAGCTGTTTAAAACCGCTGTCGTAGAGTTGAATGGGCGTGAATCATAGTCCAGGATTTGTTTTAGATCATTGTAACGGTCTACATCTTCGACACCTTGGAATAAAAACGACAGGTCAAAGTTTCTATAAGAAGCATTGAATGCCAGTCCGTAAGTCATTTTAGGGATCGGGTTCCCTATGAACGTCCTGTCATTGGCATCGATTTGTCCATCGCCATTGATGTCCTTAAACTTCATGTCTCCTGGAAGCCTTCCGTTTGCATTGGTGTAAAGATAAGAATTCACTTCGGCTTGGTTTTGATAAATACCGATGAATTCATAACCGTAATAGGCATTGATTGGCTGTCCGACTACCGTTCTCGTGTTGGCAAATGTGTTGTCGATATTTCTCACATTTGGATAAAGTTTGGTCACTTCGTTATTCAAAGTGGCAAAATTGGCGTTTACCCCATATTTAAATGCGTGGTCATTATCTTGAAAATTAAGATTGAACTCAAAACCATCATTTTTCACTTCACCCGCATTGATGTATGTTGGCTGGATTTGTCCAACGGATACCGCAGGAAGCGTTAATGTCAAAAGGATATCAGTCGTTTCTTTCTTAAAATAATCTGCCGAGAAAGACAATTTGTTTTTAAGAAGTCCAAGATCGACACCAAAATTCGTTTGCGTAGTCGTTTCCCATTTCAGATCAGGGCTTGCATATCGAATTACCTGCGTACCGTATTCATTTGTTGTTACAAAAGTCTGGAATGCATTAATCGGCAATTCTTGGTTTCCGTTTTTACCCCAGCTTGCACGGAGTTTAAGGTTTGAAAGCCAGTTGACATTTTTCATGAAGTCTTCATTGGTAACGATCCAGTTTGCTGCTAACGAAGGAAAATATCCCCATTTGTTATTTGGGCTGAACCTTGACGAAGCATCAGCGCGCATGGTTGCGGTTGCAAAATATTTATTTTTATAACCATACGTACCAGAAGCAAAATAAGAAAGCAATGTCCACCTTGAATCTGATCCTGAACTATATGGATAAGGCTTTGTACTGCTGCCTAAATTTCCAAAATCCAAATAGCGGAAAGGATCTGTATCGTTATCAAAGTTTGACCGTGCGCCACCAATAGCTGATTGTTTATTTTTGATGATTTCACTACCAACCAACACGTTTAGACTATGATCGTCGTTAAATGTTTTTACATAATTTAAAGTGTTTGACCATGTGAAAGTAATGTCTTCCCCTCTGTTTTCATTCAGGCTGTTTGGCCTGTTGTTTCTACCCAACGCATAATTAACATCATTGGTGTCTGTAAGATCCGGATCTCCATAATTTTGAGCAAAAACCTTATTATGCAAGAATTTGATATCTGCTCCAAGGTTGCTCCTGAACTTTAAACTTCTGTCTTTCAAAAGCGCATAATCTACGAATACATTTCCGAATGCCTGAAAAGTACTTCTGGTATCATCCGTAAAATGTACGATCGCTAAAGGATTTGAACTGTATTCATAATTATCGCTATAGCCAACGCCTTTAACCCGGCCCGTATAAAACGGCAAATCAGTATACGGATTATTTACAGAATAAGTCGGATCTGACGGATCTTTATAAACGCCAAGTACCGGTGGGCGGATCAACGCGTGACGAATTACACCTGGTGCATCACCACTAGATGAAAGCCTGTCTTGTTTGATATAATTCAGCTGAAGATTGCTTCCCACTGTAAATCGGTCGGTTACATTTGCATTTATATTTGTTCTGAAATTGACACGTTTGTATTTATCATTGTTCTCAGTAACGATGCCGTCAATACCATAATATCCTCCTGAAACCAGGTATTGTACTTTATCCGAACCTCCACTTGTAGACAGTTGGATATTGTTTGAAAGCCCGGTTGTAAACAATTCTTTTTGCCAATCAGTATCAGCAAGATCTGTCCTGGTCCTTCGATCACGAGCGTAAGGGCTTTCAGCGTTTGCTGCATTTCCAGTTGTATTATGCCAGGCCTGATCTTTAACAGTGAGGTATTGGTCAGCATTCAACATTTTTGGAAGGTTCAATGCAAAATGAACACCTGTAAAAGCTTCAACATCTATAGATGATTTGCCTACAGATCCGCGTTTTGTCGTAATAACGACAACACCGCCTGCTGCTCTTGAACCATAAATGGCAGCTGAGGCAGCATCTTTCAATACTGTAATATTTTTAACATCGGAACTGTTCAGAAATGAAATGTCACGTGTTGGAACACCGTCAACAACGTATAAAGCATCATTATTTCCGATGGTTCCCTGACCACGAATCCGAAGCTGGATGCCATCGCCTGGCGCACCTGTGCTCGCCGCAACGAAAACACCGGCAACTTGTCCCTGCAAAGCTTGTGTAACATCTGGAACTTTAGTTTTAGACAAATCTTCCATGTTCACCTGGCTGACAGCACCTGAAATCGAATTCTTTTTCTGCCCGACATACCCGGTAACGATGACTTCATCCAACTTCTGCGAATCAGCTACTAAAACGACCGTCATATTTGGCGCCGCAGCCGCTTCTTTTGTAATATATCCAATGTAACTAAACACCAAAGTCGCATTTGGAGTCATGCTGGAAATCGTAAAATTCCCGTCAAAATCTGTGGTCGTATTGACCGAAGTTCCTTTTACAACAACATTTACTCCCGGCAGCGGCCCATTTGCATCGGCAACATTTCCTTTAAATGCTTGTGCGCTCAAAGCACTTCCTGATAATATTGTCCATAACAGGACAAGACTGTAAATAATTTTACTTTTCATACCAATAATGCTGTTTTGTTAATAATGAGTACTTTTTTTTTCATCTTGTTTAAAAATTAGTTTGAATAAATGTGAGAATGATTTTTTTGCCTGAATAATCAGGATATAAATGTAATTCCTGGGTACGAAAAATCGTGTACACTATTTCTTCAAAAGTGTACACTAAAACGATATAGTTGATTTTCAGTTGTTTGAAAAAGACAAGTGTTTCGACTTGTATTGCAGCTGATAGTTCTTTGGCGTGGTGTGGTACATCTTTTTAAATTCCCTGTAGAAGTAAGACCGGTTGTTAAATCCCGACTCATAACAGACTTCAGAAACCGTCAAAACATTTTTCCGAAGCAATTCCGCAGCATGCTTCAACCGGATCGTACGAATTAAATCTCCAGGCGAAAGCCCGAAAATTTCTTTGGTTTTGCGATACAATTGCGAGTTGCTGATTCCGAGTGTTTTTTCGATGAACGCGCTTTGAAGGTTTTCATTGTCGATATTTTTCCGGATCAATTCAATGACGAGTTTGATAAAATCCTTCTGCTCGTTGTTGATCGGGAATTCAGATAAATTGCCTACAACGGCATCCTGGGTGAAATGCTGCAGGATCAACTCTTTTTCTTCAAGGAGTTTTTGAATCCGAACCAATAAATGATCGGGATAAAACGGTTTCGGGATATACGAATTGGCGCCGCTTTCCAAACCTTCAATACGGTGCAGCACCGAATCTTTTGCCGTAAGCATGATAAACGGAATGTGGCAGGTCCGAATGTCTGTCTTAATTTTCCTGCAAAGTTCGACGCCGTCCATCAATGGCATCATGACGTCGCTGATGATCAGGTCAGGCAGTTCGGTTTCGATCAATCCCAATGCTTCTACTCCATTGTATGCGGTCATGATCTTATATTTATTGGCCAGCAAATCATTCAGGAACAAATGGATCTCTTTTTCATCTTCAACGATCAGGATTTTTTTCAGGTTGTTTTCGACGAGGTCCAGCGCCGATATTTTATCCGGGACTTCATCGGGTTTCTCTGCGATTTCTTCAAGGATGTTTTTAAGGTGACGCGAAATCAGTATGGGCGACGTTTCACGGTCGATTTCCTTTTCGACGAATGCAGATTTGTCGCACGGAATCAGTATGGTAAAGGTCGTTTCCTGATTCGGAATGCTTGATACGACAATTTCACCTCTTAAAACCGTCACGAGTTTTTTAATGTAGGCGAGTCCAATTCCGGTCCGGAACATTTCTGTATCGGTGGGCTGGTTCGTGTCTGAAAGGAAAAAACGGTCAAATAGGGAGTCTAATTTTTGTTTAGGAATTCCCTTTCCGGTATTGGTCACAGTAATGTTCAGCCTTTTGGAATCACTTTCAATTTTGAATGTAAGGTCGATTTTTCCATCTTTCGGCGTGTATTTAAACGCATTCGACATCAGGTTGAAGACGATTTTCTCCAATTTGTCTTTATCAAACCAACCTGGCAACTCCGACGGCAAATCGACACGGTAACTGATGTTTTTATCCAGCGCCCAATCGTCAAAAAGTTCCGCAATTTGCTCGACAAGGTTTACGAGGTCAAATTGTTTTACCGTGACTTCGAGGTAATCGTATTCGGCTTTCCTGAATTCAAGCAACTGCTGCGTTAAAAACAACAATCTTGACGAATTCCTGTGGATCATGTGGATGAATTTCTGGTTCTTTTCACCGAGGTTCGTCGCCTCAGACAATTTTTGCACAGGCCCTACGATCAGCGTCAGCGGCGTTAAAAATTCATGGGCAATGTTGGTGAAGAAAGTCAATCTGTTCTCATGCAATTCCTCTTCATTTTTCCGGAACAGGATGTTTTGCTGCAGGGATTGGCGTTTCAGGTAATAGCTTCTGACAAATAAAACAAAGAATGCCAACAAAATCAGGTAAACAATTATCGCCACATTTGACTGCCAGAATACCGGCTTGATCTTGATGTCGATCGCATGAACAGGCTTGCTCCAAACGCCATCGGCATTCGACCATTTAAGCCACAGCGAGTAATTTCCCCGGGGAACATTCGTAAACGAAATCATCTTGCGGTTGTCAATGTCATTCCAGTTTTTATCGAATCCTTTAAGTTGGTACGCATATTGGCATTTTTCACTGTTGATGTAGGTTATTGCTGCCAACTGAATGTCAAAGAAGTTCTGGTTGTGCTTTAATACAATCGATGGAAAGGTTTGGGATTCAGGCGAAATCACCAAACCCTGATGGTATGGAACCGTTTGATTTTGCCCGCTGATTTTATCGATCAGCAAATCGGGAACCACTGCCGATTCCTTGATTTTTTGTGGAAGAAAATAATTGAACCCTTTGATGCCGCCCATGAAAACATAGCCCGATTTGGTGTCGTTGTAAAAAGCGCCGTCTGCAAATTCGTTGTTCTGCAAGCCTTCATTTTTGGAGTAATTCGTGAATTTCGGCGGACTGACCACAAAATTGGACAACCCGAAATTGGTGCTGATCCAAAGGTTTGATTTCTTATCGGCCACGATTCCGTGAATGGTATTGTTTGGAAGCCCGTCTTTTACCGTATAACTTTTGAAAGTTGCCTTCCCGTTTTTTGTCAACGATTCAAGTACGTTCAGTCCGAAACTGGTCCCGATCCAAAGCCGGTTGTCTGCGTCAGTTACCAAACACAAAATGTCATTATTGGACAAACTTTGAGGATCATTTGCAGCATTCTTATAGGTTTGGAATTGCCCTGATTTTTTATTGAAAAGGTTCAATCCGCCAAGCCTTGTCCCAATCCATAATTCTTCATCGTTTCGCGGCACGATCGAAAATACGATATTACTGCTCAACGTGCCACGCGCCGCACTGTCTGCTTTATATTTTTTAACATCGGTGATTTTTAATCCGTTTGCCGATCTGGAAATTTTGCAGCAAATCATTCCGTAACCGTTTGTCCCAAGCCAGATCAATCCGTCTTCGTCCTGATAGATCGCATAAACAGATTTAAACGCATCACAATTTTCACTGCCCTGGATTTCGCGCCAGCCCACAAGTTTCGATTGCTCTTTATCATAAATCGCAATGCCTGCACCATCGGTACCAATGAAAATAAGGTTGTCTTTTCCTTCACACAGCGCAAATACGGCATTGTTAACGGCACTATTGCTTTCATTGAAATTGGTGTAAGCCAAAGATTTTTCTGGATGGGAATAAAAATCTGAAGGAAGCCTGAACAGTCCTTTTCCTTTAGTTCCGAGCCAGAATGCGTGATCCGTTTCGAGAAAGGTGCGCACAATGCCACCATCAAGTTCCGGCAATTGCACTTTCGAAATCAGGTTGAACGGATTTTTGATCGGGAACATTTTAAACATGCCGTCGCCATCTGTTCCCGTCCAGATGATATTTTCGTTGCCTTTTAGTAAAGTAGTGATCTTTTGGTTTTTGATGTATTTTGACCAGGATGCAGCAACGGTTTTTCCATCGGGATCGATTGTGGAATATCCTGATTTGCCAGACAATACAAGCCCTTCGGGAACCTGCCCTACAATATTCTCAATATTTTCCTGCACTAAAACAGGTTCTTTTTTTTCGTCGAGCGAATGCAACGCTGCCTCGCCGGAAGTCGATACCGTGCAGATATTTTTTCCAAGCACGTTAAATGTTTTGATATGCCCGGAAACCAAAACCGATCTGGCAATGCTTTTTTTACCATTCGATGTTTGCAGCGTCATAGCATACAATTCGTTGTTGTCAAACAGCAGCATCAATTTCCCGGTTTCGGTAAACTCCATTTTGATGACCGTATTTTTAATGAAATTTTTGCTCGGGATCGATTTGAATCCACTACCGTCAAAGTATCCAATTCCCCAATCTTTTACAGCACAATATACCTGTTTTGATGCATCGAGCGCCATATTGAATTCGGATTCAGACAATGGCGGCTTGTTTTCCCTAGAAAAATAATAATTGGTGAACGCATCGGAATCTTTATCATAACGGTTGATGCCGTGCATGGTCAGTATCCAGATTTGTCCGTTGTGGTCTTCGCCGACTTTAAGAATGACCTGGTTGCTTAGCGAATTCTGCCGATCAGGTTCGGGCCGGAAAATTTTAAAATTATTGCCGTCGTAACGATTGAGACCGTCCCAGGTGCCAATCCAGAGCAGGTTTTGCGAATCCTGAAAAATGCAATTTACAGAACTGTTCGATAAGCCTTTGGTGTTGTCGAGCTGCTCTATCGAATACTTTAAATCCGGAGCAATTTTCACTGCTTTTGAATTTTGTACTTCACTAAAATGATTTGCAGCTACAACTGCTGGCGATGTCGCGTCAGCTTTGTGCCGTTGGCACGAAAAAATCGCAACCAAAATCAAAATATAGCCAAGAATTCTAGTTTTCAATGGAATGGTATTTATATTTGTTATAAGCCGTCAGCAACTCAAATGTACAAAACAAAAAGTATTAATGTCTTGCGAAAAGTGTGAATATATTCGGATATGCGTAAACGCTTGTTGAAATAATTATGTGATTATAAAAAATCGCAATTACCTTTAAAATACCGGATTTTGGGAAATAGATGTAGCCATTTGTGAAATTAATTTGCCCTTTTTCAGAATTGTAATTTCATTTTACTACCCGATTCGTCACTTTCAATAACGAGCTTACCTCCTATTTTTTCAATAAGATTAATGACAAGCTGCAATCCGAGGCCTGTGCCGGGTTCATTATTTGTTCCTTTTGTCGAAGCATATTGCTGGTTCTGCAACATTTCGATTTTACTTTCTGACATTCCGATACCGGTATCGCTGACAATGATCTGGTTTTCGGAAGCTGTAATGGAAATACTGCCATTTTCAGGGGTGAATTTGATGGCATTTGAAATCAGGTTCCGGATGATAATCGTCAGGATTTCCACATCCGATTCAATCAAAGGCATTTTAGAAGTATCCGTTGTAACTGCCAGATTTTTATTCTCAATAGCCGATTGATGCGTGGCAATGACCGACTCGATTAAAGGATAAAGTGCAATTTCAGATTGATTAATGGTAATCGTATTAAAGTTTAATTTGGCCCATTGCATCGTATTGTCAAGCAAATCCAACACATGCGAAGATTGGGCATTGATCAGCCGGATGACTTCTGTAAATTCACCATCGGTAATGTCTGCATTGACAGCCATCGAGGAAATCCCCATCAAATTGGCCACCGGTCCGCGAAGGTCATGCCCTAAAATAGACAGCATCCTGTCGTTATTGTCGTTCGCATTTTTGAGTGTTTCCTGCAACGCAATTTCATTGTTCAGGTCCACAAATGCAACGACATGTACTTTTCCGATCACGGTCGCCTTAATTTCATACCAGCGTTTGCTGCCGTCTTTTCGGGTGACCTGGGATTTTTTCTTGAGGGAAACTTTCCCGGCATGCAGTGCTTCTCTCTCCTGCATGTCCCAGTTGTTGATGACTTGTTGTCGGTATTCAGGATCTGGATAGGCATGTTCATACCAGGCTTCAATCGTTGGAATTTCATCAAGTGTATAGCTGATTTCTTCGATGAACTTTTCGTTTAAATGGGTATTGAGATGGATGCCTTCGATGATTTCTGCAATGATGAACGGGTACGGAAGGAAATCGGCAACTTTTTGCAGATCGGTACGTGAAATTTCTAGGGATTCTTTCATGTTCGCAGTTCTATGTTTTTTTTTGTGCGGATTGGACGTCATAAGCCTCAAAAAAAATGAGGTAAAAATCCGACAATTTTTCTGTAAATATATGATTTTTAATCGATCAAAATTTGCTTATTGGTCGGTCCTACTCGTAAAGATCATAATTTTTTCACAACAAATTCACAATATTTCGGCATATCGGGAAAAACCGATATAAATTTGCGTCATGGAACAAGTTGAAATCTTCAAAGCCTTGTCAAATAAGACACGCTTGCAATTGCTGGAATGGCTCAAAGATCCCGAAGCCAATTTTCCCGAGCAAAAAGAATACGGTTATGCACATGGCGTTTGCGTGGGACAATTGCAAGTTAAAGCCGGGCTGACGCAATCGACCATTTCAGAATATCTTTCCGTTTTGCAACGCGCCGGTTTTGTTGAATCGACACGCGTCGGTCAATGGACCTACTACAAACGCAACGAAGAAACATTCAAAATTTTAAGCCAATTGATCACTGATTCTCTTTAATTAAATACTTTACAAATGAATACCAATAATTTATTTACGCCTTTCAAGCTCAAAACACTTGACCTCAAAAACCGCATAGTCATGGCGCCAATGACGCGTTCCTTTTCACCAAACGGAATTCCAACTCAAGCTGTCGCTGACTATTATAAAGCGCGTGCCGAAGGGGAAGCCGGATTGATTTTATCTGAAGGAACCGTGATCAACCGACCTTCTTCCTCAAATGATGCCAACATTCCGCATTTCTACGGTGCAGAATCCCTTGCCGGATGGAAACGCGTCATTGATGGCGTGCACGCTGCCGGTGGAAAGATGGGCCCGCAAATCTGGCACATGGGCGTGATGGACAACCACCATTCGGGTTGGTTGCCGCCGGTTCCGTTTGAAGGCCCGTCTGGATTGAACCGACCGGGATTTAACAATGGAAATACGATGTCGATCAAAGATATTGAAGATACAATCTATGCTTTCGGGCAGGCAGCGCTTGATGCTAAAAATGCAGGATTTGATACGGTTGAAATCCATGGCGCACACGGTTATTTAATTGACCAGTTTTTTTGGGAAGAAACCAATTTGCGCACCGATGAATACGGAGGGAAAACCTTGGCGGAACGTACGCGTTTTGCAACCGATGTAATCAAGGAAGTTAGAAAACAAGTTGGAGAAGATTTTGCGATCATCATCAGATTGTCTCAATTCAAACCTTCGAATTACGATTACAAACTGGCCAATAATCCTAAAGAAATGGAAGCCTGGCTGCAGCCGCTTGTTGATGCTGGCGCAGATGTTCTGCACTGTTCACAACGCCGTTTTTGGGAACCCGAATTTGAAGGCTCCGATTTGAATTTTGCAGGTTGGGCTAAGAAAATTACGGGAAGTGCAACGATTACGGTGGGTTCAGTCGGACTTACAGGAGAATTCATGGCCGCATTTGCAGGCGAAAGTTCCCAACCGAGTTCGCTTGACGAATTGAACAGAAGATTGGATCGTGGCGATTTTAACCTGGTTGCTGTTGGCCGCCCTATTTTAGCCGATCCGAACTGGCCACTCAAAATCAAAAACAACAGAACGTCAGAACTCAAAGGTTTCAGCAAAGAAGCTTTGGGAGAATTAATAGTTCAATAATATAAATATGCACAAATCTGTGTAACTTTGAGAAAACACTTAACAACCAAAAAATGATACAAGCAAAAGGATACGCGGCACAAGATCCGCAAACCAATCTGGCTCCATGGAATTTTGAACGCCGGGAAGTTGGGCCGCACGATGTGCAGTTCGATATTTTATATTGCGGCGTTTGCCATTCCGATCTGCATCAGATTAAAAACGACTGGTTTCCTGGGATTTTCCCAATGGTTCCGGGACATGAAATTGTGGGCCGCGTTATACAAGTCGGCGACCATGTAAAGAATTTTAAAGTCGGTGATCTTGCCGGAACCGGCTGTATGGTCGATTCGTGCCAGGAATGTGAGAACTGTAAAAAAGATCTGGAACAATATTGCCTCGAAGGAAATACAGGAACTTACAACAGCATGGAACGCGATGGCTCAAGCCCAACCTATGGCGGATACAGCAATACGATTGTCGTTCGCGAAGAATTTGTCCTTCATATTTCAGATAAATTGCCACTTGCTGCAGTTGCGCCGTTGCTTTGTGCCGGAATCACGACTTATTCGCCGCTAAGGCACTGGAAAGTAGGCAAAGGACACAAACTTGCCGTTCTCGGGCTTGGCGGATTGGGTCATATGGCCGTGAAATTTGGAGTTGCTTTTGGAGCAGATGTCACTATTTTGAGTACCTCTCCAAATAAAGAAGCCGATGCGAAAAAATTAGGTGCGCACCATTTTGTTGTCACTTCAGATGAAGAACAATTGAAAGCTGTAAAAGGCACTTTCGATTTCATTCTTGATACGGTTTCTGCTCCGCACGATTTTAATTTGTATTTGTCTTTGTTGCGTACAGACGGAACCATGATCTGTGTAGGCGTTCCACCGGAGCCGGCGCAAATTGCAGCTTTTAGTTTGCTTGGAGGCAGAAAAAGCCTTGCAGGATCCGGAATTGGCGGAATCGCCGAAACTCAGGAAATGCTTGATTTTTGTGCCGAGAACAATATCGTTTCAGAAATTGAAATGATCGATATCAAAGATATTCAGACAGCTTATGACCGCATGACAAAAGGTGATGTGCGTTACCGTTTTGTAATAGACATGGCGACATTATAAACCTGAAATTTCAATATTCAATTAAAGCCTTCAACTCATTGGAGGCTTTTTTTTATTTCATATTGCCTAATATGATATGTATTTCTATTTTCTGAATTTAATTGTCTTTGATATCGCAATACCAAACATTCATTAATCTTTTTAAATTAATTTCAAATGCTCAGAATACGCCGATTTCTTTTGTGTCACTTTTTTTATTTTAAAAAAAAAGACACAAAAAACGTAGCAATTTTTTTAAAATGAAAAAAGTGACACAAGGCGGTTTTCGGAAGATTTTGATAGCGTAAACAATTCAGCAGCTGCCAAGCGACTTGACAAAACAACTGTAATCCGATGGACAATCGGTACGTTAATTTTACACACTTGGTAAGACAACACTTTATTTAAAGCTTAAAATTCTTGTAATAAATTTTAATCCAGATCTTCCACTGCTGCATCGGGTGCATTTTTCTTTACGGATGCCATTCCGGTTTGTCGTGCTGCTGCCGAAGCATAATTTTCGCTTCTACCGATAATTTCACCGTTTGTAGCTTTTAAGTTGAACGTATAATTGGACAAGCCATCTTTGAGTTCGTAATGTGCATCAATTGTTGCATTTGCTTGTACCGATTTGATGCCTTGTTGTGCATTTTGTTTTGACATATAACCTTCGCTAGAAAGGATAATTTCGCCATTTTTTGCTCGTAGCCTAAAGTAATATTGCTGGTTTACAGCACTCTTAAACAATTGGAATTTTGGATTTGGTACCATCTTACAAATAATTTTCAGACAAGATTATTGCATTTTTTAGATTTCTAAATACGGTAAAACCGCAACTTTTGTTAAAATGATGTTCAATTGTATAAGAATTTGTTCCAATGCTGTAAAAATCCACTGCTATTGATTATCGAACTTTACAATAATCTATAAAAAAAGTAATTATGAAAAAGATCGTAAAAACAACATTAGCCCTACTGCTCCTTTCGAATTTGAGTATTTCATGTAAAAAAGAAAGTGAAAACAGCATTCCGGATAATTCATCAGAATCTACAGAAGTTACAAACGAAGCGATCAACAACGACACTGTTTCAACTGCTACAGCGACAGAATCTGCTTCAGCAGAAACAGCAAAAGCTAACGTCGAAAACGGAAATCAAAGCGGAAAATCTGCCAAAGAATCCTCCACAGCACCTTCTCAGAACAAAACAGCGAAGGACAAGAAAGAATCAGGCATGAGCGCTCCAGATGGTACAGATGCAGAAAACCATGACGGTGATATGTATACTAAAAACGACAATACAAAAATGCCATCCGGAACGCCAATCAAGTAATTATTTTCTTTTGGTGTCGAGCAATTCCCAATCGGACAGTGATTTTTTAATCGCGTTCATTACTTTGCCTTCAAGGGTTTTGTTCAGGATGACCTTCGCTCCTATCCACAAAAGTGCGCTGGTAAACCCGCTGAAATCAGCAAGATTTAGCAGGATTTTCTGAATGCGGTTTCGGATGGGTTTTTCGAATTTTTCAATCGTTTCTGAAGTCGTCGACGGCCAATTCGTCCCGCTTGAAAACACAGGCATTTTTATCGTAAACGGCGCCGGCCTTTCTGTAAACAAAGGAATGATCGGATAACTCGGAACGTCGCCTACAAGCGTCACATAAGCATTTTTATCTATTCCGGCATAACCGTCACGGAAGATTTTATTCTGCTGCAAAGCCGACTCGGGAATTGTAAAATAATCACGCAAAAAAACCTCGCAATTGTGCCTGCCAAGGTAGTAATCATGAATGCGGAATTCCTTACTCAAAAATCCGCCGAAGCCTGCCAATGTTCCGCAGGCAATCGCTTCTTCTCCAAACAATTCTTTTAAAACATCTCCATTTTCATCGGTCAACAAACGCGATGGCGAAATCAAAAACTGGCTTGCATCATCGGTTTCCATTGCTGAACGGTAATCGGCCGGTTTTGCCCGCATTTGTGCCGTCATTGCACCCAATGTTTTTCCGGCGACAGCTAATAAATCATCTGCAAAATCAAAGGCCGGACTGTCTTTTCCAGGAAACGGATCGATCATTAAGACTGTATTTTCAAAAGTTGCATAACGGCTGTTCATTTTAAACAGCAGCGTTTCACGGTCTTCAAGTTCTTTGAATGTCTCAGGATCATTTGTCACGGAAATATCGTCAAGCAGGTCACGAACTTTTTCAAACGGTTCGTTATTGATCATTCCGCCATCTACATGCAGGCTTTTCTTTGGTCCGGGCGGCAACGGGTTTTTATGGAATACGTCTTTCAACCATCCAATTTCATTAATATGGGAAGCCTCACGCGTCATCGTCCTGGCACGCAATCCGAGTGGAAAAGCGCCTGTTGCCATAGCGGCTTCCCTGGCTGTAGCCAATGAAACTCCGGTTTGGAAATTGAGCGGCATCCAGCCTTTTGAAGACGTTTTTCCGTCATCGGCGACTTCAAAGCAGGCGTAATCGTTGTGGACAGACATATTGTATTTGTCTTTTTTCCGTGCCGATAAAAAATCGACATTGTAATTGTAACCTTCCAGATTTGAGAGTGTCACAAAGACTTTTACAGGGGATTCGAAATATTTAGGCATTGGTTTCCACTGATCGGCATTGGCGCGAAGCATTTTATCGGCAACTTCATCAATGAATTGCGAATTGAGTAAAGAGATGACTTTTCCGGATGAAATATCCGAAGTGTCGAGCATTTTTGGAAACATGTCTTTTCCCGTCAAATCGACCCAACTGTGGTACAATTTGTTTTCGGGATGTTCGTCAAGCAATTGATTTTGAACAGGCACTTCTACCGGTGTGATCGGATTGTTCAGCGTACTTGCAGCAAGCAAAGCAGTCATTCCTCCCGCCGATGCGCCGCCCATGATCGGAATCTGAACGCGGTGTGAAGGCACATTCGCCTCGCCTCTTTTGCGTTCCCAATTTTCCAATGCTTCGAGTAAAAAATCCATTACTCCAGCGGTATATGCACCTGCAGAAACGGCTCCGGCCATGCAAATCCCAATTCGAAAAGGCTTGTTTTCCATAGTTCAAATATAACACAACTGCGCTCAAAAGCAGAAAACCCTTTACAATTTATAAAGGCTTTCGAATGAAATATACTAAAATTTTAAAGATTTTCCTTGATTTCCCAAACGAGTGCGCTGGCACCTAAAATGGCAGCATCGGCTTCTTTGAGTTCGCTGAAAATCAGTTTGACGCGGTTCTTAAAAGCATCAAGCAAATGCGATTCCATGGATTCTTTGGTAGGTTTCAATAACAAATCACCAGCTTTGGTCACACCGCCAAATAAAATAATGGCATCCGGAGAAGAGAACATAGTAAAATTGGCCAACGCTTCACCCAGCACTTTTCCGGTAAAAGCATAGACATTTTTTGCGAGCTCATCGCCTTTCATTGCACAATCGTAAACGGCTTTTGAATCGATATCTTTTGATGCATATTGGCTCAACAGGCTCTCGGGCGCACCCTCTTTTTTAAGCATTTTTTTAGCGGTTAACGCAATTCCTGTGGCTGAACAATACGATTCCAACGTGCCACGCAATCCGGTTGACCAATGTTTTCGCCCATTGTGTCGGATAATTGTATGACCGAGTTCTCCGGCCAATGCGTGATTCCCGTATAGTATTTTTCCGTTCACGACGATACCGCTGCCCACTCCGGTTCCGAGTGTGATCATGATGAAATCCTGCATGCCTTTTCCGGCGCCGAAAGTCTGTTCGCCAATCGCTGCAGCATTTGCGTCGTTGTTGATTACGGCCGGAATTTTGAATTTATCTTCGATAAGTTTTGTAAGCGGCACAATGCCTTTCCAATGTAAATTAGGCGCATTTTCAATCGATCCGGTAAAGAAATTCCCGTTTGGCGCACCAATGCCGATGCCTTTGATTTCCTGCCTCGATTGGTGTTTTTCAATGATCGGCATCAAATTTTCATGCAAGGCTTCGATAAAACTTTCAACGGTTTCGTATTCACTGGTTTTGATCGCACCTTCATCGAGTATGCGTCCGCGCTTGGTAACGACGCCAAATTTTGTGTTGGTCCCACCAATATCAACACCGATGGCTAAGCTGGTTTTCTTCATATATTTTGAGGCAGTTTTTGTGCCGCCGCTTCATCGGTTAAAAAAAGGAGTTCGCCATTTTGGGACGGATTTAAGAGCTGTGAAGGGTATTTTTCAAAGTTCCGTTTACCCGAGATCACTTCGTACAACGCATCCGCTTTGTTGGATCCAAAAACCAGAACAATATTTTTTCGTGCTTTGTTGATGAGCGGCGCGGTCAGTGTAATCCTGAACATTTTTTGCGGTTCGAGATAATAGGCATCGACCCATTTTTCCTGTTCGTGCAGTACTTTTGTTCCTGGGAATAAAGATGCTGTATGTCCGTCATCGCCCATTCCGGAAAGGATCAGATCGAATTTTCCGCTGTCGAGATATTGATGGAGTAGTTTTTCATAGGCTTCGGCGCGTACTTCCGGTTCAGTTTCATCTGCCCACATTGGAAAAATATGATTTCCGGGAATTTGAACATGATCGAGCAAATCGTGAAACGCTGCACCGGCATTGCTTTTTTCATCCGATATCGGAACCCAGCGCTCGTCGCCCCAAAAAACAAAAACTTTATTCCAGTTGACTTGTTTTTTATAAGCGTCGCTTGCCAGCAATCGGTACAATTTCGCCGGAGACGAGCCGCCGGTTAAAGCCACCGTAAACTTCCCGCGGGCATCAATGGCTTCTTTTGCAGCATTTACAAATATTTCGGCTGCGGCCAATGACAATGCATCTGCATCTTTGAATATTTTAAACATATTATTTTTTTTGAGTCGTATGCGCATTCAATGACCAAACGTGGCCTTGCCTTGCGATTAATGCTTCAGCACTTTCTGGTCCCCAGGTTCCTGCGGCATAATTTGGAAAATCCAAAGAATCGCGCGATTCCCAGGCTTCGAGTATTGGAGTGATCACATCCCAGGCTTCTTCAACCTGATCCGATCGCATGAATAGAGTCGTGTCGCCGTGCATCGCATCCTGAAGCAAGGTTTCGTAAGCTTCCGGGGTTTGTGTAGAGCATTCGTCGTAATCGAAGATCATTTCTGCCGGATTCAGGTTCATTTCGAGCCCTTGTTTCTTCGACATAAACCGCAGTCTGATGTCCATTGACGGTTGAATGTTGATCGTCAATCTGTTGGCCATCAGGCTGTCTTCCTGCGTTTTTGAAAAGGTCGAATGCGGAACCGGGCGGAATTGGATCGTAATCGAAGATATTTTCTCCTGCATGCGTTTTCCTGTCCTTAAATAAAACGGAACGTCCTGCCAGCGCCAGTTGTCGAGATAAAATTTTACGGCCGCAAAGGTTTCGGTATTCGAATTTTTGTCGACTTTTGGTTCCTCGCGGTAACCGACCACTTTTTTGCCCTGAACCCAACCGCCATTGTATTGACCGCGAACGGCATATTTATGCACGTCTTCCGGCCTGATTCGGCGCAAAGCACGCAAAACATCGACTTTCCTGTTTCTGATTTCTTCAGCTTCAAATGAAACCGGTGGTTCCATGGCGACCATGCAAAGAATCTGCAACAAGTGGTTTTGAATCATGTCGCGCAAAGCACCGGCGCCCTCGTAATAACCGCCGCGTTCTTCGACACCGACTTCCTCTGCCACCGTAATTTGCACATAATCGATGTAATTGCGGTTCCAAAGCGGCTCGAATAACGTATTCGCGAAACGAAACGCAAGGATATTTTGGACGGTTTCTTTTCCGAGGTAGTGGTCGATGCGGTAAATTTGCTGCTCTTCAAAGGTTTTCACCAGCAGTTTGTTGAGTTCGATTGCCGTTTCCTTATTGTGCCCGAACGGTTTTTCGATAATAATTCTGTCCGTATTCGGGTGGTTGGCGAGTTTTGCTTTTTTGATATTGACCGTTACGGTCTCAATGAATTCGGGCGAGACCGATAAATAAAACAGCCTGTTGGCACGAATTCCCCATTTGGCATCAATCGCGTCCATTTTAGCTGCAAGTCCTTTATAAGATTCCGGTTCGTTGATGTCAGATGTAAAATAAGTAACCGATTGTTTGAATGTTTCCCATTGTTCCGGTTCAGGTTTTCCGTTCCTTGAAAAATCGGTCAATCCTTCAAAAAGATGTTGGCTAAAATCGTCGTCGTGCAGTTTTGTGCGTCCAAGACCGATCAATGCAAATTTTTCAGGCATCCAGCCATCAAGGTATAAATTGTAAAAAGCCGGAATGAGTTTGCGTTTGGCGAGGTCGCCGGTTCCGCCAAAAATGACGATAATTGTGGGGTCAGTGTGTTGTTTGTTTGATTTCATTGGTCTAAATTATCAAGGTTTGTCAGCTTCCCAAATGGTATGGAACAAGCCTTCGCGATCGGTTCTCTCGTATTGGTGCGCCCCGAAATAATCGCGTTGCGCCTGGATTAAATTGGTTGGCAAAATGGCGCTTCTGTAACTGTCAAAATAAGCGATTGACGACATCAATACCGAAACCGGAATGCGTTTGTCCAATGCTACTTTTACAACAGCGGCAGCGTCCTGATGTTTGCTTTCAACCGATTTTCCGATCTTTTCATCCAATAAAATATTAACCAATTCCGGAGTTCTCGAAAACGCTTCGCGGAAATCTTCAAGACACGCTGCGCGGATGATGCAACCACCACGCCATATTTTTGTAACTTCTTCGAGATGAATGTCGTACTGGTATTCTTTTGAAGCGATTGTGATCTGTGCCAAGCCTTGTGCATAGATGTTGAGCATCGCAAAATAATACGCATTTTTGAGTTGCGAAAGGATCGCATCGTCAGTTTCATTTTCCGTATTTCCGGATACGCCGTTCAGCAATTTTGCCGCTTCAATGCGCTCTTCTTTGTGTGCCGACATATTTCTCATGCTGACCGCTGCGTCAATGGACGGAATCGGAGCCTGCAAGTCCATCGCGTTTTGGGAAGTCCATTTTCCGGTGCCTTTGGAACGCGCCCAATCGGATATCGTATTTACAATGAGTTTTCCGGATTCCGGATCTTCTTTCTGTAAAATATCCGCGGTGATCTGAATTAAAAAAGACTGCAATTCGCTTTCATTCCAATCGGCAAAAAGCTTTTGGATGTTGGCATCCGAATGACCAAGTCCGCGCTTCAATAAATCGTACACTTCAGAAATCAATTGCATGATCGCATATTCGATTCCGTTGTGTACCATTTTTACATAATTTCCCGCGGATCCGTTTCCGAGGTAAGCCACACAAGGTTCGCCGTTGACTTTTGCCGCAATCGCCTCAAAAATCGGCCGCAACCTTTCATAGGCCTGTTTGTCACCGCCCGGCATCATGCTTGGTCCAAAACGCGCTCCGCTTTCGCCACCAGAAATTCCCATTCCGAAAAAATGGATTCCTTGTTCTTTAAGCTCCTGAAACCGGCGGTTGGTATCGGGAAAATAAGAATTTCCGCCGTCGATGACGATGTCGCCTTTTTCAAGATAAGGAAGCAAGCTTTTAATTGCTGAATCTACCGGAATTCCGGCCGGAACCAAAAGCATGATCGCTCTTGGCGTTTTTAAAGATTTTGCAAAATCTTCGGCATTTACGGTTCCGAAAACCTTTTGTCCTTCTTTTGCTGCGTTCTGAAATGCAGCGGCTTTTTCCGGGCTCAGGTCAAGTCCGGCGGCCGAGAAGCCATGGTCGGCAACGTTCAGCAAAATATTGCTTCCCATGACGCCCAGTCCTACTGTGCCAAAATCATATTCGTTCATCTGTTGTTTGGTTAGTTAGTGTTATTGTGGATTTATTGATTGTTGTTTTCGATGGCGATGACTTTATCGAGACGCCTTTGAAAGCGCTCCCCTCCGTCGTATTTCGCTTTTGCGAATGTTTCGGCGATTTCCCAGATTAAGGCCTGTCCTAAAACGCGTCCGCCGATGCAAAGCAAATTCATGTCATCGTGTTCTACACCTTGGTGCGCCGAATAGGTTTCAGTAATTAACGCCGCACGAACGCCCTTGATTTTATTGGCTGCGACCGAAACGCCGACGCCACTTCCGCAGACTGCAATGCCTTTATGGACTTCACCATTTGCAATGGCTTTCGCCAATGGGACTACGATATCCGGATAATCGTCGTCGGCATTATACGCAAACGCGCCAAAATCTTCGACTTCGTAACCAGCAGATTTTAACTGCTCGAGCAATTGGTTTTTTTGCGCAAATCCGGCGTGGTCGGCAGCGATACCTATTTTCATGATGGTTTGTTTAACAGCGCTTTGGCCCTGTTGTAAACGTTATCAACAGTGAAACCGAAATGTTCCAGCACTTCTTCGCCCGGCCCGGATTCCCCAAAACGGTCTATCCCAATTACATCGCCTTCAGCAGTGACATATTTGTACCAGGCTTGGGTGATTCCGGCTTCAACTGCGAGTCTGTTGTGGTTTTTTGGAGGAAAAACGCTGTCTTTGTATTCCTTTGATTGCTTTTCGAACAATTCGAATGACGGCATGCTTACGACACGTGTCGCGATTCCGTCGGCTTCAAGTTTCTTCTGGGCATCGAGAATTAAATGCACTTCAGAACCAGTCGCTATTAATATGAGTTGTGGCGTTTTTTCTGAATCTTTTAAAATGTAAGCACCTTTGGAAACATTTGATGCTGGGGCAAATTTTTGCTGGTCGATGATTGGTAATTTCTGCCTTGACAAAATTAAAGCCACCGGGCCTTTATCTCTTTTCAACGCAATGCGCCACGCTTCAGAAGTTTCATAAGCATCGGCTGGACGAATAACGGTTAAATTCGGAATGGTCCGCAAAGCGGTTACGTGTTCCACCGGCTGGTGTGTTGGACCGTCTTCCCCAAGTCCGACGCTGTCGTGCGTAAAAATATAAGTGACCGGTGCTTCGGTCAAAGCGGCAAGCCGGATCGAGCCGCGCATGTAATCTGAAAACGTGAGGAAAGTTCCGCCATAAGTCCGGATTCCGCCGTGTGCTGCGAGTCCGTTGAGCATTCCGCCCATCGCATGTTCGCGCACGCCAAACCAGATGTTGGAATTTCCGTAATGTCCGGGCTGAAAACTGTCTTCACCTTTTCCGGGCGTGTCGTTCGAGCTTGCCAAATCGGCTGAACCGCCAATCACCCACGGAATGGTTTTCTTGATGGCGTCAAGCGTTTTTCCAGAGGCTTGTCTTGTTGCCAATGGTTCATCCAATGAAAATACAGGAAATTCGGCATCCCAGTTTTCGGGCAATTCGCCTTTAAAGCTGGTTTCAAATAATTTGGCTAAATCCTGATTTTTATCCGCGAAAGCGTTGAAATTATTTTGCCATTGTTGCTGCACGTCGGCGCCGCGTTTTCCTGCGTTTTGGAAATGGGCTTTGGCTTCTTCGGGAATCACAAAACTCTGCTCTGGATCCCAACCGAAAAAAGCTTTTGTTTTTTTGAGGTTTTCTTCGCCAAGCGGACTTCCATGCACTTTGTTTGTGCCTTCCATCGGGCTTCCGAAACCGATAATAGTTTTGACAGAAATCAGCGACGGCTTATCAGTAACTTTTTGCGCTTCGAGGATCGCGTCTTCAATTTCCTGCAAATTATTTCCGTCGTGAACGGTGATCGTATGCCAGTCGTAAGCAGCAAACCTTGCCGGTACATCTTCTGTAAAGGCAAGGCTTGTTGGCCCGTCAAGGGAAATTTTATTGTCGTCGTATAAATAAATGATTTTGCCGAGTTTTAGATGTCCGGCGAGTGAAGCGGCTTCGGAAGCGATTCCCTCCATCAGGTCGCCATCGCTGACAATGGCATAAGTGTAATGATCGATGACTTTTAGTCCGTCTTTGTTGTATTTTTCGGATAGGAAAGCTTCGGCGATGGCAGTTCCAATCCCGTTTGCAAAACCCTGTCCGAGCGGTCCGGTGGTGACTTCAATTCCGGGAACCAACGTTGATTCGGGATGGCCGGGTGTTTTAGAGCCGAGTTGTCGGAAGCGTTTCAATTCGTCAAGCGGAAGGTCGTATCCGAAAACGTTCAGTAAGCTGTAAAGCATCGCAGATCCGTGTCCGGCCGATAAAATAAAGCGGTCTCGGTTTGGCCAATGCGGGTCTTTTGGGTTGAATCTTAAAAAGCGGCCCCAAAGAACGTAAGCCATTGGCGATGCGCCTAACGGCAATCCCGGATGCCCGGAGTTGGCTTTTTGAACCATATCAATCGATAAAAAACGGATGGTATTTACACAGAGTTCGTCAGTTGTAGTAAAGGCATGTTGTGCCATAAGTTGGATGTTTATTGCCTGAATGGATGATTGAAAACAGGCTTTTTGTTACAGTGTCTCAAAGTTACTAAATGCTTGGCGGATTCGCTGCAAACTCATTACTTAATTTTTTCATAAACTCTACGATAACGTTTAAGTGTTTCCAACGTAAAATTTGTTGAAAAACAATGAACCTGCCTAATCATACAACAAAATCAAAATATCCTGTAAATAGATTGCATGATTCAGAAAGTACATTTGTATACAAGTTACCAACAACACACAAATTAAAGCAATATGAAAACGACACATCCAACAGCCGGAGAAGTTTTAGCAAAAAAAATACATTCCAAAATTGATTCATCAGGAACCGACCCAAACCGATATGGCGGCTATTATTCGCAACAGGAAGCGGAGCGCCTTTCATTGAGCAGCGCACCGGATAACCACAGTTTCATTCCGGGATTGGAAGAAAATGTAAGTACGCTTGAACGTATTTTTATGGTTGCTGCTGGAACATTCATCTTATACAAATCCTTGTCTGGAAAAAACAAAAGCATTGCCGGAACATTAGCGGCAAGTACATTGCTGGCACGCGGAATTAGTGGATACTGCCCGGTTTATGATGCGGCAGGAAGCCATGGAAAACTGAAAAGTTCGAATGTGAACATCCGTACGCAAATTACGATTGACAAACCGGTTTCAGAAGTCTATTCTTTCTGGAGAAATCTTGAAAACCTTTCAAAATTCATGAGCCATATTGAAAGTGTGAATGAAACGGATAAAGTGACATCCGAATGGAAAGCAAAAGGGCCAGCCGGAATTGGAAGCGTTTCCTGGAAAGCACAAATTTTAATGGATGAACAAAATAAACTGCTGAGCTGGCATTCGTTACCGGATTCAACTATTGACAACGCCGGAAAGGTTTATTTCAAGGATTTGGGAAATGCGACTGAACTTGATGTCACGATTTCCTACCACGCGCCACTTGGCGTAGCCGGAGAAACAGCTGCTAAATTGTTAAATCCGTTATTCGAAAAAATGGTTAAAAACGATATCGAAAATTTAAAAAACTATCTGGAAACAGGACAAAATAAAATCGGGGAATAAACCACAAACTTCCACTTGAAGAGCACCGGATAAATCGCAATGAAATATTCGGTGTTTTTTTGTAAATTCATTTATAATCTAACCCTATGAAAAATCCATTTACAAAGCAAACTGCTAAAGATGCCTGGAGCATTTTAAAGAAAACATTTAATGCCTTTATTGAAGACCGTGCTTTAAAACTTAGTGCCGCTTTGTCTTATTATACCATATTTTCCCTTGCGCCTTTGCTGTTGCTGATGATTTCGCTTGCCGGATTGTTTCTTGGACGCGATGCGATACAGGGGCATGTTTTTCACGAAATAAACGGACTTATCGGTAACGAAGCCGCTGCGCAAATTCAGGACATTATTAAAAACATGGAGCTTTCTGGAAAAACCAACATGGCTGTAGCGATTGGAGCAATAACATTATTCATTGGTGCTACCAGTGTTTTCGGGGAAATACAGGATTCTATTAATTTAATATGGAAACTTAAAGCAAAACCAAAACGCGGTTGGGTCAAGTTGTTAAAAGATAGATTGTTATCGTCATCTTTAATCGTAGGATTGGGATTTTTGCTCATTGTGTCTTTGATGGTCAATGGCGCACTGGTCGCATTAAGCGGATTGATTAAAATTTACTTTCCCGAAACGACTGTGTTCGTAGTTTACCTAATCAATATTATTATTGGTTTTAGCGTCATCACGCTCCTTTTTGCAGTTATTTTTAAAGTGCTTCCCGATGCGAAAATTGCCTGGAAAGATGTGCGTAAAGGAGCCTTTTTTACCGCTTGTTTGTTTATGCTTGGCAGATATTTAATCGGTGTTTACATACAAACGAGCAGTACCGGATCGGCTTATGGCGCGGCTGGATCGCTGATTATCATTCTGGTTTGGGTGTATTATACGGCTGCAATTTTATACTTCGGAGCAGAATTCACCAAAGTATATGCCGAATACATTGGATCAAAAATCGAACCTGCCGATTATGCAGTTTATATCGAACAGCACGAACTTGAAAGAACGAATGGCGTTTTGCCTCCAAAACCTGTGAAACATACAGCTGATGATCAAATCGTGCAATGATTTAACCGAATGGCGTAAGGCATTTTTTTGTTGATCGGCGTAAATTTATCAGACAATTAAAATCTAAAATCATGGATACCAAAGCCACTATAAAAGAAGACCAACCAAGGAATATCAACCCTGAAGAAGTTGGCAAATCCGAACCTGCAAAAGAATTAAAATCACAAACCAGTGCTGAGATCAAAGAAAGCGGACTCGGTCGTTATCAGGGGCAATTTCCTGGTGACGAACACATTGAAACCAGCATTTCGCAAATTGACAAAGGCACTGTTAAAATGCAGGAAAACAAAGAAGCCTCAAAAGAGCCGATCAGCGCCGATGACAATGCTGAAGATGATGCCGAAGGTCACGATAGTTCAGGTTACACTAATGACATTAACGATACGGATGTGCGCGATCAAAACGACAGCACCACCGACTGGGATGCAGAAAACAGCAAAACCGGAAGGCATAAATAGCTTTTAAATCTGATTGTAAAACATTTTAACTTTACAATAAATTTAAGAACAAACCGTTCAAATAAATGTTAAATTGCTGCGGCTAACCAATGCATGATAACATTAAAAATATATGGACAAAATCAAAATATTATGGGTCGATGATGAAATCGATTTATTAAAACCGCACATCCTTTTCCTTGAAAAAAAGAACTACGAAGTCACCACCTGCAACAACGGCCGCGATGCTGTTGATGTGTTTGGTGAAAACAATTTCGACATCGTTTTCCTGGATGAGAACATGCCCGGAATGAGCGGCCTCGAAACTTTGTCTGAAATCAAAGAGATCAAATCTGCCACTCCGGTCGTAATGATCACCAAAAGTGAGGAAGAATACATTATGGAGGAAGCGATCGGTTCTAAGATAGCCGATTACCTTATCAAGCCGGTAAATCCGAACCAAATCTTATTGAGCTTGAAGAAAAATCTCGATCATTCCCGATTGATTTCTGAAAAAACCACTTTAGATTACCAGAAGGAATTTCGCAAAATTGCTATGGAAATGGCGATGGTGAATTCCTTTGAAGAATGGATCGAAATCTACAAAAAGCTCATTTTCTGGGAACTCGAACTCGAAAACATCGAAGATCAAAGCATGATCGAAATCCTGGAATCCCAAAAGGTAGAAGCCAATTCGCAATTCGGTAAATTCATCGAACGAAATTACGAAGACTGGTTTGTGCCAAAAGCTGAGAAACCGGTGTTGTCCCACAATTTATTCCGCGAACTGGTAGTTCCCGAACTCAAAAAGAAAGAGCGCCCGGTGCTGTTTGTAGTAATCGATAATTTGCGTTACGACCAATGGAAAGCGTTTGAAGCCACTGTTTCCAATCATTACAAACTCGAAAAAGAAGTGCCGTATTATGCGATTTTGCCAACGGCGACGCAATATGCGAGAAATGCCATTTTCTCAGGTTTGACACCTTTGGAAATGGAAAAACAATATCCGCAGTATTGGAAAAACGATGTCGAAGATGGCGGAAAAAACTTGTATGAAGCCGAATTTTTAACAGCACAACTCAAACGCCTCGGACTCAACATCAAAGAGGATTATTTCAAAATCACCAATCTTGCAAGCGGAAAAAAATTGGCCGAAAGCTTTAAAGGACTGAAAGACAACGATCTTGTAACGGTCGTTTACAATTTCGTCGACATGCTTTCACACGCAAAAACCGAAATGGATGTCGTTAAAGAACTCGCTGCAGATGATAAAGCATATCGCTCATTGACTGCGAGCTGGTTTAAAAATTCACCACTTCTCGAAATCATCCAGCAGGCACAAAAGATGAATTTTAAATTGATTTTGACTACAGATCACGGAACGATCAACGTCAAAAATCCGTCAAAAGTCATCGGTGATAAAAACACAAGTCTTAATTTAAGGTATAAAACCGGCCGAAGCCTGACTTATGAAGACAAAGATGTGTATGCGGTAAAAGATCCGAAAAGCATTGGCCTGCCTGCAATCAATATGAGCAGTTCGTACATTTTTGCAAAGAACGATTACTTCCTGGCGTATGTCAATAACTACAACCATTATGTGAGTTATTACCGGAATTCGTACCAGCACGGCGGCATTTCGCTCGAAGAAATGATCATTCCGTTTTTGGTTTTTAATCCAAAATAATCAGCAATCTTAAATCCTAATTTGTGATGGAAATACAATTTTCATTGGATGAAATCGGTGCGGCTGCTTCAAAGTTGATCGAGCAAAATCCGCAGAAAGTCATTCTTTTTAATGGGGAAATGGGCGCCGGAAAAACGACTTTCATCAAATCATTGGCAAAAAAACTCGGCGTAAATGATACAACGGGAAGTCCGACCTTTTCTTTAGTTAATGAATACAAAACAACTGATAATGAAACGGTTTATCATTTTGATGTGTACCGATTAAAATCTGAAACAGAAGCGTATGACATGGGCATGGATGAATATTTATATTCCGGTAATTGGTGCTTTATTGAGTGGGCTGAAAAAATCCCGAATTTGATTCCGGAAGAACATTCGGCTGTATTCATTAAAGTATTGCCGAATGGAAAACGCCAGCTGAATTTCAGGTAAAATATATTCATTTTTTAAAACCATCAAGATGAAACTGCATTGTTTGTTTTTGATGGTTTTTCTTTTTGAATATCGCAAAGCGGATTCATTTTAAATAATCACACTAAAGCATTTATCTTTGGTACTTTAAAGCTTTTTCATAACTTTAACCGATAATTTTCACAACACCAAAATGTCACTCACACCGTTTACCAAACAGCAACTGATTCCGCAGGAAGAAAAGTTAGAAATTGCAAGGCAAAAAAGCGAACTTTTCATCGGAATTCCCAAGGAAACAAGCTATCAGGAACGACGGATTTGCCTGACGCCAGATGCGGTAAACTCGCTCGTTTCGCACGGCCATCGCGTGATGATCGAATCAGGAGCCGGACAGAGTTCGAGTTATTCCGATAAAGAATACAGTGACGCCGGCGCAGAAATCACTGCCGATACCAAGAAAGTTTTCGGTTGTCCGATGATCTTAAAGGTCGAGCCGGTGACAATGGATGAAATGGAAATGGTCAATCCGCAAACGATTATTATTTCGGCCATCCAGCTCAAAACCAGGAAAAAAGAATATTTTGAAGCGCTGACTAAAAAGAAGATTACCGCGCTTGCATTCGAATACATTAAAGATGAAGATGGCTCCTATCCGGCTGTAAAATCATTGAGTGAAATTGCAGGAACCGCATCAATATTGGTCGCTGCAGAACTGATGATCAACAACCAATTCGGAAAAGGATTGTTATTTGGGAATATTACCGGAGTGCCGCCGACAGACGTCGTCATTTTAGGTGCCGGAACTGTTGGCGAATTCGCTGCGAAAACAGCGCTCGGGCTCGGCGCCAATGTCAAGGTATTCGACAATTCCATTACGAAATTGCGACGACTTCAGAATAATTTAAACCAACGCATTTTTACATCTACGATCCAGCCGAAATCATTGCTGAAAGCGCTAAGGCGCTGCGATGCTGCCATTGGTGCGATGCGCGGAAAAGACCGTTGTCCGGTTGTCGTGACTGAAACGATGGTCGAACACATGAAAAAAGGTGCTGTGATCGTGGATGTAAGCATTGATACCGGAGGCTGCTTTGAAACATCTGAAGTTACTACGCATGAAAAACCCACGTTCATCAAGCACAACGTCATTCATTATTGTGTACCAAATATTCCGTCACGTTATTCTAAAACCGCTTCGCTTTCGATCAGCAATATTATTACACCATACCTGCTTCAGATTGCGGAAGACGGTGGTATCGAAAGTTCGATCCGATGCAACAAAGGCCTCAAAAACGGTGTCTATCTCTACCATGGCATTCTGACCAACAGGGCGATTGCCGACTGGTTTGACCTTCCGGCAAGCGACATCAATTTAATTGTGTTTTAACAACGGTTTGAATTACCTTTGCCCAAAAATTAACCCATGACTTTTAAATTCCGCTTTGCCTATTATATGTTTGGTTTCATCATAGGCATTTTTTTTGTGACGCTTATTTTTAGTGGAAAAGACACACGTTGCAATTATTTTCCAAACGCACGGGTGCTGAATGACCTGCGCACCAAACCATTCCAATATTCAAAAGAAGCATCTGTGATCCTGACACAAAAATGGGTCGATACGATTGATATCAAGAACACTTTGCAATATGGTGATGTAGATTTTGACCGAAGCAACAAAGTTTTCCAAGGAGGGAAATTGTACACGATTGAAGGAAAAACAACTAAAAACCAACCCATTATCCTTGAAGTCATCAATTATCCTGAAAAGGCCATTCTGAAAGACATTAAAAAAATATAATTTTTATTACCGATTTGCTTGCAGGTATCAATTCTAAACGTATATTTGCACTCCTATTACGGGCGATTAGCTCAGTTGGTTCAGAGCATCTGGTTTACACCCAGAGGGTCGGGGGTTCGAATCCCTCATCGCCCACAAGTTTAAATACAATTAGTTTCAAAACCCCACAAATCTTATGATTTGTGGGGTTTTTGCTTTTGTGCAAGTAGCAAATTATTCATTCAATCTTAAATCTTACGAAACAAACGCGATGCCCTTTATAAAATCGATCCAAAGGGCATCGCTAAAGTTCCTAAGACCTTGCAGATAGCCGTACTAACAACCTGTTCACTCACCTGTTCAAAATTTGTACATCTTGTTTGTTATTGCTCAGAAAGATAAATTGAATAATAATTAAAAGGTTACCACCATGAAAGAAAAAATCACTTTGCATTTTTATTTAAGAAGTAAAAAAGCTGTTGCCACAGGACTATTACCTCTTTATGTCCGACTTACTGTAGATGGCGAACGTCTCGAATTCAGTTCCAAAAAATTCATTGAAAAATCCAAATGGTCCGAAGACCTGTCGAAAATGAAAGGCAACTCCGAAGAAGCCCGTTCAATAAATAGCTATCTCGATTCGATGAAAGCACACGTCACAAACATCGAGATCATGTTAACGCATAAAAGGGAGGCTGTAAATATTGACAACTTTAGGAAGCACCTCTTTAGCCAAACCGATCGCGACAGAATGCTTATCCCAATTTACCATGCGCATAATGATAAGATCAAAGGGTTGCTTGGAAATGGCTACGCACCCGGAACGCTTGAACGTTTTAAGATTTCACTAAAACATCTTGAAGAATTCCTAATTTGGAAATACAATATTAAGGATATTGCCATTTCTAAAATCGACTTTGCGATGATAACGGAGTTTGATTTTTATCTAAGGAGCGAAAAGAACTGTAATAACAATACTGCTGTTAAGTATGTCAGAAACTTTAGGAAAATCATCAAAATTTGCCTCAATAACGACTGGCTTGAGAAAGACCCATTTGTTAAGTATGACGGAAAAATGAAAGAAGTTGAGACCGAATTTTTAACCGAGGAAGAAATCAAAGACATTTACTCAAAGAAATTCCGTACACCAAGATTGGAACTTGTGCGGGACATTTTTATTTTCTGCTGCTTTACTGGTCTTGCTTACGTCGATGTCAAAGGACTTAACCGAGATCATATAGGGATTGGTATCGATGGACAAAAATGGATATTTAAAAACCGACAGAAAACTGATACAAAATCAAAAATTCCATTGCTGCCTATTCCTGAGGAATTAATTGAAAAATATTCTAATCACCCTAAGTGTTTGAATGAAGATAGAATTTTGCCGGTATTAAGTAATCAGAAAATGAACGGGTATTTAAAAGAAATCGGTGACCTATGCCAAATTACAAAGGAGATTACATTTCACATGGCCAGACATACTTTCGCTACTTCGATAACTTTGTCAAATGGCGTTCCTATTGAAAGCGTAAGTAAGATGCTTGGCCACAAAAATATTCAAACCACTCAGCATTACGCTAGAGTGCTCGATAAAAAAGTTAGCGAGGATATGCAAAACCTAAGAGCTAAATTTACAACCTTTAAACATCCATTAGTTTCAAACGCTTAGATTGGACTGGAGTAATCTTCAGACAAAACTATTTGGCAGGAAAAGTTACGATTGAGACTTAGATACAAACAGTAGGTTTTAAAACAACCCATTATAATATATTAGAAAATAAAACCGAATTACATACATTTGAGGAATTAACCGTCGGTAAATAGATTAGAAAATGATACGGCCATACAACAAGCGAAGCAAATGGAATTGGCTCACAACTTAAAAATATACATGACAAACAAAATAACCTTAATATTGATTTTATTTTTTTGCCTGTCGTCCTGCTCGACAAATAATATGAAATCACAAAGTACCGGACAGGAGATATATAATTTTAAATTATCCGATTCAGATTATACAATTCTTGACTATAAAAAAGATTGGGATTGGATGTTCAAAAACGCAAGGCCAACCGAACTGAGTCAAAAGGAATTATCGGAAATTGAAACTATCATAGAATTTGCCGTAAAGGAAAATAATGATCAACAAAAAGTAAAGCTTGAAAAGCACAATCAGGGGTTACCAAGTACAGTTCGAAAACGAACTGGTTTTGAAATTACGCTCGATAGCATGAAACGCCAATATGTTCCGATAATGAACGTAAAAGGCGAAAAAGAAGTTTGGATCAATCTTTTTTGCGATGCTGCAGGATTTGACACCTGGAAATACACATTGATGCTCGCAGAAGATGGAGGCAATTGCTTTTTTAATTTAAAAGTAAATCTTCAAACCAAGTCTTATTATGATTTGAGAATTAATGACGCGGAGTAAACCTACAATCATATATAAGGGAGATTTACAATTTCACCCTGCTTCAGCCACCAATGGATTTTAATTTTTTGTTTTTGCAAATCTTTATTGATTATATTCGTTTTAGTTTGGAAAGTACGATATTCGGTCATAATGGCGCACACAACGATAAACTATTAACCGCCTTTAATCAATATCCAAATAAATATAGCTATGAAATTGTTTTATTTGTTCATCCTTTGCATTTCGTTTCACTGCAACGCGCAAACAGAAGAACCAACCGAAGACGGGCTAAAAATTAACAGCACAGGCAAAATTAACTTTGTTGAGAATATTCAGGAAGCTAAAAATCTGGCGAAAACAGATATCGCGAACAAAACGCCTTTTCTTTTTATTCACGGAGGCTGGGCTCCAGTCGTATATGCCACAGATAAAAGCTTCGAAAAAAAATATAACGCTTATTTTAGTGATTTTGGCTGCACATCTCCCGATCAAGACCTGCTAAGTGCCTATAATTTTACCGTGTTTAAATACTTAGACGATCAATTTGGAAAGCGATGGAGAAAGGAAATAAGAAAGGATGTTATCGGATTTAACGAATATAAAAAAAAGGCGGTTATAAACAGTGGAGATACAAAAGAGATGCAACCAACTATTTCAAAACTGGATTCCCGGTTTTCTATCGTCGGTGACTTCAACGGCGACAGCATTAAAGATACCATCTTTGAATCGTATCGAAACAGCATCTCTAAAAAAGAGATAAATAAAATACATGATTCACTGGATTGGGAAAAAGATATTGAATTAACCCTAAAAAGCAAACCAATTTCAATTTTATACTCAAGCGATAAGTCAGTTCACCCGTTTATCGTTTCAAAAAATTATCAGCAAAAAGGAGTTTACCTGCTATCAAACTTAGGGGATTTGAATGACGACGGAAAAGATGAGTTTGGGTATGCGGTTGATTGGGCCGATTTTTCAAGCCTCAATACATACCGTATCATGACAATAAAGCAAAACATGTTTGTGGAAATTTTCAATTTCCCTTTACATGAAACCATGAGTGTCGAACCCGGTAATTTATTTCATTCGAAAGAGATGGTTTTAAAAGTCTCCAAAAAGACGATCAGGTATAAATATGCAAGCATGGAAGATGGCGATGTTAAGGAAGCCGAATATACATTTAAATAATAAAGCTGCAGTTAACAGGAAACTCTGCTAAGCTGGCTTGAGCCAATATTTTCCGCTTAAAAAGAAAGTGATCTGTTAATTTAGAAAATAAAAAAAATTGAAGCTGACATATAAAATTTAATAATTACTTCATAATGAAAAATTTGCTTGTATGTTATCTAATAATATTATCGTGTAATAACCTTTTTGCGTGCGATTGTGAATATGGCGGTGATTTTTTAAAAGTTGCTCCAAATAAAAGTTTAATAGCTCTAATTAAAGTCAGCAATTTTATTGATGAACAGTCAATGGAGGTCGAAATAATTGAGATATTTAAAGGCACCGAGATACGAAAAAGCGTCACAGTCTGGGGAGATGATGGCAAAAGTTGTTTGCCGTATTTGTCAGAGTTTAAAAAAGGCAAGCAATATGTAATTGCATTTGACATACATAAATCTTCAAAAAATATGGGCCAGGACTATGAAATTTCTGTATGTGGACAATATTGGCTTGAAGTGAAGGTAATAGATCAAAAAACAGTTGCATTTAGTGATGTAAAGAATCGTGAAACGAAACTTGATATCGCTGTTATTCGAAAAAAATTGAAAAAAATTAATGATAAAACTTAACAAATGGAGACGCAGCGAAAATAACTTCTTCAAAACTTCACCAATTTCCAAAAAAGGACTAGCCGAATACTTAAACGCAACAATCAATTCCGACAGAATGCAACAACCTGATTTGTACTAATGAAACTATTTTTAAAAATAATTATTGGATCAATAGTTTTATACCTGCTAGGTTTAATCGCTTTTGTATATGAAGAGCATTACAGAAAATTAATTCGCTGGTTTTATGAACTCTTAAGCCTTAATAGGCTCTCATTTCAAAATCATGGAAAATATCTTCATTTTGCCAACGGAGCATTTATTTTTGCTTTCTGTGCAGCTTTTACAATACTGTTTTTTCTTTTAAAAAATCAGAATAAAAGATTGAAGTTTTTAAGCCTCATTTTTTCCTTTATTATTTTTTGGCTAATAACGATTATATATTGTTTTCTAGACAGTTTCAGTAAACTGGCCGAATGTACTGCCTGTCAGGACGGGACAAGAATCTTAGCTTATAATGAGATTCAATATGATTTGATTTTTGTACTAAGTTTAAGCATTGCGATAATCCCTGTTATTTTATTAAAAATAAAAAAGCAGGCCGTTAGTAATTATGTCGATTGTCCAAATTCATAAAAAACATGAAAAGAAGAATTATAATGCCAGTTCTTTTAATAATTTTCGCAGTCGTTTTTTGGCACATAAATAACGAAATTGAATCATACAATATGGATTATTACCATGGAAAAGACAATGGTGCATTCGTCCAATTCAATTCCATTTGTGTTTTCAGTACAGTATTTTTCTTTTTTATGAGTAAACGCAGCAAAATCCTGAATGGAATCTTGGGCTTGCTTCTGGCTGTAATGGTCAGTATAATAACCTATTTACTTATTGGAGATGGTTTACCATTTTCAATTATTTCCAGCCTCATGCTCATATTGATTTTTTTTATCATTGATTATGCGAGGAATAAACGCAAAAAGATTTAACAAAAAACCATTGTGGAAGCGCGAGTCACCAACTTTGAGGCCAACAAAGAAATGTAATTGGATTTAAACACAGGAATTCTAAAAAAAACATGGAACAACATTTTAAAATTTGGGAGCTTGTAACCTTGGCATTGTTTCTCGGTTCTCTCACATTCATTCTTGGGGCAGCCTTTCAAACGTATATCGCCTACCGAAATCAAAAAAGGTTTACCTTCAGAATAGTGCTGCTTGTTTTGCTCACGCGTATTTTAACAATTTCAGCCACACTCCTATTTTGGTTTACAAATACCATTACTATAGACATGATGTTTGGCCCCATATTATTAGCGGCCCTGCTTCCTGAAATGATTTTAAGCCCAATTTTACTCAAAGTATTTGGTTATAGCTTTCAAATGTCAAAAGTTAAATGATGAAAATAAAGAATTTTTATTTCTGGGCTTGGTGTCGGTTATAAGCCTCAGCGGCGCAAGTCAAACCATGAAGGATATTCTTTTGCGGCGTACAAAATATCTAAAACATATACAGGCAAAAAATGACGAGGAAGGCTTAAATTATACTGCACACAGTCGGTTATTTATAACGATGTTGCGTTCAGAATCTGAACTTCTTTTTGAAAAGACCTACTTTATAAATGTTTGGGATGAAGCCAAAAAGAAGTTTATATTACTTGACAAAATAAACCGTAACATTGTTAAAAACAAATAGCAGCAAGTTGATCAGCCCATGGCTAAACAAAATTTCGAATATGAAATATTTCTTTGTACCGATTTTAATTCTTATGGTTGCCTGTCAAGACAAAGTAACAGTAATACCATCCACCGATAATAAACTGGAACAAAGCGTTTATAACGCTATCCAAAATGTAAAAAAATCGTCTCACTCAAACAGAAAAAAAGCATTGCGGGAATTTCTCGTTTACGCAAATAAGGCAGATGGTGCGATCGCTGAAGAATATGGCGCATTCGCATTTGACTACGTCGAAAACAATACCAAAGACTTCTTTGCCGTATTGACGAAAAATGATTCAACCATGATTGCCGACTGGGCAAAAGCCAGCGTTGGGGAAATCGAAATTCTGGCGGAAGATCAAAAACAAAAAGACAGCATCCTGCATGCTGTCCGGACAAACCACGACATAAAAATCCAAAAAAACAACGCTGCAGCAATCGAAGCCGAAAGGTTTTATTTTAAAAAACTTAAAGAGTTTTTAAACAGGGAGAACTTACCCGGAACGATTGAACTCAAACAAAAAGCTGAACCCTTTAAACAGGGAGATGAAATGTCCGATCCGAACAATACTTTAGAGCCTAAAATTGAAACGCTGGAACTGGAGTATGTTGTTTTTGGCTGTGCGTGTGCGAACTGGATCAAAAAGGAAGATTTGGAACAGGATAAAAATAACCTCAACAAGGCACACTATTTTTTTATTGAACCGGAAAATCCTAAGCTCGGATTGCCTCAAAATTTTGATGCCCTGAAAAACCGTATAAAAGTTACAGGGCAATTCTACAAGAATAAAGATTACCCAAAAGGAACCCTAAAAGGAGAAGAAGACCTGGAAAAAGCGAAGGTTTTCAGGTATCGCAAAATCGAGTTAATCACAAAATAGTTTCTAATATATCCGAAATCGCAAATGAAAAAAATTATCATCCTGTTCACTGTCGTTGCCCTGTATTCGTTTACAGGCTACAGAAGCGAAACTGAAACCGGATTTTCGGAAACGTGTGCTAAATTGTCCGTTGCGTTTAGAAAAGACAATCACGGGCGTTTGGTTTACAACCAGACTGACGGAAGATATATTCAACACCACAAATTTGCCAAGATCCTGACGGCTTTGGGCAAATATGGCTTAGAAAACCATGTGCCGTCTGAAAAGTCCCATTCAGGAAAAATCGAAAAGCTGGCTTGGGTTGGCGAACCGTCAGAAAAAACCATCAGGCTCGAAAAAGCCACGTTTAAAAGCAGTCAACAAACCGGTTTATCAATAACCGACTATTATATCACGAGAAAAGCGAAACCCAACTACATCCATTTAAGGACGATAGAAAATGAGTTTGAAGAATTGACCATCGACAAAATTACTTATAATGCTTCCTGGTTTGAAAGTCGAATATTTGGAGCAGATGACGCTATTGAGGAATTAAATAATCTGGAAAAATAAAATCTTTACAACTCTTGAATTCCAACTGTAAACAAATGAAAACCTGCCTTTTAATATTTATAACTTTATGTATGCTGTCCTGCGCAAGGAAGCCGGTATCTTATACTGAAAATTTGGGTGGCCGGGAGTTCATAATTAAAGATTCGATAAGTACGATAACGATCGGGCATTGTGACATCACCGAATGCCTGGATGCCGAGATACTAAGCGGAAAATTGTACTTCCCCGAAAAAATATTTCAGCAAATTAAAAGTAAATACCTGAAAGACGACGGCCTGACTGCTTACCAACATGACATTTACTTAACCGGAAAAGACAATATTACCTATAAATTATTTGACTCCGTACTGTCTCCGAAAATGGGAAATAAATACCGCGTGACAGGAAAAGTGGTGGGCTTTAAGGGTTATGGAGCTGTATTTAAAATTGACAGTTATCAATTGTTGGCCGAAACCTCGCCCAGTGTTCGTAGAAAAGGCAAAACATTAGCTGATGCTTTCCCTGTGGAAAATATAGTATCGGTAAAAATAACAAACATTCATGGCAGGCATCATCTGACAAGCAAGGAAATGTCAGAATTTAAGAAACAGCTTGGGGCGGCAAGTTATTCAGGCGGATTGTTGGAAAAGCCTGGCCATATCTTTTTGGAGTTTACCTTGAAAAATACAGGCGGCTCACGCACAACCAACGTATATGCAAGTAACAACTATATCCATTTTGATAAAAGCTTTGGTCGGGATAATGCTGAATTTAGCGGATCCTATAAACTAACTGCAGGCTTTGATTTTGACCAATATAAATGATGAAACATTTCCTACTTGTCCTTTTCCTGATGCTGATCGGCTGCAATAAAACTGAAGTTGAGGGAATTACTGTCAATCGCGCTTTTGTGGAATCCCAATCGCACGCCGACAACGTAAAGTTAATGACGCTGGTTGAGCAGACTTTAGATCATAATGAGAAAGCTTTAGCCGATCTAATTGAATTTCCCTGTGGCGGTGCATCCTACTGCTATGATCTAGGCAGCGTGATTGCGCAAATTGTTTATACAATGGGTGAAGATGATTTTGCTGAAATGATCGCTTCGCTAAACAAAATCCAGCAAAGGGATTTACTTAATTTGATAGAGGTTGGCCTGGAATACGGGTTTCAGCTTGATCCGAAAGCCAAGAACCAGATAATCCAAAACCAATTCCCCACACTGTACAATCAACTCCAGGCGGACAATCCATAATAATAAATAGTGAGGCCTGCTACTAAATAGTTGGCCGAGAATAATTGTTACCTTAGCTGTAATTAATAATCAACGACACTTAAATGAAGAAATATATATACATTTCAATTATTTTATCCTTGAGCTTCATTAAAGCATACAGCCAAAATTCTCTAAAACCCATTCAAACGGTCACACAAATATTCAACCATTATGTAGATTTATCCGATGGCACTGATTCAGAAACGAACAAGGAAGATGTGAAAAATGCATTGATATCATTGCAGGAACCAGGCAATAAAGCCGTTCTTTCGCTGTTGATCGACGTCTGGATGTACTATGATCCGACAGATTTTCCCACCCGAAGCCTTATTGAGCCGATCTTCATCCAAAATAAACAGGATGCCTTAAATGCAATAGAAACGCGCTTGAGGAATAAAAGGAAAACTGAAAAAACAAATGTTGCGCCGTATTCCGATCTAATAGAATTGAAGCAAACCCTGTCTAAGTAGTAAATATGATAAACATAAAACTAATTTGGTATGCTATATTGATAGTAATTCTCGCAGGCTGTGACGCCGGTTATAAAATACAAAACGATAAAGTCCTTTACATTTCGTATAACGAATCCAACGGAAGAAACACGAGGAATTTTGGGGCTGATCCCGAAACTTTTCAAATCCTTGAAAACGACCGGTACGGATTGGATAAAAAAAATGTTTATTACGAAGGAAATCCAATCGACGATGCGGATCCCAGGTCCTTTAAAGTATTGTCTGATTACATTTCCAAAGATCGGAATCGTGGCTATACAGGCACCATTGCGATCCCCGGATCTGACGGTAATACGTTCGAGTCGGTTATGAACGACTATACGCGGGACAAAAACGATGTTTACCGCGCCGAATACCCGCTACATTCATCGTCTCCGAAAACCTTCGAAGTAATTGAAAAGGGATATGGATATTGGTCAAGGGACGAAAACAATTATTACTTTGCAGAACGAAAAGTCCCTGTCAAAGACTATAATACTTTTGAGATCTTAGACGACGATTGTTTTTTTGCAAAAGACAGGTTTCAGGTATATAGAGAAGACAAAGTGCTGTTAGGTGTAGATGCTAAAACTTTTGTTTTTCTTGAAGTTTGTGTCGGCCGGGATAAATTTGGTTGCCATGATGGTGAAAAACGATGTGGCTGTCCAACAAAATAATCAGTGCATATTAAATCAGATCGATTTTATGAAAAAAGTTTTAATGATATTTTTTGTCATTGCCGCGTTGTATAGCTGTAAAAACGATGCCCCTAAAAAAACGCCGTTATATCCAGTTAGGCAATCGCCTGACAAGGCAGTGACAAATGCCCCTAAAAAAATCGGCTATTATATGTCCGGTGATAAAGTTTATGCCTGGTGTGCAAAGCACCGAGACCCGGATGTTTATTATCCCAGGATCATTTTTCAAGAGGAATTTGCGATTTACCAACTTCACGGCCAGTGCTACTATTGGTTCTTTACTTATTATTATCATACCGGGACAGATAAGATAGAACTGCTGTGGAGTTACAAGAACGATTGCCGCTTCGAGCCGAAATCCTGGCAAGGTTCAAACGGGATTAAAAAGTATCCGAAAAGTGGCGATGCGTTTTGTGACTATAGTTTGGTAAACGATTCCGTCATAAAAGTCAAATACAATTTTCCGGAATGGGCAAATAAAGTGAACGAGATGGAAAAAGATTCCATATTTCCCGCATATTTGTATTTGGTGAAAAAATAGGTACCTCATCTGTAAATTTAAAAAATGAAAAAAATACTAATTGTACTGTTCTGCTTAATAGCAAGCAACACTGCATTTTCACAAACAAAGGATGCGAATTACTATGCCGAAAGCGGACGGGAATATGCAAAGGCAGGGCAATATAAACAGGCACTGGAATATTATGACAAGGCAATTGACATTAATCCTGACAGTGACCAGGCTTTTCACCATAGAGGTATTTGCAAAGCAATGACAAGGGATTATGAAGGCGCCATTCGTGATTATACAAAATCAATATCGCTGAATAACAACGATTATGAAGTGTTTTACAACAGAGGCGTTTCCTTGTATTACCTGAAAGCATATCAAGATGCCCTACTCGATTTTAACAACAGCCTTAAGCTAAACCCAGATTTTGAAGAGCCGCACTTCTTTAAAGGATATTGTTACTGCGGATTGAAAAAATACGCAGAAGCGATAAATGAATTTAATACCGGGCTTACCGCCAATCCTCACAATGCAGAAGGATACGTCAATCGTGCCATTTGCAATATCATGCTTGGAAACAATGCTGAGGCATTGGATGATGCCACAAAATCAATAGCTATAAATTCCGGCGACATGCGGGCATACGACATCAGTGGCCAGGCCAAATTTCTGTTGGGAGATTTTAAGGGAGCCGAGTCTGATTTTACAATTTCCGTGAACAATGAATCCGGTAATATCCAAGCCTTATACAACAGGATGTCTGTCAGGCTGGAACTGGGAAACAATGCAGGAGCATGTGAAGATTATAAAAAATTGATGGCTTTAGGAGAAAAAACCGAACCTAAAATGGATGGGATTTGCAAGTAATTTCGCAATGGCCCAATGTGAGTTAAAATTAAATAGCTGCGTTAACATTATCTTTATTCATCTACCTTATCCATTCTCCTAACCAAAGTATCTCTTAAAGAATTTAAAAACTTTGTCCACTCTGACTTCCGCCATTAGTCATTCGACACGATAAAATATGTAAATCAAAGTTATGCAATCTGCCAATGATCTAAATAAAGAGTTAAGCCGTGTTGTAGCACATCACAAGAACAGATTACAATTCTTGAAATAGCTTTTAATAATAAAAGCAAAAAAATAAAAATAAAATCCGCGAACACAGCTTTAGATGTGAGGAATTTAGAACTTAATGAATTTTTAAAATCCTAATACTTAAATCAAAGCGATTCGAAAGTCAAAGAGAGCATTCAATTTGCGATTGACAATATGTGGCAGAAAAAAGGGGAACTAACCGTATAGTATCAGCATAGAGGCACAACAGAGCGTGTACAAAATAAAAGCCTGCTTCAAACGAAACAGGCTTCTTACTAATCCGGAAAAGGTTACCCGTCAAAACCGGATTATTTCTTTCTCACTTTCGCGAGCATTTTTAAAATTAGCGTAGCCGTAAAACTTACAACCGCGCTTATCACCGCTAACACATTTTCAAAATAGCTGTAGAATGTAAATTGGGAACGATACTTAACAGCGTTCCAGCTGCTGTTCCTGTCTTGAGCGAAATATTTGCTTCAATCGCACGCACTTTTTTCGGTTTCCGGCAGTAACGAATAATTTTTCCATGGTATTGTTCAATAATTGTATATTTATTCGCTTACAAATAAAGTCTAGTGGCTATTTTAGCTCATTGAAATCTTAAATTATCTACAAAATGAATTTCCCTAAAATTGCTAAATTAATAATTGAATTAAACGATGCTGATTTAAGTTTTCGGGAGAAACTCATTAAAGAAAAAAAGCTTTCTGAAGGTTACAACGAACAAATGGAAACTCTTCACATAAAAAATGCAGAAAAATTAAATGAAATTATCGACGAAATTGGTTTTCCAACAATTGAAAAAGTTGGGTTTGATGCTAGTGAATCAGCTTGGTTAATTATTCAACACTCAATAAGTAAACCTGACATTATGAAAAAGTGCCTAAAACTTTTAGAAAACGTTGTATTTGAAAATAAAGCTTATGAAAAGAATTTGGCTCGTTTAACCGATAGAATAAATGTACTTGAAGAAAAACCTCAGTTATATGGAACTCAATTCGATTGGGATGAACATGGTGAATTAAGCCCAAATGTCTGTGATGACTTCACGAAAGTCAATTTTCGAAGATTAAAAATTGGGCTCAATACTATCGAAGAGCAAACAAAAATAATACGAACACAGGCGAAAAACGAAAATCAAACAGTTCCAAAAAATCTTAATGAACGAGAAAATGAAGTGAGAATTTGGAAAAGAAAAGTTGGTTGGATAAATTAAAAACAGCCACTAACAGCCTTTTTACGCAAGAGCTGGTCTTTAGTTAGTTGAAACATTTTCCAAACCAAGAAAGTTCTATCTTAGCTGAGAGAACTCTGCTCCTAGTTCCGCTCCTGCACAAATAGGCGAAACGTTGGGCGAGATTGAAACCGTGGCAAAACCGCGAACGAAGTAAATCAGAAAATTTTAAATCAATGCAAAAACTATCAATTATAATTTTTTTCTTAATGTTAGTTCCAAAAGCATTAGCTCAAGATAGTATTGTCTACCATCAATCAAAATTAAATATGTTTAGCAATAAGTATGTTTTCTTTAGCAATGGAACTTTCAAACATTACTATCAAACTGATGATGGACAACTTTGGTATGGATTTGGTGAATTTGAGGATAAAGGAAGAATACGAATTTTAAAATTTAAAGATCCTGATTTAACAATGAAAATCGATTATATGCGGATCCATTATGAAGCAAATTTTAATCGCAAATTGGTGAAAAGAGCAAATAAATTTAAGTCAAAAGATTTTTATAATACAACTAGAAATAAGAGTGTATTCTTTGAAGAAGCAACAACCATGCCCAACAGCCTGTAACCATATGAAGACTACAACGAACATATTGACATTTTTAATTTTACTGACTTTGATAGCCTGCGGGCATAAACGGCCTGAACGCAAAGGAATATCTAAAGTGGCAGTTGCTTTTTCAGGTTATGGCTGTGAAAGTGAATGTCCATTTAAAGTATTTAGCGTTGACAATAATTTGACCGCAACATTTTACGGTGAACAGTTCGCTGACAAGAGCGGGTATTTTAAAGGTAAGGTTCCGCAAGCAACCTGGGACAGTATTCAAGTTCGTTTTGACAAATTTATTGTAAACGGAATTGACACTACAAGATACAGAAAGACAAACCATCCGGAGGTTGAATTTGTCATTTACGATGGTTCCCGAAAACATCGGACAAGGTTCACTAAAAATACAGGTGAAATGAAAAGTGGCGACTTAGACATCTTATATTGGTTCGTGAAAATTGCCTCACAGGCAAACTTAAAAAGCACTGATAGCTTGAATTTTGAAACAACTTTACAATTTCCAATACCAGCTAAAACAATTGTAAGTAACAAGACGAGAAGAACGGCTAACCGGTAACAGCGGTTTTGAGAAATTCGCCTGATTTTTTCTAACCGGAAGTTCGTTTTCACGAAAAAGTTTTATATTGACGGTGTACGCAGTTTCGCTGGCTGCGCGAACTTCGAAAAGCCACGGGACGTTATAAGTAAACAGGTAATTTGCCAATCAAAAGAACTACAAAATGAATTAAAAAAACATGAAAACAAAAAATAATAGTCAAATAGGTGCGCAGATAGCTCTGTTGATTGGACTTCCGATCGGGGCAATTTTCTCCCTGGCAATTTTATTGATTTCACTTGTTCCTATGTTTGATTTAGGCCTGGTAATTGTAGGCGGCAGATTTTTTTGGCACCCATTGGTCTGGGCAGGACTCATTCCCGCTACATTTATTTTTTCATTATGGTCAGCAGGAAAAAAAATCGAAACGCGTTTAGATAAAAATTATTCACTCATAAAGACAAGTTTTTTGTTCACGTTATTTGTAAATACACCACTGTTCGCAATCATTCTTATGACTTTTCTTGCTGGAGGAATCATTCCGATATCGCAAATCGATTCTCCTACTATTAGCTTTGCGGCGATAGGCCTTACGGTATTTACTTATTTGATATCGGTGCCGTTTACAACTTTAACGATTGGATTATTAATTGTGACCATAACCAAAAATAAGATCAGAGAACGGAAACTTAACTGCATTAGCCCCAATTAGCCGCAAACGTAAAAAATCACCACAAATGAAAAATTGGAGTTGTATTCAAAACTAATTCTTGTCGTTTTACTTAGCTTAGTCTTAGTCTATTCAGCATTTTCATGGATAACTTATTTTGCATGGCCGATGAAAGTGACAGCAACAGTTTATGGAATTTTTAGCTTAATAATTTTACTTCCGTTTATACTTTATGGGTCTAAAATTCGTCGAAAGGTAATCCTGGAAACAGCTTTGTTTTTAAGCATCGAAAGTTTTCTATTTTTACTTTATTCTTATGGTCAACCGCGATGCGAACCTTGCATTACTTATGAGGATTGTCCGCCATGCCTTTCGGGCTTATAAATAACTTTTATTTGGGTTGCGATATTTACATTAATTCTTTTCATAATAAAGTATCTCTTCCAAAAGAATGCCGACCGCTAGCAGCGCAACACAGCAAGCGACAGTTTATTCATCCACCTCATCCATTCGCCTAACCAAAGTATCTCTCAAACTATTCAAAAACTTAGTCCTCTCCGACTTCCGCGCTCGCATTTCAAAAAACGTCCTATGAAACTGCCCCAAATCAATATCGAATGTCTCCTCAAAAAACTTAGCAGTTTCTTTCAAATCAGTTGTGCCATTATTAAAAACGCCTTCGGCGTGCAGCGCATAAATCAATTCAATTAAGGCGATTTTTGAACCTGTCCATTTTTGAATATGTCGTTCCGAAATTTTATAAGGTTCAGGCTTCGCATCCAGTTTGGCAACTTCGTTCTCCAAATAAACTTTAATCTGATCATTCGCGATAATCTTGGCCACTTTAAAATCGTGCGAAGTAGTGAAGCGATTGTCAGCCTGGAAATAAGAACTATCGAGAGTAAGTTTAATATCATAACGGCCACGGAGAAAATACTTTTTGTCGAGAACCGTATTTCCGGTCCGGAAATATTTATAAAAATCTAAGTTTTCATTAAAGAAGATCTTCAGCTTATCCAGTTCTGCATTGAAATATTTTCGCAGATGGCGACTGGCGCCAAAAGGTTTATTACTTTCAATATTGTGGATTTCGTTATAAAAAATCAATCGGCTTACAAACTGCGGTTTAATAATTTTAAAGAAATTAATTTCGTCCCGTTTATTTTCGAAAGTATGGCTAATAGAAAACGTCTTCAGTTTTTCGAGAATAACAATGATTCCGCTGATAGCATTTTCTGCTGAGTGAATTGTACTTTCTTTACGCAAATGAATCTCAATCAAATGTTCTTCTAATTCAGCAAGCAATTTCGCTGTATATACTTTCATTGGGTAATGTTTATTGGTTTGGTACGCCAAATCTAAAATCAGAACTTCTGATTTCCAAACTGTAGTAAACCACTTTAATGAAATTACAGGCCAACAAAAAGAAAGCATTCCTTAATCCTTACAACAGAAACCAAATACAACCAATTGTAATACAGTAATTTAAAAACAAAGTGCAAATTGTATCACTTTGATTTACTTTGTCGATACTCCAAACTTGAATATATTTGAAATTCAGAAGCCACTACCCTATTTGCCAGTAAATTTTTATTTGCCATACAGCTTTTCACCAAACTTTAAACCAAAAGCCATGTACAAATTAAGATTCCTGACTGTAGCAGCATTAGCAGTATCTCAAACATTTCTCGCACAACAAAAATTTTTTAAAACGCCCGACAGCTTAAAAACAAAAAGCCTCGATTACCTCGTTTCCCGGCTCGATGAAAATGAAGACAATCCTATACTCGACTCCATTTACAGCAATTCCTATCTTTCAATAGCGAAAGCGAAAAAAAATTGGGCTGAAATGGCGTCTGCATATCGCGTAATATTACACCAGTCAGATAAGGAAACATGGGTTACGTATTCAGACAGTATTCTAAACGCAGCAACGAAATCAAAAGACGATAGTGAAATCGGCAACGCCTACCTCACAAAAGGAATGATCTATTATAATGAAAAACAATTTTCAAAAGCATTAGATAATTATATCCTGGCAAACAGTTACATTGCTAGGACCGATGACGAATACTTAATCAACAAAACGAAATTCACCATTGGCCAGTTAAAATACTCCCTCGGTTTTTATAACGATGCCATTGCAAACCTTAAAGATTGCGCACAATATTTCCGTCAGGAAAGCGGCAAACCTTATTTAACGACGCTGCATACATTAGCACTTGCATATATTCATTCGGGCGATTTGGCGATGGCCACGACCACAAACAACCTGGGCATTAGTGAATGCATCCAATTGGCAGACACAAAAATGATCTCATATTTCACGCTGAATTCTGGAATCATCGATTACAAACAAAAACAATACAAAGAATCAATAAAGAAATTGCTCAGCGTTGTCCCTGTGCTTCAGAAAGACAAAGACTTCGGAAACGAAGCCGTGGCCAGCTTTTATCTCGGCGACAGTTACTGGTTGCTGAAAGACCGGCACACAGCGGTAAACCATTTCAAAATAGTCGACAATATCTTTGAAACTCAAAAATTCCTCAAACCCGAATTTATAGAAGGCTACAAACACCTGATTGAATTTTACAAACAGACAGGCGACCAAATTCAGGAAGGCAAATACCGCGATCAGATTCTCAAAGCCATGGAGTCACTATACCAGTCAGACAAAATCCTTGCAGTGAAAATCTCCCGGGAATATGATTTTGACAGTATTAAAAAGAGCAACGACCAATTTAAAAAAGAGATCCACGATAAAAACATATTTCTGATTGTATCGGTTATCGGCGTTATTGTACTCTCTATAATATTAGCCATTATAGTTTGCCGCCGCATCCAGCGAAACAAGTTACTGAAACAAAAATTCCGCGAAGTTATGATCCATAAAGACAAAACACCGGCTCCGGTGTTGGCCATCAAAAAAATTGTAGATGGTGACTTATTCATCAAAGAAGAAACGGTCGAACAGGTAACTGCCAAACTACAGGAATTCGAAAAAAGCAAATTGTATCTCGACAAAGACTTTACTTTGAATAAACTCTCTGATTATGTGGGTTGCAACACCCGTTATACTTCGAAAATTGTTTTACAATCAAAAAACAAAAAGTACATAGAATACATCGACAGCCTCAGGATCACCGACATTCTCCGAAAACTAAAATCTGAAACCAAATACCAAAACTACACCATCAAAGCTTTAACCGATGAAGCCGGATTCAAATCCCCGCAAAAGTTCAGGGAAGCTTTCATGAACCAAACCGGCCTCACTCCTGTCTACTTTGTCAAAGAGCTAAAAAAGGCCGCTGCGTAGAGATTTTAAAACAAAATCAATATTTTTCGTTCAGAACTTCGGATGACCTTCTGAAATAAAACAATTCAGACCGCACAATTTTGCACCATAACAATTTAAAACCACACGTTATGGCAGTCGAAGTAATTACCCGCGAAGATCTGAACGAATTCCGCTCACTCCTTTTAAAAGATTTTAAGGAAATCCTGCAGCTAAAACCGCAGCAGGCAAAACAATGGCTAAAGTCAACCGAAGTCCGCAAGCTTCTGAACATTTCTCCCGGAACCCTGCAAACCTTCCGCATCAACAAAACCTTGTCCTACACCAAAATCGGTGGAATTATTTATTATTCCCAACAGGACATCGACAAGCTGCTGGAGCAAAATAAAGTCAGTTCAGAAAGAACGTTATTCAACTCCAAGTAACTCCGGTCATGAATTACATCAAACACCTGACCGGCTTTTTCGACAGAGTCGCACATGACAAACTCCTGAACCCAACGCACGTAAGCCTGTACATCGCACTCTTCCAATTCTGGAATGTAAACCGGTTTCGCAATCCAATCAGCATTTCCAGGCATGAGATCATGCGCATCAGCAAAATCAGTTCCTTGGCCACATACCATAAATGTTTGAAATTGTTAGACGCACACGGCTACATCAAATACGAGCCATCTTTCAATCCCTACAAAGGCAGCCATGTGTTCCTGTTCAATTTTGCCGATGACCTGAAGCCAACTGCAAAAAGTGAGAATACAACCACTTCAAATTTTAAACCGGTCGATGAACAGGTATTAAACAAGCATGATACAGGTAGGGAAACAAGTACTGAACAGGTTGATGAACAAGCATTAGTACGTTATATAAACAGTACAAACAATATAAACATCATAAACGATCAAAACAGTACAAACGTGGGAGAGCGCTCTCAAAATTTTGATGAAAGTAATTTAGCTTTTAAAAAAGGAAAAGAAGAAAAAAGTTCCGCTAAAAAAGAAGAAATATCGCAGGCCTTAGCTGATTATTTATCGCCTCAAAATACGAACCCAACAATCGACCAAGTACTCGAATATTTCTCAATCCAAAACTTTCCCGAACTCGAAGCAAACAAATTCTTCAACTATTTCAAAAGCAACGGCTGGCTGATCGGCGGAAAGGCGCCAATGATTGACTGGATGGCCGCGGCCAACAAATGGATGCTAAACGAACATAAATTCAACAGCAATGCAACAGCAACACATTCAAACCGGGTCTTCGACACTTCAGCAGGAAAAGATTATTCTGAGCCATTATAGGGCCGAGCGTGAAGAAACAGTCCGGCGGACTGTTTTAGCGACGGAGCCAGGAGGCGCGTTGGCCTTTAAATACCAAACACATGAATGACATCAAATCACACTACAATTACAATGAAGTGGTAGCTTGGATCGAGAAGAAAGGCATAGAACTTTACGGCAATCACTTTCGCATCTTAGAAACCGACCTTCCGGTAATTTACAGACTCATCGCCTATTTCCTAAAAGATCAACAGACGGCTTACCAATACAACCTGGATCTAAGCAAAGGCATTTTATTGGTTGGTCCCGTGGGTTGTGGAAAAACCACACTTCTAAATATCATGAAATTCCTCACGCCGTCCGGAAACAAATTTACCGTAAAGCCCTGCCGCGATATAAGCTTCGAATTTATCAATGACGGCTATCAGGTATTGCACCGCTACAGCACCGGAAAATTATACCAGTCCGATCTGAAAATATTTTGTTTCGACGATCTCGGCACTGAGAACAACCTTAAATACTTCGGCAGCGAATGCAACGTAATGGCCGAAATCATACTGAGCCGCTACGACATTTTCATCAGCAAAAAAATCCCGACCCACGTCACCTCAAACCTCTCAGCATCCGAAATCGAAACCCATTACGGACTGCGCGTCCGAAGCCGCCTCCGACAAATGGTAAACCTCATTTCCTACGACAAGAACACCAATGACAAACGCTAGCATGTTGCCGCAACAATGCCAAATAAGACGACCGTCATTGCGAGTAGGAACGACGAAGCAACCTGTTTATTTAACACCAAAACACACAAAAATGAAAAACATCACCCTATTCTGGAACTGGATCCAATACAACCAACACACTCTGAAAAACCTTCGCAACGAAAAGCCAAAAATCCAAAAGCTTTTCCTTTTCTGGCTTGAAAAACACCTTCACAATTATTGCGAAGAGCTCGACAGCATCATTATTTATCCCAAAAAAAACAACCAACCAATTCAACTTGTCATCTCATCAAACGGCAACCCCGATTATTTCTCCAAAGTCACAAAACTAGTACAACACGCTCCCACTCTGGCCAACTGGAAGTTCATCGCGTTCATCCAACCGTCACAAGACTTGAAAGAACTCGAAGCCGGATTAGACAAGCCCTATGTTTTCAAAGACATTGTCTTAAAAGCAAGCGACTTAAAGTGCTTACCGCTCCAATACGAAAACGAAAGAAAAATCGACATGATCGTGTTTTTAAAGAATTTTACAGTCCTCTGCCACAACCAAAATTTAATCCAGGTAATTCTAATCATCATGCAGGATATTCTCGGAGAAAAAGCCCTGTATGAAAACATCAATTTTGTTGAAGTCTGCGATTTTCCCGCTGATGAAGATTGTACTGAAATGATTCATTTACATGAATTGCAATTTTATATCGATCAGCTGAGCAGACAAAACAACAAGTGATAACACCGTTTATTTCAACTATTAAATTAACAAATTCAAATTTTATTTTTTACGTTTACATTCTCAACAATTGACGTTGAGTATTTAAGATACAACCCAATTAATAATCTAAAAGCCAAAGCCATGCACAGAGTAGTGATCTACAAAAAAGACGTACGGAAAATTACAGGGAAAAATTCAAGAGAAGCAGAAGCACTACTATTTAAAATCCGAAGTGCATACAATAAGAAGAAGGGACAATTTATCACCTATCGCGAATTTTCCGATCATACCGGAATAGATTTGAACGTGATTATCCTCCATTTAGAGAACCAATAGGTTAGCATGAAACACTTATATCCTTTGAAAAAAATTAATCAAATTATCGAAGAAATTAACCGAACATTTACTGTGAAAAGGATACTTCCAGTAATATTTTTGTTAGTCTTGTTTTTTGCATTACAAAACAAAATTCAAGTTGTTATTTCCACTTACTTATTAATCCCTAAGGATTTTTCAAATTTGTTTTTAGACTTACTTTTGTGTTCGACATCATTATATTTTGTTATTTATTTCTATGTAAAAATATTTTTTCATCAATATTCACTTGCTTACCTTCAACTTGTTACAATATTTGGAGTTGTATTTGTTTTAGGATACTACAATCTGGAAAACACCAGTTTATCATGGGAATTTTCAAGCTTCTATATTCGCAGAATTTGTATCAAGTATGTTTGGCTTATACTGATTCCTCTTGCAATGTTAATTGGCTTTTGCTTAATTAGATTTTTTACATCTAAGTTAAGTGCTGTGAATATCCTTTCCTCCAAATATTTTGAAGATGCACCTATTGATGACTCTAAACACGACAAATTAGGTTACCTGTCAATTGTCAATAATCTTTCAGCTACGATACATTCACAGGCTAATACCAAAAGTTTTATTGTCGGCCTTATAGGCCCATGGGGAAATGGAAAATCCAGCATAATTGGAATGACTTCGGCGAAGTTGAGAAAACCTTTATCCCCAATTCAAAATCTTGGTGCTGCCTTAGGCTTTCCAAAAAGGCAAGATATACTAATAGTGCATTTCCTTCCTTATCTCAATCATAAAGAGGAAGACATTATCAGTGAATTTTTCACTTCTTTAAGCAATGTACTTAGTCCATACAGCGGTAAACTTTCTAATCAGATCTTAAATTATTCTGAACGACTTACACGTCTATACAAGGAAAAAAAAGTATTTGATTTTATGGAACCTGAATCAACAAAGCCAGTTATGCCGTCGAAGTCTCTTTATGATGACATAAACTGCCAATTAAAACAAATAGGCAAAAAAATTGTTGTTTTTATTGACGATTTAGACCGACTCAATGAAAAGGAAATTTTAGAAGTATTAAAATTAATTCGTAATACTGCTGATTTTTACAATACAATCTTTGTAGTAGCAATGGATAAGGATTACGTGCTAAATAGGCTTAAAAATAACAACAAAATACTTGACTCAAGATTTGTAGATAAGTTTTTCCAGCTAGAAATTTATCTGCCTGAATTAGATAAGCAAGTCCTTAGACAATATTTTATTGATGAATTTAGACAATCTTCAATGTCGTCGTCTTCCGATTTTCAAGTTCGACTCGCTGATGCGCTCAACAATTCTTTTAACCTATTTGAAACTTATATTCGAAATCTACGTGATGCAAAAAGGGTTATAAATCAGATAACCTTCGATTACCCACAGTTTCAAGGGGAAATTGACCTTAAGGACTTTATGAATTTCACATTCCTTAAATTAAAATTTCCAAAAATAATTAAAATTTTGAATGATCATCGAGATAGATTACTTAAAATTGACAGCACTGGTAAATTTTATGAACTCAAAAAACTTGAAGACGTAAAACCTGAAAATAAATTTACCGGCGAAATGCAAGATATCGTTTTCCGTATACAATCAAATTTTTTTCCAATTGAAAAATACCAGATTTACGAGCAAATGCAAATTAAGGATATTTCTGTAGGAGACTTTCTTAATATCGACAAGGAAGACTTTTCAATATTAGTTCGATCGCTCGCCTGTCTGTTTGGAGATGAGAATGTAATACAAGGTAGTGACTCTATTAAGTTCGAAAACAATTTTCGAAAACTAATGCAACAACATTACTTAGAGACCGATTTACTGGAAAATGAGTTTAAAGCTCTTTATGATAATTCTAAACTACCCGATGATCCTACATCGCCTTATGATCTTCCAAACGAAAAAGTGGGAATAATTTTTGAGACTGGTAAAATCCATGAACTTGTACAACGATTAAAATATTTCAATTCTCGTGACATTGATGAAGTAAAATGGTCTATTTTACTTTTAGGGATATTGTTCGAAAATAGAGCTAAATATTCTTTGAATGATAACGAGTTATTTTCATTGTTAGAGGAATTTGTAGAACGAAGAATTGAATTGAATAAGAATGATAATAAAGCTATTGGAGCTTGGTTGATAAATAACTTTTTTGAGCGTATTCTTTCCAATGAAAATCAGCTAATTCTGTACGGAGAGATTTCTAAAGCAGCACATAAAAATAACCTTTGGGATATACAACCTCAGTTTGTTGCAAAAGTGGTTTTAGAAAAATATCAGAAGTTTTTGTCCGAAGTTGACGAGCAGCAATTAAATATACACAATTTTATCCATTATAGAATATACCATTCTATAAAAAATGTTGCACCGAAGGAAAGTGTTAATCAAGTATTTAAAGAACATTGGAATAAAAATAATGTAGAATTTCTTTGTAGCCAACTGACAGATTTTGGGAGTTTTTCAAACAATACTTTTAAATTGGGTGACGTCACGGCAGAAATATTTGGAAGCAAGGATAGTTTTGTCGCTTTTGTTGAAAACCTGCGAGCGGAATCGGAAGGCGTAAAAGAATTTTTAAAGCTTTTTAGGTTATTGCGTATCGTAAATTTTTCTCATGATATAGCTTTTAAATTTTCCAAATCTACAACTATGATGTCTCGAATTTCAACTGTACGAAGTTACAACACCCGAGATGGTTTAGATGATTATGATGATATTAGGCAAATATTTATCCAAAGCAACGATAAAGAAGTTATTAATTTAGCAATGGATGATCAATGGCTGTCGGATAATTATCAGATGAAACAGTATATTTTTGAAGAAAGTTTTTTCCTATTAGTCCACCTATCCAAAAAAGAGGGTAAAAAAGCTATTGATGTTGATTTTGTACAAACATTTATAAAGAGAGTAATTCCAAAAACGACATGGGAAACAAAGTCTTTTACATTAAATGGCGTAACCGACTTCAATGTTTTTTACAGATCCGAAAACAAATTTATAAAAGTTGACTCGATTCAGCCACCTCTCTAATAAATGTACTTTAGTGTGCTTTGGTATATCTCACGGGCAATCAATCGGTCTCTCTCCTTCTTCGCCTTAGTTTCGCCACGCTGCTCCAGTCAGTCGTGCCTCCTTCCGTTCCGCAGTACACTCAAAAAGGCAAATACAAAAAGCTTTAAAAAGAAGCACTTTGCATTTGCCTTTTCTCATCGTGGTCTTCACACGGCTCAGCGCGTCGTTCGTCGCGGCTCTGCATCCACAACACCACAACTTCCGCAAGCTACAGTTGTCGTGTTTGTGTCTGCCGCCGCTTGTTAATTTGGCGGTTGCCGCCTTGCCCGCGCCATCAGGGTGGCTCCGCTGCGCTTTGCCCTAAATCAAGGTTAGGCCACTGCGTGGCCAGCTGTTAATTTTTTCCCTGCCGTTTCACGCTCGCAGTCCTTCTCTCCACTCCGCAAGCTGCGTTGCGTTCCCGTCCTGCGGTGGCGGGTCAATTGCCGCAACACCGCCACGTCGCTCCTCACAAATAAAAAAGAAAACTCCGCAGGCTACGTTTTTCTTTTTTATTTGCTGCGGTGCTCGGGGGTGTTAGATTGCCCCAGAAACATCGCAGTAACCGGACGTAAACCGGACGACCCTCTTTCAAAAAACAAATAAAAGAAAGGGAAGTTAAGCTGCAATTTCAAAACGTTCGGTTCAAGCCCTACGGGTTTAAAACAAAAATCTCCACCCTCAAATCCCCGTCACGAATTAACATCAGCTAAAGTTTAAATATCTTCTCGCATACAACGTCTCCTGCTAAAAGTCGGGTAGTATTTTTATTTTAAAAACCGCCCTTATTTGAAATCTCCGCTTCGGGAATGACTTTCTTTTTTTCATTTTTTTCTTTTGAAAAAGTTCAGTCAAATTTAAATATCGAAGCCATGCAGAAAATCAACATCAGGACACACAACCCAAAAAATCGATATGAGAAACCACATTTCTTTATTCTTTCCAAAGGTGCCAACAGCGGTAAACCGTTAGAACAATCGTGCCCGAATTGCTTCGTTTTGGAATTTCTGAATGAAGAAGAAAGAGAAAATCACTACTGGCTTTCATACGGCCTTTGGCAAGCGAAATTTTGGCGTTATTATTTGGTTGGCTCCGTCGTATTATTTTTAAGGTTGTACGAATTTAAGCATCAATTCATCGCCAAAAGTTAGGCGTTAGAAAGCAGCTACGCCCAGCACATTAGAAATGTCCGGGCGTTATGTCTGTTAGAAGAAAAGGAAAAAGAACTTTGTAAAAACATCGGCTTAATAAAGGAAATGCGCGCGGTGATTTTGCATACATATACCAGGCTTTAAGTTTACTTTTCCTCTTTATCATCATCTGGCACCATTTCACGGATTTTATCCAAGAGGTCCATTTCTTCCAATGGAATTATCTCGATTATTTTTTCGAGCACACCACTTACAGCGCAAGGAATATTCCGCACATTGCCGACGCCTTCGCTATCGGCTTCGAGAGCGGCTACCGATACTTTTAGTACATCTATAATATACCAACTCAATTCCGCATAACTGTTTATGGGAATACTCACCGTTCCCTTTCCCTTACGGCTATTTGACGGCTTTACAACATGAAAGGAATGCGCCGCGATATCTTTCAGTTCTTCGATTGTTTTTATTTTATCTTCCATCAGTCAATCATTTTGATCATTATTTTTTACAATCGGTTCAAGCCTTTCCAGTTCAGCAACCGCAAGCTTATCAGCCCTTTCTACAAATTCATTATAACGGTTACTAAGAACTTCATAATCGTGGTACGGAACATCATCTATGTAACCGTAGCGAAGTGAAGTGGTGCGACCCGAAAGAATCGTTAACAGTTCTCTATCCTTTTCGGTTACACGCGGAAAAATCTCGGCAGTAAGTGGCGAAAAGTATTCACACACTTCAAACAAGTATGGCAATGTGAAATGGTTCGGCATGTAACCGAGAAACACCCGAATCAACCCAAGACAGGTTTGCTCAATCACAAGTCCCATAAGGTAGACATGAATCTTTGTAGCGCCGCCGCCGTCCAGCGCCTCGGCTTCCATTAAAAAAGTTTTGGTTCTGTCGCGCTGTGCCCAATACCTGTTTGCTGATGGAATATTCCTTGCAGGAATTTCCTCAAATGGCAGGAAAGGCGGCTTTAGAGTTTCCTGGAACAACAATTGTCCACGCTGCATAATTTGGTGAAAGAAATATTGTTGATCACCTTTCTTCTGGAGTAGTGACTTTTTAGAATGCATTATCACGGTCGCAGAATATCTACCGCCTGTGGATGTTTTGATTTTAAAAGCTATGTTTCCCGGAACTTGCGCCTGAAAATCCTTCACGATCAGGAAAAGGTAATAATGTGTATTCTGAAAATCGACTGCATTGTTTTCCAAAAGTACATTTGCTGCAGACCTACTGACGTTTCGTTGACCGATACAATAAAGTGCGGAGATTTCAACAGATTCGGCAACGATCTGAGTGATTAGCTTTAACGGTTCATCTTGTTCAATAGTAATCAAAGGAGTTTTAGTGCGTGCAAACTCATATTGGCATCGGCAGACGCATTCCTTGAAAAGCCTGCTGACCTCAATATTTAACCAATCCTTTTTGGCTTCGGCAGTATCGATGATATCCTTTGTTAATTCCGGAATTTCATGGCCGTATTGCACGGCATTGCAGGCAGTGTTAAGCAATTCCAACAATTTCTTTTCCTGTTCGTTTTGAATGTCGAAAGTTTTTGCCAGTTCCTTCGAAAACTTCCCTACATGATTCTGATGGACTTCTAAATCATGTTCCACAAGATATTCACCGGTTAGGAAATTCGAAGCTGCGATCAACAGCCACCGGATATTTTGATGAATGTTATATGCGGCTTGTAAATGATTCTCTTGTCTTTGGTAGTATTTAAGGTTGAGTCCTAAAATGAAAGCGGAATTATCTTCTTTGTCAAATTCGTTCTTTGCCTTCTTCAAAAAGCGCTTAGGCTTGAGCCGCTCTACAAAATTGAATTCTTCGCTTTCCTCGGTGCTGTAAATTAAACTGTTTTTGGTGCAATGCATCGCAAAAAATGGATTGCCATCTTTCAATTCATCCTTAATCCATTGAGCATCGAAAATACGAAATGAGAACTGCGGAAATTCTTCAAAGACTTTCCAGTAGTTTTCGCTGAGGTCACTCCAGGCGTGTGGGCTGTCCTCCCCAATTATCACGATAATAATGCCTGCATTTAAATCTTCTTCAAGGTGCGGCGAAAAGTAAATAGAACTAACGGCAGAAAACGCCATTACTAGGCCGACGGCTTTTTCAAGCTCCGCTTGCTGCGGATGATTCTTTGAAATTAAATAGTTGTGGTACATAATTCTTAATTTTGAAGTGAAACATATCCGAAAAATTGTATTTTTGTTAATCACTGCAAGTAAGAAAGACTGTTTTCTGTACCGTATCATTTTGTTCTGTATGCTACACGTATCTTACATTTACAGCGTTCCAAACACATTTATTACTTTTGAATTATGACACCAACCAAAAACCACATAGGCAGAAAAATTAGCCGCATCCGCGAATTACGTGATATGAAACAGGAAGCGCTCGCCCAAGCAATGGGAACAAACCAGCAGGCAATTTCAATGATGGAAAACAGCGAGACTATTGATGAAGAAAAATTGATTGAGGTGGCGAAGGCTTTAGGCGTTACACCCGAAGCTATTAAAAATTTTAGTGAGGAAGCTGTTTT